>Ga0208719_1000570_pt1 | contig 11532 bp, 6 predicted proteins | sample LakMenEpi30Jul09_FD_150747 | JGI IMG/M metagenome (GOLD analysis project Ga0208719, IMG submission 150747) | Freshwater microbial communities from Lake Mendota, WI - 30JUL2009 deep hole epilimnion (SPAdes) | ecosystem: Environmental > Aquatic > Freshwater > Lake > Epilimnion/Euphotic zone ... | reverse complement strand
CGCCCGTTCCCTCGGCGCCATTGTCGGCCACGCCGACGATCAACACGCTCCCGTCGGGCAGGCGGGGCCCGACACAGATGCCCTCGAGATTGACCCCGAGGGCGCCTTTCCAGAGCAACCCCTTGGCCACCGGCGTGACGTCGGGCGAACCGAGCTCGCCGTCGATGTCGCGGGCTTCCCCTGCGGTGGTCGTGTCGACGAGATAGAAGCGGTTTTCAAACGGGGGCACGCCGGCAGCGGCGCTCCGCTCGAGGACGATCAACCGTCCCTCGCCGAGCGCCACGAGCGCCACGACCCCCGAATAGAGCGGCCCCCCCGGGAGACCGACGCGGGCGTGTGGCGGGTCGACCTCATACACCACCTCGCGCCGCGTGCTGACCGGATCGCTCGCCTCTCCGAGCCCCGAGTTGGGATCGACATCGAGCCCCACCAACCTCACCCGCCCCGAGACCCCTTCCGCCACGGCCGGACCGTCGCGGGAGAGCGGTTCTTCGTTGACGGTCCACAGCCGCCGGCCGTCGGGCTCGAGGGCCAGTCCCTCGGGGCCGCGGTTGGGCCGCGCCGTCCGAAAGGGGATCGCCAGAGACACCGCTCCCACATGCCGCAGCGGCGCGAGGGCGTTGCCAGGCGCTTCGGCATCGGTGGCGACGAACCCGCGGACCGCAGGCGTGTCCTCCTCGACGAGAAACCAGCGCCTCGATCGACCTTCACCGGGGTGCGTGGCGATGTCTTCCCAGTCGCGGCGCCGGTCGAGTTCGACGGTGCCTTTGTAAACGACCGTCGGCGGCACGGCGTCGGTGTCGGGGCCGACGTCGACATCGAGAACGAGGAGACGATCGCTGCCGTCCATGACGGCCGCATAGGACGCCCCGCCGAGCCAGGTGATGCCGCTCAATTCGGCCACCGGGCGACGGACGCCATCGGCATCGACGACGTCGCCGGGGGCGGTGAGGAGCCTGAGCAGCGTCAGTCGCTCGACCGGCTGAGCCTCCGAAGCTTGGTCATCGGCTCTGCTACTCGGGGCGACGCAGACAAGCGGGACAGCGAGGCTGGCGGCGACGAACGACACCACCATCCCGCCCCGCCAGAGGAGCCGACGAGACGCAGCGGTGGCAAAAGGGGGGGGCATTGCCCCGCGAATCTACCACCGAGCGGCCGGGGACAGGGGCGTCCGCGGTCAGTCTTGGACTGGCGGCGATGGCGGCACCGCGAACTCATAGGAGGCAGTACGGACGGCCGACGGGGCGACGGGTTGCTCGTCGACGAAGATCTGCTCGGCCGGGCGATAGCTCGAAGTGCCGCCGGGGCGGAACACCGGATCGGGACGGCGGACCGGAGGGGACGTCAGCCCGTCCGGATTGGCGGGTGCAAGCGGGGCAGGCGCGAGCGGCGCGGGGGGGGCGGCGGGGAACGACGCGGGCGGCGCGGCGACGGGGGCCGACGCGTCGTTGGCACCGGTCCACCCCGCGGCAGCCGGAGGGGCAATCGCCGCCGCGGAAGCCGGGGGGACATCTGCCGGGGGGGCAAGGGGATCACCGAATCGGCTCCGATCGGAGGCGTAGCGCGCTTGCGTGCCCCCCACATCGGGCGGCGGGGTGTTCTGGGAGGTGATCGGAACGAGGGCCGGCGTCGCAGCAGCCGCACCGGCGACCGCCGCCCCCTCCGGTGCAAATCCCCCCCTGGCGTCAGCCACCCGACTCGGTTCGTAGCCTGCTGTCGAGGGGAATGCCGACGCGGCTGCCGGCGGAGCGACCGGATAGCCGCCCCCGGGGGGAGCAGCAGCGACCTGCGGGGAAGGGGGGAGCGCCGATTCGAGCCCGGGATCCGACGGCGGGATGCCTGGCGGGGTGGGAGACTCCGCGGCGGGCGGCGGGGGCGGCAGGGTGGCGTAGGGACCGACCTGGGTGGCGACCGCGGCCGGCGGCACGGTGCCGGCCACGGCCGCAGGGGATTCCGCGGCCGGGGGAGCGACCTGAGCCGGAGGGGTAACGCCGTAGGTCACGGCGCCCGGGTCGGTGGCCGCTGTCTGGATGCCGGGGACCGGGCCACCGGCTGTCGGAGAGGCGTCGTTGACGACATACCCGGCGGGTGTCGACGTGGTCGGATAGGGGGTGGCGGCGGTCGAAGGCTTGTTGATCGAGGCGGCCACCTTCGGCGCGGCGGTAAGGCCTGAATCATCGACCCCCTTCGGCTTGCTGCTTCCGAAACTCGGCCATTTCGGTGCCGTCATGGAGCGGACCCCGCTGCGGCAGCCACTGCCGGCGAGAGTCGCGATCAGGATGCCGATCGCCACGGTGCCGAGCCTTCCCCGCCGAGTTCGAGCCACCCCGGGGGCAGGGCCTGGAACCGGGGAGATCTCGGACTGCGACCGGTCGACGGCGTGTTGCATCGGCATGACGGAGGGTCTCCCAGCGTGCGCACCCCGACGGAGGAGCGCTTGGTGGGGACATAAGGGCATCGCCTCCGGGGAGTCAACGCCAACTCCGTCTCGCATCCCCGGAGCCCCTCGCCGGATCGAAACGTCGAGGGGGAAAAAGAGCAGGGCGGCCCGTCGCGATCGACAGGCCGCCCTGGCACTTCATGGCTCGAAAGGCATCGTCATTCGCGGCGACCGGGCGCCGCCGTCACATCACTTCTTGGCGACGGCGAATCGCTTCCCGATCGCGTCCCAGTCGACGACGTTGTAGAAGGCGTTGACATAGTCGACGCGGCGGTTCTGGTAAAGGAGGTAATAGGCGTGTTCCCAGACGTCGAGCCCGAGGAGCGGCGTATTGCCGTGCATGACGGGGCTGTCCTGGTTGGCCGTGCTCTCGATGAGGAGCTTCCCCTTCGGATCGACCGACAGCCAAGCCCAGCCGCTGCCGAACCGGCCCAGGGCCGCCTTCGTGAACTCCTCCTTGAACTTGTCGAAGCCGCCGAACACGCTCCGCACGGCTTCACCGAGATGGCCGGCCGGTTCGCCCCCCTTACCCTTGCCGAGCGATTCCCAGAACAGGCTGTGGTTGGCATGGCCGCCGCCATTGTTGCGGACGGCGGTCCGAACCGCCTCGGGCACCTTCTCGAGGTCGGCGATCAGTTTGTCGATCGGGAGATCGGCGAGGGGATTCCCTTCGAGGGCCTTGTTGAGGTTCGTGACATAGGTGGCGTGGTGCTTGCCGTGGTGGATCTCCATCGTGCGGGCATCGATGGAGGGCTCGAGGGCGTCGAAAGCGTAGGGGAGCGGGGGCAGCACGTAGGCCATGGAGAGGCTCCGGAAGGGATGATTTGAAGGTTGCCGGGAGTTGCGGGTCGGGAACGGTCCGGCCTGCGGTCCGGCGAAGAGTCGGGGGCATCCTAGCCGACCCCCGGAAAGCGGGCAAACGTCGCCGCTGCCGTCGTCATGCCGATCCGGTTATGACGGCGCCGACCGGCGGTACCGACGGTGGCGGTGGTGCCGTCGATGCGCGTCAGGTGGGGGCATCGGGGCGGTCGTGAATCCGGTCTCCTCCGCGTGTCGAACAGACTCCGGTCGCGTCGTTTGTGAGGAGGGCAGGATGCCCCCTCGACGCGTCCCCGGGGATTCCTCCCCGGTCGTCATGGATGGCTCCAGCCCCCTTCCCCAACATGTCCGTGAAACCCGCCTCGGCCGGCGCGGTCCGTCGCCGCCTGTTCCCCTGGTCACGCACCCCCTCCGACACCCCGTCGTCCGGCACTGCCGGCAAGGGGTCCGAGAGCATGGCTGCCAAGCCGACGGCAAAGCCGCGGCGCGTCCGTGAGCCACGCAGACCCTTCGACTACGCCCCGGAGGCCCGGCCGGAGCAGCAAGGGGCGCTGGCGACGCGACTGCCGACGCGCCCCCTGCGGATCGGGCTGGCGCTTGCCGGGATCGTGATCGTGACAGCCTCGACGCTCGTCCTCGGCGGCTGGCCCGGGGCGGTTGATGCGCTCGGCCGCATCATGGGCCCACGGTTTTCCCGCAGCATCGAGTTGCTGCGTGACGTCGTCGATCTTCGCACGCTCGTCCTCGGCCGCTGGCTCGCGCAGTCGTTCCTCGTCGCCGCGGCGCTGGTGGCCCTCTCGATCCGTGGAATGCGCCGGCACCGGAAGGACGGCCGGCAGGGGCGTTCGCGTGCCTGGCTGGCGATGGCGATCGTGCTCTTCACCGCCTCGGTGGCCGGCATGCTGCCGATCGGGAAACTCGTGTCGACGTTCCTCGTCGAGGCGACCGGACGGTCGATCGGCCCCGAAGGACTCGGCTGGTGGGTGGTGATCGCCGGGATCGTCAGCGGGCTTGTCACCCTCTGGGCGCTCGTGCCGCTCCATCAGCGTCTCGTGCCCGGTTTCTGGCTGCTCCTCGGCCTGACCGGCTGGTCGGCGGCGGCGGCCGTGCCCTGGCTCGACGCGGGGCGTGACGACCTCGCGCTCGGCGGGGCCTGTGCGTGGGTGGCGGGGGCCGCAGCGATGTTCGCGGCGATGCTCACCGCAGCCCGCGGGGTGATCCGGGAGGTGCGCGGCGAGATCAAGGCGCCGCCGATCGGGGCGGGGCAGGGGGGAGAACGCGTCGCGAAGGCCGTGAAAGTTGAGGCGACCAAGCCGCAACCCAAGGCCCCTGAGCCCGTCTTCGAGCCGGTAGCCACCACCGACGACGGCACGGAGCGAATGGCCACCGAGGAGAGCGACAACGGCTACACTGACGGCTCGGAGATCGAGGAGGAATATGCCTCCCGCCCGCTCTCCAAGGCCGAGAAGAAGCGGTTGCGGAAGTTGGGCCGACAGGCGGCCTGACGTGTCACTGGTGACGGCGGCTCGGCGACCCTCCCAGTGAACCGTTCACTGACGGGCGCCGCGATCCGTCGAGACTGCCCCGATGTCGCCCCGATCCGGTCGGTGAGAGCCTTGTCGGCTCTGCTGGCGGCAGGGCAGGAACCTCCCTCCATGACCGTCCGGACCCGCTTTGCCCCCAGCCCGACCGGCTACCTCCACATCGGTGGCGTTCGCACGGCACTGTTCAACTGGCTGTTCGCGCGGCGGCATGGCGGGACGTTCATCCTCCGCATCGACGACACCGACGCGGAGCGAAATGTCGAGGAGGCGCTCGAGCCGATCCTCTCCGGGCTCACGTGGCTGGGGATCGACTGGGACGAGGGGCCGGGGGTCGGCGGGCCGCATGCCCCCTACTTCCAATCGCAGCGCTCGGCCGGGCACAAGGCGGCGGTGGAGAAGCTCCTGGCCTCGGGGCATGCCTACCGCGACTTCGCGAAGCCGGAGGAACTCGACGAGGAGCGAAAGGCCGCGCAGGCAGCCGGCAAGCCATACCTCTACAGTCGGCGCTTCGCCGCCTTCACCCCCGACGACGCCGCCCGCTTCGCGGCGGAGGGGCGACAGGGAGTGGTGCGGCTGAAGATGCCGCGGGATGGGGCGCTTGTCATCGACGACGCCGTCCGCGGCCGGGTGGAGTTTGCCTGGGAGCGCGAGCAGGATCATGTCATCCAGCGAGCCGACGGCTCCTGCCTCTACCATCTGGCGAGTGTCGTCGATGACCACGACTTCGAGATCACGCACGTGATCCGGGCCGAGGAGCATCTCTCCAATACGCCCCGCCAAGCCTACATCGCCCTCTCGCTCGGCTATCCGTTGCCGGCCTACGCCCATCTGCCGCTCGTGGCGGAGCCGGGGAGCCGGACGAAGCTTTCGAAGCGGAAGCTCGCGGCGTACCTGAAGAACCCCGACTTCCGTCAGATGCAGGAGCACGGCACGCGGATCGCGGAGCGGATCGGCGTCGCAGCAGCAGCCGACACGTTCAATCCGGTGATCGTCGACTTCTACCGGGAGGTGGGCTATCTCCCGTGGGCGATCGACAACGCGATGGCGCTCCTCGGCTGGGCGTATGACGACAAGACGGAGTTTTTCAGCCGCGACGAGCTTGTCAAGGCGTTCTCGCTCGAGCGGATCAACGCCTCGCCGGCGAGCTTCGATCCCAAAAAGCTCTGGAGCGTGCAGGATCATTACATGCACGCGCTTCCGACCGACGAGAAGCTCGCCATGATGATGCCGTATCTGGTCAAGGCGGGGCTCGTCGCGAACCCACCGACAGTGGAGCAGACGGCGACGGTGCGCCGGGTGATCGAGGCTTCGGGCGACCGGCTCAAGGTGGCCGGCGACATCCTCGGTTACGCCGACTTCTTCCTCGTCGAGGAGCCGGTTCTCGAGCCCCAGGCGGTGGCCCAAAAGCTCGCCAAGCCCGGCGTGGCCGATCTCCTCGCCCGGTATGCCGCACACATTTCGGCGATCACCCCCTTCGAGCCGGGCCCGCTCGAGGAGGCGACGAAGGCCTTCGTCGCCGAAGCGGGCCTCAAACTCGGCGACGTCATCCATCCGGTCCGGGTGGCGATCACGGGGAAAACGGTGGGCCCGGGGCTGTATGATTGTCTCGCGATCCTCGGGGCCTCGAAGTCGATCGCGCGCATCGACCGGGCCCGCGGGCTTGCGGGGTGAGGGTGGAGGCCGCCCCATTGGTGCTTGGGGACGTTCCCTCCCGAGGGGTCCTCCCCACAACTAGCCGATCGTCCCTCCGCCACGCTACCCTGCCCGATCTGAAGTCTCGCCACACTCGCCTCGTCGGCTGGCCGTTTGTCGCCGCCCCCCCCTCCCCGGAGCCCACCATGCCCCTGCTCGTCGTCGGAAGCGTCGCCCTTGATTGCGTCGAGACCACCACGGACAAGCGCGACGACATCCTCGGCGGCTCGGCCGTCTATTTCTCGTACGCGGCGAGATTCTTCTCGCCGGTGCGAATGATCGGCGCCGTCGGCGAGGACTGGCCCCGCGAACACACCCGGCTCCTCGAGGACCGCGGCATCGACACCTCCGGGCTGCAGACGATTCCCGGTGGCAAGACCTTCCGGTGGCGCGGTCGCTACCTCCCCAACATGAACGACCGCGAGACCCTCGAGGTCCATCTCAACGTCCTCGAGCAGTTCCGCCCGCAACTCAACGACACCCACCGCGATTGCCGCTTCCTGTTCCTCGGCAACGCCTCGCCGGTCGTCCAACTCGACGTCCTCGAGCAGGCCAAGGGGGCCGTTCTCACCGTCGCCGACACGATGGATCTGTGGATCAACATCCAGCGTGACGAACTCGGTCAACTCCTCCAGCGCATCGACGGACTGGTCCTCAACGATTCCGAGGCGAAGCTCCTGGCCGACGACGAAAACCTCGTCCGTGCCGGCCAGGCCGTCTTGAAAATGGGGCCGAAGTTCGTCGTCGTGAAGAAGGGGGAGCATGGGGCGATGTTCTTCAGCGAGCACGAGATGTACGTGCTGCCGGCCTACCCCACGTCCCGGGTCATCGACCCCACCGGCGCCGGCGACAGCTTCGCCGGGGGGATGATGGGACACTTGGCGGCGCTTGGCCGCTTCGATCCCCAGGCCCTCAAAGAGGCCCTCGCCTACGGCGTGGTCACCGCCAGCTACACCGTCGAAGACTTCAGCCTCGACCGGCTGGCGAGCATCGACCGGGCCGATCTCGACCGTAGGCTGGCCGAGTACCGCTCGATGCTGATGTTCTGAGGATCGTTTTTTCCGGGTTGCGGCAGCGATTTCGAGCACGTTCCCCGCAGCACGGGGGGGCTCTGCCTGGCTCGCCCGACGCACCTGAACGGCCGTCCAGAAAAAGTGCTTGCCTTGCTGGGCGGGCACCGATACTATACCCACGTTCAGTGTTCGTTTCCGTGGCGAACCGCTCGATTCATGGTGGCGATGCAACCACCCCGGGCGCCGTGCCGCGGAACCGTCTCGTCGAAAGCGGGGCGGCAACGAACCTCGGCCCCCGTCACCGCGGGCCGATCGGTCATACGGGTCCGCCCGGCGCGGGCCCGGTCATGCGGGAGGCTCGCCATGGTGGTCGCGGAAGCATCGGTATTGGAAGAGATCGCGGGCGGATCGGCTGATGGAAATGGCGACGGCAGAGCCGCCGCCGCCCAGCCCCGCCCAGACAAGGCAAGCAAGGGAGCGAACGGACGGATGGCCAAATCGAGCAAGTCGGAATCGCGGGGATCGGCGGCAGATTCCAAGAAGAAGCGCGGGGGAAAGAGCTCCACGAGCTTCCTTGACGACAACCCGCTCCTCAAGAACACGCTGATGCAGATCGAGAAGGAGTTCGGTGAGGGGTCGATCATGCCCCTCGACTCGGACGCCCAAGTGCCGATCGAGGGAATCTCGAGCGGGAGCCTCTCGGTCGATCTCGCGCTCGGCGGCAAGGGATTCCCGCGCGGACGCATCATCGAGGTCTTCGGACCGGAATCGAGCGGTAAGACGACGATCGCCCTCCATGCGGTGGCCGCCGCGCAGAAGACCGGCGGGATCGCCGCCTTCATCGACGCGGAGCATGCCCTCGATCCGAGCTGGGCAAAGAAGCTGGGGATTTCACTCGAAAGGCTCCTCGTCAGCCAGCCGACCAGCGGCGAGGAGGCGATGCATATCGCCGAACTGCTGATCAAGTCGAATGCCGTGGACATCATCGTCATCGACTCGGTGGCGGCTCTCGTGCCGCAGAAGGAACTCGACGGCGAAATCGGCGACTCGTTCGTCGGTCTCCAGGCCCGGCTCATGAGCCAATCGATGCGGAAGCTCACCGGTGCCATCGCCAAAAGCAAGACGACCGTGATCTTCATCAACCAGATCCGCGAGAAGATCGGCGTGATGTTCGGCAGCCCCGAGACGACCCCCGGCGGCCGGGCGCTCAAGTTCTATTCGTCATGCCGGATCGATGTCCGCCGCATCGGCACCTTGAAGGACGGGGAGGATGTCGTTGGTCAGCGGGTGCGGGTGAAGGTGGTGAAGAACAAGGTCGCCCCGCCATTCCGGGTGGCCGAGTTCGACATGATGCATGCCAACGGAATCAGCGTGGAGGGAGACATTCTCGATCTCGCGGTCGCCGCCAAACTCGTCGACAAGACCGGTACCTGGCTCCGGTTCGGCGAGGTCCACCTCGGCCAGGGACGGGAGAAGGCCCGGCAGTTCCTCAAAGACAACCCCGAAGTGGCCGCCGAGATCCGCCAGCGCGTCCTCGACAGCAAGGATGCCGTCATCGCCGTCGAGGGGGGAGAAGCCGGTGCGTCCGACGACGAGGGCGATGAGTGATCCCTCGGCGATGATCGGCAGACGCGGCAGGTCATTGAAGCGCCTCCGTTGATTTTCCTCACCGCGTCCGCCCAGCCGCTCCCGACCGGGGCGGCGGGCCGATGCGATCCGATCCACCCACGAGCTGTCGACCCAAGCGGCGGCTCGTGGGTGGTGTCGTTTCCGGACGGCCTTTTTCCGGCCCCAGGCTCCGACAAACCGGCGTGGGCGGGCGGGCGGAGGCGTGTATCATGTCGCCTTCCCAGGGGTGGCCGGGCGGTCGGCCGAAGGACCTGCCGCTGCCCCGGCGAGACAGTCTCCGTTTTCTTTCGTGCCCCCACCGTGACCATGGAGCCGATGCCGACATGAAGGCCGATGACCTCCGGGAAGCCTATCTGGCGTTCTTCGAATCGAAGGGCTGTGTCCGCCGCCCCAGCGACGTCCTCGTGCCCCGCTGGGATCCTTCGGTGCTGTTCACGCCGGCCGGCATGAATCAGTTCAAGGATCACTTCCTCGGCAAGTGCAAGCTCGACTTCACGAAGGCGACCACCTGCCAGAAGTGCCTGCGGACCGGCGACATCGACAACGTGGGGCGGACCGCCCGCCACCACACGTTCTTCGAGATGCTCGGTAATTTCAGCTTCGGCGACTATTTCAAGCGTGAGGCGATTCACTGGGCCTGGGAGTTCCTCACGGCCAAGAACTGGCTCAACATCCATCCCGAAAAGCTCTCGATCACCGTCTACCAAGACGACGACGAGGCCTTCCGGATCTGGGCCGACGAGATCGGCGTGCCCCACGGGAGGATCAGCCGCCTCGGCGAAGACGACAACTTCTGGCCGGCCGGCGCCCCCACCCAGGGCCCCGACGGCGTCTGCGGGCCCTGCAGCGAGATCTTTTACCGGATGCCCGACGGGAGCGACGTCGAGATCTGGAACCTCGTGTTCACGCAGTTCAACCGCAAGGGTTCCCCGCCTGACAACCTCTCACCACTCCCCAGCCGCAATATCGACACCGGGATGGGGCTCGAGCGGACCTGCGCCATGCTCCAGGGGGTCGACAGCAACTTCCACATCGACATTCTCCGGCCGCTCGTCGAGGCGGTGGGGGATGTTTGCTCGAAGCGGTACGTACCGGCCGACGACGATGGCCGGCGGATGCGGCGGATCGCCGATCACGTCCGGGCCTGCACCTTCGCGATTCACGAGAACGTTCTCCCCGGCAACAACGAGGAGAAGTACGTCGTCAAGCGCCTCCTCCGCCGCGCCGTGCTCGATGGCCGGCAGATGGGGATGAAGGAGCCTTTCCTCCACAAGCTTCCGGGCATGGTCGCGAGCCTCATGGCCCGCCCCTATCCGGAGCTCGCCGAGAGCGTCGAGCGCGTGGCCACGGTGATCAAGCGCGAGGAGGAGTCGTTCCTCGCGACGATCGACGGCGGCCTCGAGCGGATCGAGAAGCTCTTCAGCGGCCTGAAATCGTCGGGGCAGGGGACCGTCGGCGGCGCCGATGCAGCCGATCTCTACACCACCTACGGCTTTCCGCCCGAGCTCCTCGAGACCCTCGCTGCCGAACGCAACTGCCGATTCGACTGGGACGGCTTCCGCGCCGCGATGGACGAGCATGGCAAGGTGTCGGGCGCCGGCAACCGGGTGGAGGTGTTCACCTCAGGCCCACTCGACGCCCTCAAGAAAACGATGCACGGCTCGGAGTTCCTCGGCTACGACACGCTCTCGGCCGAGGGGAAAGTGCTCGGGATCATCGCCCGCGGCCAGCTTTGCGACTCGCTCGCCGCCGACGATTCCCCGGCTCCGGTCACGGTCGTCCTCGACCGGACACCGTTCTACGGCGAGTCGGGCGGGCAGGTCGGCGACACCGGCTGGCTCGAGTGGCAGGGCCGCGGGGCTGGCAAGTTCGAGGTGCTCGACACGCAGCGCGAGGGGGGCTTCATGCTCCACATCGGCCATCTTCGCGGCGGCACGCTCGATCTCGGCGCCACGATCTCGGCGAGCGTCGATGAAGACCGCCGGGGGGCGATCCGCCGGGCCCATTCCGCCACCCACCTCATCCACGCCGCCCTCCAGCACCACCTCGGCCGCCACGCCGTTCAGCAGGGATCGAAGGTCGACGCCGACATGCTCCGCTTCGACTTCTCCCACGGGAGCGCCGTCGGCCGGGAGACGCTCGATGCGATCGAGTCGATGGTCAACCGCAACGTCCTCGCCGCGGTGCCGGTCGGGGCGCGGCTCCTGCCACTCTCCGACGCCCGCCATGAGGGGGCGATGATGCTCTTCGGGGAAAAATACCCCGACGTCGTTCGGATGGTGTCCGTCGGAGAGTTGAGCCGCGAGCTCTGCGGTGGCACGCACGTGAGCAACAGTGGGCAGATCGGCCAGGTGCGGATCACCGGCGAGGAGAGTGTCTCGGCCGGCACCCGCCG
>Ga0208719_1000563_pt1 | contig 11579 bp, 10 predicted proteins | sample LakMenEpi30Jul09_FD_150747 | JGI IMG/M metagenome (GOLD analysis project Ga0208719, IMG submission 150747) | Freshwater microbial communities from Lake Mendota, WI - 30JUL2009 deep hole epilimnion (SPAdes) | ecosystem: Environmental > Aquatic > Freshwater > Lake > Epilimnion/Euphotic zone ... | reverse complement strand
GATCAACATCAACACCAACAGATTCCACCTCAGCACAACCACCCTCCATCCCTAGCCACTCCTCTAAAACATCTGGATCAATCTCTGGATGAAACTGCACACCTAAAGTTCTGCCCATAACAAATGCTTGGCTGGCAATCTCACTTCGGGCAATCTCTGTTGCACCCTTTGGCAGCTGCCATCTATCCCAGTGGTACTCAAACCAGGGACCAGTTGGGATTAAAGTTTTATCATCAGATTCAATCTCATACCAACCAAGCTCTGCCTTTGGCGCCTTGGCAACTGAGCCACCTAATGCTCTAGCCATTAATTGCCCACCAAAACAAATACCAAATATAGGTATGCCGGCATTATGTGCTGACTTTAATTTTTCTAGTTCAGGAAGTAACCACTTACCAATTCGCTCATCCTCATATGCTCCATATGGTGCACCCATCGGCACAATCACATCGTAATTAGCAAAGATGGGAAAGGAGACCTCAATATTTGGTGCACCATACGCACTCTCTGGTACTACTAAAAATCGCTCAATCTCATAGCCATGTTTTTCAAAGGCGCGCCAGATTGGTCCCCCCAGTGAGACATGATCATGTTCGATAAATAGTGCGCGCATAAGAGATAAGTTTATCCTTGGTAATCTACTTAGATTTACCAATTAATAAAACTACTTTAATTTATTGTAACTCTCTTGTTACTTTGCGCACTTTCATATGCGGCAGTAACAATCTTTAACGCTTCAACTCCATCTTCACCAGTTGTAATTGGTGTAACACCATCTAGGAGTACTTGAGTAAAGTGTTCAATCTCATCAAACCAACCCCAAGCTCTAGCCTCATCATGGGAAACTTTTAGCCAACCCTTATCGATCTCAACCTTCTCCGCTGTGTAATCAGCGCCAGATAGTGTGTAAAGATCAATTGTTTGACCACGGGCTAAATCAGCTCTGACATATCCTTTGGTGCCTAATACCTCCAGCACATCATCAACTCCACCTGGGGATACCCAAGAGGCATCAACTGTGGCTAACACATTATTATCAAACTCTAAGGTGATTAAGGAGTGATCATCAACTGGTGAGGATTTATCCACGGTAATAATTCTGGCGTATACATGGGTAATCTTTGCCGGCTTTAATAGGTGTGAGATTAAGCCAATGCCATGAATTGCCATATCCATGGTCACACCCCCGCCACTTAAACTTTTATCTCTAAACCACTTTGCATGTGGGCCGCCATGGCGCTCTCGATGGCTGATATGTACGATCTGGCCAAAGCTTTTATTATCAATTAACTCTTTAACCTTTTCATATCTAGGGGCAAAAATAATTTGTTCAGCATAAAGTAATTTCACACCAGCACTTTTGCAGGCTTGCACCATTTGTTTAGCATCTTCTAGATTTATAGCTAATGGCTTTTCACAAACCACATGAATGCCTTTACTTGCTGCAAGTACGGTTAACTCTTTGTGATAAAGATTTGGCAATGTAAGGCTAATTACATCCAACTTCTCATTAGCAATCATCTCCTGCGCACTCTCATACGCCTTGCAGTTAAAGCTTTTTGAAAAGGAATCTCTGGTTGCTTTAGAAGGTGCTGCCATCGCTACAATCTGTGCGCGATTTGTTTTTAGCCATCCTTGAGCGTGCAAGGTGGCAGCAAATGCACCACCAACAATTCCTACCTTAAGCATTATTGCCTACCCTTTTAATTACCGATTAATTAAGGCTACCACTGCGGAGCATCTAACTTAGCAACTGCTTGGGCATTATCTGCGATCTTAGTTAGCGCCTCAAGCACCGATGTGGCATCAGATCGATCACCCATTAATACATTGGTATTAAACCAAAGAGTGTTTTCCGCTAAGTGATCGGTTACTGGAAATTTTTGTTTGTTATAGCGAATCTTTGTTACCTTGCCTCGAAGGCGAGGGCCTAAAGATGCGCGATCTTTAAACATCTCAAGGCGATGTAGTGGGGGATATGCGGTAGTAAGTGACATACCTTCAGCTAAGAGTGCATGCCTTATTTGATCCCTACTAGCACCGCTTAATTTCTGACTTTCCACCTCAACTACATAACAGTAATTTCCTTGATCAGTGCATCCTTTGTATCTGCCCTGTGGTTTAAAGCCAGGGATTTTGGCAATCTCCTCATTTAAGTAATTAGCATTTGCGGCTCGATTTTTTTGCTGTGCTTCAAATCTTGCTAATTGTGCTCTTAATACTGCACCCTGCCACTCACTTAATCGGTAATTACCACCAAGGCGCAAATGGCGGTAGTACCAAATTCCCTCACCTCTTCCGCAGTTAATATAGGACTTAAACATTGGAATTAAATCTTCACGTTTAGTAGTGATTACTCCACCCTCACCGGCTGTCATTAACTTTGAGGATTGAAATGAAAATGATCCAGCATCGCCAATTGTGCCGGCATGTTGGCCATTCCATCTTGAACCATGGGCATGGGCAGAATCTTCAATAATTGCTATGCCATGCTTTTTACCTAGCGCTAGCAAGCCATCCATATCAGACATTGAGCCTGCAACATGCACACAAACAATAGCTTTAGTCTTACGTGTTATAGCAGATTCTGCCTGCTTAATATCAATAGTTCCAGTTAGCCGATCAACATCAACAATTTTAGGAATAGCGTTAACAGTCAAGATGGTGCTGATGGTTGCTAAAAATGACCAATCCGCAACAATTACCTCATCACCATCGCCAATACCTAATGCTAAAAAAATTACCTCTAGTGTGTGAGTGCCATTTGTGACCGCAAAGGATGCCTTGGCATTTGTGTATTTGCTCCATTCTTTTTCAAACTCTTTAACCTCTTTGCCTTGATTGGCCCACCAATTGCGAGAATCTAAAACTCTGTTCAAGGCTTCGCGTTCTGTTTCATCATAATGTGGCCACGCAGGAAAAGAACTCTCTCTTACTTTTTTACCACCCAATGCTGCTAATTGTGAGCTCACTTTTTAATCCATTCTGTTAGGGGTCATTCTTTCACAGCCCCACTTGATAGTCCTGCTACCAAATATTTTTGAATCAAAACGGTAAAAATAACGATCGGAATAAGCGCAATCGTCGCCGCTGCCGCCATCGGACCCCAGTCCAAGGTTCTATTCGAGATAAAACTAGCAACAAACACAGGTAGTGTTTTTGCATCTTCGCCGGCCATAATGACCGGAATTAAAAATTCATTCCACGCAAGAAGAGCAATAAAGACTCCAGTTGCAACCATTCCTGGCATTGCTAGAGGAAGCAGTATTTTCACAAATATACGAGTATTTGATGCACCATCAACTCGGGCAGCTTCTTCAATTTCAATCGGAATTTGCCTAAAGAATGAAGTGAGTAACCAAATAGCAAAAGGTAGATTAAAGCCGGCATAGATAAAGACAAGCGCCCATAAAGAATCGTAAAGTCCAAAAAAAGAGCTTAAACGATATAGGGGGAGCAATAAAACAATTCCAGGTAGAGCTCGAACCGCAATCATGAGTGCTTCTAGTGATGATCTACCGCGAAAACTGGAACGACGTGCAATAGCGTAGGCACTCAAAGATCCAACGACGAGAACAATCACAGTGCTCATCACAGTAACGAAAATTGTATTTAAGTAAATTTTCGGAAATGCATCTATAGCGAATAGAGATGTGTAATTTTTAAAGGTTGGCGTAAAGTCAAAGAATTTTGGTGGAAGCGTATAGGTATCGACACGATTCTTTATTGAAGTACTGAAGGTCCAAAAAAGCGGAAATAGCGCCAAGAAAGAAGCAAAAGCAAGAATTGAGTACCCAGTGATTCTTTCTCTTTTTGTGGTTCTCATTTTACTTCCCTGGTAGACCGACGCCATAGCAGTAGTACTGGTGCTGTGATTATCATAATTAAGACACCTAATGCGGCTGCGCGTGAAAATTCTAAAAAGATAAATCCAGTCTTATATGTCCATAGACCAAGTGTTGTTGTCTCGTTGCCTGGGCCACCTCGAGTTAACATGAACAAGGTGTCAAATAGTTTAAGGAAGTCCATAATCTTGATCATGACAACGACTAATAGCGTAGGAGTTATTAACGGAAATGTAATTTTCCAAAAGGTTTGACGAGCGCTTGCTCCATCTAAGCTAGCAGCTTCATAGAGGCTTGTTGAAATTGAGCCGAGAGCGGCAACAATTAACAACATAACAAAGGGGACTGATTGCCAAGAATCAACCAACACAACCGCGAGAATTCCTGTTGTCTGTTGACCTAACCAGTTAACTTTTTCAACTCCAACTGATCCGAGTACCCAATTGATAATCCCTAAGTCTGTATCAAACATAAATCGAAAAGTTAATCCAACCGCAACTGGAGTTAAAAGCATTGGTGTAATCAAAATTGAACTAAATATCTTGGTCCCTTTTAAATTTCGATGAAGTATCAGAGCAAGTCCGATTCCGAGTGGAATCTGTATCAACATGCCCAGCATCATCATCGCAAGAGTTATCTTCAAAGTCGCCCAAGTTTCGGGTGCCTTTAATGCTGCAACGTAATTATCTAATCCTACGAATTGTGGGGGTAGAAATGATGAAAGTTTGATATCGAGAAATGAAATGTAGATTCCATAAAGAATTGGGATTAAAACGGTGAGCGATAAAAGCGCCCATGCGGCAAAAGTAAATTGACCTATTGGCCTAGTTAGTTTCATGCTTTTTGGCATTGACAGCTTTCTAACTAGGCCAATAGGTCGGTTAATTAACTTATTTACTACTTAGGTTCTTTTGCGAGAATTGGTTTTAACTTCTCGTTAAGAGCCGTCATAGCTTTCGTTGAATCACTCTTGCCATTTAGAACCTGAGTGACGGCATCAATTGCCGCAACTTCAAATTCTGGCCAAACAGCAATTTGTGGGTAGCGCTCAATGCGAGAACTCGATGGAATCTCTAGTTGAGCTAGATATGGGAACTTCGCAAGAAGATCAGCATCAGTTGTAATTGACTTGCGGCCAATTGCTGCTGCACCTGACTCTAGGTAAGTCTTAGCATTTGTTTTTCCGAGAACGTATTCAAGGAATTTCCACGCTGCAGTTGGGTTCTTTGCATCCTTTGGAATACCAATATTCCAACCAGCTAGGTGAGTGATATCAGCTGACCCCTTAGGCATCGGCGCTGTACCAATCTTGCCTTCATTCTTGTTAATGGACTTATCAAGAACGCTTCCGTAGTAACCAGAGTAATTAATCATTGCTCCGATGTTTTCTCCAAGGAACTTACTTGTAACTTCATCAGAGTTTGCAGTTGACGCTCCCTTTGGTGAAACAGTCATAAGTTTCTTTAGGAAATCAGTTGCTGCGATAGCTTCTTTACTATTCACAGTTGGATTAAGTGCATCGTCATAAAGATTTCCACCAAAAGACCACACCATGGTCATCCACCACCATGAAACGTTTGGACCAAAACCAATAATTTGACCACCGTAACCTGCAGCTTGAACCTTCTTAGCGTTGTTGTAGTACTCATCCCAAGTTTTTGCTGGTGTGAGTCCTAATTTTTCGTAGATATCTGTTCGATACCACTGGATCATTGGTTCAGTACTGAGTGTTAAACCTAGAGTTTCACCATTGCACTTTCCGTAATCCTGTTGGCTTTGACTAAAGTCAGCAATGTCATATTCAGATGAGTCACCCAAATAATCATCAAGTGGAGCCATAGCTTGTGCTTGGCAGAATGGCATCAAGAATGAGTTATCAAATTGAGCCACGTCGTACGTACCAGCTTTTTGCTGATATGAAAGAAGTTGCTTCTGATGAGCTTCTCCGTAAGGAGTCTCAGAAACATTTACTTTAATTCCTGTTTCTGCTTCAAAATCGGGAATAAAACTTTGAATTGAAGTTGAAGATGGGCTAGGAATTAAGAAGACGTTAATTTCACCAGAAGCTTCAGAGTCAGTTCCCCCGCTAGAGCATGCAGCAAGAAGTAACGAAACTGATACTAATCCAGCAAAACGTCGAATCGTTTTGGAATTGAGCACCGCGGTTCCTTTCCTTTCGATGTGAGGGATTCCTCACTTAGGCAAATGGGATGCTACTTGGAATGTTAAAAAAATGGTAGTATTTTCATGAAATTTGTGAGAAATTATCTCCCTAGATTCGATTTTCCGAAGGGATCCACGTGTCCGCCACCTCGCCATACCGCCTAAACGTTAACGAGCAGGCTGAAAAGCTGTCCCAGTTTATGGTTCTTGCAGATGATATGCATGCTCTTGGGCGCGATCTGAATATTTCCAAAAAGACCCGAATTGTCTTCGCAGGCATGGGTAGTAGTCACTTTGCATCTTATGAAACATGGGAGACATTATCTCGAATGGGTTTGCAGGCTTGGTGGTTGCCTGCTTCTGAATTAATTGATGTTGGTGCAGGACTGCTTACACCGGGAACGTTGCTCTGCCTTACTTCGCAATCGGGGGAGAGCGCGGAATTAACTCAAGTGCTCAAGCAATTCGACCTTTCTAAGGTTGAAGTTCTTGGGATTACGAACAATCCTCAAAGCAATCTTGCAAAGCATTCGAATTATTTAGTTGACTTAAAAGCTGGCCCCGAAGCTACCGTAAGTACGAAAACTTATTTAAACACCATAGCTGCAATGAAGTTGGTGTTTTCTGGAGTTTCTAATTCTTACGAAGATTCGCGTTCAACTCTGCTTCGAACAGTTGATTCAATCGAAACGTATATTTCTAATCTTGATTTGCACATTGACAGTGCCGAAAGTTTATTTCCGTATAAGAAGAATTATGTTTGTGTAGGCAGAGGAGTCGCAGGAGCATCCTCGCAAACTGCTGGCCTGATTCTTAAGGAAGCTGCAAAAATGTCGATCGAAGGAACTACCTCAGCATCATTTAGACACGGTCCGATAGAAATAGCTGGTCCCGACTTGAGTATCACATTCTTTGATCACGGCACAGAACCCCACCATGCACTCAATGTTAAACTTGCATCAGATTTAATTTCTTCTGGTTCTTCCGTGACCTGGATTGGTGAAAAAGGAATAGGCACAACGCTTCCTTCACCTAACCGCAAAGGCACCGAACTTCGAATTTGCGACACATTATCTTTTCAAACTTTAAGTTTTGCGCTTGCAGCACGAACAGGTGTGCAGGCTGGAAGCTTTGCCTATGCTTCAAAAGTTACAGACACTCTATAAATCGACCAGAAAGAGGAAGAAATGCAATTATTTAATGTCGCATACGGAAGAGATTTATATGCAGAATTACCAAAAATAATCAATCCTCCATTCTTGGTTGTTTCGAATAAAGATCTTTGGCCAAAATTCTCACATCATTTTGATAGTAAAGAAACATTTGTACATTTGGTTGACTCATTAGAGATCAAAGATTTAGAAAAAACTCTAAAAGAACTTCCTGACGTTAAGGCGATTGTGGGAATCGGTGGCGGCGTTGCCATTGATGTTGCTAAGTATTTCGCTTGGCGCAAAAACTTGCCTTTGTTCCAATGCCCAACCTCGATGTCAGTTAACGCACCTTTTGGGCATCGTTCTGCCGTTCGAGACAATGGAATTCTTAAATACGTGGGTTATGCGATACCTGAGATGGTTTACGTTGATTTTGACGTTATTCAAAGCGCGCCGGAATTCATTAATCGGTCTGGCGTTGGCGACATTGTTTGTTATTACACAGCTAAATGGGATTGGGAATTTGCCACTAAAACTGGAAAGTGCGAAAAGAAATGGCCCTATGACCAATTTTGGGTGGATCAAGCATCTGATGTGCTCAATTCAGTTCTCAATGCAACTTCGGATATCAGAGCCGTCAATGACAAAGGTGTACAAACATTAATGAATGCACTGCGCTGGGGAGGGGCTGCATTTAACAACGCTGGCTGGAATCCACGTCCAATTGAAGGCTCTGAACACACCTTGTTTTATTCCCTAGAGCACTTAATTCATAAACCATTTTTACATGGCCAAATTGTTTCTCTCGGTGTCGTCATTATGAGTTTCCTCCAAAACAATGATCCAAAATTCATAAAAGGAAAGTTAGATGAAATGGGTGTGGCATATCAGCCTGAGGATATGGACATTACTTGGGTTGACGTTCGCAATGGACTTAAGCACATGATTGATTATTCAAAAGAGTCTAAAAATCTTTGGTACACAATTGCTACTGAGACTCAAATTTCAGATAAGCAGCTAGACGAAATAGAGGAGTGGGTTAAGGGTTAGAATCTAGCTACCATCACTTAAGGAAACTCATGAAACCCGATGATCGTCTTCAAGAAATCTTGAATATCGTCAATGACGATAGACGGGTGCTGATTTCTGATCTAACAAAAGTTCTTAAAGTTTCAGAAATGACAATTCGCCGAGATATCGAACATCTGTCTAGGTTAGGTTTGCTTCGTCGCGAAAAGGGTTATGCAATAAAAGGAGTTAGCGGTTCTTTTGAACCAGCATTTTCAATTAGAAGTGAGATTGCAGCTAAAGCAAAAAAAGATATTGCAAAGTATGTTGCTACCCTTGTAAATGATCGCGAAACTATAGTTTTAGATGGCGGTTCAACCGGAGTAGCTATTGCCAAGCAATTGATTGAGCGTGAGTTAACAGTGTGTGCTCTTAGTTTTCGTGTAGCCGATGTTTTGCGGGCAGCTCCTAAAATACAACTAATGGTTGTTGGTGGCTTCGTTCGAAAAGGCGAAGAATCACTTATTGGACCCGCAGCGCTTGAAACATTGAGAAATTATCACTTTGATCAGATGATTATGACAGCATCCGGCTTAGAACCAAAGTATGGGCTAACTGAATGGAATTCTGATGACGCAATGATAAAGCGCGCAGCACATCGTGCGTCTACTCGGACGATTGTTGCCGCTGATTCCTCCAAATTTGGAGTAAAAGCATTCGGCAAAGTATGTGAGCTAAAAGAAATTTCAATCCTAGTTACAGATAGTGGAATTGATAAAAGTTATAGAGAGCATTTCTATAAAGCTGGAATTGATTTAAGAGTAACCAAGTAACGACATGCCAAAGTTCGTCGGAATCGATATTGGTGGCACAGGAACCCGGTTAGTGGTGGCAGATGAAAAACATGAGGTCCACCAAGAATTCAAAGTTGCAACATCAAGTTTTTCTGCCTCCTCGCCAATAGAGTCTGTCTCAAATCTCGCTGAATGGATTTTAAAAAATGTTACTGATTTAAAATCGATCGCAGCGATTGGGATTGGTTCGACAGGACCAGTAAATCTGGTTACTGGTGTGATTAATAATCCAGATACGTTGCCCCAGTTTTCAGGAATAGATCTTGGGGGACAACTTTCAAATTTACTTAACAAAGAAGTATGGATTGATAATGACGCAAATGCTGCAGGATTATCTGAAGCAAATCTTGGCGCTGGGAAAGATAATTCATCTGTTCTATGCATAACCATCGGTACAGGCTTGGGTGTTTCAATGTTTAAAAATGGCAGGCCAGTTCGTGCTCTCGATGGTCAACATCCAGAGGGCGGTCATATTTCGGTTCCAAATATCTCAGCTCGTTGTTACTGCGGTTTAGATGCATGCTGGGAAAAGAGTGCATCTCGGCTGGCATTAGAAGAAATTGCAAAATCGAGAAATGAATTTTTTCTCATTGAAGGGCGTTGTGATTTTTCCAAGATTTCTGAAAATACATGGCGAGACTTTGGTTTTCGTATTGCGGATGGATTAATTTCACACCTTGTCATTTTCAGACCTGATATTACAGTGCTTTGCGGTTCAATTATTGAAAATTGGAGTTTATTTGAAAAACATTTGATTACAAGATTAGAAATGCATCGTGGGTTTAGTGAAACAAAGAACATCCAACATTCCACCGTTGGTGATCTTTCCGGAGCTATTGGGGCAGCAATGTTGGCTCAATTCAAAATTGGTAAAGTGAGCCAGCCATCGTGAAATTACAACAATTGCATCTTCCACAAACTAAAAACAAAGTTGCACTTGTCTCTATTGCTCACGCAGATGATTTATTGCTTTTTTGTGGTGGTGGTGTTGCAGCGCTAATAGATGCTGGATGGAGAGTTTCAGTTGTCAGAGCCACAAATGACCGATGGGATAGCTTTGACCTGAGCGAGAGAGCAACAATTGAAGCGAACACAAAGGAGTTCAATCTTGCAATGACCAAGCTTGGAATCAGCAAAGTTATGGATTTGAACTTAGATACCGATCGCCTTGGTGATTACTCAGAAGTTGAACTACGCTCAAAATATATTGATATCATTCGAAAAGAGAAACCGTACTTAGTGATTACCTTCGATCCAGATTCATATTTATATGAAGACAATGAAGATCACAAAAAAGTAGCTATATCAATGGCAGAAGCGATGTGGGCTGCCGGATTCGATAAACATAAAGGATCTAAAGCGGAACAGGTAAATCCATTCTTACCTGTAGCTCGTTGGTACTTTGGCAGGGAAGTTGCAAAGCCAACACATCAAATTGATGTCACAAGATTCATTGAGCAATTGATTCTTGCTACAGCGTTACACAAAACAATGCTAATTAATATGGCGCGGCAGTGGTGGCTCAAAGGCCAGACTGCCGAAGTATCGCTAGATTCTTTCTTTAAAAGCGTAAATCAGGATGTGAATTTTTTTGCTGGAATGATTGTGAAGAATGCTCGACAGAAGAAATCTGGCTCCAAAAAATATGTTGAGATCTATAGGGTAATCGATGATGTAACTGTACTATCTACTTTAAGCAAAATGGGAAAGAGATAGATGTTTCAGGCGCAAGGTTCAAATGTTAAGTACGGCTCGAATATTTGTGCGTCGTATCTAAATTCGCTTGGCGATTATGTTTTGATTACCCACAAAGAACCTTGGGATTTGATAGGTAAAGAAATAAGTGTTCAGCCAAAATTGATTGTTGAAGCAAAAGAATTGTCAAAAAAATATCTGGATGAGCTGGCAAATGATGTTCCTGGTATGCATATTGTTGGTTTAGGTGGTGGATCTGCCATGGATACCGCCAAGTGGGTTCATTGGCGTCGAGAACTTCCATTGACTTTGATTCCATCTATACCTTCAGTTGATGCCTGCTTTACGCGCATGAGCGCTTTACGCGAACAAGGTGGGGTTATTTACGATGGTGATGCGGTGCCGGATTTAGTTTTAGTTGATTTTAATTTGTTTAGAGCTGCACCTATTTCAATGGTTACAAGTGGAATTGGTGATGTTCTTTCTTGTCATACAGCTTGGTTTGATTGGAAATTTGCCCATGAAAGTGGCGAGGATGAATTTAATTGGCAGCCTAGTGATATTGCGATATCTAAAAATTATCTAACGGAGTTATCAGATTGTGCTGCTGGTGTAAAGGCACGGACCGATGATGGTTTAAGACGGTTAATGGAGTTACACCGAGATATTGGTTGGCGCTGTCACGAGTTAAAGCATGCCAGATTTGAAGAGGGAAGTGAGCACTTTTTTGCCTACACCTTTGAAGAAGTTACCGGCAGAACTATTGCCCATGGTGAGTTAGTTAGCTTAGGTGTGTTATTGATGTCTAAGTTTCAAGGAAATGATTATGAAGGAGCAAAAGCGATCGTTGAAAAAGCTGG
>Ga0208719_1000555_pt1 | contig 11686 bp, 10 predicted proteins | sample LakMenEpi30Jul09_FD_150747 | JGI IMG/M metagenome (GOLD analysis project Ga0208719, IMG submission 150747) | Freshwater microbial communities from Lake Mendota, WI - 30JUL2009 deep hole epilimnion (SPAdes) | ecosystem: Environmental > Aquatic > Freshwater > Lake > Epilimnion/Euphotic zone ... | reverse complement strand
CCACGAGCCGGGCTGTGGCGGGCGCGAGATCGAGCAGCGCGCGGATCGCGGTGCCGGTGCGGGCGCGGGCGCGCAATTCGAGCACCTGCCCCGCGAGCACGAGGACGATGATGACCGCCGCGGCCTCGAAGTAGATTCCGACGCCGCCCATCCGCATCGCCTCGGGAAACACGTTCGGCGCAAGCATCGCCACCGCGCTGTATGCAAACGCCGCTCCGACGCCGAGCGCGATGAGCGTGAACATGTTGAAGTGCCCCGTGCGCAGCGATCGCGCTCCGCGCAAAAAGAACGGCCAGCCCGCCCACAGCACTACGGGCGTGGTGAGCGCAAACTGCGTCCAGCGCGACGCCGCACCCATGAACCAGTGCGGCGCGCCGGGAAACGCGTGCCCCATCGCGAGCACGAAAACCGGGAGCGTGCAGAGCACACCGAGCCACAGCCGCCGCGTCATGTCGCGCAGCTCGCCGTCGTCCTCCGGCTCATCTGCGCTGACGATTTTTGGCTCCAGGGCCATGCCGCATTTTGGGCAATCCCCCGGATGATCCTGCTCGATCTCCGGGTGCATCGGGCAGGTAAAGATCGTTTTCGCCACGGGCTTCCACGCGGGATTGCGTTCGAGCGCCATGCCGCACTTCGGGCAGTCGCCCGGCTTGTCGGATTCCACGCCGGGACACATCGGGCAGAAGTATTTCGCCGCCGCGGATGGCGTCACATCGCCGTGATCATGCCCGCCGTGTGCGCAGCAGTCGTGCTTTTCCTCCGGCTCCGCAACGGGCGCGGGAGAATCCGCGTGGCAGCACGGCGGCGGCTCGGCTTTGTGGCAGCACGAATGCGCCTCCGCGTCGCCATCCGTGGCGTGTCCGCTTTTGTCGTCGTGATTCATGGGTGGCCGTCTTGCGCGATGCCACGCCGCGCCGTCACGCTACTTCTTTGCGGCGTCCTTCACCATCTTGGCGTATTTCGCCGGGTCTTTTTCAAAGTCGTCCTTGCAGCTTTTGCAGCAGAGCCACACGTCGGTGCCTTCGTGCGTCATCTTGTAGGCCTTCATGCCGCCGCTGCCGTAAGCCTTGCCCGAGATGGGGCACTTTTTCAGCGGGTAATCCTTCGGCACACCCGTCTCGGCGGACGCGTTGCAGGCGGCGATGACGAATGCGACGAGGAGAGCGGCGGCGATTTTCATGGCAGTGGTTTTATTGGAACGTGCAGGTGCACACAAGAGCCAGATGCGCGCAGGCGCAACCGGGGATTCGATCCGCCCGTCCGGTGCGGTGCTGGCGAAATGATCAGGTTGCGGATTTTGAATCAGGCTTTCCAAACCCGAGCGCGAGCCAGCCGGCGAGCAGGCACACGCCGCCGATGGGCGTGATGGCTCCGAGCCATTTTACATTCGTGAGTGCGAGCACGTAGAGCGTGCCGCTGAAAATGGCGATGCCTGTGAGCATGAGCCAGAATGCGGCGGCGCGCAGCGGACGCAGCGTGGCGATGATGAGCAGCACGACCGCGTGCGTAAGGTGATACAGCACCGCAGTCTCCCACGTCGCGAGGCGCGTGTTCTTTTCCAGCAGGGCGTGGAGCCCGTGCGCGCCGAATGCGCCGAGCGCGACGGCGAGGAAACCGACGATGGCGGAAATGCGGAGGGCGGTCTGCGAATTCATGCGCGCAGAAAAACACGCGGCATGATTTTCCACCATTCACAATTCACCAGTCACCAGTCACAGTCCCCGCATGGACTGGAACCACTGGCAGCCGCGCCAACTTGCAAACCTGTGCTTCATCGTGAAGGACGGGCGGGTGTTGCTGATCCGCAAAAAGCGCGGGCTCGGCGCGGGGAAAATCAACGGGCCCGGCGGCAAGCTGGAATCCGGCGAGACGGCGCACGACGCGGCAGTCCGCGAGACGCAGGAGGAGATCGGCGTGACGCCGCTGCTGCTCGAAGATCGCGGAGTCGTGCGGTTTCAGTTCACCGACGGCTACAGCCTGCACTGCGCGGTGTTCGTCGCGCGCGATTTTACCGGCGACATGATCGAGACGGATGAAGCGCTGCCGATGTGGTTCCCGGTGGACGGCGTGCCGTTTCACGAGATGTGGGAGGACGACCAGCACTGGCTTCCGCATGTGCTCGCGGGCGGGAGCTTTCAGGGGTGGTTTGAATTCGACGGGGAGAAAATGCTGAGCAAGCGCGTGGAGCTTTCCGCCTGAGCCATGCCGCGTGTTGTCATCGCCGGTTGCGGATTCGTCGGGCTCGCCACGGCGCGGGTTTTTCAAACGGCGGGATGGGACGTGCTCGGGCTCACGCATTCGGCGGAATCCGCCGCGGCGTTGAAGGGCGAAGCCTTTTCTGTCGCACCGTGCGATATCTCGGATGCGGAAGCGGTGCGTGCGATTGCGTCGGGCCTCGCTGGAAATGCCGATGCGGTGATCCACTGCGCGAGTTCCGGGCGCGGCGGAGCGGATGCGTATCGCGCGGTGTATCTCGAAGGCGCGCGCAATCTGCTCGATGCCTTCGCAGGCGCACGGCTGATCTTCACGAGCAGCACGAGCGTGTATGCGCAGACGGATGGGGCGGCCGTGAACGAAGACAGCCCCGCCGAGCCTCCGCGCGAAACGGGCCAGATTCTCCGCGAGACGGAGGAACTCGTGCTCGCGCGAGGCGGGATTGTCGCGCGACTTGCCGGCATCTACGGGCCGGGGCGCTCGGTGCTGCTGCGGAAATTTTTCAGCGGCGAGGCGGTGATCGAGGGCGATGGCGGACGCTTCGTGAACCAGGTGCATCGCGATGACATCGCATCCGCGCTTCGCGTGCTCATTGAAGAAGGCGCGACAGGAATTTTCAACGTGAGCGACGATGCGCCGATGCCGCAGCGGGAAATCTACGCGTGGCTCGCGGAGCGTTTCGCGCGTGTGCTTCCGCCAAGCGGGCCGATCGATCCGAACCGCAAACGCGGATGGACGAGCAAGCGCGTGAGCAATGCGAAGCTGCGCGCGCTCGGATGGGCGCCGCAGTTTCCGAGCTTCTTCGAGGCCGTCGAGCGCCAGCCGGAACTTGTGAAACTCGCCAGCGAAAACTGAGCCGCAGCGGAGCGCTGCGAATGGAGCGCATTCCGCCCATGCCAGATGCGCCCTACTTTTTCACCGCAGGCACAGGAGCGACCGGCGATTTTGGCTTTGTGGTCCTCTCGAAGTCATCCGTGAGGAACGGTGTCACGGGCAGGCCTTCGTTGCTGAAGAGATTCGCGACCGGATTGTCGGCCCATGCGTAGCGCGCGGCAGTACTTGGCCGGGCTGGATGCCCGCAGCCTTGATTTTTTGGGAAAGAATGGTCGGCGTGCGCGCGGAAGTGGAGAAGGTTTACGACCTCTACATCGCCGGAGGCATCGGCGTGGAGCAATTCAAGGAAATCAACACGCCGCTTCACGACCTCCTCGGCCAGCTCAGTGCCGAAGTTCTGAAGCTCGAAGGCGAAACCGCCCCGCTGGCCGTCAGCGACCTGTCTGTCGAAACCATCGCGCACGAAGCCCGCAACATCGCCGCCCTCTTGCCGACCCTCGACACGGACGGCAAGCAGCGCCTCGCCTCCACTCTCTGCACCGGAATCATCATCCTAAATCCGGCGATGGGATGTCGCGCAAAGACGCAAAGACGCAAAGAAGAAGCAGATGCAGACAAGCAGGCATTCACCCGTCGGGTGAGTGTGAACCAATGCGCATCTCTTTGCGTCTCTGCGCCTTTGCGCGACATCCGCTCCTCCCATCGCCGGATTTAGGATCATCCCTGACAAAGACCCCGAGGTTCCCATCGAAATCACCTTCGCCCATTCGGTAGCCCCAAAAGTTGAGGTCCCGATTCGCATCGGGGCCGCTTCCGAACCTGTTGAGCCCGATTCCTCACAGAATTTCCCTGCAATTTCCAACCGGCTAAATTCCCAACGTCAACCCTTGGGCTGGAGGACAAAACGCCGTTGGCGTTGCATCCCGTCCACCACTCGTTGCCGATGCTTCTTGCCCCACTTTTAATCACGCCCGATTTTCAAATGCGAACGCCGAAGATGCCGGGGCGCGCTTGACACGCCGCGCGCGACGCCCGCCAATCGGCGCAGGAAAAAATGCCGCAAATCCCGCAGGAAATCATCGAGCAGATCGCCGCGGCGAATGATATCGTCGAGGTGATCGGCGGGTATTTTCCGCTGCGCAGAATGGGCGGGACGTTCAAGGCGCTGTGCCCTTTTCACAATGAGCGCACGCCGTCATTCAACGTGAATCCGCATCGGCAGATTTTCAAATGCTTCGGCTGCGGCGCGGGTGGGTCGGTGTTCCGATTTGTGATGGATTACGAGCACCTGGATTTCGTCGCGGCGGTGCGCAAGCTGGCGGACAAGGCGGGCATCAAGATCCCCGAGGCCGAGATGTCGCAGGCGGACTACGAGCGCGCGGATCTGCGGAGGCGGCTGCTGTCGCTGCACGCGGAGGCGGCGGAATTTTTCCACCAGCAGCTCATGCGCGGGAATTCTGCCGACGCCGCGCGCGAGTACATGAAAAAGCGCGGCCTCAGCGCGGAGGTCGCGAAGTCGTGGAAGATCGGCTTTGCGCCGGACTCGTGGGACGGGCTGCTCTCCGCGATGCAGGCGGGCGGATTCTCGGAGATGGAGCTGAAGGAGAGCGGCCTCTTTTCGCACGGCGAGGACAGCGGGAAAATGTATGACCGGTTCCGCGGGCGCGTGATGTTCCCGATCTGCAATGACACTGGCGAGGTGATCGCATTCAGCGGGCGCGTGCTTTTTGCCGAGCAGAGCCCGGCGAAATACGTGAACTCGCCGGAGACACCGCTTTTCACGAAGGGCAACGTGCTCTTTGGGCTGAACAAGTCGAAGCGCGCGCTCATCGCGGCCAAGCAGGCCATCGTGTGCGAGGGGCAGGTGGATCTCATCACCGCGTTCGAGGCCGGCGTGCAAAATGTGATCGCGCCGCAGGGCACGGCGTTCACGGATCGGCAGGCGCGCATTTTGAAGCGCTACGTGGACGAGGTGGTGCTCTGTTTCGACGCCGACGCCGCGGGCGAAAAGGCCGCCGAGCGCTCGCTGCCGCACCTGCTCGCCGAGGGCCTGCTCGTGCGCGTGATGACGCTGCCGCAGGGCGAGGATCCGGATTCGCTCATCCGCACGCAGGGCGCGGAGGTGTTCCGCGAACGCGTGGCGGCGGCGAAGGATTTCTTCGACCATCAGATCGATCGGCTCACGGGCACGCCGGACTTCGCGACGCCGCGTGGCAAGATCGCAGCGGCGCGGAAGCTCGCCGAACTGCTCGCATTCATCCCCGACGGAATCGCGCGCGAAGCCGTGCTGAACAACGCCGCGATGCGACTCGGCGCGAGCGCGCAGGATTTGCGTGTGCTCATCAAGCGCGCCCCGCAGCGCGCCGTCCTCGACGAGGAAAATCCCGAGCCGGAGCGTGCCGAGCCGATCACCTTCGACGCCACGAAGGAATGGCTCGCGCACCTCGCCCTCCGCAGCCCCGCCGCGCGCATGTGGCTCCAGGCTCAGGGCTGCGACCGCGTGCTGAACGACGGCCAGCCCGACTCCGTGCTGCTGCTGAAAATCCTCGACGCCGATTTCCGTGCCGACGAGCCCGCCTCCATGAACGCGTGGCTCGCGACGCTCGAGCCCGGCGAGGAATCCGCGCTCTCCTCCGCGCTCTCCCGCGACGTGCCGCCCGAGGCCCGCGTCGTCGCCGAGGACTGCTGGCACGAGCTGGAGCGGCGCGTTTTTCTGCGCAAGCGGCAGGCGATTGAGGCCCAGCTCCGTGCGCCCGGCCTCGCGATCGAGGATATGGCGCGGCTGCATTCGCAGGTGCTCGACATCCAGCGCCAGCTCGCCGCCCTGCCCCCGCCCCGCGCGCCGAAATCGGCGGGGTGACGGACGCACAAAACGTGCGAAAACTATTTGGAAAGGAGCCCTTGACCAACCCCTGCGGACTACCCATATTCCGCGGCCTTTTTCCCGTCGCCAACCGTGGAGTGAATCCGCGGGGGAAGAAGGGTGAAAATGTAATTCAGAATTCCTTCGTGGACATGCCGAAAACTATCAAAAAAGCCGTCTCAAAATCCGCCAAAACTGCGAAGAAAACCCCGAAGAGCAGCGCCCCGAAGAAGGCCAAGGCTCCTGCGAAAAAGAAGAAGCCCACGGCGAAGGCTGCGGCAAAAAAGGACAAGCCGAAGAAAATCAAGGCTCCGAAGGCTGAGAAAAAGTTGAAGGCTCCGAAGCCTCCGAAAGCAGCGAAGGCTCCGAAGGCTCCGAGGGCACCGAAAGCACCGAAGGCACCAAAGCCTGCCAAGGCCGCGAAGGTTGCGGCAGTCTCGAAGGCAAAGGAATCCCCAGTGGGAAAAATTGGGAAAATCAGCGCGAAGCTGGCCGAACTTTTGAAGTCGCCCGCGAAGCCGAAGCTCGGCCCCGGCCAGAGCATCCTCGACACCCACGAAGGCGCGGAAAAATTACGCGAACTCGTGAAGCTCGCCAAGGAGCAGGGCTACCTCACTTTCGACGACCTGAACGAGCACCTCCCGGAGTCCGTGAACGACCCGGACGAGCTGGAGCTGATCATGAACCGTCTCCGCAGCATGGAGATTGACATCATTGATGCCTCGCAGGTGGACAATTACAAAGTCGGCCCGAAGGGCGAGGAGCAGAAGGAAGAGGAGGAGCCCGAGAAGCCGAACGAGAAGCTCGACATCCTCGACGACCCGGTGCGCATGTACCTCAAGCAGATGGGCCAGGTGCCGCTGCTCACGCGCGAGCAGGAGGTGGAGATCTCCATGCGCATCGAGGAGGCCGAGCTGAACGTGCAGCAGCATGTGAACAATTTCGGCTTCATCCCGCGCGCCTACCTCGATCTCGGGCAGAAGCTGATCGACGGACGCGAACGCTTCGACCGCGTGATCCTCGACAAGAAAATCGAGAGCCGCGACAAATACATGAAGGGCCTGCCCCGGCTCATGAAGGCGCTCGAAGCCTCGATGAGCGAAGCGTCGAAGGCTTACAAAAATTTCCTCGCGCACGGCGGCACGAACGCAAACTGCAAGAGCTACATTGACTTCCAGAAGCGCCACGCCGGGGTGCAGAAGCACTTCCCGAAATTTTTCTACAAGCAGAAGGTCACCGAGGATTTCGTCACGCTCGTGGAGGAGAAAAACCGCGTCATCCACGCGCTCCAGCACGAGGTGAACAAGCCGAAGAAGCAGCAGCAGCGCGCCGCCGGCGGCGCAAAGGTGGACTACGCCGCGCAGCTCAAGGAACACCAGGCGCTGATGTGGATGAGCGGCGAGGGATTCGCCGCTGAATTTGCCGAGCTGCGCAAGTGGCTCCGCAAGGCGCTGCGCGCCAAGACCGAGATGGTCGAGGCGAACCTGCGCCTCGTCATTTCCATCGCGAAAAAATACACGAACCGCGGCCTCTCGTTCCTCGACCTCATCCAGGAGGGCAACATGGGCCTGATGAAGGCCGTCGAGAAATTCGAGTATCGCCGCGGCTACAAATTCTCCACCTACGCGACGTGGTGGATCCGCCAGGCCATCACGCGCAGCATCGCCGACCAGGCCCGCACCATCCGCATCCCGGTGCACATGATCGAGACGATCAACAAGCTCATGCGCGTGCAGAAGCAGCTCGTGCAGGACTACGGCCGCGAGCCCACGCCGGAGGAAGTCGCCGAGGAGATCAATCTCCCCGTCGAGCGCGTCCGCGCCGTGCTGAAGATGGCGCAGCAGCCCATCTCGCTCCAGTCGCCCGTCGGCGACAGCGACGACACGAGCTTCGGCGATTTCATCCCCGACACGACTGCGGAAGATCCCGCGGACGTCACCGCGATCTCGCTGCTCAAGGACAAAATCCGCGACGTGCTCACCACGCTCACCGAGCGCGAGCGCCAGGTGCTCGAACAGCGCTTCGGCCTCGTGGATGGCTACAGCCGCACGCTCGAGGAAGTGGGCCGGCAGTTCAAAGTCACCCGCGAGCGCATCCGCCAGATCGAGGCCAAGGCACTCCGCAAGATGCGCCACCCCACGCGCATCCGCCAGCTCGAGGGCTTCCTCGAAGCCTCGGACTTGCACTTGGTGTAACAGCATCACGCGGTCTCCTGCCCGCCGCGCACGGTTCATCCATGCCGGGCGCGAGCGCGCCTTCAGCGACTGGAAAAAGTCCGCCGCGAGCAGCATCGCCCGCGCTATGCGCCGCCACGCACCCGCGCTCCGACCGTCCACACGCAGCCACATGAAAAGAAAAATCCAGCAGCCGCGTGCAATGGTCTGTGCAACCGCTCGCCGAGCCGATGCATCAAAATCATCCACGCGAGCGGCCTCCACCCGGGAGTTGCCTCCGGCTGCTGCCATTATTTTGATGCAACCTATCCGAACGCATTCACCCCGGTGACCGGGCACTCGCCAGTATGAGCAAACCCACAAAGCCCTTCCTTAAACCATTTTCGCAGACCCCCGCTCCTGCCGCCGAGGAAGATCGCGGCGTTTCCGTTTCCGAAATCACGACCTTCGCCGTCGCCGCCGGGATGCACCCGGATGATCGTGCTGCCTTTCTCGCTCACGCCTGCGCGGGCGACGACGCCCTCCGCAAAAGGATCGAGCAACGACTCGCCGCACGCACTCCCGCATCCGTGCCTGCTCCGGCCCCGGCCGCTGCCCCCTCACCGGCGGCTTCAGCCACAGCCACGCCTGCGCTCGCGCCCACGCCCGTTCCGAATGCCGAACTCCAGCGCATCCCGGAGCCGCACCTCGCCATTTCGCAGAATCAGCCCGCAGGCATGGCCCTCGTGCCCATGTCCGCCAGCCAGCTCGCGGCCATCACCGCCCAGCGTCAGAACACCTTCCCGTGGCTCACCGCCGTCGTCCTTGCCGTCGCAGCGGGAGCGATGGGCGTCTTTCTCATGCAGGAAAAGGACGCCCGTCATCGCGCCGACGCAGCCACGCAGCAGGCAGCGCAGCGTGCCGAGACCGCCGCAAAGGAAGCCGCCGACGCCCGCGCCGTTGCCGGCAAAGAGCGCGAGACCGCCGCGGAACAGATCACCGCCGCGCGCACGGAATCCGAAAAGCTCCGCGCCACCGCCGAGGAACAGCGCCAGCGCGCGGACACCGCCACGCAGCAGGCCGCGCTCGCCAAGGCCGAAGCCGAGCGCCAGCGCACCGCCCTCGCCGCCGCAGGCAAGGATGATGCAGGCAGCGAGACCGGCAAGGCCGCGCTCGCGAAAGCCGAGTTGGAGCGCGACGCCATCCGCGTGACGCAAAAGGAAACCGTCCTCGCCTTTGCCGACACCCTCGCAAAGCTCGCCACCACCCAGCTCGACAGCTCCCGCTTTGCCGAAGCCGAAGTCTCCGCCCGCCGCTCGCTGGAACTGCGCATCATGCAGTCCGTCCCCGGCTGGCCGCTCGTGGAATCCCGCGCCCTCCTCGGTGCAGCCCTGCTGCAAAAGAACGCCGATGCTGAAGCCGGACGCGAATTCGCCGCCGCCGCCGCCGACATCGAGCAGCTCGGCACTCCCATCAACGAAGCCGATCGCGCCCGCTTCACCATGGCCGCGAAGCGCATCGTGCAATTCTACAACGCCACAGGCCGGCGGAAGGAAGGCACCGAGTGGAAGCGCAAATTCGACGCCCTCGCCCGCCCGTAGCGCCGCGCCACACCGCCGCGACTTGACTCATCGTTCATGACCCGCCACGCAGCGCGCCATGGCCAAAACGCCCCGCACCCGCGCACTCGCCGCGTGATGGAGCTTACGAACGGAATCAGACTTTGTGCGAAGTTCCGCCCGTAAATGGAAACTCCTACAAAAGCCACTTGTCTTACATTCTCGAAGACGGCACCCTTTCCGCATGAATGCTCCCGTGAAGACCGACACCGTCCTTTTCACCACGAAGGGTCAGGTGGTGATTCCCGCGAAGCTTCGGCGGCTGTACCATATTGAGGCTGGCACCCGTGCCATCATCGAAGCCACCCCCGAGGGAATCCTGCTGAAACCCGTCACCGCAGCGCTCATCCGGAGCGGACGCGGCATCGCCAAGCGCAAGCCGGATGACAAGCCGTTCTCCGAGTGGTGGGCGGAACACAAGGCGTCGGAAAAAGCACTGGAGGAAGCCAAATATGCCCGCAGCACCCGCGGTTCTCGATAGCCACGCGTTGCTCGCCTACTTCCGCAACGAGCCGGGGGCTGAATTCGTCGAGAACCTGCTGATCAAGGCCGCAGCAGCCGACCGACCGCTCCACATGACGGAGGTCAATTACGCCGAGGTCAAATTCACCCTCATCCGCAAGGATGGTGTCGCTGCGTGGGAGGATTCCGCACGGGTTCTTGCCGGGCTTCCCATCGAATTCCATTCCGCGACCCGTGCGCTTGCCGATGTGGCGGCGGACTTCAAGGCCCATTACAAGCTCAGCCTCGCCGACGCCTTCGCCGCCGCGCTGGCCAAGGAACGGAAGGCCGAACTCATCACGGGAGACCCGGAGTTCAAGGCGCTCGAAAAGGAAATCAAGATTGGTTGGCTGAAATAGCGACGGGGTGAATCCGGGCGGGCGATGCGCACCGCGTAGGCAGCGACGACTTGACTCATCGTCCAATGACTCATCGTCCATGACCGGGCACGCTGCCCGGCATGGCAAAAACGCCGCGCACCCGCGCCCTCCCAATCTTCGGCCTCAATGTGCGCAAGCACCGGAGGATGTCACTCATCGCCAATAGACGGCAGAAATGATTCCTGACAGCCTCGTATTTCCAAACGCGCGAGAATCGTGAACAAGACAAAACTTCCTGACGGTCTGTATGACCAACTGATCACCGATTCCATCACACGTGAGTTGTCCGGTATCGTTGATCCGAATTGGCGCACTATTGAAACTCTGAGCCCGTATCAAGTTGCAGAACGGTTGATCGAAGCCCTCGGGCGACAACTCACAGGAGCGCTCGACGCAGTTGGCGGCGAGGAAGGAGTGCGTGCAGAGAGACAACTCGCGCTCATCAATTCACTCATTGCACACCTTCGCCAGCAAAGCGCCGCATTGTCGGAGCACTTGGATGGCTTCACGGAACCGGCGCAAGTCCTTCGCGCTCTCCATCGCACAATACCGGCGACGGCTTCCCCGGAAACCGGTTTGGCGATCCCGTGGCTCTTCACCGCAGGAAAAGGTTCCCCATCATTACTCACTGAACTTCGGCACGAGATCGCGTGCTGTGACCGCGTCGATGTCCTCGTGAGTTTCATTACCAAGTCGGGAGTGCGGAAGCTCCTCGATTTGTTGCAAAGCGTCACATCCGTAGATGCGCACGGGAATCCGCGAACGAGGTTGCGTGTGCTTACGACGACCTACATCGGCGCGACCGAAGTTGCCGCCCTCGACGATCTCGCAGGTCTTCCCGGTTGTGAAATCAAGGTATCGCTCGATGGGCGCCGCACGCGACTGCATGCGAAAGCGTGGATTTTTCACCGCTCGACGGGATTTGGTTCCGCCTACGTCGGCAGCGCTAACCTCTCGGGTGCCGCGTTGCTCGGCGGGCTCGAATGGACGGTGAAATTCACGCAGCAGGGGCAGGCTGGTTTGTTCGCTCGTGCGAATGCCCACTTCGAGACGCTCTGGAACGACGGGGAGTTTCAGCAATACGATCCGAATGTGGCGGGACACCGCGAGGAACTGACTCGT
>Ga0208719_1000549_pt1 | contig 11729 bp, 9 predicted proteins | sample LakMenEpi30Jul09_FD_150747 | JGI IMG/M metagenome (GOLD analysis project Ga0208719, IMG submission 150747) | Freshwater microbial communities from Lake Mendota, WI - 30JUL2009 deep hole epilimnion (SPAdes) | ecosystem: Environmental > Aquatic > Freshwater > Lake > Epilimnion/Euphotic zone ... | reverse complement strand
GCCGATCTATTTTCTCCGCGTGGAGATCGAGATCATCGCCGGGCAGGAAAACTGGGACCTCCTCATCGCGATGCTCACACAGCGCCGCGAGATTACCGCGCCCGAGCGCGTGCTGGTGTAGCGCTCACTGCGCTAGATCCATTCAAGAAATATCATGGCTGCTTCGGCGCGGCGTCCGAGAGCTTTGGAGTGCGGCGATTCATCGCCTCCTTCGGCTCGGGCGCGGAGCGCCGGTGGAGCGTGAACTCCGGGCACGCTTCTCCGGCGGGGCGCAAGCAGTCCATCCGGGAAACGCGCCCGGGAGGTCGCGTTCCACCGACGCTTCGCGCCGCGAAACTCCGAGTCAGGAAAACGGCTGCATTTCAACTGAAGACACTCTACCGCGCGGAAAAGTGATGCACCGTCGTGCTGCGGAATGTCTGGCCGGGGCGCAGCACGGTGCTGGGAAAATTCAGACGGTTCGGCGAATCAGGGTAGTGCTGTGTTTCGAGGCAGAAGCCGTAGTTCTTTTTGCACGCCTTGCCGCCCTTTCCGATCACCGTGCCATCGAGGAAATTTCCCGTGTAGAGCTGAATGCCGGGCTCGGTCGTCGAGATCTTCATCACGCGACCGCTGCGCGGCTCGTGTGCCTCCGCCGCAAGCGTGAGCGCGCCAGCATCCGAATTTTTCACGCGATCGATCACGTAGCAGTGATCGTAGCCGCCGGGCGTGCCGGTCATCTGCGCGAAGTCCCGCGCTAGCGTCTTCGACTTCTTGAAATCCATCGGGCCGCCTGCGACCGCGGCGATCCCGCCGGTCGGGATTCCCGACACATCCACGGGGATGTAGCGGCTGGCGTGCAGCGTGATTTCATGACCGAGCACGTCGCCTTCGCAAGCGCCCGCGAGGTTCCAGTATGCGTGGTTCGTGAGGTTCAGCACCGTCGGCTTGTCCGTCGTGGCCTCGTAGTCGAGGCGCAGCTCATCGTCGTCCGTGAGCGTGTAGGTCACTGCGACGGTGAGCTTGCCGGGGTATCCCTCCTCGCCGTCGGCGCTCACGTAGGAAAAGCGCACGCCATTTCCGTGCGCGAGCGGCTCGGCCTTCCACACACGCGCATGGAGTCCCGTCGGGCCGCCGTGGAGATGGTTCACGCCGTTGTTCGTCGCGAGCTGGTGCGTGACTCCGTCGACCGTGAATTTTCCCAGTGCGATGCGGTTCGCGAAGCGTCCGGTGGTCACGCCGAAATGCGGGTGCGGAACGAGGTAGCCGTCGAGCGCGTCGAAGCCGAGCGTGATGTCCGCGAGCGCGCCGCTGCGGTCCGGCGTGTGCATCTCCACGAGGCACGCGCCCCAGTTCGTCAGCTTCGCGCGGAGGTTGTGGTGGCGGTTCGTGAGGATGAATGCGTCCACCGGCTCACCGGCGGCAGTTTTTCCAAAGGGTTCGATTTTCACGCGGGATGGGGTTGTTCAGCGCGCCCAGTTCATTCGGAGCAGCGGCGCGGGAGGGAAAGTGTCGCGGAGGGGAGAGTCAATTGCAAAGCCCGTAGCTGCGGTTTCACAAGCGCGGCACGGGACAGACGCTTGGGAATCTTTGCGCCTTTCCGTGATCCGTTTTTTCCGATGCAAGCCTGGAGAAAAAATTGGTTCTCACGCGGGGCGCGAGCGGTATGTTCCGCACCCGCACTCGCCGGCGTGACTCCGCGCTGCGCGTGACTTTTTCCAACCCGAATTTTTTTCCCAACCACCACCACCATGAGCACGATCACCATGAAAGGCGTCGGCGTCGTTCCTTCGAAAAAGGAGCTGTGCGTCGTCTCGCACCCCGAGCCGAAAATCACCGCGCCGAATGAGGTCCGCGTCCGCACGATCGAGGTCGGCATCTGCGGGACGGACCGCGAGATTTGCACTTTCGCATACGGGCACGGGCCGACGGGCTGCGACTACCTCGTGCTCGGCCACGAGTGCCTTGGCGAAGTCGCCGAGGTCGGGCCGGGCGTCACGAAATTCAAAGCGGGCGATCTCGTCGTGCCCAGCGTGCGCCGGCCTTGCACGGATCCAAACTGCAAGCCGTGCCGCGAGGGGCGGCAGGATTTTTGTTTCACTTGGACGTACAAGGAGCGCGGCATCAACCAGCTCCACGGCTACATGACCGAGCAGTGGGTCGAGGAGGAAACGTACCTCACGCCAGTGCCGAAGGATCTGCGCGACCTCGCCGTGATGGCCGAGCCGCTCACGATCGCGGAGAAGGGCCTCTCGCAGGCGTGGATCGTGCAGAAGCGCGTGCCCGGCTGGGAGCACGACAATCTCGATGGAAAAGGGCGCGGCTTCGGACGCAATGCAGTCGTGCTCGGCGCGGGCCCGATCGGCCTGCTCGGCGCTATGAAGCTGCTCATCGAGGGCTTCAAGGTTTTCATCTACTCGCGCTCGCCGAAGCCGAATTTCAAGGCGGACATTGCGGAGCAAATCGGCGTGGAATACATCTCATCGAAGGAGGTCACCGTGGACGAACTCGCGAAAAAAATCGGGAACATTGACCTCGTGTATGAGGCCGTGGGCGAGGGCGACGTGTCGTTCGAGCTGGCGCGCGTGCTGGGCATCAACGGCGTGTTCATCTTCACCGGCATCCCCGCGGAGAAGCCGCAGATTCCCGTCTTCGCCGACACGATCATCCGCAACATCACACTGAAAAACCACGCGCTCATCGGCACGGTGAACGCAAGCCCGCAGGCATTCCTCGACGCGATCCACGATCTCGGCGAATTCAAGAAACGCTGGCCGAAGGCGATCTCGTCGCTGATCACGGGAAGGCACACGATCGAATCGCACCGCGAGCTACTCACCGGCAAGGCGGAGGGGATCAAGAATGTGATCCAGTTTTAGCCTCCGGATCGAGTGCTCAGTGCTCAGAATTTCCGAGGCGGCCATTTTTCTGAGGACTGAGGACTGAGCACTTCAACCAAGAATCAAAAAAGCACACCAACTTCCGCACACCATGCCCAAAAATCCCTGGATCGACGTCTCCGTCCCGCTGCACAACAAGATGCACCACTGGCCCGGCGACCCGCCGCCCTACGTGACCACGCACGTGAGCACCGCCAAGGGCGACGTGTGCAATGTGTCCGCGTTTTTCATGAGCTCGCACACGGGCACGCACATGGATGCGCCGCTGCATTTTCTTCACGGCGCAAAGACCATGGATGATCTGCCGTTCGATGCCGTCATCGGCCCGGCGCGTGTCGTGGAAATCAAGGACAAGACGGCCATCGCGCCGCGCGAACTGAAGAAGCTCAAGCTCCGCAAGGGCGAGCGCGTCCTCTTCAAGACGCGCAACTCCGCGAAGAGCTGGAGCCAGCCCGAGTTCGACAAGGACTTCATCTACATCTCCAAGGAAGGCGCCGCGGTCATCGCCGAAGCCGGAGTGCAGACCGTGGGCGTGGACTACCTCAGCGTCGGCGGCTTCTACAAGGACGGCATCGAGACGCACCACATCCTGCTCGGCGCGGAAGTGTGGATCATCGAGGGCCTCGACCTCTCGAAGATCAAGCCGGGCAACTACGACCTGCTCTGCCTGCCGATCAAATTCGCAAAGGGTGACGGCGCGCCTTCGCGATGCCTGCTGCGGAAGCGGTGAGGATGACTGTACCCGCGGGGTATTCCACGGGTGCGATGTCGCACTTGAGATCGAGTTGATAGCTGACTAGCGTCCATCCATGTCAGCGAACGCAACGATCCAGACCGTGGAAAACGTGCTCTCAGCCGTCGGTGGCTGCTTGGACGCGACGAGCGCCGAGGCATTGCTGCGACTTCGCGCGCCTGAGCAACTTCAGGAACGTATTGAGACGCTGGCCGGACGTTGCACCGAGGGACAGCTCACCAACGACGAGCGAGAGGAATACGAATCGCTCGTCCGGCTCGGAAACTTCGTTGCCATCCTGCAGGCGCACGCACGGCGTCAGCTCGGACGCGCGGCGTGATGGATGCGGCGACAAGGGTACTCGTCCGGCAAAGGGCGGGCGATTGTTGCGAGTACTGCGGGCTTCCGCAGGGCGCGGAGACGTTCTTCAAATTTCACATCGAGCACATCGTGGCGCGTCAGCATGGCGGCAGTGATGATGCGGAAAATCTGGCGCTCGCCTGTCACCACTGCAATTTGCACAAAGGCACCAACCTCACGACCGTAGATGCGCAGACCGGTGCGCTCGTCGAGCTGTTCCATCCGCGCACGATGAGATGGACAGAGCACTTCGAACACCGGGATGCGTGGATCGAAGGACGGACGCCAGTCGGCCGCGGAACAGCCGCGTTGCTTCGGATGAATGCTCCCGACAGGCGGCGTTTGAGAGGCTGAACCGCTTCAGTCAGTCCTCCGCCGTCGCCAGCTTCGCGAGCACGCTGAGGTCGTCGAGGGTCGTGGTGTCGCCGGTGACGAGTTCGCCGGCGGCGACCTGCTTGAGCAGGCGGCGCATGATTTTTCCGGAACGCGTCTTCGGCAGCGCGTCGGTGAATCGGATTTCGTCGGGCGTGGCCACGGGGCCGATGACAGTGCGGACGTGCTTCTTCAGCTCAGCGGCGAGATCCTTGTTCGTGGTGATGCCGCTCTTCACGGTGACGAAGCACACGACGGCCTGACCTTTCAGCTCATCGGGCTTGCCGACGACCGCGGCCTCGGCGACCGACGGATGCGAGACGAGCGCGCTCTCGACTTCGGAGGTGCCGAGGCGGTGGCCTGCGACGTTCAGCACGTCGTCAATGCGGCCGACGATCCAGAAGTAGCCATCCTTGTCGCGCCGCGCACCGTCGCCTGCGAAATACATGCCTTTGAACTCGCTCCAATACGTCTGCTTGTAACGCGCCTTGTCGCCCCAGATGCCGCGCAACATGCCGGGCCACGGCTTGCGGATGACGAGCTTGCCGCCCTGATTCGCCCCGAGTTCCTTGCCTTTGTCGTCCACGATTGCGGCATCCACGCCGAAGAATGGCAGCGTCGCCGTGCCGGGCTTCGTGGGTGTCGCGCCGGGGATGGGCGTGATCATCATGCCGCCGGTTTCGGTCTGCCACCAAGTGTCCACGATGGGGCAGCGACCGCCGCCGATGGTGCGGTGATACCACATCCACGCTTCGGGATTGATGACCTCGCCGACCGTGCCGAGCAGGCGCAGCGAACTCAGATTATGCTTCGTCACCCACTGGTCGCCCCATTTCATGAATGCGCGAATCGCCGTGGGTGCCGTGTAGAAAACGGTGACGCCGTAGTCCTCGATGATACGCCAGAAGCGGTCGTTCTCCGGCCAGTTCGGCGCGCCTTCGTACATGAGCGTCGTCGCGCCCATCGCGAGCGGGCCATAGACCATGTAGCTGTGGCCGGTCACCCAGCCGACATCGGCGGTGCACCAGTACACGTCCTCGTCGCGCAGATCGAAGACGTACTTGCACGTCATGTGCGCGTGCAGCAGGTAGCCGCCGGTCGTGTGCAGGATGCCCTTCGGCTTTCCCGTCGAGCCGCTCGTATAGAGGATGAAAAGCGGCGTCTCGGAATCCAGCGCGGCCGCGGGGCATTTCGCGTCCACGTATTCGAGTTCGCGGTGCCACCACACGTCGCGGCCTTCCTCGATGTGGATTTCGGCAGCCGTGCGGCGGAACACGATCACGCGCTTCACGGCCGTCTCGCCGCTCTTGAGCGCGTCGTCCACGTTCTTCTTCAAAGGAACGATCGTGCCGCGACGGTAGCTTCCATCGGCGGTGATGATAAGCGTCGCGCCGGAGTCGAGCGCGCGATCCTTGATGCTCTCCGCGCTGAATCCGCCAAACACCACCGAGTGAATCGCGCCGATGCGCGTGCAGGCCAGCATCGCGATCGCGGCCTCGGGCACCATCGGCATGTAGATGATGATGCGATGTCCCCTCTTCACGCCGTTGCGCTTCAGCACATTTGCAAAGCGGCACACCTCGCGATGGAGCTGCTGGTAAGTGAGCACGCGCTTCTCGCCCGGCTCGCCCTCCCACATGATCGCCGCCTTCGTGCGGCGCGGCCCGTCGAGGTGACGGTCCAGGCAGTTCTCCGAGACATTGAGCTGTCCGCCGACGAACCACTTTGCATACGGCACTTTCCAATCGAGCACCTTCTTCCACGGCTTCTGCCAGGTGAGTTCCTTCGCCTCGCGCGCGAAAAATTTCTCGGGGTTCTTAATGCTCTCATTCCACATCTTCTTGTACTGCGCCATGGACTTGATGCGCGCCTTGCTCGCAAAGGCCTTGGCAGGTTTGAAGACGCGGTTCTCGACGAGGGTGGACTCGATGTGGGAGCTCATGGGTGGATGGAGTTTAGGGAAAAGTGAGGCGTCCTGCTACCAATCGCCGCCGCGTGCGACAAGAGCGAATGGCCGGTGCGGAGGGGCGGGGAAAGTAGTCATCGGCTTTAGCCGGCATCGCGCCCGCATGTTGTTACCCGCCAAGGCTGCGGACTGTTTTCCAGTTCGTCCGGTTCACCGGGAGAAGTGGCATCATATCGTCTCTCTCAAGAACAAAGTGACCACGGAGGACGCGAAGAGCGCGAAGGAGCACGAGGTGTGTCTGCTGCAAATCTTCGCGTCCTTTGCGTTCTTCGTAGTCACCCATCTGCTCCCATCCAAATTTTGAAAGTTGGTATCAGTCGCTGCGCGGACGTTTCTCCCGCTTCGCACGGCTTGGATCCGGGGTGACGGTGCCGACCACCGAGATCACTGCTCCGTCGCTGAGGCGCGTGTGCAGTTCGCTGCCGGACGCGACATCGGCGGCGGAGCGGATCACTTGGCCATCCGCACCCGTCGTGATCGTGTAGCCGCGCGCGATCGTCTGCTCGGGCGAGAGCAGGCGCAGCATGTCGGCGATCCGCGTGACGCGATCCTTTTCACGTCGGAGGCGCTGCTGAAAGCGGTCGGACAGCACGGCGGCGATACCCGAGATTTTTTGCCGGTGCAGCGCGAGGACTTGATCGGGCCGATGCTGCTTCACGCGCGAGCCGAGCGCGTCGAGCCTCTGCCGCAGCGCGTCGAGCTGCGATGCGAGCGAGCGGCTCAGCGCCTGATCCGCAAGATCCACGCGCTGCGTAGCCTCTTCGATGCGCCGCGCCGGTTCGCGGAAGAGCGCGCTGCGCAGCAGGCCCGCGAGATGCACGCGAGAATGCTCGATCGCAGCCGACACCCGGCGCTGCAAGAATGCGGCGCGCTCGTCGAGCATGCGGAGCAATTCGGCGGTGTCGGGCACGATGAGTTCTGCCGCCGCGCTCGGAGTCGGCGCGCGAAGGTCGGCAACGAAATCGGCGATGGTGAAATCAATCTCGTGCCCGACAGCCGACACAACTGGCAGCGCGGATTCGGCGATGGCGCGTGCGAGGGATTCGTCGTTGAATTCCCACAGGTCCTCGATGCTCCCGCCGCCGCGTGCGAGCACGATGACATCCACCGGCGCGATGCCGCGTGCGGCGAGCTGGTTCAGATCATCGAGCGCCCTCGCAATTTCCGCCGCCGCGCCTTCGCCCTGCACGCGCGCAGGGCTCACGATTATACGCAGCCACGGCGCGCGGCGTGTGAGCACGTTCAGCATGTCGCGCAGCGCGGCACCCGTCGGTGAGGTCACAATGCCCACCGCGCGCGGGAACTGCGGCAGTTCGCGCTTCCGCTCCGCGTCGAACAATCCCTCGGCGGCGAGCTTGCGTTTCAGCGCCTCAAATTTCGCCTGCAACAGCCCCGCGCCCGCCGCCTGCACGAGGCTCACATTCAACTGATACTGCCCGCGCGCCTCGTAAACGGTGATCTTTCCCCGCGCCTGCACGAACATGCCGTCCTGAAGCGGGACCGTCTTCCGCCACGCGCCACCACGCGCGAAGAGCACGCACGAGATCTGCGCCGCCGCGTCCTTGAGCGTGAAATATTGGTGCCCGCTCGCCTGCTGCCGGAAATTCGACACCTCGCCTTCGATCCACACTTCATCGAACGCGCTCTCGATCACACCGCGCACGGCCTTCGTGACTTCGCTTACGGAAAAGACTCGCGGCCCTTTTGGCGCGGGCTCTGGGTTTCCGAAAAGGTCAACGTCGTGTGCTGGCATCGCGCGGAGACTACGCGGCACATCAGGAAACGCGCGAGCATTCGCGGATCCCTTGTCGCGTATCCCTGTGGCCGCGCTTGTAAAAGCGCGGGCTGATCCACCCGTCCGGCGAAACGAATGCCCGCGCTCTTACGCGGCGCGGCTACGTGTTGCTACTTTTCCTCCCGGTACGCCCGCGCGAGGAGCGTGATCGGGTGTGCGATTTCCACATCGCTGCCCGCGGCGCGCATGCCGGCTTCGAGCTGCACGCTGCAGCCGGGATTGCCGTTTGCGACGCACTTCGCGCCGGTCTTCGCGATGTTCGCCATCTTGCGGTCGAGCAGCTTCGCGGACATCTCGGGCTGCGTGATGTTGTAAACGCCCGCGCTGCCGCAGCACCACGAGGACTCGGGCAGTTCGACGAGCTTCAGGCCGGGGATCAGCTTCAGCAATTCGCGCGGCTGCTTCGTGATTTTCTGCCCGTGGCAAAGGTGGCAGCTCTCGTGATACGTCACGGTCTGCTCGGCGCCCGCGCCGGTCGGCTTCACCGGGCCGATCGCGGAGAGAAATTCATGCACGTCCTTCACCTTCGCCGTCCACTTGCGCGCACGCGCGGCGTAGTTTCGGTCGTCGTGCAGGAGGTGATCGTAGTGCTTCAGGTGCGAGCCGCAGCCGCCGGCGTTCGTGATGATCGCATCGAGATCATCGAGCGAGCCTGCGCTGCGTTCCATCGCGTCAATGTTCCGCCGCGCCATGTCGCGCGCGGCGTCCACCTCGCCGTTGTGCCCGTGCAGCGATCCGCAGCAGTGCTGCATGCGCGGCGTCACGACCTCGCAGCCATTCGCGAGCAGCACGTCCACGGTGTCACGGTTCACGCTCGAATACGTGAGGTCCTGCACGCAGCCGGTGAGCATCCCCACGCGTTTGCGGGCCGCGGCTTTCGGAGTCTCCACCTCGGCAATGAGCGCATCGGAAAAATCACGCTCCACGCGCGGCGTGAGCGGTTCGAGTTCGCGGAGAGTCTTCGGCAGCAGCCGCAGCAGGCCGAGTTTCTTCACGAGCGCCTCCATCCCGCTCGCCTGGTAGATGCGCAGCATGCGGCCGATGAGCCGCAGCAGCCACGGGCGCGTGAAAACTCCGCGCAGCATCACGCTGCGGATCCAGTTCCGCTTTTCCGTGTTCAGGATTCCCGCGCGTTCGATGTCCGCGCGCGCCTCCTCAAACATCCGCGTGTAGTCCACGCCCGCCGGGCACGCCGTCTCGCACGCGAGGCAGCCGAGGCAGAAATACATCTCGTCGCCAAACGCCTCGGTGAGATCGAGCCGCCCCTCGGCGACATTCCGCATGAGCTGGATGCGTCCACGCGGGCTGTGCTTTTCGAGCTTCGTCGCGTCGTAAGTCGGGCACGTCGGCAGGCACAGCCCGCAATGGATGCACTGCGCGAGCACGCCGAAATCGAGATCCTTCAAATAAAACGGCTTCGCGCCGGGCGAGGGCGGCAGCGGGGTTTCGTTGGCGGGCGAGTGCATATGCGGGGCGGACGGTGGGGAAAGTGCAGTACGCTGCAAGCGTGAACGCACGTTCTCGTCAAATAACAAAGGTCTGAGACTCCGCCCCGGGGATCTCGGAGTGCGAGACAGGGTCGCTTTTTCTGCAAAATTCACGCCAATACCGTTTTTGCCGGAAGGATACGACCGGCGGCTGGCCTGAGTGTTGCTAATCCATTATTGCGATGCGCATTCTGTTCAAATTCCTGGTGAAGCTGGCGATATTCGTCGGCCTCGTGAAGCTTTCCGCACTTGGGTTGAAGCATGGCTTCGGGGTTTCGTCGGGTGGTGCGGGCAGTCTTGGGAATGTCGGTGCGGACGGTGGACCGGTGACGCAGGAGGAGTCCGACCTGAGGGTCACTGTCTTGAAGAGTGCCGCGCGTCTCGTCACAGGGCAGGCGAGCCGGAATGAACTGGCGAAAGAATTGAGCGACAAACTTTACGGGCAGCGCGGGGATCCAAGCGACATGCAGGAACTGGGCATCGAGCTGGTGGCACCGAGTGGATCGGCACCGGCTCCACTCTCCGGTGGGAACACCGCAGCCGCACCGTCGCCTGGACAACCGGGCGGCAAGCCCGATCAGGCCTCTGGTGCGAAACCTGGCGAGAGTCAGGCTGCGGGGACGGTTGCCCCACCGAAAGGCACCGTTCCGGGCACGAGCGGCCAGGCACCTGTGGGCAAGCTGCCGGGCGGGTCGGAACTGGTCTCCGGCAAAGGCAAAGAGGCACTTACCAAACTCTGGCCGCGCATGAAGGGGTATGCCGCTGAACTGAGCGCGATTCCGGTTGTCTTGATCGGGATGATTTGGGTTGCCCGGGTCAGGCGGAGAAGGATGGAGGCGGGGTTTGTGCCGGATTACATGGCGGTGCTGCCCGAATCAGATTCTGAAAAGTACACGATGAAGCACAGGGTGCACACGCTGACGCCCGAGGAGTTCGAGTTGCTGGTGGCGGTCATTTATCAGCGCCAGGGCTATCGCATCTCGATGCCTTCAGCGCTGAACAGAGGACGCTCCAGCCGTTTCAAGCTTGCCCGCAAGTCGGAGCGGCTTCTCGTCCAAACCCATAACTTCAAAAACTTCTACCGGGTTGAGGTGAAGCTGGTGCAAGAACTTCACGAAGCGATGATGGATGCCAATATGACGGGCGGCCTTTTCATCGCGTCCTGTGGCTACACGTGGGATGCGCGGCATTTCGCCAAGACCAGAAATATCAAGCTGATCAGCGCCAAGACGCTGGACATCCTGCTCACCGAAGCGCGTGCGACATCTGACGAAAAGTTGCTCACCATCACGCCATGGCTCCCGAAGTTCATGACCAAGGTGGAGATGACCACGCCGCATTGTCTGGAATGCGGGGCGGAAATGGATGAAGTCAAGACGGGCGATGACTCCGCGTGGCTTTGCAACCAAAGACCCGAATGTGGCGGACGGAGTGACGTGCGAAAATATAGGAAGGGGATGCTCGTGGGTGCGCAAGATGGCGACCCCAGCGCCGAGGAGGCTGTGGCCCCGCAGCCGGGGCCAGAGAGCGCGGCATCCGTTCGGAACAAGCCCGGCTCAAACGATCAAGGGCCGCAACAGACGAAGCGGACGGCGAAGTTGCCGGCCAAGGACGTGGAAGCTTCCGGCATTCCTCCGGCATCGTCCGCCGCGCCACGCAATCCCACTCCGAAAACGCAGGTGGCGGTGGCCGGGCAGACACCCGTCCCGAAGGAAAATGAGGGCGAGGAGAAACGTGCGGCGGCGCGCATCCCCGGAGCGACTGTTCCCGAGAATCAGCCGGCCTCACTGCTTGGAACCACGCCGGCGAAGCAAACGCCCGCACGCGAGTCCGTGGAAGGCAAGGCGCTTGCCAGGAGCGTGATTCCGGGCCGCTTGCGCACGCCTGCGCACGTTTCGAAAGGCAATGAGCTGAAAAATCTCCCGCCGGCACCACCGAAGGCAGAACCCGTGGCGGAGGATTCACCCCCCCGGGAAAAGAACGCCAGCAAAGGAAGCACTGCGCCAGCGCCGGTGGTCGGCCCGAAGCAAAATGGCGGCCTGCTCAACAGCGTCGCGGAGGAATTCAGGCGCCGGGGCTTCCGGTTGGAGGAAATACCGCTGCCGACGACGAAGCCTGTGCCCGGCCCTGCTCAAGC
>Ga0208719_1000538_pt1 | contig 11830 bp, 13 predicted proteins | sample LakMenEpi30Jul09_FD_150747 | JGI IMG/M metagenome (GOLD analysis project Ga0208719, IMG submission 150747) | Freshwater microbial communities from Lake Mendota, WI - 30JUL2009 deep hole epilimnion (SPAdes) | ecosystem: Environmental > Aquatic > Freshwater > Lake > Epilimnion/Euphotic zone ... | reverse complement strand
GGGCACCCACCGGACGGCGTCGGCGATGACGTGGCCGTCGGTGCCCTTGTTTGAAATGGTGAGGCTGGCCGTGGTGCCGGCCTTGAATTTTGCCGTCGCGATTTTCACCCAGCCGCCGCGCTCGCGCTGGTTCACGGTGATGGTTTGCTTGCGGTTGGGGCTGACGATTTCCACGGGGACGTTGGTGGCGCGGTTCTGGTTTTGCGTCCATTTGAGATAAACGTCGTAGGTGCCGTCCGCGGGGAGTGTGGGAGTAAATGCGACGGACTTTGTGCCTTTGTCCGCATCGCCGTCGTGGAGGTAACCGCCGAGGGTGGACTCGCTCCACTTGCCCGTGATTTTCGCGGCGGCATGTGCCACTTCGATTCTGTCTGCCGGGCCGGGGTCGTCGTGGGTGGTGGCGAGCAGCGGGCCGTCCCAAGTGATGACTTGTTTGTCGGCGATGAGACGCTCGCGGAGTTTTGCGTAGTTCACGCGTTGGACGGAAATTTTTGCATCAATCGCCATCGCTGCCGCGGTGCCCGAAGACTGGCCGAGGATCATGAAGACCGGCTCCATGCGGATCGATCCGTACGCGATGTGCGTGGACGACAGGCACACGGGCACGAAGAGATTCGAGCACTGGCTCTCCTTCGGCACGATGCTGCGGTAGCTCACGGGATACGGACGCGGCACGCCGGTCTGCACGTCGCCTTCATTGCGCACCACGCCGTCAATGACGACGCGCTGGCAGTTGTGCGAATCCATCGTGTAGGCCGCGAGGCCCACGGGATCTTCGACGGTCTTGAGGCTCGTGCATTCGGCCTGGGTCATCACGTAATCGGAAATCATGCGCCGGCCTTCGCGCACGTAGAGTTCGTGCGGCCATCCGCCGGTCTCGGGGAATTCGCCCGCGGCCAGTCCGAATGCGGCGGTCTTCGCGCGGATCACCTCGGGCACGGCGGGATCGTTTTGCGAAAACCACATCAGCCCCTGCTGGTAGTTCACGTGATCCTGAAACATCTTCTCGCGTGCCGCGTAGCCGGCCTCGGGCCACGTATAGTTCGCGCCGATGTGGTCGGTGGAAAAGCCGCCCTTGTTGTTGCAGTCACCGTTGTGAAGCTGGGTCGGGTGCGAAGGAACCGGCTGCGCTTTCAGGTAGCGTTCGAGCAGCGCGTAGCGGTCGCGGTCGTAGCCCGCGGGCTTCGGGAATGGGGTGCGGTCGGCGGCATTCGAGAGGAACATGCGGAAGTTGTAGGCCTGAACCTTTTTGTCGCCGTCGCCCGCCTTGCCGGGAGGCTCCGCGGAGATTGTCGGCAGCAGTCCGCTCTTGGGATTTCCCGGCTCGCGATACGGATCCACGGGCACGGAAAAATTGTGCGTCTCGCGGAATTGCACGCCGTTGATCGTCTCGCCGTACGCCGCGTTGCTCTCGCGTCCGACGTGATACGAGACGCCCGCGGCGGCCATCAGATCGCCCTCGTAGGTCGCATCAACGAATATTTTTGCGCGCACCGTGTTGCCGTTCTCGATGCGGATGGACTCGATGCGCGTGCCGTCCTTCACGACATCCTTCAGCCGGTGCTCGTAGTAAATGGTCACGCCCGCTTCCTTGAGCAGCTCCTGAAACGCCTTCTCCGCCTCGGACGGACGGAAGCCGGAGGTCTTGCCGATCTTCGCATACACTTCATTCGCAAATCCGCCGATGGCCTTGCGGTTGCCGATGTCTGTCGCAGTGAGCCCGCCCGAAGTCATCCCGCCGACGTGCCGCCGCATCACCACGAGCACCGTCTTTTTCCCCATGCGCGCAGACTGCACCGCAGCCGCGACGCCGCCCGGAGTCCCGCCGTACACGCAGATGTCCGCCTCGATCACCAGGGCCGGATTCGCGGGCGGAACGGCGTAGTAATATTGAAGGCCGGGCGAAGGCGTGGCCGGGCCCGCGGCAAAGACGCTGGCGGTGCAGATGGTGAGGAGAAGGGAAGTGAGAGATTTCATGGGAGTGGATGGATGCGGAGTGTGGAACGGGCGAATGGGCCGGTGCACGATCGGCAACGAGTTAGGCATCCGCGGCGAATCCCGCAATCCAGCATTGTGCGTCGCGCAGGATTGACGCATCAAATTTCCGTTGGCGAGCGAGGCGTCCCGCTAAATTTATTGGCACACGCAGGAGCGTTTCGCATTACTTGTGTGCCCCATGAAATTCCCTGTCCGTCTTCCCGCATTTCTTTGCATCGCTGTGTGCCTGGCTGCCGTCGCTCCCGGGCTGCGCGCAGATCCGGTGCGGGCAAAGACGGCGATCCCGGTCGTGAGCGAAGTGATCTACGCGCCGACGGATCTTACGGCGTTGCGCAAGCGGCTCGGCAGGCGTGTGGTGCTCGAGGGGAAAATCGTGGCGACCGGCAGCAGCCGCAGCGGCTCCACGACCTATCTGAATTTCACGAAGAACCATCACGACTCCGTCTCGCTCGTGTTCCTCGGCACGTCGGGCGCGAAGGGAATCGCGAAGCAGGACATCGCGGCATTCGTCGGCAAAAAGATCCACATCGGCGGCGTGCTGGAGGATTGGAACGGCACGTTGCAGGTGCGCGTGTTTGAACTCGATCAGATCAAGGTGCTGCCGTGAGGAAAAGTGCTCAGTGCTCAGTTCTCAGATCCAAGTCTTGCGAACGCCGGAAACTGAGAACTGAGAACTGAGCACTGAGCACTCTCCCAAACCCGCGCCCCATTTTCTCCATGAAAAAAACAACCCTCGCCCTCATCCTGATCACCGCCACCGCACACGCATGGGACGCGGGCGGGCACATGCTCGTCGGACAGATCGCGTGGGAACTCAGCAGCCCTCGCGTGCGTGCTGCGGTGGATGAAATCGTCGGCACGCTCGACAACCGCTACAACGGCGGACAGCCGTACAATTTCACCACGGTGTCATGCTGGATGGACGATCTGCGCTCATTGCCGAAGAAGGAATATCCGTGGTCCACATGGCACTACGTGGATTCGGAGAAGACGGACGATGGGAAAAACTTCAAGGTTCCCGAGGGGCCGAACATCGTGTGGGCCATCGGCGAAAATCTGAAGACGCTGCGCAACAAGCAGGCGCCCGCCGACGAGCGCGCGAAGGCGCTCGGGATGCTCTTTCACTGGGTCGGCGACATCCACCAGCCGCTGCACGCGACGACGTGGAATGATCGCGGCGGCAACGGCTATCTGATCTCGGGCGTGCATTTCAGCGACCTCATGCCGGGCATGGTGCCGAACCTGCACACGTTTTGGGACAAGTCGTTCCGGTTCGACGTGCGCGAGGGCGCGGTCGTCGAGCTGTGGGCAAATCCAAAAATCGGCGCGAGGCCGAAGCCGGGCGAGGGGATCATCACCGAGGAGGCGCGCGAACTGATGAAGCGTTTCCCTCGCGCGACGCTCACGGAACTTGCACAGCCCGGCGATGCCGAGGCGTGGGCGCGCGAGAGTCATCTCATCGGCTGCAAGAGCGCGTATCCGCCGGGGCCGCATCCGGACAACACGGAGGCACCGAGGCTCGCGCCGGAATTTGCGCACGCGGCCTACGACATTTCCGGACGCCGGATCGTGATCGCCGGTCACCGCATGGCGGCACTGCTCGCGGAGATTTTTCCGGAGAAAAAATAGCGGGAACGCGCGATAGACATGCGCGTTTCACCGGCGCGTCGCAACTTTTGCCACCCTGTCGCTGGTGAGTGCTGGCCTTGCCGATTTTTTTCGCAGTCGCTGAGTGCGCCTGCTTCATGCGGTAACTCTGCCGAGAAGCATGCTCCTCCGATTTGCCATCCTGCTCGCCGCCGCCGGAAGCCTCGCATTTGCGGGGGCGATTGATTTTAGCCGCGACATCCAGCCGAGCCTTTCGGCGAACTGCTACCATTGCCACGGGCCGGATGCGAAGGCGCGCAAAGCGGAATTACGGCTCGATCAAAAGGAAGATGCGATGCGTGTGCAGGACGGTGTCGCAGTCGTGAAGCCCGGCGACAGCAAGGCGAGCGCGCTCGTCGAGCGCATTTTCACGACGGACGAGGATGACGTGATGCTGCCGAAGAAATCCAACCGCACGCTCACTATCGCACCGAAGCGGGCGAAGGAGCCGGGGAGTGCGGAGTTCGGAGTGCGGATTGCGGAGTGGGAAAAGCGTGAGCCCGCGCTCGGCGCGAGACTTCACGGGCAGCAGGCGGCACTCGAAAAGTAGTCGAAGAATCCGAACGACCGTTTCATTTTTGATCGGCTTCTGGCGGAAGGTCTCGCGCCGGCGCACCAAGCGCCTCCGGGAAAACTTTGCCGCAGGCTTTATCTCGAGCTCGCCGGATTGCCGCCGACGCCCGAGGAACTCGACGATTTTCTCAACTCCGCACTCCGCACTCGAATCCCTCGTGCACAAGCTCTCGGAACCGACGCGGATTACCGAGGAATTCGACGCGTATGCACCCGATCTCGGGATCACGGACATCGAGATGCCCGAGATGGATGGCATTGAACTGGTCGAGCGATTCCGCAGTCATCTTTCGCGCGATACGTGCCTCCCGAGCCTGGTGCTCACGGGCAGTCCCGAACCGCGGCATAAGCGCTGCGCGCGGGCCGTCGGCGCGACAGACATCATTTCAAAACCGTTCGACTCGGCGGAGAACCAGATGCGCATTCGCAACCTGCTTGAAATGCGCTTCCAGCTGTCGTCACGCAGTATTTGAAAGGTGATCGCCACCGTGTCGTGATTGCGTCCGACGGCGGCGAGGCGCTCCAGCGGGTGATGAGCGAACACTTTGATCTCGTGATCACCGACCACGGCATGCCGGGAATGAGCGGCGTCCAGCTCGCGGACTCCGTACGCCGCATCGCCCTGGCGAAGCATGTGATTCTGCTCACCGGCTTCGCGCACGGCCCGGCGCAGCAGCCGGCATCCGTGAATTGCGTCCTGAAAAAAACGCTCGTGCCCGATGAATTGCGCGCTGCGATGCAATCGCTCGGAAAAGGCGTTGGCGAGCGGGTGCCTGCCGCGGGTGTTGTATTGCCCGCAGGAGTTTAGCGCCCCGGGATCTCCTCGTGCTTCCGCAGAAAGTCGCTCGTCTCGCGGAACCACAGCGCGTCGGGCTCGGTCGGGAAATTGTTATGCGTCGCGCCGGGGATCACGATGAGCTTCTTCGGGCCGGCGTAGGCGGAGTGAAATTTGCGTCCCTGTGCGGGGCCGATTACCTCGTCGTTCTCCGCGATCACAAAGACCACGGGCCCGTGGAATGATCCGAGTGCGGCGATGTTGTCGAACTTGTCGCGCAGCAGCAGCGACACGGGGAGCCACGGGAATTTCGCCTTCGCGACTTCCGCGAGCCGCGCGAAGGGAATCATCATCACCGCGCCCGCGATTTTTTCCGGCATAGCACCGGCGAGCGCCGCAGCCGGGCCGCTGCCGATGCTCTCGCCGAGGAGAAAGACGGGCCGCTTGTCCGTCGCGAGGAGATTTTCCACCGCGGCCCGGCCCGCGGCGATGAAGCTGTCCTTGCCGGGCGAACCGTCGCGCGAGCCGTAGCCGGGGTATTCGAGGAGGCAGACTTCCCACCCCGCGCCGAATGCGTCCGCGTAGTATGTGCGGTCGAGCGCGCAGCCCGCATTGCCGTGGAAGACGAGCATGCGCGCCTTTGCTCGCGCGACCGGGCGCTTCCAGCCGATGAGCATTCCGTGTGCATCGCGCCACGGCTCGAGGCCGCCGTCGCTTGCGCGCGCGAGGGCTGCGGGTTCGGTGTGTTTGGCGGGGAAGTAGAGCATCTTGCTTTGGCAGCCGGCGATGCCGATGCAGAGACCGACATACACGAGCAGCGCGATGCGTGCGAGGCGGAGCAGGGGGGATTTCATGGGCGTGGGAAAAACGACATTTTGCGAAAGGCGCAATTACCGCTCGTCTGTTTGCCCGGATGCTGGAATGTTCCGGGCACACATGGCAAAACCCAACTACCAGTTTGAAAAGCGTCGGCGTGAAATGGACAAGAAGGCGAAGAAGGCGGAGAAGCTGAAGCGCAAGGATTCGCCCACATCGTCCGAGACGGATGACGCGACTCCCGCGGAAGACGCGGCGCCTGCTTCCGACGCGACTCCCGAATCCGTCTAGGCGCACGGAGCGCCGCGGAATTTTTTTTTGAGACACGGAGGATGTCTCAAGGCAGTTGCGTCCTCATCTTCAGCACGTAGGCGCGTAGGCGCGGAGCGTGAATGGAGAGGATTGCGGAGGATTTTTTTCCTGCTCCCTCTGCGGGCCTCTCCGCTCCACCTCTGCGCCTCTGCGTTTTCAAATCACCGTCCGCCCACGCGCGACGTGCGCACCTCGGGCCGGTAGGCGATTCGCACAAGCAGGTCGCCTCGTCCGCCGCGCGGCTTCGGCAGGCCTTCGCCTGCGATGCGCAGCACTGCGCCGCGTCCCACGCCCGGCGGAATCTGCACGCGCACCATCGCGCTGGTGATGCCCTGGATCGTCTCCGAGCCGCCCTGTGTCGCGCGCTGCGTGCTGATCCGCAGATCGCAGCGCACGTCCGGGCCGCTTGGCTTGAAGCGGAAATTCGGCGAGGCCTTCAGGCGCACCGTCACCGTGCCACCCTCGAAAGGCTCCCCGCGCGGAATGCGGAAGCGCGCGCCCGGCGCGGTGAGCGGCGGGATTTCGAGATGGAAAAGTTCCGCGCCGTTCGGATTCGCGGGATCATTCACGCGGACATCGAGCACCGTTCCGCGGATGAAATCCTCCAGCCTCACCCGTGCGTCGTGCGCGATGTTGCGTTCGACTTTTCCCGGCTTGGGATCACGCGGCTTCGCATCGCCTGTTTCCGCATCCAAGTTCCAATCGTATGCGCGCCGCCGGGCGGGATCTCGCAGCGTTTCGTGCGCCGCATTCAGCGCCTGCATTTGCGCCTCGGCCTCGGGCGAGCCGCCGTTCACGTCGGGGTGATGTCGCTTCGAAAGCACGCGGTATGCAGCGCGGATTTGTGCGGTGGTGCAGTGCCGGTCGAGGCCGAGCGTGGCGTAGTGATCGGGTTCGGTATTTTCCAAAGTGCGCGACCATAGCGCGCGGGAACGATGCAGCCAGTCACAATGCGATGGCGCAGACGAACGGGACATGGACGCAATGTAGGAAAGGTTTGCAACCCGCGCGGCCGAGCGCAGCCAAGTCCGCCTCAAAATTCGCCACGCCCGTCGCACCGGCAAACGACTCATTGAACCCATACCCCGCGAGCACCACGTCCGCCTTCACCTCCGCGAGCTGCCCGTGCATGTCCGCATATTTCTCCGGACGCGGCTGCACCGTGATCTCATCCCCCGGCCAAGCGAGCGTCCGCACCACGGGCTGCTGCGCCGCAAACCGCGCAAGGAGCATCCCCTCAAACCACCCATGCGCCTGCATCCGCTCCATGAGCGTCCCCCCCCCGAGAATCGCAATGCGCGCCCCCTTCTCGATGGAAAGCGGGAGCGTCGTCGGAATCAAATCCGCAGCCTTCGCCGATTGCGCGGTACCCGCCGCATTCTGCGCACACACGGGCCACGAACACGCGACGGAAAGAACGGCAACGGCGGCGGGGAAAAGAAGGCGCGGGGAATTCATGGGAGTGCTCGGAACACCCGCACCGCCGCGACGACGGACACTCAAGGATTTTCAAATCAACTTGGTGCATTTCATAAATTCCCCGACCGGCTTACGCCCTAACAGCGAAATTGGGGTTTCGCGGCCGACTCAAATCGTCAGCGCCCAAATCGATTTGGCGACTTTCGCCATCTCGCCTTGCCGTTTTGCAATCGTCTCTTCCGTCCAGTCGCTGTATTGAGCCAGTTCCTTCGAAGTTCGATATTGGGATTGTCCATACACATGCTGTTTTTGTGCAAATGCGGCGTTGCCAGCTTGCTGCCCATTCAATCCTCGCTCCAACAATGAGTAGTTGCCGACGCGCTCGTAGCTGCGCTCATGTGCCTCGGCAGTAAACTGCTCCCACCCGACCTCACTCGGATTCTCCGGCAGGATGTGCTCGACCGTGGCGGTCATCCCTTCGTCGTTGACGTCAGCGCCGCTGAGTTGCTTTTCAATCTTAGCGAGAAGGTAGCGCAACCGCTTGCCAGATGTGCTGCGGTTCCTCAGTCGAAGCGCCGAGAAATCCGCCTCGAACTCATCATCGGGAACGTAGATGGGCCGGAGAGCCTGCCGCACGGCAGCAAGTGTTGTAGCAGTGCCACGACGGACTTCCAAGGCTGCGCGGTTATAAATTTCTTCCAGAATGTGAGTGCTGCGTCGGCCAACGCCGTTGAATCTCACCGACAACACCGCGCAATAACGAAGAATCTCCACCAGGTCTTGCGGAGCGGTGAACACATCCTTCGCAGCAAGGACCAGCGGTGTGAACTGGGAGACGTTAAAAAGGTTGAGCGCGCGCACCTGCTCGCGTGCGCCTTGGTAATCCAGCCAGAACTGGCTGGAAAAGTCGCTGAGTGCTTCGAACCACGCGGCATCCTTCTCTAATCGATCGAGCAGAGCAAATACGTGGTCCAGTGTCGTCACATCCCGCTTGATCGTTTTGAAGAGCTGCTTCTGACGCACGTATTCACGATGAGAGTTCAGGTGGTGACGCAGGAAATCTGGAAAGCTGGCGATGCCCACACGAGCGGTGATGCGCGCCCATTGCCGAAGCACCGGGTCCATCTGCGACTTGCTGAGACGATCCGCCAGCGACAGTAGGTAATTTTTCAACAGATCAGTTTCTGTCAGTTCCAAACCACGCGCGTTCAGAGTTTCAAAGACGGTGTAGGCGCTCAACTGATCCTGCACTCGCACGCTGATGAACACCAATCGCTCAGTGACAACCTCGCTGACAAAGCCTGCTACATCCTCGCCTTTCTTCTTGCGCGAAAACTTTTCCTGAACCTTGCGTTTGAAGAACTGAAAACACTCCCAAAGAAGTCTCTCCGAGTCACGCAAGCCTCGAACTCCACCCTGCGGCGGCTTGCGCTGAGCGAGGTTCAACTGAAAGAAGTCGTCGTCGTTGTTGTTGAGTTTGAGTTTTGGCGTGATTCTCAGGCTTGCCTCGTCTTTCGAGCCGACGTATCGCCCCTCCAAGAGTTCGGCTCGCTCGCGATTTTCGGCTGGCTCGACGCCTTCTTTCGCAAGCTCATAAAGGTAATCCGCGCAGGCGAGGATCAAGATGCTAAGCGTCGCCATCCGCTGCTGTCCGTCAATAATCCGGAACTGCTTCCGCTCGCCACTTTCTAGCACCAGCGCACCCATGTAGTGATCCTCGCGGTTGGCTTCAATAGTCATCAGGTCTTCCCAGAGATCCTCCCAATGCTCGTCCTTCCACGAGTAGTCGCGTTGATATGGTGGGACGCTGTAGCTCTTCCCGTTGCTGAGAAGCTCCTTCAGGTCTTCCGTGTCGGTGTTGAGTAGAGTGCTGCGTGCCATAATTGACGGTGAGTTTACACAGTAGATCGGGAATGAACAGTCTCCGCCATCCTCAGTTTTCCGCGCAGCAGAACCACACCCGCAGCCCGTTCTTCTTCAGCCGCTCCGCCACGTCGCGCACGAGCGCGTTGCCGCCGGTGTCGTGCATCAAAGTGGGCGGCTTACTTCGTTTGTCCTTTGCGCTGTGGCTCAGGAAGACGTCGTAGGGGAATTCACCGGGCATGGCTCTGGGGAGTGGGATTCAAACGCTGGTTCCGACCTGCGGACGCGAGGTGCATAGCAGGGCGGGCGGCGGGACGACAAGCAGTTCGCCGGTTTTTTGGAGGATGCAAATTCCCCAAGGGCGGCGGTGATTTTTTTGCGCAGGGGCACTGCATCTTGGACGGCGTCATGGCGGGGAGCGTGAACGCGAGACGCACAGCGACTCCGTGGCTTTCTACTCCGGCGTTTCGTCCGGCTTCCACGGGACGTATTCAGCCACGAACTTTTTGCGGAACTCCGCGAACGTGCCTCCCTCGATGTGCGCGCGGATGCGGCGCATGAGGTTCAGGTAGAAGTGCAGGTTGTGCAGCGTGACGAGGCGCAGGCCGAGGATCTCGTTGGCCTTCAGGAGATGCCGCAGGTAGCCGCGCGCGAACTTGCGGCAGGCGGGGCATTCGCAGCCGTCCTCGATCGGCCCTTCGTCCATCGTGAACTCGGCGTTCTTGAGGTTCAGCGTGCCGCGCTCGGTGAAGGCGGTGCCGTTGCGCGCGATGCGCGTGGGCAGCACGCAGTCAAACATGTCCACGCCGCGCGCGACCATTTCCACGAGCTGCGGCGGCGTGCCGAGGCCCATCGCATAGCGCGGCTTTTCCGCGGGTAGAAAGGGCTCGGCGGCCTCGACGGCGGCCATCATTTCCGGCTCGGATTCGCCGACGCTCACACCGCCGATGGCGTATCCGTCGAAGCCCATCTGCACGAGCGCCTCGGCGCTCTCGCGGCGCAGGTCGGCGTAGCTGCTGCCCTGCACGATGCCGAATTTCATCCCCGGCGTCTGGACCTCCTTGCACATCGCGGCCCACTTCAGCGTGAGTGCGAGGCTCTTCGCGGCGTAGTCGCGCTCGCATGGATGCGGCGGGCATTCGTCGAAGAGCATGCAGATGTCGCTGCCGAGCGTGGCCTGGATTTCCATCGCCTCGCGCGGGCCGAGGAACATCGGCGAGCCGTCGAGGTGATTTTGAAAATGCACACCCTCGGGCGTGATCTTGCGCAGCTTCGCAAGCGAGAAGACCTGGAAGCCGCCGCTGTCCGTGAGGATCGGTTTGTCCCATCCCATGAAGCGGTGCAGGCCGCCAAATTTCTTCATCACCTCCATGCCGGGGCGGACGAAAAGGTGATATGTATTCCCGAGGATGATCTGCGCGCCGAGCTGCGTGAGTTCGTCGGGCGATATCGCCTTCACGCTGCCCTGCGTGCCGACGGGCATGAACTGCGGCGTCTGGATGTCGCCGCGCTTCGTGCGCAGGATTCCGCGGCGTGCTTTCGAGGATGGATCGGTGCCGAGCAGTTGAAACATGGGGCGCGGACGATAGTCGGCGGGGGCGCAGGATGAAGGACGAAAAACAGGCCCTCTTCCGCCACGACGGATGCCGCGCGGCAGGCGCGCCGGTCAGGTTTCAAGTGTCCTTACGAGCGTCGGAAAAAACCCGCGTCGGAGCGGGACGGCTGGAGCATCGCGCCCGTTTTCGGCGGCTGTGCGATCTGTTCGATGGAGGGCGGGATGGTCGCTCGGCTCTTGAAGATGAACTTCGCCGTGATGAAAAGGATCACCGCGACGACGATGGCGACGGCACCGACCACGGCGGGATTCCACCAATTGAAATCCTCGCAATGCGGACAATGCATGCGCGTCCAGCGATGCTTCGTGCGGCAGCGCGGACAACGGATACTGAAACGAAAGAATCTCTTCCGCCTCGTGTCGGGATTGGAAACGGGAGGCGACATGGTGCGTGGGGAGGAGGAGGCAACGGGGCGACAAGCGGCTGCTACATCACGGACTGCAGGGCGGGAAGGAGAAAGGCGCACGCGTGTCCGCAGATATTCACTTCCGCACTTCGCGCGCCCGCTCCTCCGCATCCACGAGCGAGAGGAATACATTTTCCAGCCCGCCCTTTTCCACGCTCATCGCGCGCAGTTCCTCCACGGTGCCGAGGGCGATGAGTCGCCCGGAATGAATGATGCCGACGCGATCCGCGAGTTCCTCCGCGACGCTGAGTTGGTGGGTGCTGAGGAAAATCGTCATGCCTGCGCGCGAGCGTTCCTTGAATTCATCCTTCACGATCCGGGCGTGCATCGGATCGAGGCCGACCATCGGCTCATCAATCACGAGCACTTTCGGATCGTGCAGCAGCGCGCTGCTGATCACGAGCC
>Ga0208719_1000536_pt1 | contig 11845 bp, 6 predicted proteins | sample LakMenEpi30Jul09_FD_150747 | JGI IMG/M metagenome (GOLD analysis project Ga0208719, IMG submission 150747) | Freshwater microbial communities from Lake Mendota, WI - 30JUL2009 deep hole epilimnion (SPAdes) | ecosystem: Environmental > Aquatic > Freshwater > Lake > Epilimnion/Euphotic zone ... | reverse complement strand
GCCCACCGGATTCTTCCGGGCCGACGTGACGGCGAGCTTCACCGCCAACTCGAGCGATTCCCCTGTCGAAAGCCCCTTGCCACCTCCACTCTCCCCGCCGTCTCCCCCCTCCTCCGCCCACAGCGTGCGATCGTCGACGGCGCCATAGGCCTCGGCCATGGCGAGCATCGCAAAGCCGTGCTGGTACATCCCTGAATGCCCCGATCCGCCGTAGAAGCCGGTGTCGCGATCCTGCGTGCGGATGATGCTGCGGAGGGCGCGGCGGACATTGCGGGCGTAGGCACCGTGGTTCGGATCTTCCCCCGAGGCGAGCAATACCATCATCGCCATCCCCGTGACGCCAGGCCCCTCCTGGGTGTCTTTCCAACTCCCCGACGGGTCCTGCTCACGGGCGAGATACCGACACCCGGCGTCGTAGATCTCGCGCACGTCCCGCGGCACCGGATCGCCGCTACGGATCGCCGTCTGCCCCCACCCCTCTTCGGCAATCAGCCACGGAACCACCCCGAGCGACGCAAGCATCAGCCAGCGCCAACCGCCCCCCACTTGCTCGTGCCGTCGCAGGTGCACTCCGATCATGTCATTCCTCCAAGATCTTCTGCGACTTGAGCATCTGCGCCCAACCCTCCCCCTGAAGCACGAACGGCTTGATCAACTCCCGCTGACGCTCATCGAAGAGCGCCACGAGCCTCTCCTCGGGCACCCGCGACAGCGCGTACCAGCCAACCTGCGGATTGCCGTCGCCGAACGTCTCGCGGAGCTTGCCGATGTCGATCGTGGGAGGCTGCTCGAGAAGGAGCGCGAGGAGATCCTCATGCTGCTCGCTCGTGACCCCGACGACCGTCTCGAGGTGATCGAGACCTCGATCGATGCAGATCCGCCAATCGCGCAGCTTTCGTCGCTCCGATTCCTCGCGCCACGCCCGTCGCTGATCCTCGTCGAGGACCCCCTCCATGACGCGGCCGACGAGGCTCTTCGGCCGTCCTGGGCGGGGCGTGAGCCCGCGGATGGCGTTGAAGTCTTGGTGGAACTGCTGCCACAGCTCCTGCCCCGCCCGGTCCTGGAAGTCGATCACGATTCCCGCATACTTGCGTCGCAGCGCCATCGACCCCAACACCGCCTCACGCGCCTCGAGCTCCGCGGCCGCGGAACACTTGGCGCGTTGCGCTTCACTCAAGCGACAGATCCCGTCGAGTCTGTTGACCTGCAGCGACAACAAAGCGGCCAGCCGCAGATCGTCCCCCGGCCCGTTCCGGCCACCGAGCATCCCGTCCATCTGTTGGTCGAGGGAGATCGTATGGCTCTGCTCCACCTCGGGAATCACCTCCCCCACGATGTCGTCGTCTGCCCACAGGAATCCCCCGGCGAAGGCGAGGAGGATGCCTGCCGCGACGCGGATCGAGTCGATCCAACCGCACGCAGCCGTCGACGGGTTGCGCTCCGAGGAAAGGAAAGCCGATCTCAAGAACCCCGGAAGGGATGTCATTCGAACCACCATGGGTCACGCTCCGTCGTGAGGCCGAAGTTCATCATGTTCATCCGCCGCCACAGCCGGTTGAAGTGCCAGTTGTGTCCGTTCGTCAGCAGATCCTTGCTCTCTTTGCCATCCCCCAGTCGATCCTGCTGGTCCGCGGTGAGATGGGGGAGAACCCGATCGTAGGGGAGCCCGACATAGACCTTCCGGCCATTCATCTCCATCTGCGCATCGGCAGCGATGTCGATTCCATCGTCCCACTCGCTCCCGAGCGCGGCCTCGATCGCCTCCTGCTGGCGCGACGTGAGGAACAGGTCCTCGTCGAGCGTGGCGACGATCCTGCGCACCACCGTCTTTCGGCGGCGATCCTCCCGCAGCGAGAGTTCGGCGGCAAAACGCGCCGCCACCTCCTCTCCGACGTGTTCGACGACACCCGCCATGAGCGCGGAGCGGAGGTGATCGAAAGGGTCGGGAAGTGGCGATGCTTCCGCAGGGGGAGCCGGTTTGGGGGCTGGTGGTGCGATGCCGAGCAGCCCGTTGATCGTTTCGGCCACCACGTTGACCATTTCGCCGAGATCGGGCTGCACAGGCCCTTGCTGCTGCGCTTGTACGGTGTGAATCGCCTCGCTGGCACGTAGCGCCGTCTCCTTTGCCGCAATTTCTCCTCCCTTGCCGATCGCCCGCCGCGCTTCGAGCGGTAGATCGCCCTCGAGGGTCCGGAGCAGTTGAAGATCGGCGAGGAGTTGCTGCATCACCATCGGCTCGAGCTGCGCGGCCTGTTGCAGGATCATCTGCCGGCGCTGGGCCTCCGGCGTGAGCGGCCCATCCGGCTGGCCGTCGGCTCCAGCTCCCTCCGCCGGCGCCACGATCACCTCGACCGCAATCCCTTCGATCGGGACCGTCCCCCCGTCACCCTCGACGGTGATCGTCACCTGGGCAAGGACGCTGCCAGGTCGGTCGAAGGAAGGAAGAACGACCGCGGCCACAAGCCCCGCCGCGACTCTGTGGAAAGTGGTCATGGGATGGCCCTCGGCGTGTCGCGCCCCCGTTCGAGGGCATTGAAATAAGCATCGAGCCCATCGCGGAACTCCTCCGGCAACACCCGGCCACTCCGGCCGATCGCCTGCTCCTCCTCCGGCGCTTCGAGTCGGGCGCGGGCGTTGATCCCCTCCCCGAGGCGGGCAAGGGCCGATTCGCGGGTCGTGCCGGTGCCTCCGCCCCCCGGCGTGTTTCCCCCCCCTCCTCCGCCACCACCACCGCCGCCGAACTGCGATTGGAGGAGCAATTCGATCGCTTCGGTCTCAGCGGCGATCGCCCGGCGGCCGGTGTCAGGCAGGCCGAGGATCGAGCTGGCCTCGGCCATCACCTGCTCCACGGCCTGAAAGAGACGGATCTCCCGGGCAAAACGCCCCGCTTCTTCCCGCTTGGGGACGATCTCTGCCCCGAGCCGCTCGATCGCCGCATCGAAACGAACGGGACCGTCAGGGGCGTCTGCGAGACGCTCGACGAGGGCCGCGACGCGAGAGGCGAGCGTCCGCTGCGTGTCGGCAAGCCCGCCGGCACGGGCACCGAAGGCAGCGGTCTCGAGCGCCGGCCGCAGCTGCTCGGCGACCCTGGTCTCCTCGCGGAGGTTCGTCTCGTCCTCGAGGATCTGCATCGCCTCGAGGACCACCTCCGGCGGCAGGCTCTCGCGGGGAGGACCGGCCTTCCCCCCGCCGCCGGACGCAGGGGGAGGGACGAGTTCGTCGCCCCAGCGGTCGAAGGTGTCGGACCAGAACTCCGAGCGGGCGATCGACAGTCCGATCTCCTTCGGGATCTCGTCGGTCAGTTGGCGGAGGCTCCCGAGCACATCGAGTTCTCTCATCTCCTCGAGGACCGTGCGGATCGCCGGCTGGGGTCGCCGCTCGCCGTAGGCATCGAGGTCGTCCATGAGCATCGACAGACGACGGCCGATCTCGTCGTGGCCCCGGGCGGCGATCGCGATTTTGTCGCCGATCTGTGGGTTCCCAAGCGAGCGGATCCGTGTGCCGAACGCGCCGGCGGCGACCTTCGACAACCCTTCCCCCACCTTCGACTCGTTCCGCGCCGCCGCCTTGAGCCGCTTCACGAACGTGGTTCCCTCGAGCCTCGCCATCACGTCGGCAAGCTGCCGGGCAATGGCGGCGAAGTCGTCGATCAATTGACGCTGCTTCTCCACCGCTTCGGCGAGGAGCGGTTGCTGGGAGGGCGCGCCACCCGAGCCACCACTGCTCGGGAATTGTCCGACGGTCGTGGACGGCAGACCGAGCCGGCCGGCACCGCCACCTTCTCCCGCCTGCGAGTCGTTTTGTTCTCCGTCGCCGGCCGAGGCAGTCGATGCTTCGGAATCGACCACCTGCGGTGCCGGCGGAAGGGGAGACGGCTTCGACGATCCCTTGCCGCCGGCTTTCCCCCCCTGCCCACGATCCTCACCGACACGCTGCGGCGGCTCTCCGGACGTCGGTGATCCCTTCGCAGCGTTCGCCTCTCCGGGAGGGACCGGCTGCGGGGGCCGCGGCCTGCCATCGCGGCCGGACTGGTCTCCCTTGGCCGCCTCGGACGCCGCCTGAAGCAGGTCGCCGACGGCCGGCATGCGTGCTGCGGCCATCTCCTCGAGGGCCTTCACCTGCTCGGCCAATTCCTCGAGGGTGGCCGCCTCGAACTCCGGGTTCCGCATCGCCTGCCGGACGATCTCCGCACCACTTCCGGCGAGCCGTTCCAAACGGCGGCCGTTGCTCCGCTCCGCGGCCGCCTGCTCGCGGAGTGCTTTGCGCTCCGCCGGAGCGTCGAGCGCCTCGGCGGGAAGCGCGAGGAGCTGTTCGTTGCGGGCGAGCAGTTCCATTTCGCGATCGCGGACCTCGGCCGCCTGCTGACGCCACCGGGTGATCTGGTCGGCGATCCAGAGAGAATGGTCGGAGGCATTCATGACGACGAACGTGGTCGGTGCCGATCGGACCCGTTCCCGCCCCGGCAGGTAGTCCTCGACGAACGCCCGCACCTCGACGGTCTGCGGGGCGATGCCGAGCGCGGCCGGCGAAAACGTCCCCACCGCCGAGAGCGCGTCGGCCTCCGCTCCTCCGGTCGAGAGCACCGTCTCGCCCCGGTCGCCATCCGCACCCTCGCCACTCCCGACCCACTCGAGGCCCACCTGCTTGACGCCGAAATCGTCGCGGGCATCGAGCGTGAAGCGGATCGTCTCGGAATCGAGCAGCACCCCCTTGCCGCCGAGCCCGTCGACGGTGATCGACGGCGGGTCATCGTCACGGGCCACGAGGCTGACGGTGAGCGGCTTGACCCCGGAAAGGCCGAGCCGATCCTTCCAGGCGAGCGTGACGTCGACCGGAGTCTCGACGACGCACTCCGGAACCGCGATCGTCGATGCTTCCGGCGTGACCCCTCGGCCATCGATCGTGGCTGTCTCGAGGTCGCGGTTGGCGGTCGCCGTCACAGCCACCCGGCTCCCCTTCACGACCGCCAGACCCCCGCCGCGCAGCCCTTTCACGACCGGCGTGGCGATCCCGAGGTAATCCGGCAGCCGCACCGTGGCGGAGAGGGTGGTGATCTCAGGACGGAACGTCGGCACGAGCGTGACGGTCTGGCGGGCATCCCCCACCGCAAGACGGAGCGGTGCCGGCCCCACCTGTGGCGGCAGGGCGAGCGTGTAGTGGTCACCGTCGCGCGGCGCGACGACCGGCGGCGTGCCACCGATTCGCACGGAAGCCCGCCGCGGACGCCACGGCGAATCGGCCGCGAGGCCGACGGCAAGCTCAGTCGTCTCGCCATGGGGGACGACGAGTTCCGACGGGAGCGGGGCGAGCCGCGCGAACGTGTACCGCTCCACCGCACGCCAGGGAGCGAGAAACCGCAACCAGGCATTGGCAGCGGCCGCAGGCACCAGTCCGCCGATCACCACCGCAAGGAGCAGCGGCACCGCTGCAAGCGCCATCCAGAGACGGTGCCGAGGCCTCGGCACCGCGGCCCGGAGATCGTGACGCGCGGCGACATCGGCCACCTGGGCGATCGCCGCCTCGCAGAGGGCCCGAGAGCGCTGCTGCTCTCCTCGGCTCCGGACGAGTTCGACGATCCCGAGAAGCTGATCACCGAGCGAGGGGAACCGGCGGGCGATGAGGCGGGCGAGTTGGTCGAGCCCGCGCGTGCCCCAGATCCAGCGGTGAAACGCGAGCGGAAGGAGGGCACAGGCCGCCACCGCCACGAGAAAAACACCCCACCGCCCCGCCGACGAGGTGTCCGTGATCCGATCGACGAGGAACAGGGTGAGCCAGGCGACGACGACCCCGAACAGCGCTCCACAGCCTGCCTCGATCGACTTGATCGTCCAGAGCGTGCTCCGGAAGTCGTCGAGTTGCCGGCGCAGCGTCCCGGGGAGCGCGAGGCCACCGGCGGAATGGTTCGGGGAGACGGTGCTCATCGATTCGTTCGTCACGCCATGCCCCTCACCCGGGAATCGCGATCCGCGTTCATCCTACCGTCCCCGCCGCAGCAAACTCGCGTCCGCTGCCGATCCGCCGTCACGATGGCACAGCGGGCGCTCGCCGAGCCCACCGGCACGTCACACCAGTCCCTGCCATTTCCGCCCCACCCAAAATGTCCCCAGCAGCCCGACGAGCAACGCGAGCGTCGCCGGGTGGGACCACAGCCGGTTCCGTCGGACCTCGGGGGGACTGTCGGGGAGGTTCCCGAGTGCCGACAGCATCTCGGAGAGGGCATCGGGGGACGTCACCGAACCTTGGGTGAGCCGGGCGACCTCTTCGAGCACCTCCGGACGGGCGCGATCCCCGACACCTTCGCCGACCGTCCCCTGGACGAACACCGAAGCCTCGAGGCGGTCTCCGGTCTCAACGCAGGCAAGCACGACCGCATGGCTCCCCGGTTCGCGCGGCGTCCAACTCCCGGAGAACACCCCCCACGCCCCCTGGTCGCCCGGCGCCGACAGCCGGACCGTCTCGGACGCTCCGGACGGCGCGCTGATCGACACCGTCACCGTGCCGTTCTGGAGCGGTTCGCCGACCGGATCGCCGACATTGGCATCGAGCGCCACCACCTGCCCGACCTCCGGTTGCTCCGGGGTGTAGAGGAGCCGCATCCGCTCCCCCTTCTGCATCGAGCGCCGGTAGGCCATCCAGCGCACCACCTGTCCCCAGAAGCGGTAGTGGTACTTGTCCTCGACTCCCTTGCGCCACCGCCATGCACCGTCGGTGGCCATGTAGAGCACCTTGCCGGCACCGAAGGGACGGGTGACGAGGAGGGGAATGCGACCGTACTCATTGGCCGCCTCGTCGTGGACGGCGAGCACCTCGCTGCCGGCCTTCGCCCGTGCGACCGGCCCGTACCACTGGAATCCCGGGAGCGATTCCCACACGCCCGCATTCTCCTCGGGCGCATCGGCGAGACGCGTGAGCAGGCTCGAACGCCCCTTGTCAGTCAGCGCGAAGTGACCGGGGGTCGCCGTACCGGTCCCCTCGGGATGGCGCTCGTCGACCACCACCGGCAGCAGGTCGCCGAGCGCCGTCTCCCCGAGCGACATCTCGTTTCCGAGCCATCCCGGCATGAACACGATCCCCGCGGCCTGGTACTCGACGAGTTCCTTGAGGAGACGGCAATCCTCTCCGGAAAGTTGCCCCGGTTCGACTCCCACGTCACCGAGAAACACCACGTCGAACCCGGCGAGCTCCTCGATCGATCCGGGAAACCGCTTGATCGAATCCTTCGATCCACCGCCGACCTGCTTCAGGCCGGTCTGGAAGAGGAGGCAGGAAAGCTCCACCCCTGGGTCGCGGGAGAGGGCGTTGCGCAGATAGCGGTATTCCCACCGTGGCAGGCTCTCGACGATCAGCACCCGGAGCTTCTCCTCGCGGATCGACACCGGCGCCGAGCGGGTGTTGTTGTCGGGAAGAAGTTCACCGGCCTGCGGCGGCACGCGGACGGTGAGCGTGTAGTCGCCCACCGTGGCGGGGGTCCAGAGGATCGCGTCGGTGGTCTGCGCCATCGACGGGAGACGGACCTGCTTCGTGAACTGCTGCCCGTCGGACGCTTCGACGACGACGGCCGCCATCTGCTCGCGCGGCAGCGTGCTACGAACCGTGAACGGCACCCGAAAGGGCTTGCCGACGACACCGGTGACGGCGCTGTCGAGCCCCGTCACCGCCACGTCGGGGAGCGGGGTGACGCTCCCGGTCGGCACGGCGAAGACGGGGACGCCGGCGAGCCGCAGACCGGTCGTCGCCTGTACGGGGGGCTTGCCCTCGTTCCAATCACCATCGGTGGCGAGGACGACCGCCCGCAGATTCGGATGCCGCCGCACCGCCGACTCGAGCGGATCGAAGAGGTTCGTCCCGGCGATGCGTGTGGCATCCTCACGGGTGGCCGAAAACGGCTCGATGCGGATCTCGAAACGCTCCGCGAGCGGCTTCCAGAAGCCGGTCTCGGACAGCGCCGCCACCGCGTCGCGCCGCGACCGTGCGGCGTCGTCTCCCCCGGCCCCCCCGCCCGACGAACGGACATCGACCGTCTCCATGCTCGGGGAGTCGTCGATGAGAACCGCGATCGCCGGCTTCTCCACGGGGCGCTGTTCGGTCACCCACTCAGGCTGATTGAGGAGCGTGGCGATGAACGCGGCAATGAGGACGCGGAGTGCCTCGAGGAGCCCGAACCCGGGACTCAACCCGCTCCGCCACCAGCCCCACAGGCCGACGGCCGCCACGAGGAGCACGAGGAGTATCGACAGGCCGACCACCCACGGGCTCGAATGGAAGCGGAGACCGTCGGAGATCGTGATCACGTCGCTGGCACTCGTCACGGCACCACCTCCCCGGCTGCGGCCGCGCTCGGCGCACGGCGGAGCGGCAGTGAGAGGAGCCCCTCGGCCGCGAGCGCGATCAGGAGCGCGACGAGAAACGCCCGCCACACCTCCTCGACGAGGTTGCCCAAGCCCCCGGCCTGCTGCTCGAAGCGACTGAACGAGAGCCCCTGAAAGAGCCTCCCGATCTGGTCGTCGGGCACGGTCGGGGCGGCATCCTCCCGCGGCGGACGGTTGACGGCCACGAGCCGTCCGCGGGATTCGAGCACACCGGCATGGAACCCGACCTCAGACGACGGCGCGGGGGGACCGGCGACCTGACGCCACCCTGAGGGAACTGCCGGCACGCCCGGGTCATCGTCGCGGGAGCGGCCGCTCCCGGGAAAGACATCGCCGGCATCGGCGAGTCGCCAAGGCCCCACGGCGGCCTGGCCATCGTCGATCGCCCGCTGAACGAGTGCGTAGAGCACCACTCCGTTGGCGGCGAGGTCGGAGTCGTTTCGCCGCGGCGTGGTGGCGAGAAACGAGACTCCTCCCCGATCGCGGCTGGCGCGGAGCACGAGTGGCACGTCCCCCGGAAGTGTCGCAAGCGCCGTCCCCTCCCCGACCAGCCCGCACACCCGCCGCACCTCGACCTCTCCCACCGGCAGACTCGTCCCGGCGAGCGTGGCTGCCAGGAGCCCCTCGTCGGTCCGCCATGACGTCGGCCGCAACGGCGGGGTGTGGTCCTGCCAGGGTCCCCAGGCGACGCCGGCAAACGACTCCTCCCCGGGCGCTTCCGGAGGGAGGAAGATCACCTGCCCGCCCCGATCGACGTAGGACTCGATCCGCTCGGCGACGTCGCCCGTCGGGAGCGGTGCCTGCCAGAGGAGAAGGGCCGCGTCATCGAGCGAAATCCCAGCCGCCTGTTCCGGCACCACGACGTCGACTGCCGCGACGAGGAGTTTGTCGGGGGGGATGCCGGCGACGAGTTCGAGGGTCGCCATCGTCGAGGCGTCCTCGGCGACGACGACCGTGCGCCGCGCAGGGGTCTTTCCGAACGTGAAATAGGCCTCGTTGTCGGCCGGATTGGCGTCTGCGGGGATCGTCACCCGTCCCCATCCGCTGACGAGGGCCGGATCACGCTCGGCGCCCACCGTGGCCGTGAGCGTCGCCGGATCGAGGGGAATCGCATGCCGGGCGAGGACCGCCTCGGTGCCTGTCAGATCGATCTCGACGGTCGATCGGGCGCCACCGAGATCGATGCCGACCGGCACCCGAACAGGCCCACCGTCTGCCTCACGGCTCACGGCGATGTCGAGGAGGAGTTCCCACCCCTTCCCGCGCGGTTCGTAGGCGGCTCTCGTCACCCTCACCGAGACGTTGTCGCCAGCGCGGTCGTTGTAGGAAAGGAGGTTCACCCGCACCGTCCTGGGAAGGGCCGCGATCGCCTCACGGAGTGCCGGCCACGCCCCGTCCCCCGGCTTCCAATCGTCGGCGCGCTGGTCGGAACAGATCCAGATCGTTCCCCCCACCGCAGGGTCTGTGCGCACGAGCGTGCAGGCCGCCTGGAGCATCCGGGGAAGATCGGCCGGAGCGGCTGCCGGCTCCCCTTCCGGCACCTCGAGAAGCGCCTCCGGCGAGGCGAGGTCGAGCGGCTTGCAGGAGACGCTGTCGATGAGGATCACGCGCTTCGCGCCGAGCGTCTCGAGCGCTCTTGCCACCTGCCGCCGGGCCGTGGCGAGCTTCGATTCTCCGCCGGCCACGAGGCCCTGCGACATGCTCGGCGAGCGGTCGAGGAGAACGATCGCCGCGGCGTTCTCCCCCGCGAGCGCCGCCAACCAGCCCCGTGACAGCGGCCGACTGATCGCCAGGATCGCCGCCGCCACGGCGAGCATCCGGAGAAACAGGATGAGCCACTGCCGCAGCCGGCTGTACCCCCGCGACAGCGCCTTGGCGGCCAGCAGGAAACGCATCGCCGCCCACTCCACCGACTGGAATCGCCACTGATTGATCAGGTGGATGATCACCGGCAGGGCGATCATCGGCAGGGCGAGGAGGATCCACGGTTGCAGGAACGTCATCGCCGTCCCTTTCCGGTGGCCCGACCGACGAGGAACCTGGCAAGAACCTTCTCGTACGACTCGTCGAGACCGACGCGGTGGTGGTCGATCCCCTGCTCGAGGACGATGCCACGGATCGCCGCCAGCCACCCGTCGAGCGCCTGGCGGTACCGTGCGGCGATGTCGACCGGATCGGCGAACAGCACACTGCCCCCCTCCATGTCGACAAACCGCGTCGGCCGGCGGAAGTCGAAGCGGAGCTCCTGCGGATCGAGGAGGTGGAACACGGCCACGTCGTGACGCCGGAAGCGGAGGTGGCCGAAACAGCCGGCGAGCTCCTCCGGATCCATGAAAAGGTCGGAGATCACGACCACGAGCGCCCGTTGCCGGACCGTCTCGGCAAGCTCATGGAGCACCCGGGGGAGGTCCGAGGCCCCTTGGGGACGGACTTCCTCGAGGGCATCGAGCACGAGGCGGAGGTGAGCGGGATTGCGCCGCGGGGGGAGATGACGGACGACGGACTCCGCCACACACGAGATCCCCACCGCATCCCCCTGCCGGCAGGCGAGGAAGGCGAGCGTGCCGGCGAGCCGACGGGCGTACTCCAGCCGCGTTACCCCGGTCGAGCCGAAGCCCATCGATCCGCTCGTGTCGACGACGAGACAAAGGCGGAGATTCGTGTCGGCCTCGTACTCCTTGACGTAGTTCCTGTCGGTGCGGCCGTAGACGCGCCAGTCGAGACGGCGGAGATCGTCGCCGGGGACGTATTTCCGATACTCGGCGAACTCGACGCTCGAGCCGCGATGCGGGCTCGTGTGCCGCCCCGACACGCCACCGACCATCGGCCGGCGCGCGAGCAGAGGCACGGCGGCGAGCCGGGAGAGCACGCCGCTGTCGAGAAACGTTCGCGTGGCGCGGTCGGGGAACATCGTTCACCCGTTCTGGGCGGCGAGCGCTTCGCCCACGAGCCGCTCGACGATCCGCCGGGCATCGAGCCCCTCGGCCTGCGCGGCGAACGTGGTGAGAACGCGGTGCGTGAGGACCGGTGCGGCGACGGCGGCGACGTCCTCGAGGCGCACCATGTAGCCCCCCGTGAGCGCCGCGCGGGCCTTGGCTCCGAGAATCAGATTCTGCACGGCCCGGGGACCGGCGCCCCAGGCGACGAGGGGCTTGAGCCACTCTGGCGCGGTGGCCCCCTGGGGGCGGGTCCGACGCACGAGTCTCGTGGCGAAGCTGTAGATGTGATCGGGAACGGGGACGCGGCGGACGAGATGCTGGAAATCGATGATCTCGGCGGCGGTGAGGACGTGATCGAGCGGCGGGAGCGTGTCGCCGGTGGTGGTCCGGGCGATCAGCACCTCCTCCTCCTCGCTCGGATAGTCGACCTCGATGAGGAACATGAAGCGGTCGAGCTGGGCCTCGGGGAGGGGGTAGGTGCCCTCCTGCTCGACGGGATTTTGTGTCGCCAGGACGAAGAACGGCGGCTCGAGCCGC
>Ga0208719_1000530_pt1 | contig 11937 bp, 9 predicted proteins | sample LakMenEpi30Jul09_FD_150747 | JGI IMG/M metagenome (GOLD analysis project Ga0208719, IMG submission 150747) | Freshwater microbial communities from Lake Mendota, WI - 30JUL2009 deep hole epilimnion (SPAdes) | ecosystem: Environmental > Aquatic > Freshwater > Lake > Epilimnion/Euphotic zone ... | reverse complement strand
GCCAATTTCGGGCATGACGGCAAAATTCGCCGCTCATGCCCGTCTTTTTTCCCCCGCAAACCCGCTCCAGTGCTTGTTCCCAGAGCACAGGACGGAATCTAACTCCTCCGCGTCTCTGCGTCTCCGCGTTTAATTCCTGATCACACCACCTCGCCCACGAGGTCATACACCTGCGTGCCGGTGATGCGCACGTTTACGAACTCGCCGACGGGCGCGGGCTTCTTCAGCAGAATGCGGCCGTCGATGTCCGGTGCGTCGGTCTCGCCGCGGGCGACGAGCGGCTGGTCCACGACGGCGCGGACGGTCTTGCCGACCTGCGCCTTGCTGATCTCGGCGGCTATTTTCTGCTGGAGCTTCATCGCCTTCTTGAAGCGCGCCTGCTTCACCTTCGCAGGGAGCTGGCCGTCCATCTTCGCGGCGCGCGAACCTTCCTCCTGCGAATACATGAACACGCCGAGCCGCTCGAACCGCGTGCGCGCGATGAAGTCGAGGAGGTATTCAAATTCCTCCTCCGTCTCGCCGGGGAAGCCGACGATGAACGTCGTGCGAATCGCGATGCCGGGGATGCCGGCGCGGATGCGCGTGATGAGATTCTCGATGTGCTCGCTGCTCGTCTCGCGCTTCATGATTTCGAGCATGCGCGGGTGGATGTGCTGCAACGGCATGTCCACGTAGCGCGCGACGTGGCGCGTCTTCGCGATGCACTCGATGAGTTCGTCGCTCCAGTGCGCCGGGTGCGTGTAGAGCAGGCGGATCCAGAAATCGCCCTTAATCTTGTCCAGCTCCTCCAGCAGATGCACGAGCGTGACGCCGCGCGACGGGTCCACCTTCTGCCGCGGCCCCGCCTTTTCCGCCCACAGGTCCATGCCGTAATAGGTCGTGTCCTGGCTGATGAGATTGATCTCCTTCACGCCGTCTGCGACGAGCCCGCGCACTTCCGCGACGACGCTCTCGATGGTGCGCGAACGATGCCGCCCGCGCATCTGCGGGATGACGCAGAAGCTACACGGGTGATTGCACCCCTCGGCGATTTTTGTGTACGCCGTGTGCGGAGGCGTGAGCCGGACGCGCGGCGTGTCCCAGTCGGGAATGTAAACGGGTTTGCGCGAGACGAGGTTGAGCGGCTGCCATTCGTCGTGCAGGAGCACGTCGGCTTTCGCCGCTGTGACTGGTGACTGGTGACTGGTGACTGGTGGCCGTCCTTTTTTCTGAGCACTGAGCACTGAGGACTGGGCACTTTTCTCCGCCCCCCGCCCGAGCACGCGTTCGATGATCCCGCCAATGTCCTTCACCTGATCGAGCCCGATGAACGCATCCACATCACTCTTAAATTCCACCGCCAGCTCACCGCTGAAACGCTGGCTCATGCAGCCCGCGACGATGAGCTTCTGGTTCTTGTGCTTCTTCTTCAGCCCCTTCGCCTCGTGCGCCTCGATGATGGCCTCGATGCTCTCCTCCTTTGCCGAATCAATGAACGCGCAAGTGTTCACGATGAGGACATCCGCCTGATCCGCGTCGTTCGTGATTTGCATCCCGTGAGCGAGCACGTCGCCGAGCATGATTTCCGCGTCCACGAGGTTCTTCGCGCAGCCGAGCGAGATCATTCCGACTTTCGGAATATGGTGTGCCGCTTTCGGTGCGGGTGATGTCGTGGCGCGTGTCGTCATTTGAAAAAGGACGCGCACCATACACGACGAATGCGTTTTCGCCAGCAGCCACGGCTGACGCACTTAGCACCTGAGTTCCGCGCCGAGCCTCAGAAGCTCTTCCGCATGTTGCTCGGGAGAATATTCAGCTCGTTGCGGTATTTCGCGACGGTGCGGCGGGCGATCGGGATGCCTTTCGTCTTGAGCACGTCCACGATTTCCTTGTCGCTCAGCGGATTTTTTCCGTCCTCGCCTTTCACCATCTCGGCGATCACGCCCTTCACGCTTGTGTTGCTCATGCTCTCGCCGCCCGCGGTCTGGTAGCCGGGAGTGAAGAAATACTTCATCTCGAAGACGCCGTGCGGCGTGGACATGTATTTGCCGGAGATCGCGCGGCTCACCGTGGTCTCGTGGACGCCTACGATGTCCGCGATTTGCACCATCGTCATCGGCTTCAAGCCGCTGGGGCCGCGTTCGAGGAATTCCGTCTGCCGCTTCACGATTTCGTGCGCGATGTTCGAGATCGTCTGCTGGCGCTGGTGGATGCTTTTGATGAGGAATTTCCCGTTGCGGATCTTGTCGCGGATGTAGTCGCGCACGTCCTCCTTGTTCGCCGTCTGCGCCATGAGATCCTTGTAGGTGTTGCTGATGCGCAGGTGCGGGATCTGGTCGCCATTCAGCAGCACCTGCCAGAGGCCGCTGACCTTCTCCACGGTCACATCGGGCAGCACGTAGTTGTTCGGGTCTGCGGAAAAAATCTGACCCGGCTTAGGGTCGAGCGTCGCGATGAAATTTGCCGCGCGCTGGATGCAGTCCACCGTCGTGCCGCAGCGGCGCGCGATTTCGGGGTAGCGTTTCTTGGCGAGGTCATCGAGGTAGTTCGAGACGATGCGCCATTCGAGGCTGCCCTCTTTTCCGATCCGCTTGAGCTGGATGAGCAGGCACTCGCGCAGGTCGCGCGCGCAGACGCCGACCGGGTGGAAGGTCTGGATGGTCTGGAGCACGCGATCGAGATCCGCCATTTCGAGGCCGGTGTTCGCTGCGATTTCGTCCGGCTTCACGGTGAGGAAACCGGTGTCGTTCGTGTTCCCGATGAGCAGCTCGCCGAGCTGCACGTCTTCCTTCGACAGCTCCGAGCCGCGGAGCTGATCGAGCAGGTGCTCCTGAAGCGTCTCGTTTTTCGTGAGCGAATCAAAAAAGAACTGTCGGCGCTCGTCGTCCTCGGTGGAGCGGCGCACGTAATTCGTGCTCTGCGCCATGTAGTCGCGCCACTCGTCGTCGAGCTTCGAGAGGCGGTCAAATTCCACATCGAACTCCTCCGCATCGCGCTGCTTGTCCTCGACCTTCGACTCGTTCGGATCGTTGTCCTCCATCTCGAGCGTCGGGTTGCCGTCCAGTTCCACCTGGATGAGCGTGCGCAGTTCGAGCATCGGCACCTGAAGGATCTGCAGGCTCTGCTGGAGCTGCGGCGCGAGAACTTGGGACTGACTGAGCGATTGGTGTTGGGAAAGGCCGGCCATGGATGGTTGGGAGTTGGGATTCCTGTTCTGCTGCGTTCTCAAAAAAGAGCAAAGCAGGCGGAATGCCAACCGGTGATTTTCTAAATTTTTGTTAGGCAGGGCACCCTTCCGGCTTTTGCGGCACTCATGAAGAAGCCCAAGAAAACCATCATGCTCTGGGGAGCCGCTGCCGTCGCTGTCGTCGGCGCGCTGTGCTTCCCTTCCCCGTCGTCCGGCCAGGCCGCTGCCGTTGCCGCCGCCGAAGATCCGGCCATCGCTCAACTCGTGAACGAGATTGCCGAGCAGCATAACAAGATCGTCGCCAACCAGCAGGCGATCGAGGTCAAGGTCAATGGCGTCACCGAGACCCTGCGCATCGCGCGTATCTTCGTCTCACGCGGAGGTGGCAAGAAATGAAACGCGCATCCTTTTTCCTCGCCCTCGCCCTCCTCCTCGGCGTGCCCGCCACGACGCTTCAGTCGCAGGACGCGGAGCCCGCTCCGGCTCCCGCGCCCGCCCCACCCGCGCCGATCGCGCCCGTTCAAAGAGCCGCGACGCTCGAAATGCTCAAGGCCATGCGCGATGCGAATGCCAAGCTCCTCGAACAGCAGGCCGCCACGCTCCTGAAGCTCGAGGAAATGGAGAAGGCCGCGTACATTATCAAGATTCTCGGCAAGCGCTCGTAGCGCCGGCTCCCGCAGCCTGCGGCGAAATGAGCCGCCACTCGCCGGGTGCGAGATCGTCCGCCGTGAAATCCCCGAAGCGGCTCCGGTGCAGCCGCACGACCGGGCAGCCTTGGCTCGCAAACATGCGTTTCACCTGATGGTAGCGGCCCTCGATGATCTCCAGCCGTGCCTGGCGTGCGCCCAAAATTTCAACGCGCGCGGGAAGGCACGGCTTGTCCTCGCCTTCGAGCGTCAGCGTGCCGCTTGCGAAAACTTCTGCGATGTCCGCGGGCAGATTCTCCGCGACCGTGACCTCGTAGATTTTCGCGACCTTGTGCTTTGGTGAAGTCCAGCGGTGGACGAGTTCGCCGTCGTCTGTCACGAGGAGCGCGCCGGTCACGTCCTTGTCGAGGCGGCCGATGCTCGTCACCGCGGGATTGCGCGCGAGCCAGCGCGGCGGGAGCAGGTCGTAAATCGTCGGGCCTTCGTCCGAGTCGTGCGAGCACACGCAGCCCGCGGGCTTGTGCAGCAGCGCGAGGATGCCGTGCGGATGCTCCACCGGCTCGCCGTCCACGAGCACATTCGCTGGCGTGGCTTTGTCCGAAGGCGACTTCGCGACCGCAGCACCAACGAGCACGCGGCCCGCTTTGATCCACGCGCGCGCCTCGCTGCGCGAGCAGTATCCGAAGCGCGAGAGCAGCGCGTCGAGACGGACGGGGGAGGACATTCAGAATGACGAATGACGGATGACGAATGACGAAGCACGCTGGCGACCGGACACATCCGGTTCGTCATTCGTCATTCACTAGACGCGCTCTTTGAACGGCTCGAAGCCGAGCTCGAAAAAGTTCACCGAATTTTCCATCACGTGGACCAGCGAGCCGATGAACGTGTCCCATTCCTGATTGTTCACGAACTGCGTGTCCCACGCGACGAAGACGCAGTTCGGCGCGGCATTCGACACCTCGATGAGCACACGGATGTCCTTTTCCCAATCCTGGATTTTCACATAGCCGAGCGCGCACGGCCTGTGGACGAGTGCATTGTGCGAGAACTGATCCAGCCACTTGTCGCGCTCCTCCAGCGTGTCGAATTTCACATGCGCGTGAGTCGAAAGATGCGTGAGCGTCTTCTTGTCGAAGTTCATCAAATTGTAAAACCGCGTGAGCGTCTGGTGGATGATGTTCCAGTCGCCGGCAGTGCGCGCATTGCGCACGGCGAGCTTCACGCGGTCGGCAGTGCGGTTCAGGCTGCCATTTTCGCCGAAGAAAACGGCCTTCAGCTCGTAGTCGAAAAGGTCGTCCACTTTCCGCAGGTGGATTTGGTCCGGGCGCAGCGAGAGGCCCGTCTGAGTGTCGCAGATCTTTGCGGCAAATTCGTCAAGCTTCGCGCTTTGGTAGCCGATGGGCGCGGGGAACGGCACGTCAATGGCGACGCCAAAAATTTCAATCGGGAGCACTTCCATGGGGCGCGGACGGTAGCGGGAATGGCGCGGATGAAAACCTGTTTTTACCAGCGGTGTACGCGCTGGGTGTGATTAACGCTCCTCGCCCCGAGGCTCAAACACCGGGCGGTGGCGCCCCGGCTCCATGCGGGATTGCGACGGACGCAGCCACACCGTTTTTTAAAACCGCTCTCACGGGTGTCCGGTTAAGAATCCGCAGCGGAGCTTACTTTTGAAAGCGCATGACGCGCTGTTTGGCTGAGTCACTGAGCACTCTCGCTTCACTTCCCTCGCGGACGCACCGTCTCGCCGCCGGGGATGATGACCGCCTGCGGGGCGAGTGGCAGCACCTTGAGATTGCGGAATGCGACCTCGGTGCCTTGGTCCATGATGGAAAGGCGCGTCTTGCCCTTCATCCCAAAGCTCGCGGGCACCTGCATCTTGTTCGCCACTGCGGACTGCCGGACCTTCGCGCTGAGCTCGAATTCCAGCACCTTCTCACCGTTCAGCCAGTGCTCGACGTGCGCGCCCTGCACGACGATGCGCCCTTCGTTCCAAGGGTCGCGGATTTTGTTCAGCGGGTCGGCCGTGCGCAGCACCGCATTTTCGCCGCGCGGGAAAATGTTATCCAGCGCGCCGGTGCGCCGGAGGTTGCCGCCCTTCAGCCCGATGCTGTTGTGAACGTCGTCAACGATCTGATATTCGAGCCCCACAGGCGCCTGGCCGAAATTCTCCGTGAGCATGTAGCGCACGCCGCTGTTCGCCGCCGCGGTCATCTTGAAGTCGAAGCGGAAATCGAAGTCCCAGAAAAAATCCATCGTCACGAGATCGCCGCCCGTCATGCGGTCCGTGTCCTTCACTTCCTTCGGCAGGTTCAGTTCGCCGTTCTGGATTTTCCAGCCTGCGGCGAGCGGGTCCGCTTTTTGGATGCCGCGCATGCCGATGAGCCGCTTGCCGTCGAAGAGCAGCTTCCAGCCCTGCGCGATTTCCTCGCGGGTCAAAGTGTTCGGCTGGCCGTTCCCCGGCACCGGTGCGGGAGCCTGCGTGGAGGGTGTTGAGGGAGTCACCGGCACTCCGGGTGTGACGGGCAGGCCCGGCCTGCCCGGCTGAAGGATGTTCGGCGGCAACTGCGCCTGCGCGGATGGCGCAAAGATTGTGGTGAGCGCAGCGAGCGCGGCTGTGAAAGGCACGAGGCGTGGGATGGTCATTTGGAATAATTGAAAAGGTCAGCGGGCTGACCGGCGGGCGTGGCGGGGCGCGCAATTTTCATGCGCAAGACATGCGCCGCGCGGCGGCGGAGGTTGTCAGCAGGGCATGGAAAAGCGGTAGAATATTTGTCAGCGGGCCGGGAAGCTGCGCAGCCATGCCACTTCGTCCACAGGCAGCTTCCCGCGTCTGCGTGCGCGCAGGCTCAGCGCGTGAGGTAGAAAACCATCGCCAGCGCGAGCGCGGCAAACGCGCGCAGCGACACCCTTCGGTCTGGTTCAAATAGGAACAGCGGCATGGCGCATCGCTAGAGGTCAGCGCTGGCAAAGGCGAGCACAAACCCGAACACCCACACGGTTCGCGCCGCGGACCGGGATCACTTTTGTTCTGAGTTCGCACGCGGTGGGTGATTACATCCTCCGATCCTGCCCGCATGAATCTCCGCATCTTTCCCCTGCTCGTCGTCTTCACTCTCCGCAGTCTCGCCGCGGAGAAAAAGGACCCCTTCGCGGAACTCGTGCGCTCCACCGAGCCGCTCACGCCCGAGCAGGAGCGCGCGGCGTTCCACCTGCCGCCGGGTTTTGAAATCCAGCTCGTCGCCAGCGAGCCGGACCTGCGTAAGCCGATGAACATGCAGTGGGACGCGCTCGGGCGGCTGTGGATCACCGAATCGCGCGAGTATCCCTTTCCCGTGAAGGACGGATCGCCGGGCCGCGACACGGTGCGCATTTTCTCGGACTTCGGGCCGGATGGCCGCGCGCGGAAGGTGGAGATTTTCGCCGACGGGCTGAACATCCCGACGGGGCTGTATCCGTTCCGCTCAAAGAATGCGGACGGCAAACTCACCTGGAAATGCGCCGTCTGGAGCATCCCGAATATCTGGCTGCTCGAAGACACCGACGGCGACGGCAAGGCGGACAAACGTGAAGTGCTCTACGGCCCGCTCGGCTGGGAGCGCGACACGCACGGCAACCTCTCGTCGTTCCGTCGCGGCGCGGACGGCTGGCTCTACGGCACGCACGGATTCAACAACGAGAGCACGCTGCGCGGACGCGATGGCAGCGAGCTGAAAATTCAGAGCGGCAACACGTATCGCATCCGGCTCGACGGCTCGCGCGTCGAGGGCAACACATGGGGCCAGGTGAATCCGTTCGGCCTGTGCTGGGACAATCGCGGCAATCTCTTCAGCGCCGACTGCCACAGCTCGCCGATCTACCAACTCCTGCGCGGCGCGTATTATCCGAGCTTTGGCAAGCCTCACGATGGCCTCGGCTTTGCGCCCACGACGATCACGCACTCGCACGGCAGCACCGCGATCTGCGCGCCGATCTACATCTGCGACTCCGCGTGGCCCGCGGAATTGCAGGATCACATGTTCGTCTGCAACGTGCAGACGAGCCGGATCAACCACGACGCGATCACCTGGCACGGCTCATCGTCGAAGGGAAAGGAGATGCCGGATTTTCTGAGCACCGACGACCCGTGGTTCCGCCCCGTGGACCTGAGCTGGGGTCCCGACGGCGCGCTCTACGTCGCGGATTTTTACAACCGCATCATTGGCCACTACGAAGTCCCGCTCACCCACCCCGGCCGCGACCGCGAGCGCGGGCGGCTGTGGCGGATCGTCTATCACGGAGAAAAAGGTGGGCCGCTAGTGAAATACGGACCACTGCCCACGGACATCGCCGGCTGGGTGAAGGAACTTGCCTCGACAAATCTCACCCGCCGCACGCTCGCGCTGAATGAACTGTGCGACCGCTACGGTAAGGACGCGTTTTTGCACCTGCTCGTCGTCGACCATGAAAAAATGAACGCTCTCGGTAAGGCAAACTTACTTTGGGCGCTACACCGAATCAGCCGGGTGCCGAATAGCACGCTCGTTTCGGCGATGAAGGATTCGGATCCATTGCTACGGACACACGCACTACGACTTACGTGCGAATCGATGGCGGATGAGAAGAAAATCCTTGAGCGCGATGCGAAGAAGCCTGCCGGATCCTTTCCATTAAACGCCCGAGAGGTAGTCGAAGCGGCAGAGAATCGCAATCAGACGCTCAAAGCGGTAAGGGCGGCGCTCAACGACAGTGACGCATTCGTCCGCCGTAACGCCGCCGAAGCGCTCGCCGCCCATCCTGCGCCAGAAAGCGTGGCCCCGCTCGTCGCGCTCCTGCGGTCCACTCCCCTCGACGACGATCACCTCATCCACGCCACGCGCATCGCGCTGCGCAACCAACTCCGCGATCCCGCCGTGCTCGCCGGCCTCGCGCTCGACAATCAGACTGCGGAAGAACGCGCTCTCGTGCTCGATATGCTCCTCGCCGCATCCGGCGAAGCCTCCGCGGAATTCCGCATGAAGTTTTTCGAAAACCACGAGGGCATCTCAGGCGCGCTCTTCGCAAATCACCTCCCGACCCTCGCGCGCAACGTCTCCACCGAACGGCTCGAATCCCTCTTCGCACTCGCGCAGCGCAAGCTCGGCACGAGTCCCGAGGAACTCGCCTCCGGCCTCGACGCGCTGCTCTCCGCGCTGGATCAGCGCGGCATCGCACCGGGCAAGACGCTGCACTCATGGGGCCCGCAGGTCGTCACTGCGCTGCTCACCGCAACCGAGCCCGCGGCGGTGTGGACAAATTCTCCCGTGGACGGTGCGCCGCCCTCCGAGAATCCGTGGGCCGTCGAGCAGCGGAAGTGCGCCGATGGAAAAAGTGCCGCATTCATGTCCAGCTTTCCGCACGGCGAGAAGCTTACCGGCACGCTGCGTTCGCCCGCGTTCACGGTGCCCGCGAAGCTCAGCTTTTTCCTCTGCGGATACGACGGCCAGTCCGACAGTCCGGCGATGAAGACCAGCTTCGTCCGCCTGCGTGACGCGCAGAGCAACACCGTGCTCCGCGAAGCCGCGCCGCCGCGCAACGACACCGCCCGGCAGATCACCTGGGATCTCGCCGACTGCGCGGGCAAACGCGGCGTGATCGAAATCACCGACGGCAATACCGGCACCGCTTACGCATGGCTCGCCGTCGCGCGCTTCGAGCCGGAACTTCCGGAGCTGAAGCTCGCCGAACCGCCGAGCGCCTCGCGCCGGATGCCGACCGCGGTGAATCTCATCCGCACGCTGAAGCTCACGGGCTTCGACGAGGCGCTCTCGAAAGTCGCCTTTACGTCCGCAGCGGGTGCCGACACGCGCGCCGCCGCCGCACGCGCGCTGCTCGGCAGCAATGCGGAGAAAACCATTCCCAAAATCGCAGCGGTCGTCACCGACTCCTCTGCATCCGCATCGTTGCGGGAAAAACTCGCGGCTGCTCTCGCCGAGACAAATTCCCCTGCGGCCATCGTCACAATCAGCACGGCGATGCGCGACGCACCGCACCGCCTCCAGCAGTCCTTCGCGACCGTGCTCGCCGGATCGCGCAATGGCGCTGAGGCATTGCTCACCGCGTGCAAGGACGGCAAGGCGCCCGCACTTCTCCTGCGCAACAAGTCGATCGGCGATCGGCTCAAGGCTGTGAAAATTCCCGGCCTCGACGAACGCATCGCCGCGCTCACCGCGAATCTTCCGCCTTCTAACGCCGAACTCGACAAGCTGATCGCTGCACGCAGCAAGGCATTCGATCCCGCAAAGGCGAGCGCGTCACGAGGGGCCGATGTCTTTGCGCGCAACTGCGCGGTCTGCCACGCCATCGAGGGCAAAGGCGGCGTGCTCGGCCCGCAGCTCGACGGCATCGGCGGACGCGGTGCGGAGCGCCTGCTCGAAGACATCCTCGATTCGAACCGCAACGTTGATCGGGCGTTCCGCATGAATGTGATCACTCTGAAAAACGGCACCGTCGTCGCCGGCCTCCCGCGCCGCGAGGAAGGCGCGCAGCTCGTGCTGGCCGACGCCGCCGCGCAGGAGACGCGCATCGCGATCGCCGATATCACTGCTCGCAAGGAGACCGAGACCTCGCTCATGCCGCCGGCATTCGGCGAACTCATCCCGCCCGCAGAACTGAACGACCTGCTCGCATTTCTGCTCGGAAAAAAGCCTGCGAAGTAGCCTCCATTCGTAGCGGCGCTTGTCAACGCGCGGGCTGACTTTGCCGCCGGTTCGTGAGGGACGATCAGCCTGTGCTGTGACAAGCGCAGCTACGGAGAATGCGCGCGCAGCAGCGCACGAACCCGCGTGAAGTGCTCGGGCGAGAATCCCATCGCGAGTTTCAACTGGTAGTCGCGCTCGAGTACGTTCGTGATTTTCCGGCAGCGGCGGTAGTCGGCGAATGAAATGGCTCGGCGGAGCAGCGCCCACAGGCCTGAGACCGGCACCGGGAAATCGCTGCCGTGCATCAGCCGTTCGCCGAGCAGGCCTGCATTGGTTCCCACGCAGCGGTGCGCGTTGCGGCCGCGGCGCGGGACATTCCATGCGCTCGTGTCGCCGTGCAGGTTCGGCCATTTCGCGAGCATGTCGGTGAAGATGTGGAAATAATCGGGATCGCCGAAGCCGCTCTTCGTTGCCGCGTGCGCGGCGATCACGGGGACGCCGCATTCGAGCGGGAGCGTGAGCACGCGCGGGTCGGAATACGCGGCATTGATCACCTGCACGGTGTGCTCGCCGCCGGTGTGCGCGAGCAAAGGGAGACGCGCTTCCGCCATGCGCTCCCAAAATTTCCGGTAGCGCGTGTCGTTGCAGTCCACGTTGTGGCAGTTTGGCAGGAGCTTCAGCACCGCTGCGCCGCCGGCGATGCAGCGATTGAGTTCGTCGAGCGCGTCGGGCCGCGCGGGATGGATGCTCACTGCGGGGATGAATTCGGGATTCTGCCGCGCAAGACGCAGCACGTAGTCATTCGGAACGTGAAAGGAACCGGTGGCTTCCATCTTCGAGCCATCGGCGCGATAGACCTCATCCTGCGCGAGAATGACTGCCGCGCCGAGCGACGATTCGCGCAGGAGCCGCAGCAGATGAGCGACGTAGCGTTCGTCGAAATCATCCGCATGCAGCGACGACGCACCGAGCCCGATGTGCCGCAGCATGTGTGCGGCAAGCGGCTTCTGCCACCACGTCGCGCCGAGCCGCAGCCAGCATCCGCTGCCGGATTTGCCATTGCCGACGATGTGAACGTGGCAATCAATCGGAGGCTGAAGTTGCGGATTTTGCGTGGTCATTTGCGCCAGAGCTTGCGTGATTTCAGCCACTCCGCGACGAGCGTGCGGAACGCGCCCGCCGCGGGCGATGTGCAGGCGTCGGCCCAGACCATCACGAGATCCACGGACTGCACCGGCACGAGTGGACGAAAGACGAGCGGCCCCCCTGCCCCGAGCGTGGCTACGCTGTCCGGGATGATGCCGATGCCTGCGCCCGCCTCGACGTAGCTGAGGACGGTGTGAATGACGCTCGGCGTGTGCGTGAACCGCGGCGTGAATTTTGCACGCTGGCACGCGGTGAGGATCGCATCGTGCAGGCCCACGCCTTCGCGGCGCGCGAGAATCACGAGCGGCTCGCCCGC
>Ga0208719_1000526_pt1 | contig 11960 bp, 9 predicted proteins | sample LakMenEpi30Jul09_FD_150747 | JGI IMG/M metagenome (GOLD analysis project Ga0208719, IMG submission 150747) | Freshwater microbial communities from Lake Mendota, WI - 30JUL2009 deep hole epilimnion (SPAdes) | ecosystem: Environmental > Aquatic > Freshwater > Lake > Epilimnion/Euphotic zone ... | reverse complement strand
AAATCCTGCGATGGGAAGAGCGGATGTCGCGCAAAGGCGCAGAGACGCAAAGAGATGCGCATTGGTTCACACTCACCCGGTGGGTGAATGCCTGCTTGTTGGTATCTATTTCTTCTTTGCGCCTTTGCGCGACATCCGCTCTTCCCATCGCCGGATTTAGGCCTATCCGGTTGTTTGACAACGCGCGTACGGAAAGTGTGCTTCTCTGAAAATAGCCCAGTGCTTCAGCACTGGGAACTGCGCACGGTAAAAAACAAAGTCCCGCCAGGGACGGAAGAACCGTTCTGCCGTTCCTGGCGGGACTTGGTTCGTTTTCCCATCCGTTGACCCAGCACTGAAGTGTTGGGCTATTCTCGAAACTCTTCCTGAGCCTCTCACTGGCGCGGACAGGATTGTCCGCGTTACGCCGGCTGTTCAGAGGGAACGCAGGACGCCGCAGAGCGCGGCGATTTGCTGGCGGGTGTGGAGGGCGGAGATGGTGATGCGCAGTCGCGCGGAATCGCGCGGCACCGTGGGATGGCGGATCGCCGGGACGTAAAATCCGCGCTCGGCGAGACGGTCGGCGGCTTCGAGCGCGCGGCCATTGTCGCCTAGGATCAGCGGGATGATGGCGCTCTGGATTCTCCTGCCTTCGGAAAAAAGCTGCGGCATCTCCTCGCCGAAGGATCCGAGGTTTTCCCAGAGTTTCTCGCGCCGCTTTTCGCCGGCTTCCGATTCCATGAATTCAATCGCGGCGCACGCCGCGGCGCCGATCGCGGGCGGCGGAGCGGTGGAGTAGATGAAGCTGCGCGCGCGGTTCACGAGCAGCTCGATGAGCCGGCGTGATCCGGCGATGTAGCCGCCGGCGACGCCGAGCGCCTTGCTGAGCGTGCCCATCTGGATGTCCACCTCGCCCTCGAGCCGCAGCGCGTCTGCGAGGCCGCGGCCATTGCGCCCGAGGACGCCGACGGCGTGCGCCTCGTCCACAAGCAGCATCGCGCCGAATTCATTTTTCAACGCGACGATTTCCGCGAGCGGCGCGCGGTCGCCGTCCATGCTGAACACCGCCTCGGTGACGATGATCACGCGAGCGTCGGGGTGATTTTCCGCGGCCCATTCGAGATGGCTTTCGAGTTTGCCGAGATGGTTGTGCGGGAAGACGCGCACCGTCGCGCGGCTGAGGCGCGCGCCGTCAATCAGCGAGGCGTGGCTGAGCTTGTCCAGGATGATCACATCATCCTCACCGCACAGCGCGCCGAGCGTCCCGAGCGCGGTGGCGTAGCCGCTGGAAAATGTGAGCGCGGCTTCCGTGCCCTTGAAATTTGCGATCGCGCTTTCGAGCTGCGCGTGCGGCGCGAGGCTGCCGGAGATGAGGCGCGCCGCGCCGCTGCCGACGCCGTAGCGATCGATCGCGGCCTTCGCGGCTTCCTTCAGCGCGGGCTCAGTGGCGAGACCGAGGTAGTCGTTCGATGCAAAGCTGATCAGGCTTTTTCCATCCGCCTCCATCTCGGGCTGCTGCGGGGTGTCGAATGTGCGCAGCCGCCGCAACAGTGAGCGCGATCGCAAATCCGCAAGCTGGTCCTCGATGCTCGCGGCCATGCGCGATCAGTTTTCGCCCCTGGGCGCGTTTTTCATCTGGTAAAAGCCCCAGTTGAAAAGCCGGTAGCTGTCCGCCCAGAGGTGGTCGCGTTCGCGCTCGCCGAGCACGACACAGATGATCTGCCGGTTGCCATCCGCGGCACTCGACACGAGGCAGTGGCCCGCTGGTCCGGTGTAGCCGGTCTTCATGCCGTTGCAGAGGCCGAGGTATTTCATCAGCTTGTTGGTGTTTTCAAAAACGTCCGTGCGGCCGTTGGGGTACTTCCAGGTGATCGTTTTCTGGTTCACGATGCCGCGGATGACGCGGCTGCGATACGCGAAGAGCGCGAGCCTCGCCATATCGCGCGCCGTCGAGTGCTGTCCCTCCGCGTTGAGCCCGTTCGGCGTGACGAAGTGCGAGCTCTTCATGCCGATTTCGCCCGCCTTCGCGTTCATCTTCGCTGCAAACGCTTCGAGGCTCCCGGCGTTGTCGCGCGCGAGGCAGCGGGCGACATCGTTCATGCTTTTGATGAGGAGGATTTTCAGCAGGTCGTAGCGTTGGTAGGTCTCACCTCCCTTGATCCCGAGCTTCGTGGGCTCGCACATGCCGTCTGATTTTTCGCAATGCACCTTCGCTGAAAGATCGCCGGCCTCGGCGACGATGAGCGCGGTGAGCAGCTTCTGCGTGCTGGCGACGGCCCGGAGCTGGTCGGCGTTTTTTTCGTAGAGCACGCGGCCTGTTGCGGCGTCGCAGAGGACCACGGCTTCGGCAGAGATGACGGGGAAGACGCTCGGATCGTTGTCGTCCATCGCGAACGGACGCGCGATGCCCGGCGACTCCGGCTTCGACTTTGAGGAAGATCGCGAGGGCGTCTTTTGGGTCGAAGTTTTCTTCGTCGCCGCGGAGGCGGGAGCGAGGAGCAGTGCGAGGGAAAAAAGGAACGCGGCGAATCGGCTCATGAAGTGGTTCGAGCGCAGCGTAGCGGCGGAAACGATCGGTGCAAGCTATCGAACCGGGCGGCCCCTCCCCGGTGGCAGTGAATTTCAAACCAAAGATGAAGTGCCAACGAGCGTGGCGCCTCGCGTTTTGCATTTGGCTGGCGGGTACGCACGGCGCTCGCCGCGCGCGGTGAAAAAACGCGAATTCATGATTCCGTGATTGATTGGTTTCGCGTCTTGGCAGAAATGGTTTCCCCGTCTGAGCGAAGGCGGCCCAGAACTGCCCGTAAAATTTTCCCAAGAACCAACCCCGACTTGTGGCTGCAAACGACGACTACATCCTTGAGATCCTGATCGAAAATTCGCTGATCACGAAGAGTCAGGTGGATGATGCGCGGAAGGAAGCGAAGCCCGGCAAGACCGTGATGCAGGTGCTGATCGATCAGAACCTGATCACGCAGGAGGATGTGTCGCGCGCAGTGGCGTCAAATGCGGCGATGGACTTCGTGAGCCTCGACGGGATTACCGTTTCCGGCGATGTGCTCGCGCTCATTTCCGGGGAGGCGGCGCGGCGGTACCGCGCGGTGCCCGTCGCGCTCACGGAACTCGGCGGCGTGGTGGTGGCGGTGGATGATCCGCTGAATTTCGACACGCTCGACGGGATCCAGGCGCTGCTCGGGCGCGAGGTGGAATTCCTCTGCACGACGCCGGCCTCGATGAAGGCGGCGCTGATGAAATATTACGGCACCGCGGATGATGCGGTGTCCGCGATGGAGGGCATCGCGGGCAGCATCCAGATCGGCGGGCAGACGGTGGATGTCGAGGGTGTGGCGGGCGAGGTGGGCGATGCACCGATCATCAAGCTGGTCACGATGATGCTGGTGGAGGCGTACAATTCGCGCACTTCGGACATCCATGTGGAGCCGCTGGAAAAGCGGCTGCGCATCCGGTTCCGGATTGATGGCGTGCTGCACGAGATGCAGAACCCGCCGAAGAAATTGCAGGCGGCGATCGTGTCGCGCCTGAAGATCATGACGGGGACGATGTCCATCGCCGAGAAGCGGCTGCCGCAAGACGGACGCATCCAGGTGAAGATGGGGAAGAAGAGCCTGGATCTGCGCGTCTCGACGATCCCGACGGCGCACGGCGAATCGGTGGTCATGCGTATCTTGGACAAATCGTCGCTGTCGCTCGGCCTGCCGCAGCTCGGATTTTTGAGTGACGACCAGGAGACCTTCGAGAAGCTCCTGCGGTTGCCGGATGGAATCCTGCTCGTGACGGGGCCGACCGGATCGGGGAAGACGACGACGCTGTACGCGTGCCTGAATTACATCAACAAGCCGGACAGGAAGCTGATCACCGTCGAGGATCCCGTGGAGTATCAGATGAGCGGCATCAATCAGGTGCAGGTAAATGCCGAGGTGGGGATGACTTTTCCCGCGGCGCTGCGCGCGATGCTGCGCCAGGCGCCGAACATCATCATGGTCGGCGAAATCCGCGATCCGGAGACGGCGAACATCGCGATCAACGCGGCGCTCACGGGCCATCTCGTTTTCTCGACGCTGCACACGAACGACGCGCCTAGCGCCATCGCGCGTCTCGTGGATATCGGCGTGCAGCCGTTCCTCGTCTCGTCCGCCGTGCGCGCGATGATCGCGCAGCGCCTCGTGCGAAAGGTGTGCCCAAACTGCAAGGCTCCCGTGGAACTCACCGTGGCGGAGGTCAAGTCGCTCGGCATCGATCCAACGCAACTCGCTGGCGCGACGGTGATGCAGGGGGTCGGCTGCGAAAAATGCAAGGGCATGGGGGCGAAAGGACGAATGGGAATCTTTGAAATGTTCGTGGTGGACGACGAGGTGCGCCACATGGTGAACACGCGCGCGACCACGGTGGACCTGCGCAAACGGGCGCGCGAAATGGGAATGCGCACGCTGCGCGAGGACGGAATCCGCAAGGTGCTCTCGGGCATGACGACGGCGGAGGAGGTCATCAGCGCGACGATGTCCGACGAAGGATAAGGAGACATCATGGGCATCTTTCGATTTGGAAAAAATCCGGCGGACGAAACTCCCGCTCCTGCGGCACCCGTGGCGGCTGCGCCCGCGATTGCTGCGGGAGGCCGCGGGGCCTTCGCGCCGATCGAGGACATCCTGCGCCTCACGGTGGAGTCGGGCGCTTCGGATTTGCATCTCACCGTCGGCACGGCGCCGGTGCTGCGCATCAATGGGAAGCTCGTGCGGCTCGATACTCGCGCACTGTTTCCCGAGGATACGGACAACATCGCGACCGAACTCGCGAGCGGCGACCAGATCCACAAGCTGCGCACCGAGGGCAGCGTGGACTTCGCGATGACGAGCGCGGGGAGGAACCGTTTCCGCATCAGCCTGTACCGGCAGAAGCGCACGACGGCGATCGCGCTGCGCATGCTGCCTCGGCAGATGCTTTCCTCGAAGGAAATCGGCCTGCCTCGGATCACGGACGAACTCATCCGCCTGCCGCGCGGCCTCGTGCTCGTGACGGGGCCGACGGGCTCGGGCAAGACGACTTCGCTCGCGGCGATGCTGAACGACATCAATCTGCACCTCGGGCATCACATCGTGACGATCGAGGATCCGATCGAATACTTGCACGAACACCAGGAGGGCATGGTGAATCAGCGCGAAGTCGGGACTGACGTGGGATCGTTTGCCGAAGGATTGCGCCGCGCGCTGCGGCAGGATCCCGATGTGATTCTCGTCGGAGAAATGCGTGATCTGGAGACGATGGAGACGGCGATCCGCGCGGCGGAGACGGGGCACCTTGTCTTTTCCACGCTGCACACGACGGGTGCGGGCCGCACGGTGGATCGCATCGTGGATTCATTTCCCGAGGGGCAGCAGGAGCAGATCCGCGTGCAGCTCTCGACGAATCTCAAGGCGGTGATCTCGCAGCTCCTCATCCCGCGGATCGATCGGCCGGGACGCATCGCGGTCTTCGAGGTGATGGTGAACACGCCGTCCGTCGCCGCGCTCATCCGCGACAACAAGACGTTCCGCCTTGCGACGGAAATCCAGACCGGCGCGAAATACGGCATGAACACGATCGAGCAGTCGCTCGTGGACCTCTACCTCGCGGGCGTGATCGCGCGTGAGGAGATTTTTGGAAAGGCACAGGATCCCGAACTCGTCGCGCAGCTTCTCGCCGGACGCGAGGCACGGCGCTGACCACCATTTTTCACCCATGAACGCAAGGCAGACACTGAACATATTCGTCGAGCAGGGAATCGTGGATCCGACCGTGGTGGATGACATCGTGCAGGAGGTCTCCGCGACTGGAAAAACGCTGTGCGACGTGCTCGTGGATTACCAGGCTGTGACCGAGGAGGGCTACTACCAGAGCATCGCGAATGCGATCGGTGCGGAGTATGTGAACCTCAAGGATTTCACGCCTCCAGTGGGTCTCGTGAAAATGCTGCCCGCGGGGCTCGCGCAGCTTCACCGCGCATTTCCGCTGGGATTTGAGGACAACATTTTGCAGGTCGCGCTGATCGATCCGCTGAATCCGCAGACGGTCGAGGATCTGCGTTTCGCAATCGGCAAGGACGTGCATCCGGTCGTCGCGCCGATCTACCAGATCGAGGAGCTGATCAAGAAGCACTACGGCTCCGATGCGGCGAGCCTCGACTCGATCCTCGCGGAACTTGGCGGCGGCATCCAGTTCGGCGGGGAGGGGAAGGATCTCGACATCAAGGAAATCGAGAACGAGGCGAATGCCGCGCCGATCATCCGCTACGTGGACCTCGTGCTCGCTCAGGCGATCCAGGACCGTGCGAGCGACATCCACTTCGAGCCGTTCGAGACGGAGTTTAAGATCCGCTACCGCGTGGACGGCTCGCTTTACGAGATGTCGCCGCCGCCGCGCCACCTCGCAAACCCGGTGATTTCGCGCCTGAAAGTCATGTCGAGCCTGAACATCGCCGAGCGGCGCGTGCCGCAGGACGGGCGCATCCAGACGATGATCGCGGGCCGGCAGGTGGACTTGCGCGTGAGCACGCTGCCGACGCAGTTCGGCGAATCCGTCGTGCTGCGCGTGCTGGATCGCAGCACGGTGAAGCTCGAACTCGAGTCGCTCGGGATGCCGGACGGCATCTACAATTACCTAGTGAACACGATCCAGTTGCCGAACGGCATCTTCATCGTCACGGGGCCGACCGGCTCGGGGAAAACGACCACGCTCTACGCGTGCTTGAACAAGATCAACACCGTGGATTCGAAGGTGCTCACCGCCGAGGACCCGGTGGAATACGAGATCGAGGGAATCATCCAGGTGCCGATCCAGGAGGCCATCGGGCTGAATTTTGCGCGCGTGCTGCGCGCATTTCTGCGACAGGATCCGGACAAGATCATGGTCGGCGAGACGCGCGACGTGGAGACGGCGCAGATCGCGATCCAGGCGTCGCTCACCGGGCATCTCGTGCTCACGACGCTGCACACGAACGACGCGCCCGGTGCGGTGACGCGGCTCATTGATATGGGCGTGGAGCCGTTCCTCATCTCCGCCTCACTAGAGGCCGTGCTCGGTCAGCGCCTCATCCGGCGTGTGTGCGGGACGTGCAGGCAGCCCTACGAGCCGAGCGAAAGCGTGCTCACGCAGCTCGGGCTCACGCCGCAGGAAATCGGCGACAAGAGCTTCTATTACGGTGGCGGCTGCGACGTGTGCAACAACACCGGCTACCGCGGACGCAAGGGCATCTATGAGCTGCTCGACATCACCGATCCACTCCGCCAACTCATCAACGAACGCGCGCCGTCCGTCGTGATGAAGCAGAAGGCGATCGAACTCGGAATGGACACGCTGAGGCAGGACGGCCTGCGCTCAATCTACCTCGGCGAAACCACGATCGAAGAAGTGCTGAAATACACGTAACTGCTTTTTCAGATGCAACCGGGATTCCGATTGCCATCATTTTTCCACGCTCCTAAATACCTTCCAGACGCAAACGCGCCCCTGACATTTTATGCCGAGATTTGAATACACCGCCCTCGACGCACGGGGCACCGAATCCACAGGAACCGTCGAAGCCCCCACCCAGAACGAGGTGGTCGCGCAATTGAGGCAGCAGGGATTTTTCCCCACGAGCGTCGTGCTGGAAGGGCAGGGGAAGAAGCCCGCGAAGTCCGGCAAGGCAGTCGCAAAGAACGCCGGTGCTGCGAAGTCTGAAAAAAAAGGCATCTCCTTTTTCCAGAAAAGGACAATCCCGACGAAGACGCTGATGATCTTCACGCGGCAGCTCGCGACGCTGATTGATGCCGGCCTGCCGCTGCTCAAGGGACTGACCGTGCTCGCCAAGCAGGAGAAGAATCTCGTGCTGAAGAATTCCATCATCCAGATCGCCGACTCGGTGCAGGGCGGCAGCACGTTCTCCGAGGCGATGGGGCAGCACCCGAGGATCTTCCAGAAGCTCTACGTGAGCATGGTGAAGGCGGGCGAGATCGGCGGCGTGCTTGAGCTCGTGCTCACGCGCCTCGCGGAATTCCAGGAGAAGGCGCAGAAGCTGAAGAACAAGATCAAGTCCGCGATGACGTATCCGCTCGTCGTGCTCGCGATCGCGCTGCTCATCCTCGTGTTCCTGCTCACGACGATCGTGCCGAAGTTTGCGAAGATCTTTCAGGAGATGCTCGGCGAGAACGAGCAACTCCCCGGCCTCACGATGGGGGTCATGGCCGCGAGCAAGTTCCTCATGGACATGTTTGTCCCGCCGACGCTGTGGTTCACGCTGGTGCTGATTTTCGGAATCGGCAGCGGCTGGTGGTCGCTGAACAACACGGTGAAGGGAATTGACTTCATGGATCGCATGAAGCTGAAGCTGCCAATCTTCGGCGACATCGCGAAGAAGGGCGCCATCGCGCGCTTCACCCGCACGCTCGGCACACTCGTCACGAGCGGCGTGCCGATCCTGCAGGCGCTGAACATCACGAAGGAGACCGCAGGCAACGTGGTGCTCGCCGACGCGATCACGAAAGTCCACGACGCCGTGAAGGAGGGCGAGAGCATCGTCTCGCCGCTGGAAGCGAGCGGCGTGTTCCCGCCGATGGTAATTAGCATGGTGGATGTCGGCGAGGAGACCGGCCAGCTCCCCGAGATGTTGCTGAAGGTCGCCGAAGTCTATGACGACGAAGTGGACAACGCAGTGGACAGCCTCACGTCGCTGCTGGAGCCGATCATGATCGTCCTCCTTGCGTTCATCGTCGGCACGATCGTCATCGCGCTCTTCCTTCCGCTGATCAAGATCATCGAGAAGATGAACACGTCAGCATAACGGAGAATCCATTGGCAGCCCGTTGTGATCCCGATACTTTTGCTGCGATGAGAAAATCCCCCGCCTCCGCATTCACGCTGATCGAGATGCTCACGGTGCTCGCCATCATCGTGCTCCTCACCGGCCTTGTCATTTCCGTCGGAGTCTATGTGCACAGGAAGGGCGCGCTCGCCCGCACGGCTGGCGAGGTGAAGATGCTCGAATCGGCATGCGAGAATTACAAGGGCGACACCGGAAGTTATCCGCGCGACACCGAGGTCGACAGCGTCACTGACAATCTCAATCCCAAGGTTGACTTCATCCCGACTACCGGAACCTACGCGAAGTCATCCCTTTTTCTCTACAAGGAACTCACCGGCGACAAATCCACGACCGGTGACGCCGATCTCGGCGGAACGTCAGCGGGCGGTCCACCGAACGGCATCCCGGACTTCGGTGAGCCGCGCTATTTGAAAGAATTCGAGCCGCGAATCCTGAACGCGGTGAAGGACAAGGCGACCGGCAAAATCACGTCGGTTAATTTCTTCCAAGACGCGTTCGGATTTTCCTACGCGTATTCGACCGCGGCGGCGAAGGACGAGCAGAAGTTCCGGACTGACCTTCTGACCGATCCGAGCACGGCCAAGCGCCCGACAGGATCCGACCTCCACGGCTTCAACGCGGGCAGTTTCGACCTCTGGTCCACAGGGGGCAAAACTATGAAGGACACAACCGATGACCTGACTTGGGCGGGTTGGGTGAAGAACTGGTAGCACTGACGGTTCGACGGGAAGGTAGGCGAAGTTTCCAACCTCGCACAGGCGAGCGAAACGACGCCACGGTGTGCTCGCCCGGCAAGCAGCGCATGCTTCCCGGACGGCCATCCCGCGACGCGAGGTCGCAAACCTCGCCTGCTTTGCCCGCGCTTCTTCCGCCCCCGGCCTTCACACTTGCCACGCCACCCGCCAATCGCCACGCGTCACCCTCATTCCCCACCTTCGCTCAGCCGCTTTTTCGGCGCGTCGTGCAGCAGCGCGTGTGCTTCGGCGAGCACCTGCGGGATGCGTTCGGCGAAGGGATTATTCGCGCACGCGGCGCGCACATTTTCGGCGTCGAAGCTCGCGGCGTTCGCACCGGGGAACCAATGGCCGGCGTTGCCCATGAGGTTGTAGCGCATCCTGCCCCAGTCCGTGAGATCGAGGCCCCGCGCGTATGTGAAGAGGCGGATGATTTCCTGCACGTTCACCTCGCCGGGGACGTCCACGTAGTTCGGCAGACTTTCACTCCAGCGCGCACACCAGCCTGCACCGAGCACCTGCTGCATCGCGGCGCGCAGGCGTTGCTCGATCGGCGCGGTGATCTCGGCCGCGCGTTCGTAGTGCGCGAGCGCTGCGATGTGCTCATCGAAATCCGACGGCTTTGCAGCACCGAGGCTCAGCGTGTGGACTTCCGGGCGGGCAAGGCACCACAGGTCGTTCCATTGCATCGGCGGGAGCGGCGCGCAGAGTTCTGTGAGTTTTGGCGGAGGTGCGTAGAGCTTTCCGCCCTTGTCGTTTGGGCTGATGATGAACACCCCCATGTCCCGCGCCGTCGCCGCCTGCACTGCACGCCAGTTCAGCTCATTCACGAAATACCAGTGCAGGTTTACGTAGTCGAAGGCATCGCTCTCGATTGCCTTCACGATGAGGTCCGTCGTCGCGTGCGTGCTGAAGCCGATGAACCTGCACCGCCCCTCGCGCTGGAGCTTGCGCGCCTCGTCGAGGCAGCCGCCCTTGCGCAGCGACCAGTCGAGCAGCTCGGCGTTGTTGATGCCGTGCAGCGAGAGAAGATCCACATGTTCGAGCTTCAAATACGCCATGGATTTCTCGAACGTCTCACGAAACTCCCGAGCCGTGGCGAAGGGCGCGATCTTCGTCTGCACGATCATCTTCTCTCGCGGCAGTCGGGGTAAAATCCATCCGAGTTGCATCTCGCTGCTGCCGTAGCCGCGCGCCGTCTCGATGTGATTGATGCCGAGTTCCAGCGAACGCAAAATAGTCGCCTCCAGATTCCGCTGCCCCGCCTCTTCCACCGCCTCCGGCTTCACATCATCCCAGCTCTGCTGGTAGCGCATCCCTCCGCAGGAAAAGACGGGCATCTGCAAATTCGTGCGACCGAAGCGGCGGTAATACATGCCCGCCCTTATGCCGAAAGCGCGCTGCCCGCGGCAAGAACGCTCGCCCCGGCCGGAAGGATTCAGTCCGTGCGGTAATGTTAAAACGCAGAAAGGGGACGGAGAGGAACGCGAAGGGATGCAATGAAACTTCCGCAAAGATCGGTGCGGGAAAATCCTTCCTCTGCGTAACTCCCAAACCCTCTCTATGCCTCTGCGTTTTTTGAAACATGCCGTGCGAATTCCAACCGCATTGTTCCGGACGGAAGGTCTCAGCCAGTCTCAGCCAGTCGCGCGATGCTTACGCGATGCGCGAAGTCAGACCGCCATCAATCGTCAGCGTGTCGCCGGTGATGTAGTCGTTCTTCGCGAGCATCACGATCACATCGGCGACCTGCTTTGGCGTGCCTTCGCGAGCAAGCGGGATGCGGTGCTCGATCTTCAATTTCTTCTGCGCGTCGCTCATGTTCTCGTGGAATTTCGTGCGAATGACACCGGGCGCGACGCAGTTCACGCGGATGTTGTCCGCTGCGAGTTCGCGGGCGAGCGCACGGGTGAGCTGGGGCAGCGCGCCTTTCGCAGCCTGGTAGGCGATGGCACCCATGACGCCGAGCTTCCCGGCCGTAGAGGAGATGAGAATGATCGCGCCTTCCTTGTGTTTGCGGATGTGCGGCACGGCGGCGCGAGCGAGGTGGAAGACGGCATGGACATGCACGTCGAATGCAGCGTTCCATTCCTTGGGCGTGACTTCCATGAGACCTCCGGGCACCGCGCCGCCCGCGGAATGGACGAGCACATCAAGACGCTTGAGTTCCTTCGCCGCCTCTTCCACGAGATGCCCGCACTGCGCCGCCGAACCGCAGTCGCCGGTGAGGACGACGCACTCGCGCCCGAGCTTTTCGATCTCGCGCATGGTGCGCTGCGCATCGTCATCAAGATGCCTAGTGCTAAGTCACTCATGGAGTAATGGTAATACGCGAAAAGAATTAGCTGGTACTAAGTAGTTTCCTGTATAGATGGGAGTGATGCCAAAGA
>Ga0208719_1000524_pt1 | contig 12018 bp, 3 predicted proteins | sample LakMenEpi30Jul09_FD_150747 | JGI IMG/M metagenome (GOLD analysis project Ga0208719, IMG submission 150747) | Freshwater microbial communities from Lake Mendota, WI - 30JUL2009 deep hole epilimnion (SPAdes) | ecosystem: Environmental > Aquatic > Freshwater > Lake > Epilimnion/Euphotic zone ... | reverse complement strand
CGCGACGTCGCATCCTCGGTGACACTCGAGGGGGTGCCGTCAGGGAAAGACACTTTCGCCATCAGCCTGTTGGCATCGACCTTGGGAAAGAGCGAGAACGGCGTGGTGCCACTCCGTACGAGGCCCACCGCGAGGAGGAGCAATCCAACCGCGATGGCGAGCACGCTGAATCGGTTGTCGAGGGCCAGGTCGAGCGTCGGGGCATAAATCGTTTTCACGAACCATTTCAGGCTCCGATCGCAGGTCCGTTGTGCCCAGGTGACCAGCGGCATGAGCGGCTTGAGGGGGGTCAGAAAGAAGCCGAGGACCGTGAACACGAGATTCTTGTCATGGGCGAGGTGACCGGGAAGGACGAGCGTCGACTCCGCGAGTGACATGAGCAACGCCGTGATGAAGGCAAACGGCATGACGGCGATGAACTTCCCCATCACTCCGGAGACGAAGCACAGCGGCAGGAACGTGATCACCGTCGTCAGCACGCTCGAGATCACGCTCGGCACCACCTCCACCGTGCCGTCGATGGCCGCCCGCTCGCGCCCCTTCCCCATCCTGCGGTGGCGGTCCACGTTGTCACTGACGACGATGGCGTCGTCGACGACGATGCCGATCGCCATCAGGAACGCGAACATCGAAAGCATGTTGAGCGTCTGATCGGTGAGGTACATGAACATCCCGGTCCCGAGCATCGCGAACGGGATCCCCGAGGCCACCCAAAACGCGGTCTTGAGATCGAGGAACAGCGCCAGCATCACGAACACGACCACGAGCCCCTGCAGCCCGTTGGAGACGAGCATCTCGAGGCGGTCGCGGACGTCGATCGACTGATCGGCCCACACGGTGAGCTCGTAGCCCTCGGGCAGGCGGACCTTCTCCGTGTAGCCGCGCACCGCGCCGACCATCGCCAGCAAATCCTCGCCGGAGCTGCGGTCGATGGAGACCACCATCCCCTTCCGGCCATTGATGCGGTTGGTGGCGGCGACGTCGGCGAAGTCGTCACGCACCGTGCCGAGGTCGCCGACGGTGAGCACGAGCCCGTCGGGGAGCGTGACGAGCGGGAGCTTGGCGATCTCCTGACCGATATACCGCTTGTTCTTGCCGCGAAGGAGGATCTCGCCTGCCTGACTGCGGATCGTGCCCCCGGGAAGCTCGAGATTCTCCCGACGGACGATGTCGGCCACCTTCTGGAGCGAAAGCCCGTACTTCCGCAGGGTCTCTTCCCGGATCTCGATGTCGATCTCGTAGTCACGGGCGCCGATGAGATTGGCGGCTGACACGGCTGGCAACGAAAGGAGATCGTCGCGGACCTGCTCGGCGACGTCCCGGAGCCCTGCCTCCGAAACCTCCTCGCTGCCGTCAGCCGCCAGAGGGGCGAGCACCCCCACCTTGATCGCCGGGGTTCGGAGCGTGACCTGCTCCACCTTGGGATCCTCGGCGAGTTCCGGAAGACTCGGTATCCGCTCGACCTCGGAGCGAATCTCGCCGAGCACCTTGAGCGTGTCCTTGACGTTCTCGTTGAGCTCGAAGACACAGTAGCCCATCCCCTCCTGGGCCACGCTCGTGAGCTTCTTGATGCCCGCCACGCTCCGGCAGGCCTCTTCGATCTTCTGGCAGATCCCCTCCTCTACCTCGTCCGGAGTCGCCCCAGGATATGGCACGGCGACGAGCACGATCTCCAATTCGAACTCGGGGAACGTCTCGCGACGCATCGCGGCGAACGCGAGTCCGCCCATGAGGAGGATCGCCATCACCAGCGTGTTCATCGCCGGCATGTTTCGGACGGTCCAATTGACGATGCCGCGCATCGGATCACTCCTGGAGAGATTCACTCGGGCGGGATCGAGCCGTCAGGTCGGATCCTCGGAAGGGCCAGCGACGGAAACGCCATCCGCGTCGCTCACCGCCATGCGATCGCGAGGATTCGCAAGCTGACTGGTGACCACCCGATCCCCCGCTGCCAATCCGGAGGCTTCCGAGTCGTAGTAGACCCGCCCGGAGGACACTTCGACCGGACGCGGCCGGAGGATCACGAGGTGACCGTCCCGAACCACCCACACCTCGCCGGTGGGACGCAGCCCGTCCTCAGGGATCGAGACGAGCTTTTGGAGCGTGTCGACATGGACGCGTACCTGCACGAACATTCCGCGGAGGAGCGAGCGGGGGGCTTCAGGAGGCAACTGCGGCATGAAAGCGCCGTAGGCATCGACAGCCCTCACGCCCGTCGGATCCGGAACGAGCACCCTGCAGGGAAGCGTCCTTGTCTTCTCGTCGAGACCACGCCCCTCCTGGCGAGCGAGTTGCCCCGACCACGAATAGCTGCGATCGCCGAGGGTGTACACCACGGAAGCCGACGTCTCGGGGATCTCGTAGGCCCCCGGAGTCGCCGCCACGACCGCCGACTGTGCCCCCCAGATCCTCGCCACCTCGTCCATTCTCAAACTCGTCTTCACCTCGGCGGCACTCGTATCCTCGAGCATGACGAGCGTCGTCCCCTTCGAGACATACGACTCCTGCTCGACCAAGTCGTCGACGACGACCCCGTCCACCGGTGCCCTGATCGTCGTTCGCTCGAGGTCGAGCCTCGCCCTTTCGAGCATCGTGGAGGCGAGTTGCTGGGCCTCTTCGAGACGATTGCGGCGCTTTTGGAGGACCCGCCGCTGTCCCTGGAGATTCGACAGGGTGTTGGTCGTCGTCAGCTCGTCCCGGGCTGCCTGATCGGCCGCCGACTCGGTGACGATCCGCCCCTGAGCGAGCGTATCGAGGCGGTTCGCCTCCCGCTTCGCGATCTCGAGTTGCCGCTTGGACAGTTCGACCGACTCGGCGTTTTGGGTGAGCTCCTCGTCGATCTCGTCGATCGTCAGCACGGCCTGCTGGAGCTCGCGTTCCAATCGGGCGACGTCGAGTTCGTAGTCCCGCGGATCGATGCGGAACAGGACGGTGCCCTTGGTCACGTACTGGCCGGATCGGCAGGCCGAGGATTTCTCGAGGACCCTTCCGCTCACTTCTGCGGCGAGCGTGACCTCCCGAAGGGGGACCACAACGCCATCCGATTCGATGTCGATCCCCCCCTCATGGGCAGCGACCACGGCCGTGCGCACGGGGACCGCAGCCGGGGCATCCGCGTCGACGCGCTGCGGTGGAGGCTGGCTCCCCATCAGGAGGAACACCGCAATTGCCGCACCAAGGATGACCAGCGGCGCGATCCAACCGAGAATGCCTTGAAGTCTTTTCATTTCTCAAGTGTAGCCCTTCCCATCCCCCAGTGGAGGATCACTTCGTCGTCCGGCCGCCCCCTCCGGCCGGTGCCACGATCAGTTCCCCCTGCATCGCCATCCAGTGCCCGGGAAAGGAGCAGAGAAACGGATACCTTCCCGGCTCGTCGGGCACGCGGAACCAGATCACCGCTTTCTCTCCTGGGGGAGTGATGTCGGTCCAGGCGACGACATCCGCCGTCTCGGGCAGATACTGCCTCGCGGCCGCTTCGGGGTCGGTCACCAGGCCGTTCACGGCCCCCCCCACCCGAGCCAACGTCCCCGGTCTGAGGAGCGCCCAGTTGTGGGGCACCGAATCGGGATTCGTGAAGGTCAGTTCCACGACGTCGCCGGCATTCACGGCAAGCCGCCGCGGCACGAACGACAGATTCGCGCCGACGGCCACATCGATCTTCGCCGTCACGTTCTTGGAGGGCACGGCGAAGGGATTGGGCTTCGTGTTGAGAGCCCGCGCGGTGTCGGCGAAGAGCGGATGGGGAAGGAGGGGGAGCGTCCGCTCCCTGGCGCCGGGCAGCGGGCCATCGAGACGGTTGGCGGTGATCACAAGATCGTGCTCCACCCCCGCGGCGCTCGCCACGAGCAGATGCAGTTGATCGACCGGCTGGATCTCCGGCATCTCGAGAAACAGCGACTTTCCCCCGGCGAGGATCTGCACGGCGGTGATCGGGAGGTGGTCGTGACCACGCAGCCCCTCGTGGGTCGTCGAGTATTCGTCGGAGCCGTAGCCAGCGCCGTAGCGATAGTTCCAGACCTGGGCGAAGTGACGGGCAGGATCGGCCGCCACGGCCGGATCGATCGGCTCGGCGAAGTCGACGCGCACCCCGTTGTCGTGGAGATGGAAGCCGGTCGGTTGCTGGAGCCGCCGGCCCGTGTATCGGACGCGCTCGAGGCAGCCGTCGGCGGGCGTGTAGGTCCCCCAGCCGGCCATCCCGCTGACATACAGCCCGCCGTCACGGTCGTTGAACTTCCCCCGGTGTGAACCCGAACGGAACGACACCGGGAGCGGCACGATCGCCCCCTGCTGCTGCCCGGCGACCTCGTCCCGGAGGAGCACCATCGCCGTCCCCGCTCCGAACGACAGATGGACCAGTTGCCCACCGAGCGGCCCCATCGCCCCTTCCGGCACCCACACCTGACCGCCACAGTTGTTGTCGATCCCGCGCGGCAGATAGGCCAGGGGAAGATCGGGGACTCGCCCCGACACCGGCCCTTTGTGGCCGAAGTGGAGCGGCGGCTCCCCCTGCAGAGGCCGGCCCGGCGGCACGGCGCCGACGAGACTCGCCGGCACCCAGTCCCCTTCGCTCGACCCGGCCGTGATCGTGCCGTCGGGGCAGATCCCGACGCCATCTGAATTGCGAAGCCCCGTGGCAAGCACCTCGGCCGTCTTTCCGTCGGCCGAGATCCTCACGAGCCCCTGCGCGCTGCAGGCGGTGATGAACCGGCCGTCGGTGTCGCGGACGAGCCCACAGGTGTAGTCGTGGCCGCCGGCCGACGCGGTGTACGCGCGGGAGAAGCAGTCGTATCTGTCGGCCTCGCCGTCGCCGTTGGTGTCGACGAGCTTCGTGATCTGGTCGCGGCCGAGGACATGGATCACCCCGTCGACGACCGCCATGCCGAGCGGGTGATGGAGCCCGGAGGCGATCCGCCGCCAGGCGAGGCGCCGAGGCTCGCCATCGGCCCCCGGCTCGATCGGCTCTGCCCGCCACACGTCCCCCTGCATCGTGCAGACGACGAGCTTCCCGTCGGGGAGGAAGTCATGGTCGCCGCAGAACAGGAGCGCCTTCCAGGGGTTGTCGACCGGCAGTTCGAACGTGTCGACGGCCCACGGCACCTGTGTGCCCCGGACGATGTTCGTCTCGATCACCTCCGGCCACTGTGCCGGACCACCGTCGAGAAGACTTTTGAGCGGATGCGTGTCGACCGGTCCGACGACCCGCTCGAACCGGCCCTCGCGCACGAGCGGCACGTCGAGCATGAGCACGCCGTCGACATCGGAGAGAAAACCGACCCGCTCCCCCTGCCGGACAAACCCGACATACTCGATCGCCCCTCCCGGGACCTGCGTGGCCTCCGCCGGCAACATCACCTCCTCGCCGCCGGGCGCCAATCCACCGAGGAAGCCGTAGCGGGTGTCGGAGAGAACGAGGAACTTCCCCTTCCAGGCGACCGGGTAGGTGAACGACTCGGGATCGAAGCAGACGTTCAGCCCCTCTCCGAGTTGCACGCAGATGCCTCGGACGATCGACTTTCCGAAGGCATGGAGAACGCCGGCCTGCACCGACCCGAGAATGGTGTCGTTCCAGCGGCCGTCGCGCCACGTCTCCTCGTTCTGATTCCCCCAGTGCCCCTGCTTCCCTCCGTCGAGACCGGGATACTGGGGGAGGAGCGGCGGCGTGGGACAGATCGACCGGAACCAGCGCGCCTCCTTGGCATAGAAGTCGTATTGCCGGTCACGGTTCACGGGCAGTTGCCAATCGGGGAACGCATCGGGGGAGAGCGGGGCCCGGTCGGGCTCGAAGGCGGCAGGGATCGTCGGGTGGGCGGCGGCCACGACCGCGGCGACGGTCGCTGCCGGGAGGTCCGCATGCCGGCCGAGATCGGAAAGGAAACGGACCAGATCGCTCCGGTCGCGCGGATGGAGCGACTGCATCAGCCCGTCGGGCATCATGCTGCCACTCTCCTCGACGATGTCGACGTCGACCTTGGCGATCTCCTCGCGCGCCCCAGACGCCGGATCGCGGAGCACGAGGACGGCCTCGTCTTCACGCTCGCGGTAGCCGCGTCGGCTCGCGCCATCGGCCGTGACCACCGTCACCGTGCGGAACTCCGGCGCCACGACATGCTGCGGCCAAAGAAGCGATTCGGCGATCTGTGCGGCGGTCCTTTCCACGCCGACCCTCGACAGCGCCGGACCGACGTTGCCCCCATGCTCCCCCACCTTGTGGCAGGAGACACAGGCGAGCGTCTGACGGGTGAACACTCGGGCCCCGTTGGCAGCACTCGCTCCCTCCCCGGTCGCCGCGTCCGCGAGTGCCGCCACGACCGCCGGGTCATGCGGCGTGGGCCCGGAAGGCGACGCCGACGCGGCCTTCGGCACGGGCGCGGGTGCCTGCCAGGTCTTCATCCCGGGCAGGGCCCCGGGATCCTTGCCGTCAAGCTTCGCGGCCACCCACTCGAGTCCCACGATGTTGTCGCGGAGCCGATCCTCGGCATCGAGTTGGGTGTGGTTGAGGATTCCAAAGGGCCCCTCGAAACCGCTCTCCACGACGATCTTCAAAAGCTCCATGTCCTGCTCGCCGGTGCCGATCGGGGCGATCTTCAGGCCACGGGCCTCGCCATCGGCGAACATCCCGTTGAGGTTGAGCACCTGGAGATACGGCTTCATCCGCGCGAGCAACTCGCGGAATCGCCCGGCATGGACATGGCCATGATGCTGGTTGTAGACGATGCCGACATTCGTCACCGGCGCGTCGCCCGCACGCAGCGATTCGATGATCTCGATCTGATTCTCCGGCTCGCCGAACCAGCCACCGTGGTTGTAGAGGCCGACGGTGCAGCCGATCTTGCTCGCCGCCTCGGCGATCGGCCGGAGCCGCGCCGCTTCAGCCGCCACCCGCGCCTTCTGCTCGTCGGCATTGGCCGTCGGCCCTCCTCCCCCGCTCACCCACAGGCTCGGCTTCATACCGTGGCGCTCGAGGACGCCGAGGATCAGCTTCGCCTCGTCGTTGAGTTCGCCGGGGAACCACCAGCCGACAAGCTCGATCCCCTGAGCCGCAATGGCCTTCATCTCGTCATCGAACTGCGGCACATGCTCCGCCCGGTAATCGTAGGCGTACTTCACGATCCCGAGCCGCTTCATCATCGCCGCGCGGTCGACGGGGGAACGCGCCTCGTCATCAAACGGCACGATGCACCAGGCGACGAGGTTGTCGCGTCGAAAAAGCTTTCGGGCCGGCAGCGGATCGGCCGCGCGAGCCGCAGAGGAAGCCCCCTGGGCAATCACCGCGAGCATGAAACCAGCCACCACAAACCGCCGCACGATGTCGGTCACGTTTTGAGCCCCCGAAAGTGAGTCAGGCGCGGAGGGCGCCAATTCGCCAGAGTATACGATCGCCGCCTCGAGGCGCGGCATCACCCCGACCCGCAAGCGGGCATCCCCGGCGGCAGGCCAGCGTCAGCGTGGCGATTTCAGCCGCTGGCGGACGAGCGTCGGGAGGTGCTTGACCGGCACCGAGCCGCAGGAGAGGACCGCCTCGTGGTAGCGGCCAAGCTCAAAGGCCTCCCCCTGCTCGCGTTGAATCTCCTGACGGAGACGGTGATGAGCGGTGCGGCCGGCGAAGTAGGTGGAGAGTTGCACGGAACTCTGCTTCGCACGGACGATCTTCGGCCGCGCTTCCCCCTCGGTCTGGAAGGCATCGTCGATGAGAAACGCGAGGGCCTTCTCATCGCTCCACGCTTCACAGTGCATGCCATGGTCGAGGAGCGCGTTGCAGACGGCGCGCAAGTAGAACTTCAGCTGCATCAGTCGCAGGGCCGGGTCACCGCCACCGTAACCCTGGTCGAGCATCATCTGCTCGGTGTAGACAGCCCAGCCTTCGATGTAGGTCCCCGACTGGAGGATCCTGCGGACGAGCGACGGGCAGCGGTTCGACCACTCGAGCTGCACGTAGTGCCCCGGATAGGCCTCGTGGATCGTGAGGATCTCGAGCATCCGCCGGTTGTATTCCTCGAGGAAGCTCTCCCGACGAGACTCGTCCCAGGAAGCCGGAGGCGGGCTGATCGCGTAGGTGCTCGGGCCCTCCGGATCGAGCGGCAGGGCGTTCTCGAGGTAGGCCGCCGAGTTGCCGCGGCGGAACTCCGGCATCTCGAGAATCCTGCAGCGATCAGGCTCCGGAAGACCGACGATGTCAGCCGAACGGATGAATGTCTTCAGGCCCGCAACGGTCTCGCGCGCGTCTCGAACGAGCGTCTCGGGAGCGCCGTGATCACGATTCACCGCACCGATGACGAGCCGTACGAGCTCTCGCTTGCCGGCGGCGTCCTCCGGCGGCAACGGCTTCCCCGGAAAGTGCTCGTACCAGAGCTGCCGGGAGACGGCCACGAGATCACGGTGCACCCGTTCGAACTCGGCACGGGCCTCGGTGACCACCCGTTCCGCATCCCAGCCCATGTCGAGGACGAGTTCGAGCTTCCGGGAAAACTTCTCCCTGCCGAGCCGCCACTCTCCACGGGCCCGAGGGAGAAGCTCCTTCTCGAGGAACGCCTGATGGCGTTCCAGGGCCGCCACGACCGGCTTGGCGGCCTCACGCAGCGCCGGGAGCTGTGGAGAATCACTGGCGAGCGAGAACAGATCGCCGGAATAAAAGGCGATCGAGCCGCGGTTCTGCCCGATCGCCGTCTCGAGCATCGTCGGGGTCGGGTCGACGAGCGATACACGGGCCGCGTCCACGACCGCCGGAATGAGCTTCATCCGCGCGATCGCGTTCTCGAGGTTCTTCTCCCTCGGCAACGTCGATTGCGTGAGAAGCGCGTAGACCGAGTCGGTGGTGTAGCCGCCGTAGACACGGGCATCCTGCTCGAAGGGACGCTCGTTCTCGGCGAGCCAAATGCTGCGCACGAGGTCGTCGCGGAGGATCTCGAAATCGATCCGGCCATCGACCGAAAGGCGTTCGAGCGCCTCACCACCGAAGCGCTCCTCGAGGGCCGCAAGCTGGCGCTTCCAATGCTCGAGCCACCCGGCGCGTGCTTCCGGGGAGATGTCGTCGAGGAGATGATCGTAGGCGTGATCACCAAGTGCGCTAGCCTCGAGTGGCCGGAGCCGAAAGCTCTCCTGGAGGTGGTCGCGGAAGAAATCGGCAAGGCGCTCGTCAGCCGTGCGGGTGCTGGCCGGCCCGGCAGGCGTCTGGAGGACGGCGGTCACGGCCGCATGGTCGGACGGCGTGCGGCCGGCGCGCTCGCAGCGGTCGATGCCAGCGGCCTCGACGCGGAAATCGCCCGAGCAGCCGATCCAATCGATCCGTTCGCCGCCGGTGTTTGTCGCGTCGAATCCGGTGAAGGTGCCCTCTGGTCCGGCCGCACCGCGCTCGGGCACCGCCACGCGAAAGGTGTCGACAAGCGGCGACGCCCCGGCGTCGTCGCCGAACAGCGCTTCGTAGGGGGGCGTCGCCTCGCCGGCATTGAAATCGCCGGTGACGACGAGCCGGCAGCCATTGCCGTGCTCGGCGAGCCAGCGGCGGATGAGGGCTGCCGACTCACGGCGGGCCACAGCCCCCTGATGGTCGAAGTGGGTGTTGAGAAACAGGATCGGCGACGCGGCCCTGTCGGCCTTGTCGACGAGCTTCACCCAGGTGGCGACCCGCGGCAGGGCGGCATCCCAGCCCTTGCTGCCGACCGTCTCGGGCGTCGACGACAGCCAAAACGTGCCGCCGTCGAGCTTCTCGAACCGCGCCGGCTTGAAAAACAGCGCGGCCATCTCCCCCTTCTCCGCGCCGTCGTCGCGGCCGACGCCGGCAGCTTCGTAGCGGTGAAGGAGGCCGAGAAGCTCGTCGCGTTGAAACAGCAGCGTCTCCTGGGTGCCGAGGAGATCGGGATCGAAACGGAGGATCGAATCGGCGAGCAAGTCCTTCCGCTCGGGCCAGGCGTTCACGCCGTCATTGGCGGTGCCGTAGCGGATGTTGAAGCTCATCACGCGGATCGCCTCCGCCGCTGCCGCTGGCACCGATGCCAGAAACGTCGGCAGACAGGCCACCGCAAGAGCACAGCACGTGAACAGTCGCATCGCCCCCTCCTCTGTCGATCGACGGCAAAAGGTGGCTGGCACCTTCTGCCTGGGAGTATAGCGGGCCTCAACCGCCGCCGGCTGCGGCGAGAACCTTCTCCTTGAGCACCGAATAGCCCCGCGTGAACCGGGCCCCGATTTGGGCCTCGCGGAGATCGAAGCCGAAGGCCCGCTTGCTCACCGCCACGATCGGCGGCGCCTGCACGCGCTTGAAAAAGCTCCCCTTGAACCTGCGCCAGACGAGCTCGAGGTCGGCGACGAACGCGGCCGCATCGGGGAAGAACGTCCCCACGACGGTTGTCCCTGGGGCGAGCCCGAGTGCCTTCTCGAGCCGGCCTGCGGCGAAGTCGGCGAGGATCTCCTCCGGATCACGACGAAGCTCGATCATCTGATAGAGGAGCCGGTCGTGATACTCGAATTGAAAGGGATCGCCCCCACCCTGCTCCGGATTCTGGGCGGCGGAGAGCTCGGCGGAGGGCTTCACCGCGAGCATCCCGGCGGGAATCGGTGCGCCGCGGGTGGCATTGAGATGGCGGGCAAGCTCGTAGACCTGCGTCTTGTAAAGATCGGCGAGCGGCGCCACGGCGCCGCCGACATCGCCATAGAGCGTGCAGTAGCCCTGGGCGACCTCGGTCTTGTTACCGTTGTTGGTAAATACGACGCCGCATCGATCGACGGCGCCGAATTGTGCAGCGAGCCCGGCCAGGAGCCGGCTGCCGCGGTCGCGGGCCTGGATGTTCTCATCGACGAGGCCCGCGACGGGCGCCCCGGTGAGCGCCTCGATCTGCCGGCGTGACACGTCGACCGCCTCTTCGATCAACGCTACGAGGAAGCGAATCCCGAGGCGCTCGGCCAGCTCGGCGGCGAGACCGCGCGTCGTCGCGGAGTTGTAGCGGCTCGGCATGTTGACGCCTACGACGTTCGCGGCCCCGATCGCTTCCACGCACAGCGCCGCCACGACGCCCGAATCGATGCCGCCGGAGAGCCCGACGACGATCTTCCGCGCCCCGATCCGCAGCAGCGTCGCCTTCAGCCCCGCCACAATCGCCGCATGAACCTTGGCGATCTCAGGGGGATCGGCCACGAGGCCCGACACGTTCGAAACGAGCCCCTCGGCAAACGAGGGCCCTTGAGCCACCTTGCGGCCGTCGACGTAGACGGGGCTCGCGCCGTCGAAGAGGAAGACATTCTTCCCGTTGTCTTGGGCGCCGGTCGCATTGACATAGAAGCACTCGCAGCCGCGGGTGCGGGCGGCGAGGACGCGGTCGCGCTTCGCCTGCTTGCCGATGCCGAACGGCGAGGCGGAGAGGTTGACGATCGAGTCGGCCCCCTTCGCCTTGAGCACGTCGACCGGCTTGAAGGCGTAGTCGTCGTCCCACAGGTCTTCACAGAGAAGCACGCCCACCTTCCGCCGCGTCCCGCCGATCGCCAGCTCGAAAGGCTCGACCAGATCGGCAGGCGCCACGCCGAGCTCTTCGGCGAGCTTCGGGAGCGAATAAAAATGCCGGGCGTCGTCAAATTCGCGGTATTTGGGGAGGAGCGATTTCGGCGTGAACCCGGCAAACACGCCGTTGCCCACGAGCGCCCCATCGGCGGCCACGAACGCGGCGTTGTATTTCCGCGTCCGCCCGTCCTCACCGCGGAGCCCGAGCGCCGGCACGCGGCCGAGGACCGGCTCATGGCTGCCGAACACGGCCCGCACGTTCCCCCAGATCGCCGCACAGCGGCCACGCGTATGGGCGACGATCTCGTCATTCATGGCGGCAAGGTCGCGGAGAAACGCGTTGTTCTCCCATTCGTCGCCGAGGAGGTAGCCGGGGAGGGCCATCTCGGGGAAGAGCACGAGCGTCGCCCCGGCCTCACTCGCCTCATTGATGCCACGGAGGATCCGGGCGAGGTTCACCTCGGGGTTCCCCGGGATCACCTCCATCTGACAGACGACGATGGCCCCGAGCGGGGTAGGGGCAGGCG
>Ga0208719_1000522_pt1 | contig 12031 bp, 4 predicted proteins | sample LakMenEpi30Jul09_FD_150747 | JGI IMG/M metagenome (GOLD analysis project Ga0208719, IMG submission 150747) | Freshwater microbial communities from Lake Mendota, WI - 30JUL2009 deep hole epilimnion (SPAdes) | ecosystem: Environmental > Aquatic > Freshwater > Lake > Epilimnion/Euphotic zone ... | reverse complement strand
CGCGCGGTGGCCGCCGCCGGCGTTGAACCAGACGAGGTCGACGCGGGGGATGGTGTCGGAGTTCATCTCAGTCGCTGCAGGCCGGCAGCGTCACTTCCGTCGCCGCGTGGACGGGCACCGCCGGGACGGGGATGCTCATTCCCTTTGGATTGAGCACGGACGGCTCCTCGTGGATCGACCCGCGCGGCGTCAATGTCACCATCAGCGGGCTGCCGGAAAAGCGGGTCACCATCTCGGGTGCCTCCGTCATTTCCGCAGCCGGTTCCACCGTGGATCTGCGCGGCGGCGGCGACCTCTACGCCTACCGCTGGACGGCCGGCAACGGCGGCAGCACCGACCTTCTCGGCACCGCATCGGGCGAGTGGAGCAGCGCGGCGACATACCAGTCCGGCGACCTCGTGACCTCCGGCGGGAAGACGTGGACCGCGCGCGTGCGCAGCGGCGACGCGACGACCGGCGCGCAGGCTCCCGTGGCCGGGCGCTATTGGACGCAGATCGCGGAGTCCTACGCGATCCTCCCCGGCTACTCTGCGCAGTACGCGCCTTACGCACCGAACAACACGGGCGCCAACTCGCGGCAGCTCGGCGGCGATCCCGGCTACGTGAGCACTTTGGTGAAAACGGGCGATCAGATTTACCTCGAAGGCATCAGCGGGCTGGCCGCGGGGACTTACACGCTGCTACCGCGCCGGTACGCGCTGCTGCCCGGCGCACTCCTCGTCACGCCGAAGACCGGCACGGCGTACGGCACTATCTCGATGCCGGACGGATCGAGTGTCGTTTCCGGATACCGGGTGAATGCATTCACCCATGCGCCGATCGTGCAGACTGCGCGCACGCAGTTCGAGGTGGCACCGGCCAGCGTGGTGAATTCACGCGTCGCGTATGACGACTACCGCGCCGGTTCCTTCATCATCGCGGCCGCCGAGCGCTTCAATCTCGCCAGCGTGCAACGCCTGCCTGCGGATGCGGGGTCGCTCGCCTTGATGGGCGGCACCACGTTGCGCATCGATGGTAGCGTGCTCGCCGCAGCCGCGGGCACGGGCCGCGGAGCTTCGTTCGACATCAGCAGCATCGCGGACATCGAGGTCATCGGCGGCACCGGCATCGCATCGGGCACCACGGGCGCGGTGCTGAAATCCGCGGCAATCAGTTCGTGGGGAGCCGAGAGCGTCCTGCTCGGAGGCCGGCGCTATCGCATCGGCAGCGAGACCCATGTGCACGTTCGCACCACGAACATCACGCTCAACAACCCCGGCGACACGCTCACAGCCGGCGATATCACACTCGTATCCAAGGCCCGCACGAACATCACCTCCGGATCGTCCATCGCCGCAGCGAAGGCTGCCACGCAGGCCGCGGATCCATTCACCGTTTCCGGCGACGGCACATTCGTCCGCGTGAGCAACGACGCGGATGCCACGTTCACCCGGAAAAATGTGACGGCATCCACCACTCCCCTGCTGTCCATCGGCGCGAGTGCGCGCATCACGGGTGCCGGAGTGATCCTCGATTCGTCGTACGGTTCCGCATTCGATCCAGCCGCCTTCGTCGCCGCGCAGTCGCTGGAACTCGGCAGCGGCCAGATCAGCATCCAGCTCGGCACGCTTGGCGCGCTCACCGGCTCGGCGGTGCCGCAGCACCTCGTGCTTGCCGGATCGCTGCTTGCGGAAGTGCAGCAGGTCTCCGCGCTCACGTTGCGCAGCTACCGCACGATCGATGTGTATGGCAGCGGCAGCTTCGGCAGCACGGCGCAGGGCAGGCTTACGCTCTTCGCGGGCGGCATCCGCGGCTACAATCAGGGTGCCGGGACGACCACCTTCAGCGCCCCCGCCATCACGCTCGGCAATCCTGCGAATGTCGCCGCGCTTCCCGCGCCCGCAGTCACCTCCGGGACGTTGCAATTCGCCGCGCAGACCTTCCAGTTCGGCTCGAATGCGTTTGCTGCGACGGGCTGGCAAAATGTCGCCATCAAAGCCACGGGCGGCGTCCTCGGCAGCAGCACTGGATCTTTTTCCACACCGGGAAATCTTACCATCGAGACGCCGCTCATCACCGGCGCGCGCGGCTCCAGCCAGAGCATCACTGCGGGCGGCGATCTGATCCTGCTGCCGCTCACGGGCACACCGACAGTCACCGGCGGATTGGGTGCCGGGTTCACTTTCACCGGCAATCGTGTCGCCGCCGGGACGAATGTCTCCCTGCCCAGCGGCCAGCTCACGCTCCACGCCACCGGGCTCGCGCAGGCCGTCACCGTCACCTCCTCGCTGGATGTCGGCGGGGTTGCGCAGAATTTCTACGACCTCACGCGGTATCCCGATTCGGGCACCATCACGCTCATTTCCGACCGTGGCGACGTGAACCTGCTTGCTGGAGGCACCGTCTCGGTCGCCGCAGCCACGGGCGGGGGCAAGGCCGGGCAGATCAAAGTCACCGCCTCGCAAGGCGCATTCAATCTGACCGGCGCGACGCTGCTCGGCGGCGCCCTCACCGGCGGCACGACGGGCAGCTTCATCCTCGATGCAGGCACCCTGCCTTCCTTCAACGCACTCTCCACCGCGCTCAACGGCGGCAGCTTCTTCCAAGAGCGCAGCTTCCGCATCCGCACCGGCGACGTCACGATCACGAACCCGCTTGGTCGCGCCAATGTCGCACGCGTCTTCTCACTCGCGGCAGACACGGGGAAAATCACCGTGGACGGCACCGTGGACGCCTCCGGCACGACGGGCGGAAAAATCACGCTCGTTTCCGGCAAGGGCGTCGAGCTGAAGTCGGGTTCGTTGCTCACCGTGCACGCGAAGGAATTCAGCAGCGCGGGCAAGGGCGGCGAGATCCGCATCGAGGCCGGTGCTGCGGTGAACGGCGTCGCGGACACGGCATCGTCGCTCAGCATCCTCGCTGGCTCCACCATCGATCTCGGCGTGGACGCGTTTGTCGCGGGCGACTACCTCACGTCCGGATCGAGCGCATTCGAGGGCAAGTTCACCGGCACCCTGCACCTGCGCGCGCCGCGCCTCGGGAATGATGTGAAGGTGGACGCCATCCTCGGAAACGTCACCGACGCATCGTCCGTCATCGTCGAGGGCTACCGGCTCTACAACCAGTCCAGCGGCCTGCTGAACAACGCGCTGCGCACGACGATCAACGCCGACGCCACGACCTACATGAACGCGGGCTACGCGCCCATGTTCACCAAGCTGACGACCGGCAATCCGAACGCAGCCGCACTGGGCCAGGCGCTCGTCATCGCGCCCGGCGTGGAAATCTACAACGCCACCGGCGACCTCACGCTGGGCACCGCGGTCAGCGGGCTGAACAGCGAGGACTGGAACCTTTCCACCTTCCGCTACGGGCCGAAGCAGGCACCGGGCATCCTCACGCTGCGCGCAAAGGGGGACATCATCTTCAACAACACGTTGAGCGACGGCTTCACTCCGGTGACCGCGAGTACGTCGAATGGCAACTCCACCATGTGGTTGGCACCACTCTCCCCCATAGTCACGACCAACGGACTGCCCGTGAACACACAGTCGTGGGCCTACCGCATCGCCGCAGGTTCGGACCTGTCCTCGTCGGATTTCCGCTCCGTGCTCCCGTCCGGCTCGCTCACCGCAGGCAAGGGCTCTGTGCTTGTGGGTGAATTTTACCCTGCGATTCCCAATAGCGCGACGACGTTACCAAACGCAGCCGTCGGATCGGACGGGACCACTGAGAACACGATCCAAATCACCACCGGCGCGGCGAACCGCACGCGCTTCGAGGTCATCCGAACGGGCACCGGCGACATCGAGATCGCCACGGGGCGCGACTTGCAGCTCCGGAACCAGTTTGCAACCATTTACACTGCGGGCGTCCGCATCCCCGATTCGACGCAGATCTATCAGGCAGGCGATTTCGTGCTACCGATTGTGGAGAGAAGCACCGCTTCGCACCCGAGCCAGGGCAACCTCGGCGTGCCGCAGCAGAATTATCCCGCTCAATGGGCCATCGCTGGCGGCAACGTGAGCATCGCCTCGCAGGGCGACATCGGGCGATTCACGCTCCTTGGCACGAATGTCGTCCCAGATTCCTCGAAGCAACTCCCCAACAACTGGCTTTACCGCCGTGGCTACGTGAATCCGGCCACCGGTCTTTTCGGCGAAGGCGGCGTTGGCAACGTCGGCTCGAACAGTGCAGGTAACGTGAGCGATGCATCCGCCTCGACGGCGTGGTGGGTGGACTACAGCAATTTCTTCGAAGGCATCGGCGCACTCGGTGGCGGCAATGTCTCTCTCGTTGCGGGTTCGGACATCATCAACGCCGACGCGGTCATCCCCACGAACGCGCGCATGGTCGGGAAGGATCCCCTCACCGGCCTCAACGTCGCGCCCGACGCCGCGAAGCTCCTGCAGTACGGCGGCGGCGATCTCACCGTAAAGGCGGGCGCGAACATTGACGGTGGCGTTTACTACGTCGAGAAAGGCACGGGCACCCTCACCGCCGGAGGGGAGATCACGACGAATTATACCCGTTCGCCTTCACGCGTTTACCTCGGCTCTTCGCTCGCGCCCGCGTCCGTCATCCAGAGTGTGACGCCCGACGTGTACGACCCGGCGACGTGGCTGCCCGTGACGTTGTTTGTAGGCGATGCACATTTCGATGTGAGCGCCCGCGGCGATGTCCTCCTCGGTCCGGTCACGAATACCTTCCTCCTGCCGCAGGGCATCAACAACAAGTTCTGGTACAAGACTTATTTCAACACCTTCTCCGCCGACGCGGGTGCCACGGTCGCATCCTTCGGCGGCAGCGTCACGCATCGCCTGTCTGCCACCATGCCAAGCGGGGCAACTCTGCCGATCCTCGCGGCGTGGCTGGGCTCGCAGAATGTCTTCAATAATACGGTCGGCATCTCGTCCTACTTCCAGCCGTGGGCCCGTCTGGCGGAGACAAACGTTGCGTTCTTCAACACACAGCTCAGTGTCGCCGCTCCGAATCTCGTGAGCACCGCGTTTGCCGGCGACATCAACATCGTCGGCTCGACGACGCTTTTCCCATCCGCGACGGGCACCCTCGAACTCGCGGCTTCCGACGGCATTGTGGGACTCCAGATCAGCGGGCGGACGATCTCGGTCGGGAATCCGGTGCCTGTGAATGTCTGGACCAGTGCATCACTGAATCTTTCCGATGCGAACCCGGTGAACGCCCCCGGCACCGCCTCACCCGTTGCCTATGCGAATTTCGCCGGGCGAATCCCCATTCCGCTCCGCCAAAGTAACCTCGATCCTTTCGGGGCGATTGACCCGATGTATGAGGAGACCGGCTCCTACACCGGGCAGGCAGCCAGCATCGTCACCCAGCAGTCGCTCCACTCGGCCAGCCTGCTCCACGCCGGCGACACGAGCCCGGTGCGACTTTATGCCGGCGGCGGCGACATCACCGGCCTCACGCTCTTCTCGCCAAAAGTCACAGAGATCCTCGCGGCCAACGACATCACCGACGTGTCGCTCTACCTCCAGAATGTGCGCCCCAGCGACGTCTCGATCGTCTCCGCCGGGCGCGACATCGTCCCGAACAACCCCAACGCAACGCTGCGCTCCCTCGCCAACAACATCGCAATTGGAAACCTTGTCGGCGATCAACGCTCCAGCACCGTCGCGGGAACCACCAGCAATGCCCTGCCGGGCGACATCCAGATCAACGGCCCCGGCACCCTCGAAGTCCTCGCCGGGCGCAATCTCGATCTCGGCACGGACGCCAACGTCACCAACGGCACCGGCATCGGCATCGCGAGCATCGGCAATTTCCGCAATCCCTTCCTCCCGACCGAGGGCGCGGATGTGATCGCCTTTGCGGGCATCACCAGCCTGGGCGGCAGCGGGCCGGCGCTCGGCCTCTCGGATAGTTCGCTCGCCCTGTCGTCCTTCATCCAGAGCTTCGGCACGGATGCCGCATTCCAGTCAGCCTACTTGCAGCGACTCGGCGTCTCCGACCTCACCGGCCTCAGCGAGGAGCAGAAATCCATCGTCGGCCTCGAGATCTTCTTCCGCCGCCTGCGCGACGCCGGGCGCGGCCACTCCACGACCGGCAACTACGACGCCGGCATCGCCGCCGTGAATGCCCTTTTTGCAAACAACACCGCCACCGGCTCGCTCTTCACGCGCGCACGCGACATCCGCACGAGTTTGAACGGCTCCATCACGCTCGCCGTCGCGGGCGGCGGCGTCACCATGGCGTCGGACATCTTTGGCAATCCGCTCACGCCTCCCGGCATCGTCACGGAATTCGGCGGCGCGGTCTCCATCTTCACGGATCGCAGCGTGGACATCGGCCAGGCGCGCATCTTCACCCTGCGTGGCGGCGACGTCCTGATCTGGTCCACGAATGGCAACATCGCCGCCGGAACTGCCCCGAAGACCGTCGTCACCGCGCCGCCCACACGCGTCTCCATCGATGTCACCAGCGCGGACGTGAAGATCGAACTCGGCGGCCTCGCCACCGGCGGCGGAATCGGCGTGCTCGCCTCCGTCGCGGGAGTGAAGGCGGGCGACGTGGATCTCATCGCGCCCAAGGGCACCGTGGACGCGGGCGACGCCGGCATCCGCTCGACCGGCAACCTGAATATCGCCGCCACCACGGTTCTGAATGCCTCGAACATCCAAGTCGCCGGAACGGCCAGCGGCACCTCGTCCGGGCCGTCCGTCGCCGTGCCGAACATCAGCGGGATGACCAGCGCCGGCAACCAGAGTGCCGCGCAAAACTCGGTCACGAACGACGTGACCCGTGATCGGACGCAGCAAGCCCAACCGATTGCCAAGGATGAGCCGCCCTCCATCATCACCATCGAAGTCCTCGGCTACGGCGGCGGCGAAGACTGACGCCGGATGGCATTGGCCCGACGATCGCCGACTTCTCACTTTTCACCTCTTCCATGCAGCCACATCCGCAACCATGAAACGCCGCCTGCTCCGCATTGCCACGATTCTGCTCTGCCTCATCACCTGCTCCATCGTGAGAGCGGAGGAGAAATCGATCGCACAGCTCACCGCCGCCGCCGAAAAGGGCGACGCCGATGCGCAATACCGTCTTGCCCAGTCATACATCCGCGGCCTGGGCGTCGCAAAGAATCACACCAAGGCCCTTGAACTCATCCAGAAAGCCGCCGACCAGGGGCACGCCGAAGCCATGGGTGGCGTGGGTTATTTCCATGCCAACGGCTTCGCCGTGAAAAAGGATCTCGCAGTCGCCGCCGATTGGTTCCGCAAAGGCGCGGAGAAGGGTGGTGCCAAGGCCCAACTGAACTATGGGCAGGCATTGCTCAAAGGCCGGGGTGTCCCAGTGAATGAACCCGATGGCCTGAAATGGATCGACAAGGCCATCGCCCAAGATCTCCCCCACGCTTGCTTCGTGAAGGGAGAATTTTACTACCACGGCATGCACAGGCACGCACAAGACTATCGCAAGGCATACGAGTATGTCATCAGAGCGGCCGAGGCAGACCACGCTGCAGCCCAAAACATGGTGGGCTCCATTTATGACGAAGGGCTGGGCGTCAAAGTTGACCTTGAAAAAGCAATATTCTGGTATCGCAAGGCGGCCGAGCATGGCGATCCGAAGGGCATGAGCAATCTCGGCCAGAAACTCGGCCCCGCTGGCACAGACGCATCGAAGCATGTCGAAGCCTTGAAGTGGCTCCTCCTCGCCCAACGCGCCCACGAGCCGATGGCTGTGAAGCTTCTCCTTGAACTATTGCCCACGCGCCCTCCCGAAGTCGTCAAGGAGGCCCGGAAGCTGGCCGCGGAGTTCAAGCCCAGCCCTTCCGCCGAGGGCAAGCCGGCCTCCGGGAAATAAGGCGGAACCGGGGCGCATGTGAAACACAGGGACGAGACCCTGCACGCGAGCCGGTGCAGGAAGTTTCCAACATGACCGTCCAGCAATCATTCCAACTCGCGCTCCAGCACCACCAGGCCGGGCGACTGCCGGAGGCGGAGGTGCTCTACCGCCAGATTCTGGCAGCGGAACCGCGTCACGCGGATGCCCTCCACCAACTCGGATTGCTCGCGCATCAAACCGGGCACCACGATGCGGCCGCGGAACTCATCGGACAGGCGGTTGCGCTGGCTCCGGAAAACTCGGTGTTCCATTCGAACCACGCCACCGTGCTGTTCGATGCCGGTCGTCTTGATGAGGCGATCAACGCTTACCGCAGAACCATCGAACTTGAGCCGGACTACGCCGGCGCGCACAGCAGCCTGGGCCACGCGCTGACGCTCAAAGGCGAACTGAACGGAGCCATCGCCGCGTGCAGACGCGCCATCGAGCTTCAGCCCGAGTACGCGATGGCCCACAACAACCTTGGCAATGCCCTCGGCGAACAAGGGCGGACCGACGAAGCGATTGCCTCGTTCCGCCGCGCGATCGAGTTGCGCCCGGAGTATGCGGAGGCCTGCTACAATCTGGGAGTATCGCTGAGGCAGAAGCACATGACCCGGGAGGCAATCACCGCCTTGCGCCGGGCCATCGCGATCAAGCCGGACTATCCCGCCGCCTGCCACGCCCTCGGCGACGCGCTCTCGGACCTTCGCCGCTTCGATGAGGCGGTGACCGTGTATCGGCAGGCGCTGCAAGTTTCGGAAATCGCTGAGACGCAGAACAACCTCGGCCTCGCGCTGTTCGAGCAAGGGCAGTTCGAGGAATCGATGAACGCCTATCAGCGCGCGATTCAACTCAAGCCCGAATACGCGCCCGCCTGGTTCAACATGGGCAACACGCTTGAGAAATTCCGCCGGATGGAGGAAGCGATCGCGGCCTATCGCCGGGCCATCGAGCTGAAGCCCGACTTTCCCGAGGCTTTCAACAATCTCGGTGGCGCCCTCAAGGACATGGGAGAGCTGGACGAAGCCATTGCCACCTACCGACAGGCAATCACTCTGGAGCCCGACTACATCGGCGCGCATAGCAATCTCGCCTATACCCTTCAGTTTCATCCCGGCTGGGATGCGCATGCGATCGCGGAGGAATACCGCCGCTGGAACCAGCAGCATGCCGCGCCGCTGCGGACGTTCATTCAGCCACATTCCAACGACCGCAATCCCGAGCGGCGTTTGCGAATCGGTTACGTCTCGCCGGACTTCCGGAAGCACGCCGAGTCTTATTTCGTCGCGCCACTTTTCGAAGGGCACGACCGAACCGAGTTCGACATCCATGCGTATTCCAGCGTGGCCTGGCCGGACGCCGTCACCGCACGCCTGCGCCGGAGCGTGACGGCGTGGCATGACGTGACGAACCTCAGCAATGAAGCGCTGGCCGAAAAAATCCGCGGAGATCAGATCGACATCCTCGTGGACCTGACCATGCACATGGCCGCCAACCGACTCCCGCTTTTCGCCCGCAAACCGGCGCCGGTCCAGATGACGTGGCTGGCCTACCCGGGCTCAACCGGCCTCGATGCCATCGACTATCGGCTCACCGATGCGTTCATGGATCCTCCTTCCGCCGATGGCTCGATTTACTCGGAGGAAAGTGTGCGCCTGCCGGACTCCTGGTGCTGCTACGACCCGATGAGCACCCATCCGCAGTCTCCCGTCGAGACGGAGCAATGCGGCAGGTTCGTGCGATTCGGCAGCCTGAACAACTTCTGCAAATTCAATGAGCCCGTGATGCGGCTGTGGGCGGAGGTGCTGGCCGCCGTCCCGGGTTCGCGCCTGCTGCTCCTCGCGCCCGAAGGCGGCCATCGGGGGAAACTTCGCAAGGCCATCGAAGCGCTGGGCATCGCCGGGCATCGGCTGGAGTTTTGTGACTACTGTCCACGCGATGAATATCTGCGCCTTTTCGACCGGATCGACATCGCGCTCGATCCGCTCCCTTACAACGGAATCACCACCACACTGGACGCTCTGTGGATGGGCGTGCCAGTCGTCAGCCTCGCGGGAAAAACGGCCGCGGGTCGGGCGGGCCTGAGCCTGCTCTCCACGGTCGGGCTGCCAGAGCTTGCCGCGCACGACCGGGAGCAGTTCATCCAAGTCGCGAAAAGTCTGGCGCAGGACTTCCCGAGACTGGCGGCGATGCGCGCCGGGTTGCGCGAGCGCATGGAAAAATCCCCGCTCATGGATGGCCGGCGCTTCGCCCGCGCCATGGAGGCCGCCTACCGGGAGATGTGGCGAAAGTGGTGCGGCCACCCAGCGACGTGACCATTCAACAGACATTTGACGAGGCGCTCCGGCACCGTATCGCCGGGCGGCGGGCGGAAGCCGAGGCGCTGTTGCGCCAGGCGATGGATGCCGGGAACGCCGATGCCAGAACGCTGGGCGAACTCGGCACCAAAGCGCTCGACGCTGGTTGGAACGAAGCAGCGGAGGTGCTCTTTGGCCGTGCGGTGGATCTCGATCCGAAGTCGGCGACCGCACTCTCGAATCTCGGCCGGGCCTTCACGGCAGCGGGCCGGCTGGACGACGCAATCGCAGCGTGCCGCGAGGCAATCCAGCTCCGGCCGGATCTCGCGGAAGCGCACAACCAGCTCGGCGTGGCGTTCGGAGCACAGGGGCGGCTGGAGGAGGCTGTCGCGGCGTTTCAAAAGGCCGTCAAGCTTCGACCCGGCTACGCGGTCGCGCACAATAATCTCGGCATCGCCCTCCGCACCATGGGCCGGCTCGATGATGCAGCCGCGGCTTATCGTCGGGCCATCCGGATTCAGCCGGACTACATCGAGGCCATCAATGATCTCGGCAACATCCTGGAAACGCTCGGGCGCTCGGATGAAGCCATCGCCGCGTTTCGCCAGGCGATCCTGGCCGCGCCGGGTGACGCCGACCTTCACAACAATCTCGGCATCGCGCTTCGGGAAAAGGGACGGATCGAGGAAGCGGTCGGGTCGTACAGTCGCGCCATCGCACTCGATCCGCGGCACGCGGATGCGCATCACAACCTCGGCAACGCGCTCGGGCAACTCGGCCGCCTCGGTGACGCGCAGGCCGCATGCATCCGGGCGCTCGAAATCAACCCGCAGGACGCCCAGGCGAAATTCCTGAGCGGCACGCTGCATCTGCTGGCAGGCGAGTTCAGCCTCGGCTGGCCGCGTTATGAGGAAAGGTGGGACATCCCGGAGGCCACTTCGCCGAGGCGCGACTTTGCCCATCCCGTGTGGGACGGCAGCGCCCTGGAAGGAAGGCGCGTGCTCATCCATGAGGAGCAGGGCTTTGGCGATGCCATCCAGTTCATCCGCTACGCGCCCCTCGTGGCGGAGCGCGGCGGGCAGGTGATCCTCGAATGCTCAGGCTCGCTGGCGGAGGTCTTCTCCACCGTGAAAGGCGTCGGCCAGATCGTCGTTGCGGGCGAGCCGCTGCCGCCCTTCGACATCCACATCCCGATGATGAGCCTGCCGCTCACCTTCGGCACGACGGTGGAGAGCATCCCGCAAAATGTGCCCTACATTTCCGCCGACGCAGCGCGGTGCGAATTCTGGCGCGCGTGGCTGGCGGAAAATGATTCCATTCTGAAAGTGGGCATCGTGTGGGGCGGAAGGACGGACACAACTCAGCGAAGCCTGCGTTCCGTCCGGCTGCGCGATTGGCTGCCAATTTTTCGCGTGCCGGATGTGGATTTCGTGAGCCTTCAAGTCGGCCGCGGTATCGAGCAGATCAAACAGCTCCCCGGCCGGCAGCCCGTCCGCGACGCGAGCTGCCACATCGAGGATTTTGCCGACACCGCCGCGCTGGTCTCGCAGCTCGATCTCGTGATCGCCGTGGACACTGCCGTCGCGCACCTCGCCGGCGCGCTCGGGAAGCCCGTGTGGGTGCTGCTGCCGTTTGCGCCGGACTGGCGTTGGATGCTCGGGCGCGAGGACAGCCCGTGGTATCCCAGCATGCGGCTTTTCCGCCAGCAGCGCGCGCTGGAATGGGAGCCGGTGATCTCCCGGGTGCGCAAGGAACTCCAGACTCTTGTCGAGGCCCGCGCATGAACATCCGGCAGGCTTTCCAACTCGCGGTGCAGCACCACCAGTCCGGGCGGCTGGCGGAGGCCGAGGTGGCTTACCGGCGGATTCTGGCAGCGGAGCCTC
>Ga0208719_1000519_pt1 | contig 12049 bp, 11 predicted proteins | sample LakMenEpi30Jul09_FD_150747 | JGI IMG/M metagenome (GOLD analysis project Ga0208719, IMG submission 150747) | Freshwater microbial communities from Lake Mendota, WI - 30JUL2009 deep hole epilimnion (SPAdes) | ecosystem: Environmental > Aquatic > Freshwater > Lake > Epilimnion/Euphotic zone ... | reverse complement strand
CGTTTTGCCGGTCTCGGCCAGGAGCATCTTGCGGGGAAGCCGCTGGCTGGAGAGCCGGGCGGGGATCACAATGAGCGCAGATTGGGATGGGGTCATGGCGGCGGTTGTGGCTAGACTCGGATGGTGTGATTGAGTGTCGGTTTCCGGAGGAATTCTCGCCATGTGCGGCATCGTGGGCTACGTCGGTTTTCGTCGTGCGGCCGACCTGATCGTCGAGGGACTCCGGCGGCTGGAATACCGCGGCTACGATTCCTCCGGCCTTGCCGTGCTGGATGACGAAGGCCGGATCGAGGTCCGCAAGGCTGCCGGCCGCCTTTCACGGCTCGAGAGCCTCTTGCGCGAGGACGTGCCCGACAGTTCGATCGGCATCGGACACACCCGCTGGGCCACCCACGGGGCCCCGACCGACGGCAACGCCCATCCCCACCTCGGTGGCGTCTGCGGCGGCGGTGCCTGCCCCTCGCTTGCCGTGGTTCACAACGGCGTGATCGAGAATTTTCGCACGCTGAAGACCCGGCTCGAGGCGGAGGGCTATGTCTTCCGCTCGGAGACCGATTCGGAGGTGATCGCCCACCTCATCGACAGTTGCCTCAAGCGGGCGCTCGCCACCGGCCCGCGGGTGACCGACGAACTGGCCGATTCACCGCGCGTGATGGCCGTCCGCGAGGCGATCTCGCAGCTCCGCGGCACCTACGGCCTGCTCGTGATCTTCCAAGGGGAGCCCGACCTGCTCGTGGCCGCCCGCCTCGGCAGCCCGCTCGTCGTGGGCGTCGGCGATGGCGAGCACTTCATTGCCAGCGACGCGAGCCCGCTCGCCGGCCATGCCGACCGGATCGTCTACCTCGCCGACCACGAAGTCGCCGTGGTCACCGCCCACTCGCTCCGCGTGCTCCATCGGGATTCCGGCCACATCGAGCATTCCGTGCTGCCCCTGGAGCTGTCGGTGGCCGACGTCGGCATGGGGGGCTATTCCCACTACATGCTCAAGGAGATCCACGAGCAGCCCGAGACGATCCGCTCGGCGATGCGTGGCCGGCTTTCCCGCGACGACGCCACGGCCGTCTTCGGCGGCTTGAACCTCACCCCCGCGCAACTGCAGCGCATCAATCGGATCGTGCTCACCGGCTGCGGCACCAGCTGGCATGCGGCGCTCGTGGGGGAATACCTGATCGAGGAATTCGCGCGATTGCCCGTCGAGGTGGAATATGCCAGCGAGCTGCGATACCGCAATCCGCCGATCGACGAGGGCACGCTGCTCTTCGCGATCACGCAGTCGGGCGAGACGGCCGACACGCTCGCCGCCCTCCGCGAGCTGAAGCGAAAGGGGCACCCCACGCTCGCGATCTGCAACGTCGTGGGCAGCACGATCGCCAATGAGGCCGACGGCGGCATCTATCTGCACGCCGGGCCGGAGATCGGCGTGGCGAGCACGAAGGCATTTACGAGCCAGTGCGTTGTGCTCGCGCTCCTCGCGCTCTACTTCGGCCGGCTGCGGCACATGAGCTACGAGAAGGGGCTCGAGTTCATCGAGGCCCTCGAGCGGCTGCCCGACCTCGTCGCCGAGGCGCTGCAGGCCGATGCATCGATCCGCGCGATCGCGGAGAAGTATCGCAACGCCAGCACGTTCCTCTATCTGGGCCGGCAATACAACTTCCCGGTGGCGCTCGAAGGCGCGCTCAAGCTCAAGGAGATCAGCTACATCCACGCCGAGGGCTATCCCGCCGCGGAGATGAAGCACGGCCCGATCGCACTGGTCGATCCGCTCACGCCGAGCGTCTTCCTGATCCCGCAGGGCGCGGTCTACGACAAGGTGATCCTCAACCTCGAGGAGATCAAGGCCCGCAAGGGACCGGTGATCGCGATCTCCAGCCGCGGCGACGAGCGGGTGCGGGAGCTGGCCGACGACGTGATCGAGGTGCCCGACGCCCCCGACTTCCTGCAGCCGATCGTCGAGGCGATCCCGCTGCAGCTGCTCGCCTATCACATCGCCGTCCTCCGCGGCTGCGATGTCGACAAGCCGCGCAACCTCGCCAAGAGCGTGACGGTGGAGTAGGACAGGCTTTAGCCTGTCTCGTTTAGTAGGACAGGCTTCAGCCTGTCGGCCTGCTGCAGAGACAGGCTAAAGCCTGTCCTACTTTCGTTTGGGCAGACCGGCTGCTAGGATTTCTCATCCTCACTCGCCCGAGTGGCGGAATTGGCAGACGCGCAAGATTCAGGTTCTTGTCCAGGTAACTGGGTGGAGGTTCAAGTCCTCTCTCGGGCATTGCCGGGGCTTTTTCTCGCCCCTCGCCGTAGGTCATCCGCACTGCGGCCTTCGCGTGTCCCCGGCACCGCGGCAGCTCCTGGGTTTCATTCCTGGACTCCCCGAAACTGCTGCCGATGCGATTCGATTCCAGGGGCCGCGGTCGGTCTTGCGGCAGGCCACGCCTCCGCGGCGAAAGCCCCCTGCCGACAGACTGCCGGCGTGCAGCGATGTCCCCGTTTTCGGTGGAGGTGGCCATGGAGCGACGGCAGGCGCACTGGGATGGGGTCTACGCGGCCAAGGCCGATCGGGAGCTCGGCTGGTATGAAGGCGATGTCGGCCAGACGCGCCGGTTCCTCGATCGGATTGCCGATTCCGGGCCGAGGAGAGTGTTTCTGACGGGGGCGGGGACGTCGCTTCTCGTGGATGACTTTCTCCGCCGTGGTGACAGCGTCGTGCTCAACGACGTCAGTCCGGTGGCGTTGGGGAGGCTGCGGGAGCGGCTCGCTGCTGGCGGTGAGGCGGCGGAGTGGGTCTGTCAGGACATCGCCGATCCCCTCCCCGTCACGCTCCAGCCGGTCGATCTCTGGGTCGATCGGGCGGTGCTCCACTTCCTTCTCGACGAGGCGGCGATCGCGGGCTATTTCGAGAATCTGCGACGCCTGCTGCGGCCCGGCGGGCACGTGTTGTTCGCGGAGTTCTCCGAGACGGGCGCCGTGCGTTGTGCGGGGCTCGACGTCCACCGTTACTCGCTGGGAGAGTTGTCCGATCGGCTCGGCGACCGGTTCGGGCTCGTCATGGCTGAGGATCACATCTTCATCAACCCGACGGGCGCCGAACGCCCGTACGTCTACGCCCTCTTCCGGCGTGCCGGGGCGTAGGCGGCCGGCGGCAGAGCCGGACGGGAAGGGCTCGCCCGTTCTGTCGGTCGCGTGCGATGGGACGCACGAACGACGCGATTCCAGCGATTTTTCAGCCCCGTTGCCTGCCCCGCCGGCCCTTGTAGGATGGTCGTGGGGCTGTAGCTCAGCTGGTTAGAGCAGCGGACTTTTAATCCGTAGGTCCTGGGTTCGAATCCCAGCAGCCCCACTTGGCGGATCGGCCTGTTTTTTGAGTGTTTTCGCGGCCCTCTTCGGCTTGGAGGGCGGTTTTGGGGCCGTGTTCGGCGCTTTGTTAGGCGCAGGGGTCGAAAACTCCCCGCCGGCCCGTTCAAACGCGGCCCACGCGGCATCCGCGGTCCGTTGGGCATCCGTGCCCACGTAGTACCGAAGGGTGGTTTCAATCGATTCGCGCCGCATCAACTCTTTCAGTTGGGGCTGCATCAACCGCGATTCCCAAAGCTCCATTTCCGAACTATCAATGTTCATGCTCATGGGCTGCCCGTCGCCAGTGCGTCGAGCGTTACGCCGAGGGCTCCCGCCAGACGGACGGCGATCGAGAGCGTTGGTTCGCGCTCATCCTGCTCGAGTTGCGAGAGATAGCCCTGAGAAATGCCCGCCAACTCTGCCAGTTGAGCCTGGGTCTGTTGCCGCGCCCCTCGCACGCTGCGGAGCCGCTGCCCGAGCGTCGGCACGCCAGCTTGTTTCGCTGCAGCTTTCCGCCCTGCTGCCAGACGGCCCCGAATGCGGGCTTCGATCGCTGGCTTCTCGAGATCGATCTGCCTGCGAAGACCGTCGACTCTCGCCCCTTCGGCCGCCGTCAATCTCCGTTGACGTGTGATGCGTTTCGCCATGGCTGGCACCCTTTCGTGAAATCGCGGCAGATCGCGTGAAACGACGCTCGTGCCTCTCCACCCACTTCATCAATCGAGTTCACACGCCGTAACCGGGTACGCCGTGGCATCGCTGATTTCTTCAAAAACAACCGCGATCAGCCGCCCGGTGGATGTCTCGCCGAAAGCAATGAGCAGCCCAGACGACCGGCTCTGCTCGATGCCATCCGGATGCGCCAGCACTTCCTCGACTTCTTCCTTGGAGACATCATGTTCAGCAATGTGATGCACGTTGCCACGCGGATCATCGTCCAAGTCCCAGAAGACCTGCGTGAATCCCATCATCCCTCCGCCGTCGCGATCGATTATAGCAATAGCAATATGCCCGCAGCCACGGCATCGCCCCGTCCTGTGGTGTGGTGAGTGTACGCGCGTATACATTCATCGCAAAGCTCTCTGCGAGGTTCGCCGGAGGTCGGGTTTCAGCGATCGATGAAGCGACTCTGACGGATGCGGTGGCTTCGGCTCCCAGACCACGTTCGTCCCCAGGGCACGCTACCGCGGAGTTCGTCTCGTTCGAAGCGTCCGGTGCCGTCAATGGCGAGTTTGTCGGTGGCGTGAGCGGGAACCGAACGGTGGGCTATGCAAACGAAAACTCGATCGGCTTCACGGCTGCAGCCGTTGCCGAGATCGATCCGGCGAGCTGGGGAGTGTGTTGGTCCTTGTGGCTGGCGTCTTCGGCCTGGTCGAGCGGCGCCGGTTGAAGCTCGCCTGAACCGAGTCGGCCCGCGGTAAAATCAGGGCGGTGGGGACAGGCTGCCGCAGTGGGCCTGCGACCCTCGCCTGTTTTGCGGCTATGGCGATCTGGGTGGGGAGCTTTTCCCGGAGGATCTGGAGGAGAAAAAGGGCGGAGATGACTTTTTCCACGGAGAGCTAGACTGACGCGGAGTCCCGCCGGCTGGGACTGCGATGCAAGCCGAGCGTCGCGCTTGCCCCCAGGGCCGACGATAGCGAGATCCGTGAGGCCGTCGATGGCCATGCCCGCGAAGTCCCCCCGCGAATCGCCGCCGGTGCGCTATGGGCTGGCGCTCGTCGTCGCCGGCATCACGATCGCAATCCGCTGGTGGCTCGACCCACTCGTCGGGCCTCGGCATGCTTACCTCGGCGCCAACATCGCCGTCGCCCTGATCGCCTACCGGTGCGGCATCGGTCCGGCGGTGGTGGCCCTGGCGATCATCGGCTCGGCGTTCTTCGGCCTGTTCGTCGCGCCCGGTACCGATTTTCGGGTGGCACCCGCCGGCCCGATCTTCGTGGCCGCGTTCTCGATGACCACCGCAGGGATCCTCATCTGGCTGATCGACCAGCTCCAGCGGTCGCGCCGCGACGCGCAATCGAAGGCCGTGTCGGCGGAGAGCGCCGAGGCCCGGCTCCGGGAGCGCGACAGCTACCTCCGTGAGTTCATCGACCACACCTCGGCGGTCGTCTACCTCAAGGACCTCGATGGCCGTCTCCTTCTTGCCAACAACCGCGCGGGCATGATCCTCCCCCGGATCCTCGAGCCTGCGTCGCAACGCAGCGGTGACAGTTCGTTCCCCCCCGAGGCCGAGGAGCACTTCGCGGTGGGGGATACGAAAGTGCTCGATACGGGCCTGTCGCAGACGTTCGAAGAGACCGTCGAGGCCCCGGACGGGGTCCATTCCTTCGTGACGGTGAAGTTCCCGATTCTCGACGATCAACAGCGGATCATCGCCGTCGGTGGCGTCTCCACCGACGTCACCGAACTCCACAACGCCCGGGCCGACCTCGAGCGGAAGGAGCGGGTTTTGCGGAATCTCATCGAGATCCAGGAGCAGGAGAAGCAGCTCCTCTGCGGCGAGTTCCACGACGGCCTCATCCAATACGCCGTCGGTGCGAAGATGATGCTCGAAAGCCTGCCCCGCGACACGCTCCCGCAGGTTTTCGGTGAATCGATCGACGCCGCGATCGGCTGCCTCGCCCGGGGCATCGAGGACGGCCGCCGCGTGATCCACGGCATCCGCCCCGCCGAGCTCGATGATCTCGGCCTCGATGCCGCCATCCACACGCTCATCGGCGATCTCGAGGGAGCCGGCATCGAGGTGGAGGCGGCGATTGACAAAGCAGCTTGCGACAGCCCGCCGGCGTTCCAGGTGACCGTGTACCGGATCGTCCAGGAGGCATTCTCGAACGTCCGCCGCCACAGCGGCAGCCGCCGGGCCCGGTTCGAGCTGCTCAGAAAGGAGGACACCGTCCTCATCCGCCTCGAGGATTTCGGCAACGGCGGCGATCGCGACCGTGACGATCACCAGGGATTCGGGATCACCGGGATGCAGGAGCGGGCCCGGCTCATCGGCGGAGACTGCCGGGTCGCGTTCGTGCCGGGCCGAGGCACGACCGTCACCGCCAGGCTGCCGATCCCCGTGGAGGATCCACCCAGGCGCGGCAGCAGCGCCCCGCCGATTCCCGCGGAGCACCGCTGATCGTGACCGCGAGCAAGCCTTTCCGACTGGCGATCCATGTCGGGCCCCACAAGACCGGGAGCACGACCGTGCAGCGGGCGGTGGCTGCCGCCCGGGAGACGCTCGCCGATCTGGGAGTCTGGTATCCGCCGAGCGTCTCCGGGGCCGCGTGGCCCGATCAGCATGCCGATGCCTGGATCCTCCTCCGCGACGGCCGGTACGACGAGTTCGATCGCTGGCTCTCCGAATCACGGGCGGAAGCCGATCGACGCGGCTGCGACACGCTCTTGCTCTCGAGCGAGAACTTCCACGTCCCGAGGACCCGGCGCCCGCTGGTGGCGGCGATGAATCGCCATCGCCACACCAGGGGGGGAAGTGTGCGCTATGTCTTCGTGCGGCGCGACATCGTCGACCTGGCCCGGTCCCGCGCCCTGTCGCACATCTCCGGTGAGACCGGCTTCTACTTTTTCCACCACTACGACCTGCGGCGATGGGCCTGCGACTACTGCATCGTCCAGGAACGCAACGAAAAATGGTTCGCCCGCCGCGATACCCGCTTCGTCGGGCTTGCCGACGGGCCACGCGAGACGCTCGCCGCACGCGTTCTGGAGGCGGCCGCCGACCGCCCGTTTCCCGGGATCGTCAGCGCCGACGTCAATGTCACCTCCGAGAAGCTGGCCGATGCCGACGCCATCCTCGGCTACGGACTCCGCGTCATGCACCACTACGCCTCCGGGGAGGCGGTCAACGTGCCGGCGACGTTCACCGCCGCTCGCCGTGTGTTGGGGAAGACCGCCGTCGACGAGGCTGCCTTCGAGACGCTGACAGAGGGCTTCCGTGCCGGAGTGACCCGCGAGGTGACGCTCGGGATCGGGGATTTCAGTCGCCTCGGGCCGGTGGCGAAATGGTGGCGGAGCCGGTTTGCAAGCGACACCCGCCGGCGGCAACGACGTGACTGACCGACCCGCTCGGCCGGTGATCATGTCGTGCCGCGCGCCACCGCCGAAAGCCGCTCGAGGGGGGCGGAGAGGATCTCGCCGGGTGTGAAGCCGCGCTGCCGGAGGTCGCCGACGCTCAAGCCGCCGGTCCGCTTGGCGAGCCGCTGGCCGGAGGCGTCGCAGACGAGCGGCACATGGCAGAAGGCTGGGCTCGGCCACCCGAGCGCTTCGGCAAGGAGGATTTGCCGGGCGGTGCTCGTGAGCAGATCGGCACCGCGGACCACCTCCTCGATTCCCATCGCATGATCATCGGCGACGACGGCCAACTCGTAGGCGGCCAGATCGTCCCTGCGCCAGATCACGAAGTCGCCGAAGTCGACGCCGGCGGTGCGCCGGACGAGGCCGGTGGCCGGATCGCCGGCAAGCGCGTCTGGGAACGAGATCGTCCGCCCATCCGGGACGCGGAATCGCCATGCCACCCCCCCAGGATGGGAGGCCCGCTCGACCTTTCCGGGCCGGAGAGCCGGCGGGAAGATCGGCTCGCCGTCTGCGGCATGGGGGGCGGTGGCGGCGTGGTCGACGTCGCGGCGGGAGTGGGGGCTCGGATAGATCGTGCCGGTGCCCTCGAGCCTCCGCCACACGTCGAGAAACCAACTCGATCGTTCCGATTGGCGGTACGGCCCGCATGGGCCGCCGACGTCGGGGCCCTCGCTCCACGAGAGCCCCAGCCAGCGGAGGTCGGAGAGTGCGGCGGCGACGAACTCCTCCCGGCAACGCGGCCCGTCGAGATCCTCGATCCGGAGGACGAGCCCGGCCGCTCCGGCCCTGTCGGCCGCCACGGCGAACGTCCGGGCGTGGCCGACATGGAGCAGGCCGGTCGGCGTCGGGGCGAGGCGCCCCCGTCGGCCCACGGATGCCGAGGCTGCGTCGGCGGCCGCGGCGCGGCTCACAACAGCCACCACGCTCCGGAGGCGATCACCCAGACTCCAAGGGCGAGGTTCGTGCCGGCGTGGGCGAGGATGCAGTCGATCGGCTGCCGCGTCGAGGCGGCGATCCCGGTGACGATCCCGAACCAGCACAGCGCCGCCACCGCCTCGGCCGGATGGGAGGCGACCGCGTAGACCGCACAGGCGCCGACCGCGGCGGCGGTGACCGCCCCGAACGGCACCTTCCAGAAGTCCTCGTTTTCAGGGTAGCGCATCAGGAAACCACGGAGGAAGAGTTCCTCGACGATCGGCACCACCACGACGAGCCCCAGGCCGCGGAGGAGAAGGTAGCCCCAGGCGGCCGACGGATTGCCGGCGTAGGCCTCGAAGGGATTGAAGGCGGAGCGCTCGCCCGTGCCGCCCGCCCAGTTCGCGAAGCCGGCATCACGCTGGAGGGTGGCGAGCACCACCCACGGGATGACGAGGACGAGCCCGAGCAGCGCGGGCCACCAGGCCGGGCGGCCGAGCCAGCGACGCGTGGTGGGCCAATGCCAGGCCACGAGGGCGATCGTGACGGCCAGCCGGAGGGCGTAGACCACCGGGTAGGCCGACATCGGGATTCCCAGGGTGCCGGCGAGCCCGCCACCGGACGGGGCTGGCTCGAGGGCCCCGAGGGCGGTGAAGGCTACGAACGGCCAGACACAGCTCTCCCAGGGGTGGGGGGGGCCATGGCAGGCGTCGGCGAGGGTGTCGGCGGAGGCCGGAAGGGACGATTCGGGAAGGGCCATGGCTGGTTCTCGGCCGAAAAACGGGGTGCGGGGCACACCGGGGCGGGGAGGCTCATCTGTCACGAAGGAGTGTGGCAGAGTATATTCGCGGGTTCTTCCCAGGCGCCCTCAGACGGCGTCGTTCCGTTGGTTCCTTCCCCGTCTTTCCCCCCTCCGTCCCCCCATTCCTCCCGCAGGTGCACCGGTCCCATGGATCTGTCCAAGCTCCGCAACATGGGCATTTCCGCCCATATCGACTCCGGCAAGACGACCCTTTCCGAGCGCATCCTCTACTACGCCGGCCGCATCCACCGCATCCAGGAAGTGAAGGGCGGCGGTGACGGCGCCACCATGGATTACATGGATCTCGAGCGGGAACGCGGGATCACGATCACGAGTGCCGCCACGAGCGTGAAGTGGCACGACTGCGACATCAACCTCATCGACACCCCGGGCCACGTCGACTTCACCGTCGAGGTGGAGCGGTCTTTGCGCGTCCTCGACGGCGCGATCCTCGTCCTCTGTGCCGTCGGCGGCGTGCAGAGCCAGTCGATGACGGTCGACCGGCAGATGAAGCGCTACAAGGTGCCGCGGCTGGCGTTCGTCAACAAGATGGACCGCACCGGCGCCAACTACGACCGCGTCGTCAAGCAACTCAAGGACAAGCTCGGCTGCGATCCGGTGCCGATGCAGATCCCGATCGGCAAGGAAGACAAGCTCCAGGGCGTGATCGACCTGGTGGCGATGGACGCGGTCTACTTCGACGGCGACAACGGCGAGACGGTTCGCCGCGAGAAGATCCCCGCCGAGTACGAGACGGCCGCCAAGGAAGCCCGCCATGCGATGCTCGAGGCGCTGGCGATGTACTCGGATTCCCTCATGGAAAAGCTCCTTTCCGAGGAGCAGCCCACCGAGGACGAGATCCACGCGATCGTGAAGACGGCGGTGCAGAGCCAGAGCATCACCCCGGTGTTCTGCGGCTCGGCCTACAAGAACAAGGGGGTGCAGACCCTCCTCGACGCCGTCGTCCGCTACCTGCCCAGCCCGCTCGAGCGGAAGGTGATCGCCAAGAAGTGGGACAAGCCCGACGAGGCCTTCGACCTCACGCCCGACCCGACCAAGCCGCTCGTGGCGATGGCCTTCAAGATCGTGGACGATCCCTACGGCCAGCTGACCTTCATGCGGATCTACCAGGGCTCGATCAAGAAGGGCGAGGCCTACATCAACCAACGCACGAGCCAGAAGCAGCGCTTCAGCCGGATCGTGCGGATGCATGCCGACAAGCGTGAGGAGATCGACTCGGCCGATGCCGGCGACATCGTCGCCGTCATGGGTGTCGATGCGGCCTCCGGCGACACCTACGCCACCGATCAGAAGTACTGCACGCTCGAGAGCATGTTCGTGCCGGAGCCGGTCATCAAGATGGCCATCACCCCGGTGAACCGCGACGGCCTCGACAAGCTCGGCAAGGCGCTGCAGCGTTTCACCCGCGAGGATCCCACCTTCCGGATGAACACCGACGAGGAGACGGGCGAGACGCTCATCGCCGGGATGGGCGAGCTCCACCTCGACATCTACGTCGAGCGGATCAAGCGCGAGTTCAAGGTGGAGGTGGCCGTCGGCGCGCCGAAGGTGAGCTACCGCGAGGCCCCCACGAAGGGCACCGCCTACGACTACAAGCACAAGAAGCAGACCGGTGGTTCGGGGCAGTACGCCCACATCGTCGGCCATCTCGAGCCCCTCCCCGAGGAGGAGCCCGAGAACTTCATCTTCGAGGATGCCGTCGTCGGCGGCCGTGTGCCGCGCGAGTACATCCCGTCGGTCGAGAAGGGCTTCCGTTCCGTTCTCAACAAGGGGCCGATCGCCGGCTTCCCGATCGTCGGGGTGAAGGCGACCCTCGAAGACGGCTCCTACCACGACGTCGACTCCTCCGACATGGCGTTCCAGATCTGTGCCCGGGCCGGCTTTCGTGAGGCCTTCCTCAACACGAAGCCCGTCCTGCTCGAGCCGATCATGAAGATGGAGGTGGAGGTGCCGGCCGACTTCCAGGGCCCGGTGACCGGCGAGCTCAACAAGCGTCGCGGCCTGATCATCTCCACCGAGACGGTCGGCAACACCTCGACGATCATCGCCGAGGTGCCGCTGGCCGAGACGTTCGGCTACTCGACCGACCTGCGGAGCATGACGCAGGGGCAGGGCGTGTTCACGATGGAGTTCTCCAAGTACCGGCCGACGCCGGGGAACATCCAGAAGGAGATCATCGAGGAGAAGAAGAAGGCCGATCTCGCCGCCGCGAAGTGATCTTCGCGGTGCGGACGGCAGTGTCTTCTGGATCCCTCCTCCAGACAAGCGGCCCGGTCATGGCACCTGCCATGGCCGGGCCGACTCGTTTTCGGGGGTGTCTCAAGCGAATGGTTTCCACCGTCTGGCCCGCAGCCGCTGCGGTCAGGAATGGCTTTTTCCCCGGGCAGCGAGCACGCCCTCGTCCGAGGTCGGCGTCAGGCCGCGCCTCGCTCCGGGGCGGGAAACTCGAGCGACGTCACGAGCAGGAGGTCGATGTGCTGGAAGGAGTCGTCGGGCTGGATGATGACGGCGGTCCGTCCACCGGGATTCCAGGCGACATACTCGGGATGAACGACGCTGATCGATCGTCCGTCGGCGAGGTGGACCCGGAAGGGGACGAAGGGTTCGGCCCGCATCGCGTCAAGAAACCGTTCGAGGGTCATGGGTGAATCGCGGCAAGGGCCGCGGCTCCAGAGAGAAGGGCCTGCTCCTCCGGAGAGTGTACGGCGTATCCTTCTTGGTCAAGCTGGCCGGGGGCTGCCGCTCCCTTCGTCCGCCGGCAACGATCTGCCTCAGCAGGAGGCGTTCTCGCCGAGGTCAAACTCGACGGCGATCGCGTCCCAGAAGTCGATCCTCGCCTGGAGCGCGTCGCGGGCCGTCGCACCGACATCGGCCCATTTGCCGTCGTCGGTGCCACACAGGCTC
>Ga0208719_1000513_pt1 | contig 12098 bp, 8 predicted proteins | sample LakMenEpi30Jul09_FD_150747 | JGI IMG/M metagenome (GOLD analysis project Ga0208719, IMG submission 150747) | Freshwater microbial communities from Lake Mendota, WI - 30JUL2009 deep hole epilimnion (SPAdes) | ecosystem: Environmental > Aquatic > Freshwater > Lake > Epilimnion/Euphotic zone ... | reverse complement strand
AGAATCGGCTGCCCAATTTGCTTCTAGGATTCGAGGATATTGGGGGGTAGAAAATCGTGTTCATTATGTCAGAGATGTTACTTTCGCAGAAGATAGTTCTCGAACAAGAATTGGCTTTCTCCCCAGTTTATGGGCAATTACGAGAAATTTAGCTATTAATCTCTATCGAGAAGCAGGATTCACCAATATGGCCAAAGCACAGAGACACTGTAGTTATGGACTAAAGCATATTTTGGAACTTTTTAGAATGAAATAGCCCTGCCCTTAAAATGCTCTGACAAATAATTTAGTATGGCAACAAGACGCTCTGAAGCTAGAGGTAATGATTGTAAAAAAGGTAATAGATTTTGGCGTTGAGTTGAGGATATTTTTTTCAAAAAAGACCAGCACGGTAGAATTTTATCATCAATATGCTCAAAAATCTTTGTTTCAATCCATTTATCTATATCTTCTATTGTCAAGTTATTAGGATAACTAAAATTTCCCAACTGATAATTTTTTAATTGTTTAATAATTATCTTTAATTTTGGGATAATATTATCAATTTTATTAATAAATATTTCATTTTTTAACCATTTCCAGACTTCTGGATACTTACTTTTGATTTGTTTATCCAGCATTAAAAAATCAATATATTGTGTTTTAATCCTTTCAGTTTGAGCCTGAACAAAAATATACTGAATATCTTTTTGTAAATGGTCATGATAGATAACATTTTGAGGAGCAATAGGTTTGTTTTCTGTTGTGATTAACCAAGCTGTTTCTACTAAAAGCTCATCATGTTTTATTTCAGATTTGCCAGGTGACAAACTATCTAAAGTATCCAGGATAATCCAACAATATTGGTGAGGGTTAGGGCAAGATAAAATTTTATCAATAACATTATTTGCATCCCAACGTGAAAATAATCTAGTTAATTCATTCTCATTTTCTAATTGATTATGAAGATCAGATATTTGATATTTATTTTCTTCTAATTTAACAATTGTTGAAATATGCCGTGCCAACTTCTCAGATTTTATATAAATTACATCTTGAGGTGCAATAGCTTTTTGACAAGTAGAATCAGTTAACCATTTAGTTTGTTTTAACTGCTGATCTAGCTTTTTTTCAGAACTTAATTGTTTAAATAATTTTAAAATATCTTTGAAATAAAGATGAGGTTGATCTTGATCAAGAAGAAAACAAATTGCTGTTTTTGTAGTCCATTTACTAATGTATTCATTTTGTAGAGCCTTCTGAGAAGGATTCTTACTTTGCTTTATTAAAGTCACTCTACTTTGTAACTGCTGAGGTAGTTCAATCTTAATTTCTGGGATATTCAAATAAGTATTTTTTCCAATATCTACCAATTTTCCATTAACGTCTTGGTGTAATTTTAATTGTTTCCAGAGATCAATTTCATTATAATTACTAGCTTCAATTAATAATTGGTCTCTTTCTTCTGGCTCTAGTGATTCTCCTTTAACCGATTCAACACCTAGTTGTTTAATTAGGTTAATAACTTTTTGAACTTCAAAACTCTCAATACCTAGATATTCTTTCTGGTTATCTGATAATTCAGAAGCTAAACCCACATCAATTAAACGCCATAGTTCTTGTTTTTGCTCTAAAACTTGTTGAGCAATTTTCTGCCAAAAAGAAGAACCTTGAGACGTAATATACAAAGGTGTATCTATATCGTCAAAATGCTTTTGTTTTCCGTGCAGTAAATAGCGTAATTGGTTTTTAGATGCTAAATTAAATTTCAATAACTCCTTTAATAAATTAATGCGGTTTTGTGGTTCAGATAATTGAGTATTTTTGGTCAGTAAGTTTAAACAGGAATCACTATCTTTAATATTAATTTGTTCCTTAAAAATATCTACCATTTTCTTGTCAAGCAATATAATCTCTTGAGTTGCTAATACTTTTTGGAGAGATTCAGCTAACTTATTAGTTCCAGACTTAGCAAAAAAATTACTGCCCTTAATTTCACTTAAACTATAAAAATTTTTCTGAGAAGTTTTAAGATTTTCTCCTTTTACAATTCGTAAATTACAGCATTCTTTAAAAACTATCTGAATATGTTTTTTTGCATTTGTCAAAACAGTTGTAATTAACTGATAAACTTCATTTTGCTTTGCTTGATTATTCCGTTCTTTTAGTATCTTACTAAGACATTCTATAATAGAAATTGCATCATTAGCTGAATCTAATTGACTACTATTCTGGTCTTGCTTTTGCTCAGGATTAAAGCTTTTATGAATAACTAAAACTTCCAATTCTAATTTATAAATTGATTGGAGAATATCTTGGTCACAGCCAACAACAAAATATTTATCTTTATGTATCAAAGAAATAAGCGATCGCAAACTTTCCCGTCGTTCGTTCTCTATATTCTCCAAATCTAAACGAGATAAACCTTTTTTAACCAGTTCTCCTAATTCTCGTTGAACATCATTATCTCCTTTAAACCCTGATAGTTGTATTAATTCTTTTAAGTAATTAATATATTGCTGTTGACTGAAAATCTTTTGATAATCTAAGTTACTGATAATTTCTAAGATTTCTGATTTTTCCCATTTATCCAGTTTATTTTTAAGACAAAGGTTAGGTTTTTCCTTCAGGGTCAAATAAACCTGATTTGATAATTCTGCAAGTTTACTAAAAACATCCCAATCTGGAATATTAGGAAGTGTTAAAACTCTTTTATAAATATTTATTAATTCCCATTTTGAACCATTAGAAGTAATTCGATACATATATTTATACTGACTATGAATAGCCGATAAATTATTTTGATGAAATAAGCTAGAAGATTTAAGTGATAGACAAATAGCCTCTATTTCTGAAATAGGTAAACCATATTGATCCGCAAATTGTGATAAAGTTTCAAGAATCTGAGACAATAAGTAATCGTATAAAATAAAATTCCATTCGGTTTCTAATTGTTCTCTTGATTTTTCCTTATCTGTTTCTTCTATTTCTTTAACTTTTAAATGACTATATTCCCATCCGATGATTTTTGTTCTAGCATAATTAATGAAAAAATAACCATGTAAAGTTAAATTATAGCTATGTTCTGAAGAACAATCAATTTTTATCTCATCTTTTTCATCTTCAGTAATAGGAACTGGTAAAAAAGTTGCTAAACGTAAAGTTAAAAATGATTTTTGCCCTAAATTTTGGCAATTACGAGTATGAGTAAAAATTACAGCACAATGAGCTTTAATTTTTTCAGTGTTTTCTAGTTTTAATTTTTCATGGTGAAGAATTTCAATTAGTTCTTGTTTATTTAAAATAATTTCATTACCAAAATAATGATTATTTATTGTAATATTTATTTTTTGAATATCGTATTTATTGACCCTAAATTGCCCTTTAAATTGTTTTTGTTTACCTAATTCTTCTTCAAGTTCTTTTAATGCTAAACGACTATAATCATTATCATTACTTGACTTAGCTTGATATTGTATGTTGCCATCTTGCCAATATCTAATAAATTTAAGATTGTGTAAATTAGACAATAAACTACTAATTTGATTAAAATATTGATCTTTCTGTAAAAAGTCAGGAACTTTATTAGTGTCAAAAAATTCAGATTTTATTGTTCCTAAAGGTGTTCCATTTTCATCTTTGTCTTTTTCTGTTTTATGATATTCTTGACGTAATGGTATCCAAATAATAAACCACTGACCAGATTGATATTCAGTCTGATCAAGCAAAGGTTTTAAATGTTTTTTTATAATTTCCTGATCCTTTTCCTCAAATTTGTCCCAATCATCATGACAACCTGAACCTTCCCAAGGATTGAAAATATTACAATTTGGTTTTGAGCCTTCCGGTAAAGGAGGAGCTAAATAAAAAAAGGCTTCACAAAAATGAAATACACTTTTTAAACCAAGTCCAAACTTTCCTATTGTACCTTCTTGATCTGATTTTCCACTCACATCAAAATAGTAAAGTGATCGAGCATCACGTTCATCAAATTTTCCATTATTAATAAAAAAAAGTGCAGGTGATTTGAGCAGAGGATGTTTTGCTGGGAACAAACCTTCTGACCAACCATAGTCTAAACAGGTTGCTTGAGCATCTTCAGCATTTTGTACTAACTCTTTGAGAATAGGAAAACCCTCACGATATAAATCTAATAATCTTCGTAAGTCCCTAATTTGTTTAACAGGGTCGCTTCTAGTCATAACATCGCAAGTTGAGAAAATTCAATAACTTCTGTCCTTACTTAGTATTCCCAACTCAATCTATTTTCTCTCAGTGCAAAACCAGAAAATAGAGATAGTGTAACAAATAATACAAATTTCCAAAATCATTGAGAAAGTCAACGCAACCCTATTACTTCCCTTAAACTACTTTTGGGGTATTATGATTGTCTAATATAGACAAAATACAAATAAAAATAAGAATATAGCTACTTTATGAGCTTAGAAAGTCTAATATACCCTAATATATTAGTTTTCCTGTTGTTTTTGCTCTTTATCAACGATATATTTAGAAGAATGGTCTTGCTTAAAGGTCTGAATCATCACTTTCAAACGCTCATGAATCATTGAAGATTGGCCACATTATTATGACAAAATCAAGTCCGCTATTCCTAGAGCTTATTTGAGTGCCGTTAATTTAATGGAACGTCATGGAAAAGCCAAAGGATTTGAGTTCAATTTTTCAGATACTTGTCCGTTTAGTTTTGGACAAATACTTAGATGGATGGTATCCTACCTAAATTTAAAGAAAAATTAAGCCACTGATTCAGAATTTTGAGCATCATTTTCTTCTGGGTTAGTCTTCTGCTTTCTCTCAAAGACTTGAACATTTGCCCCTTCTAAGATCACCACCCCATCAGGAGAAATTTCAGTAACTTTCCCTGATAAAGCAGCTATCCAACCCTCGAAACTGTCCATCTTTTCAACTTGCTTGGCTAAGGTTTTTCGATTAGCTTCAGCTTTGACAACAATACCGTTTTCTCCTGTCACTTGTAGGGTAATTTTTTTACCTTCTGTTGGTAAATCAGGTCTTTCAGTAAACTTGACCGTCATTTCGGGTTGTTTGCCATTAAGCATGATAATTTAACTCTCTTTTCTAGGTGGTTCTTGATGGAATTGTGAGCTAGTTTCTGGCGTTAAATTATTAGATTTTTCCTGTTTATTTCTCGGCGTTTTTGTCTGGTGAACTTGTGAGCTATTGCCAGAAGTAAATGTTTGTTGATTCCAAGCTGTCACCATTTCTGGAGTGATTAATGTCCCTTGTTTTAAGCTTAGATAATCTTTATCTCTGATACAGAGAATTTCCCAGAATTGTTCAGGGGTAGCCGACTCAGGTAAGTTCCTTGAATGGTAAGATAAAAGGGTTGCCATGAAGGATGATTTTCTTTGCCTTCGGGGGGTGCTTCGTTTCGTTCTATTCTTAAGGAGAAGCTATTTTCTTCTAAGGTTTAAACAGCATTAATTATCGCCACAGATTAGCTATTTGATTACAGAGCATTAAGAAAATTGGATAATCTGTATTTTCTGCACTCAAATAGGGAATGCTAAGAAAAGGATTTCTATTAAAAGGGTTGAATGAGCATTACGATTACAACAGGACAAATCGTTCGAGTACGCTCTCGACAATACCTAGTTGAAGAGGTTAAGCTCTCTAACTATGACACCCTAGTACGCCTTGCTTGTCTTGAAGATGATGCGTTGGGGGATACCTTAGAGGTGTTGTGGGAGCGAGAAATTGATGCTCAGAGTTTAAGGGTTAATAGTTGGGAAACCATTGCCAACCGGGGTTTTGATAATCCACGTCTGTTTTCAGCCTATCTTCATACGCTTCGGTGGAACTGTGTTACATCAACAGATCCCAAATTATTTCAAGCTCCCTACCGTGCCGGAATTGAAGTCAAAGCCTATCAATTAGAACCCCTGCGTAAAGCTCTACTCATGCCCCGTATCGCTTTATTTATTGCCGATGACGTGGGTTTGGGCAAAACCATTGAAGCGGGGCTAATTGTGCGGGAAATGCTAATGCGTCAAAAAGTAAGGCGAGTTGTCGTCGCTGTCCCTCCCTCAGTAGTCAGACAGTGGAAGGAAGAAATGGAAACCCGTTTTGGGTTGACGTTTAAAATCATTGATCGAGATTATGTCACTTTTTGCCGTCGCACTAGGGGCTTTAGTATCAATCCGTTTTCTACCCATACTCGTTTTATTATTTCCCATGCTCTGCTACGAGATGAAACCTATGCAGCCCCACTCAGAGATTGGTTAGGGGATTTTGCCACAGGCTCAATGTTAATCTTAGACGAAGCCCATAATGCTGCGCCAGCTAGTGGTGCTAAATATGCAGTTGATTCCCAACTAACTCGTACTATTCGAGAAATTGCTCCACGTTTTGAACATAAACTCTTTTTATCAGCTACTCCCCACAATGGTCATTCTAATAGTTTCTCGGCCTTACTCGAAATTCTTGACCCCCAACGCTTTTGTCGAGGCGTTCAAGTAGAACGCAAAATACTTGATACGGTTATGGTACGTCGATTAAAGCAAGATCTGCGTGAAATAGGGGAAACTTTTCCTAAAAGAGAAATTGTCCCCGTGGTAATCGATAATTTACCCCAAGATTCTCCTGAGTTACAGTTATCTTATTTATTACAAAAATATCGCCAATTAACAGAAAAACGTCTGACTAACCAATCAAAATTACAACAAACAACCGCAAAATTAGTCATTATCAATCTCCAAAAACGCTTATTATCTTCGATTGAAGCCTTTGCGCGTACCCTAAAAGTTCACAGTTCTGCCCTAGAAAAACGAGCAACAAAACAAACAAAATTACGGGTAGAAAGACTTTCTTTACTCAAAGAAGGAGTGGGTATGGATGATGATAGAGCCGAATTATCCGAGGAAGAAATAGAAGCAGAAGAAGCGGCTCAAATGACTCTAGCTACTCAACAGAATATTAATGACATCACTCAAGAGGAATTAGATTTATTAGAGCAAATGGCAGATATTGCTAAAGCTAATCGTGATCAAATCGATGCTCGAATGAAACGGTTAATTGAATGGTTAAAAGGCAATCTTTGTCCCAATTTAGGACAAGAAAATGCCCAATGGTTAAACCGACGGGTGTTAATTTTTACTGAATATACGGACACAAAACGATATTTACAACAACAATTAGAACAAGCAATTTCACACTCATATCAAGCAGATTTAAGGATAGATGTGTTTCATGGTGGAATTGGGGAAGAAAGACGAGAAGCTATCAAAACGGCTTTTAATAGTGACCCTGAACGCCATCCCCTACGGATTTTAATTGCGACGGATGCGGCCAGGGAAGGGATTAATTTACAAAATTATTGTGCCGATTTATGGCATTGGGATCATTGTTGGAATCCCGCTAAAATGGAACAACGAAATGGCCGTCTTGATCGACGATTACAGCGATCGCCTGTGGTCAGGTGTCACTATTTTGTCCTTCCCCAACGCCCAGAAGATCGGGTACTAGATGCTTTAATTCGCAAAACTCAGACCATACAATCGGAATTAGGCAGTTTAACTCCTGTTATTGCCAAAAATATCTCCCAGTTATTAGAACAAGGGATTTCTCATGATGGGGTTGAGTCTTTAACCAAAGCTATTGAAAAACTCTCTGATGACCAAGAAACAACATCTAGCAATGCTTGGGCGATTAACACAGAATTAGAAGAAATTCGCTTAAGACAACGGGAATTAACCCAACAAATTGAGCAATTACAAGGGTTACTTAAAAAATCACGGGATTGGTTACAACTCGATGATCGTCACTTTCGGGATGCTATTTCGGCCTCTTTAGAAATTTTAGGGGCAAACCCCTTAAGTCCCTTAAATTCGGCTGAAGTTGTCCAAAATCCTGAAACTGCACGCTGGGAAATTCCCTTACTCGATCAACGGATGGGGGCAGATCCCACTTGGGCAACCACCCTAGATACTTTACGAAAACCGAGGCAAAAAGGACAAAAACCTTGGGAATGGCGCAAAGAATGTCCAATTCGTCCGGTGATTTTTCGAGATCCAGGGACGTTAGATGGGGATGTGGTACATCTCCATTTAGAACATCGGGTGGTACAACGGTTATTAGGGCGATTTTTAGCCCAGGGGTTTCTCCATGATGAATTAAACCGTGTTTGCGTCTGTTTAAGCGATGATCCCCTTCCTAAAGTGATTGCCTTGGGTCGATTATCATTATATGGGGCTAATGCCTCTCGACTTCATGATGAAATTGTGGCGATCGCAGCCGAATGGGTTCATCCTGAACAACGGGGGCGTAAGAAGTTAAAACCTTTAACTGAAGGACAAAAAGATGATGTTTTAGCGTTATTGGAACAGTCTTTAACCAATCCTAGATTAAGAGAGGTTCCTGATGCTGTTACCAATTTACTCCAAAAAAATATAGCCGATGATATTAATGATTTACTAACACCTCTAAATAGTCGGGCTGAACTATTAACAGAACGGGCTAAACGAGAGTTAAAGAAACGAGGTGAAAAAGAAGCATCTGACATGAAATTAATTCTGGAACAACAAAAACAACGGATTCTGGAACAACAGGAAAAAACGAAGGCTATTCAGTTATCTTTATCCTTATGGGAGGGTTATCCTACTGAGGAAAAACGACAAATTGAAGCGGATCGTCGTTATTGGGAAAAACGAGTTCTTTCTTTAATAGAAGAAATTGAAACTGAACCCCAACGTATTCAAGAAATTTATCAGGTTAAAGCGCAACGAATTGATCCAGTTGGGTTGGTTTACTTATACCCAGTTTCGGGTTAATTCCCCTTTATTACCCCGTTGTTGCGCTTTAGCGCAGAATATTTAGGGCTAAAGCCCAACAACAATCCCAACAACAAATAATTAATAATAAGGATTTGAAAATGTATCAATATCGTCACCTAACGTCTAAACAAAAAGAAGAGTTACTTAAGGAAAGATTGAATAAAGGATTTCCTTCCCATTCTCCCCCTCATCCTATCATTAATCAGCCTTTTTATTTACTGACAGCAGCTTGTTATGAACATAAACAGAGAATTAATTCTTGCCAACGTCGTCAACAACTTTTAAATCAATTATTAGACCTTTTTCAAAGGAAAAATATTAATACTTTAGCTTGGGTTATTTTAGCTAATCATTATCATTTATTAACGAGTACGATTGATTTTAAATGGTTAAGTAAAGAATTAAGATTAATTCATGGAAGATTAGCTAGACAATGGAATTTAGAAGATAATTTATCAGGTAAAGTTTGGTGTTCTTATTCAGATAGGGCGATTCGTTCTGAAAATCATTACTATACCATTTTAAATTATATTCATTATAATCCTGTTAAACATAATTATGTAAAATCTCCTTATGATTGGCCAGAAAGTAGTATTCATTGGTATTATGAAAATAAAGGACGTGATTGGTTAAGAGATTGTTGGGTCAATTATCCTGTTAAAGATTATGGAAAAGATTGGGATGATTAACCATTGTTACCCCGTTATTACCCCGTTGTTGCGCTTTAGCGCATAATATTTAGGGCTAAAGCCCAACAACGAGCATCGACAACAAGCCTAACAAATTTATCATCTTTATTCCCCCAAAAAATACCATGACTAAACCCTATTATGAACCGATCATCCTTGATGGTAAACCTGTTGAAAAAATTACGGCTTTCCTCTTTCATAAAGGGGGAAATGATGACCCTAAAAAGTTGAAAGCTAATGAAAATAAGAGTTTTCAAGGTAGTATTGTTTTAGGGATGGGGTTTACTTTTGATGATAGTAATGAAACGGCAACCCCTATCAGTGAAATGCACCGTTTAATCACAGAAAACCCCAAGAATAGTGAGGTTATTTTTCCCTATATTGGGGGTTCAGAAGTTAATTCTAGTCCCACTCATCAACATCATCGCTATGTCATTAATTTTGGCGAAATGAGTGAGGAGGAAGCCAGAAAAAATTATCCTGATTTATTGCAAATTATAGAAGAAAAAGTTAAACCTGAAAGATTAAAACAAAAGCGAGAAATTCGTAAGCGATATTGGTGGCGTTTTGGAGAAACTACCCCTGCATTATTTAGAGCGATCGCACCTTTAAAACGGGTGTTAGTTACTAATGCACAAGCATCAACTCATTTATCATTTATTTTTTACTCATCTCAAGTTGTTTTTGCTAATAGTCTTAATATTTTTCCCTTTGATAATCATTCAACATTTACCATTTTACAAAGTCGAATACATGAAATATTTGCTCGATTTTTTAGTTCATCAATCAAAGATGATTTACGTTATAATCCCTCAGATTGTTTTGAAACCTTTCCCTTTCCCCTAACCTTTAATAAATCGCCCTTAGAACCCACACTTCAGCTAGGTAATACAGTGAACTTATCAAACTGCTCAGTGTCCACAGAGAGAGAAAAAGAACTGGAAAAAAGCTTAGAAGAAATTGGCAAAATATACTATGAATATCGCGCCCAAATCATGATAGAAAATAACCAAGGATTAACCGATACTTATAACCGATTTCATGACCCCGAAGAACAAGATCCAGCTATCCTAAAATTAAGAGAATTACATGACCAAATGGATCGAGTTGTCTTAGACGCTTATGGGTGGACAGACATACAACCCACCTGCGAATTTTTATTAGATTATGAAGAAGACGACGAAGACGAAAATGATAGTTTTATCCTGAGTCAAGGGAACGGAAAAGGAACAAATAAAGGAGGAAAACGCCATAAAAAGAAACCTTGGCGATATCGTTGGAATGAAGAAATCCATGATGAAATATTAGCCAGATTATTAGACTTAAATCAACAGAGATATGAAGAAGAAAACTTAAGCGGAGAAACTGCCAAAACTAAACCAAAACAGACTAGAAAAACGACCACGACAAGTAAAAAAAAAAGTAATAATGTAACCCCCAAAATTCCAGGAATATAAGACGTTGTTGGGTTTTAACCCTAAATATTCTGCGCTAAAGCGCAACAACGGCGCAATAACGGTGTTACCATCATTTTAAATTGTTGTTGGGCTTCAGCCCTAAAAATAGGTTAAATTATGCGCTAAACTGCTATAAAGATGATAGAATAAAGTTTGTAGATGTTGTCGATGCTCTAGCCTTAAAAATTAGTATAGTCTGCGCTAAAGCGCAACAACGATTATGATGAAAGATACTGAACTTTATCGACATAAAGAATGGCTTGGTTTTCTTCAACCAGTAGGGTTAGTTGTTTCCCCTTTAGCGTTAGTTAATGCCCAAGCTTTTGTTAATCGTGATGTCATTCAATTACAGCAAACCCTTGAAACATTAGTCAACGAAAATGAAGATAATAATAATAGTTTGACTTTTAATACTTTTGCTCAAGAAATTTTAGATTGGCAAGAAGAAGACTTAACAAATAATACTTATGACTTAGTTAATTATGAATTAAAATTATCAGAATTTGAAGAAGTTTTAAGCCCCTCCTATTTAGTATTAGATCCCGATAGTAATCAGCTACACAGCGTCAGAGACAAACGCCCCTTATTATTAGTTAAAGAATTAACCCCAGAAACCCCTTTTGACGACTTAGACACAACCACAGGATGGCACGCTTCCCCCCATGCTAAATTTGAGAGATTATTACGGGAAACAGGGGTATCAGGGGGAATTTTATTTAATAAAAAACAAATCCGCTTAGTTTATGCCCCTAGAGGAGAATCATCCGGTTATTTGACTTTTCCTCTATCCCTCATGACAGAAGTATCAGGAAGGCAGATTTTAGGGGCAATGGAGATGCTATTAGGGGGAGATCGCCTATTTAATCAGCCAACAGGACGGGGATTAATTGATTTATTGCACAATAGTCGCAAATATCAAAATGAAGTATCCACGAAATTAGCTGAACAGGTATTAACAGCCTTATGGGATTTATTAAGGGGGTTTCAAGGGGCAGATGAAGCGACAAATGGCACATTATTACAAGATTTGACCAAAAATGACCCGCAACATATTTATGGGGGGTTAATACTAAATCCTGTTTTGAAAAGCTGATAACAATCAGTCATAAGTTAGCCAATGATAGTTAGTCAAGTTTTTAATTTCATTAGTCATTGTTTCGAGA
>Ga0208719_1000511_pt1 | contig 12110 bp, 8 predicted proteins | sample LakMenEpi30Jul09_FD_150747 | JGI IMG/M metagenome (GOLD analysis project Ga0208719, IMG submission 150747) | Freshwater microbial communities from Lake Mendota, WI - 30JUL2009 deep hole epilimnion (SPAdes) | ecosystem: Environmental > Aquatic > Freshwater > Lake > Epilimnion/Euphotic zone ... | reverse complement strand
CTGGGAATTACACCCACAGGTTGGAGCAATGGTGATGACCCTAGTATTGATCTGGATCCTCCAATCAGATACCAGCAAATTCTCAGTGAAATGGCATTAGCTGGTTTTCAAGGTTCGCAAATGTCAGGTAAATTTCCCCAAGAAATCTCAGAATTAAAAAGTGAGTTAGCCCTTCGCAATTTGACGATTTCTGAACCTTGGGTAGGAACCAAATTCACGGAGGGGAAAAAAGATGAAACCTTAGAGGAATTCAAAAAACAAATGCAATTGATGAAGGAAATTGGCGGCACAAAGATTGTGGTTGCTGAATTGGGCTATGCCGTTCACCAAGATAAGAGCAAAAATCCTTTAACAGAACGACCACAGTTTACGGATGATCAATGGAAGAAAATGACTGAAGGATTAAACGAACTTGGTTTAATAGCTAGCAAAAATGGAATGCAGTTGTGCTATCATCCCCATGTTGGAACAGGAGTACAAAACCTTAAGGAGATTGATCGATTGATGGAAAATACCACTCCAAAAAATGTCAAATTGCTTCTTGATACGGGCCATTTGTACTATGCAGGAGTTGATCCTTTAGCTGTTACTAAGAAATATGTTAACCGGATCAAGCACGTTCACCTAAAAAATATTCGCCAATCTGCTTTAGACAGATCCAAAATTAAGGGTCTTAGCTTTCTAGATTCGATCAAAACCGGAGTGTTTACTGTTCCCGGAGACACCGAAGGCGCAATTGATTTTGCTCCAATTTTACAAGAGCTTGCTAACGACCAGTATCAAGGATGGCTGGTGGTCGAAGCAGAACAAGATCCTAATAAAACGAATCCCTTAAAAAACGCGGTAATCGCTCGTAATTATCTACGGGACCTAACTGGTTTATAGTCTATTGGAGGGAGGATGACCAAAACTCAGATTAGCGTTTCCTAGTAAAACTCGCATAGAACAATGAAATCTATTGATCAAGAAAAAATCAGGTGCGTATTTGAAGAAGTCTATCCCAAAAATGTCAGGGAGAGAAATCTATCTGCTTACGCTCATATGTACACAAAAGATGCCCTTTGGATGGCACCTGGAGTCCCCGATCGATCGGGAATTGAGGAGATCGTTAAAGGGTTTACCGAACAGATTGCACAGAACGATATCGATCCTATTTTCACTGCTGAAGAAATCGAGGTTATGGGCGATTTCGGTTATGTTACAGGAATTTCTGTAGCCACAATTCGCCCGAAAGATGGCAGCTCATCAAGGTCCGTTAAGTTTCGGGCATTATGGTTAATGAAAAAAGACCAAGATGTTTGGAAAATTAGTCACCAGATATGGAATAATAAACCGGAATAATTTTGTAAACCTTTCATTTTTGGAGACAGCTAAAATGGATAAGGAAGAATATCGCCACATTATTGACAACTACTTCCGTGCCTTCGGAACTGGCGATTTCTCTGAGGTGCAGTTCTCTTCTCAGATACAGTTTCTTAGCCCGATCAGTGAGAGAACTATCAATGGGACGGAAGATGTGTTGCGCTTTGTAAGCGGTGTTGCTACTCGCGTCTCAGAGGTAAATGTCCTGTCAATTACCATTGAATACCCGAGGGCAAGTGGGGTCTGGCAGATGAAAACAACAAAAGGCACTCTATACACCCTGCACAATTTCTTCCGTCTTGACGAAGAAGGACTTGTCTATATTTGGCCGATGTTCGATCCCAAAGCGGTCATCGATAATCCAGCGGGATTGATTCAATGGCTTACGGGCAACGGCTATTAACTCGTTTTTCAATTCACACTGACTTTTGAATCAAAAAAAATCATCATCGGGAATAGCAAAAATGAGCAAATCTTCCTCCTTGTCTCAGCCTGATATTTACCTAAGCTTTTTCATGTTTACTACCGATCTAAAGCCCGATAACTCGGAATATCGAAAAACGGTTGTTGAACATATCAAAAAACTGCAAGATTTTGGTTACACTGGTTTCGAGTTTCCCATTGCACCTCCGCCTCCAGGAACTACAAATTATGCTCAGGATGATCTTAAAAACTATACTGAACTAAGGTCATATCTAGACAGCGAAGGATTGACAGAGGTAAAAATTTCTACTAATGTGGGGGCTACCCCTAGCTTCGATCCCAGTTCTCCCGACCCTGACATAAGACAAGAAGCTCTAGATTATCTTAAGTCACGGGTTGATATCACCGCCGCTTTAAGGGGTAATATCATGATGGGTCCAATTGTTATCCCTTACGGTCTTTTTCCAGTTACAGAATCCACCAAACAGCCTATCTGGAGTGATCAACTTCAGGATTATTTAAAAGGTCGCTATGAGAACGCTCAACCGATTCTTAATCAGTTAGGTGAATATGCAAAGGGCAAGAATGTCAAATTAGCGATCGAACCGATCACCCACTGGGAAACATCTGGACCGAACAAATTATCGCAATTAATTGAGTTTTTGGAGGAGGTTCCTAGTAAACAAGTAGGAGTGGTAATCGATAGCGCCCATGAAACTCTCGATGGCGAAGGTCCTGAGATTTTTGAGCAACAAGTTAAGTATCTTGCTGAACAGGAAAGACTCCACTATATCCAGGTGTCTCCTCCAGATCGCGGTGCCATTCATACCAGTTGGCTACCTTGGCAATCTTTTTTAAAACCAATTCTCAAGGTTTATCATGGGCCAATGGCGGTTGAGATTTTCAATGCTATTCCTGCTTTTACTAACTCATTGCGCCTGACTCGACGCAAGTTTTGGATTCCGGGAGAAGATGCAGCCAATAAATATCCCAGTGCCTATGATATTGCTGATCTTGCTATTAAAGCGACACGCCAAAAAATTCTTGAAACAATCAACAGCTATCGTTAAACTTAAGAGGTAATATGGGCTTTAGTTTATCTGATCAAAAAGCTAAAATTATCTCAGTCTTTCTGGTATTTGTTTTAGCATTAGGAATTGCCATTTGTGGCTTGGGAAATGCGATTGCCGCTCCCTTAAAAGGAAACCCAGAAATCATGGGAATGTGGGAAACCTTACCCATGCCACCGCCAGAAAATCGAATGCAGTCTGTCCATACTATAGTCTTACCCAATGGTAAGGTTTTGATGGTCAATGGCAGTAGTTTTCGCAGTCTGCTAGTTAAAGAAAATGGAGAAGATCAATTTACGCAATTTACCGAGGGAGTGGATGTCAAAAACTACGACGTAGTCAATAATACAGGGCTGCTCGATCCCGAAACAGGTAAAGTTGAACGCATTCCCTCACCCCCAGCCATACAACACGGGACAACTAACGATCTCTTTTGTGTGGGTCATGTACAGTTAGCGAACGGAAACGTTTTATTTGTGGGGGGAACAGGACGTTATTATCCCGGCGGTGCATTTACGGGAACAAAACAACTCAATTTATATGATTGGAAAACCGGGGAATGGAAAGACTTAGGGGAAATGAAAGAAGGACGCTGGTATCCGAGTTTAATTTCCTTGAATGATGGTAAAGTAGTGATTCTTTCCGGTTTAAAATGGGGAGGTCCTAATCAAATCAATCCCAGTATCGAAATTTACGATCCCAAAACCGAAAAACTCTCTTATTTTGATCCTACAACTATCAAAAACAGTCCCTTTAATACTAAAGTAGAAAATGGAGATGTTTATGATAGTATAGACCTCTATCCCCGGGTTTTTCCTCTAGCCGATGGACGGCTGTTGCTCACAGGAGATGAAGCCGGTATTGCCGGAGTTTTAGTGCCACATTCGAGCAAAAAAAGCTATTTGATGAGCATTAAAGAAGATAAAACTGGCAAATTATCTATTAGTTTTGAAGTGGGTCCAGACCGGGCAGAAACCAGCAAAGCTTATGGAACCGCCCTGCAAGTGCCTAACTCCGAAGATATCTTGTTACTAGGAGGCATCATTGGTACTAATAGTATTGCCTTTGGCCGAGGAGGTAATACTTCGGGTTTTCCAGGCGCTAAAGTCGTCGCTAGTTTACAACATTGGGTTTCTCCAGCAAACAGTGGCGAAAAGAATGGTAAATGGGAAATATTCCCCGATTTCCTCAAGACCCCCAGAGCTAACTTACAAGCGGTGATTTTACCCACTAAAGAAATTTTAGTGGTTAATGGAGGTGAATATCCCGAATACCTACCCGTTTACGAACCTTTATTGATGACTCCCGATGCAACCGCAGCAGCCGGGTATAAAACCCAGAGCTTGGAGCGGGCGAAATTGCCCAGGTTATATCATAATGGCGCAGTTTTATTACCAGATGCCCGTGTCCTAGTATTAGGTGGCAATGCTAACCGCGCTGCCAGGGAAAAAGATGGCACGGTTCATGTAAACGTTATAGGGGATCAGACTAGCTTTTTTAAATTTGCCAAGCTGCATGATCAATCAGGAAAGCCTGAAGAATTTGACCTCAATACTTTTTATCAAGATCCTCAGCATTATTTCGTGGAAAATGATAAAGAACCTTTTGTTCCAGCCGAAATTTGGCAAGGAGAGATCTTCAGTCCTCCTTATTTATTTAAGTCTGGTCCTCGCCCAGAAATTGTCAAAGCTACTGAAGAGCTTAACTACGGCCAATCTGGTAGCATTTCTGTAAAGAACGCCACGGAAAAAGGCTCTCTAGTTCTAGTTAAACTCGGTTCAGTCACTCATTCTTTTGATTTTGGGCAAAGATTAGCTGATTTGGCGGTAGAAAAGGTCACTTTGGGGGATGAGTCTGCCATTGACTTTAAAGTGTCAATCAGTCCCAATCTTTACCCACCGGGCTACTACATGATGTTCTACCTTAATGATGTGGGTAAGCCATCTCACGCCAAAATGGTCAAGCTTGGGGCTTGAGGTACTAAAAATCGGCAATCCAAGGCACAATAATCAAGGAAAGTTTTCGATTAAAAAAAATACTCTTTTTGATCAATTGGGAGAAATTCTGCTGATGAAATATCTATCTGATAGCTTAGAAGTAGTGGCAGAATTGCCCTTTGCTCCAGGTAACATAACCCTAACCCCAGATGGCCGGCTTATTCTTAGCCTGCACCAATTTTATAACCCTGAAATGCGGGTAGCGGAATTAACTAAAGACGGTTTAATCCCGTTTCCTAATCAGTCGGACGGGACAATTATTACCCTTGATACCGTCTTAGGTATCAAGTCAGATGCTAAGGGAACTGTGTGGATGTTAGATAATGCCAATCAAAGCCAGTCAACCCCTAAACTGGTTGCTTGGGATACCCAAAATAATCAATTAGCGCGGGTAATTTATTTGCCCCCACCAATCACTCTCAATAATTCTTTTGTTAATGATTTGGTCATAGATCTGACCCGTAATTTCGTCTATATTTCCGATCCGGCTCCAGAAAAATTAGCGGCTTTGATTAGGGTTGATTTGAAAACGGGCTTAGCTTCTCGTATTTTGCAAGGATACCCCGGTATTATACCAGAAGATATCGATCTGGTGATTGATGGAACACCGGTACAAATTAAACAATCTGATGGCAGTTTGATTCGTCCTCATTTGGGTGTCAATGGCATTGTTTTGGATGCAGCCAATGAATGGGTTTATTTAAGCCCAATGCACCATACCAGTATGTATCGTATTCGGAGTGAGGATCTGAGCAACCCCAATTTAAGTGAAGCTGAACTGGGCAGTAAAATTGAACGATATAGCGATAAGCCAATTTGTGACGGTATTACTATTGACCAAGACAACAATATTTATCTGGGAGACTTAGCAGCTAATGGCATCGGGGTGATTACACCAGATCGCCGCTACCAACTGCTAGTAAATGATGAAAGATTGTCTTGGACTGATTGTTTAACCTTGGAATCCGATGGTTATTTATATGTGGATTGTAATCAATTAAATCGTTCACCACCTCTCAACGCAGGGGAAGATTCTTCCCATCCACCTTATTATATTTTTCGTCTAAAACTTTCGCAATCGTGAGGTATAAATCGGTAAAAATATTTAGTTTCAACTTGTCAAAACTGTAACCTAAATAGAGGAGTTAATCGATGGCACTTACAGAAGCAGACTTAAACACCTTACCCGAAAATGGCATTGATCCTGAAGAGCTTGGTAAATACCAGATTTTACTGGAAGATTTACAAGGCAATATTCTTCGGGGACATGGACGAGACTATAGCACCCATCTGTTTTTACAATTCAAACCAGATCTGACTAATCCAGTCAGAACGTGGATTCAAACTTTTGCCCAACAATATCTAAAATCTGCCAAAGAACAGTCAGATGAGGCTCATCTATACCGAACCCAACAAGTATCGGGTGGCTTGTTTGCCAATTTCTTTTTATCTCGTAAGGGTTATGAATACCTAAAAATCGAACCCTACCAAATTCCCTCAGATCAGCCATTTCGCATGGGGATGAAAAATGATGACATCAGAAGTTTTTTAGGAGATCCACCGGTTGACCAGTGGGAAAACGGCTTTCAAACTCAAATTGACGCTTTAATACTGGTGGCCGATGACAGTATCCTCGATTTATCGGAAGCCGTCAAGAAAATAGAGGCACAATTGTGCCAAATAGCTGAAATTGTTCATCGAGATAATGGCTTTATCTTAAGAAATCAAGCCGGACAAATCATCGAGCATTTTGGCTTTGTTGATGGTGTGAGTCAGCCTTTATTTTTGAAGCGAGATATTGACAACTCACTACGCGATGACCGGGATTTTAAACAATGGGATCCGCGGGCATCTCTAGATGTTGTTTTAGTCAGGGATCCTAATGGACGAACTGAAGATAGTTATGGTAGTTATTTGGTTTATCGAAAACTTGAACAAAATGTGAAAGCATTTCGCCAGGATCAGCACCAACTAGCTCAAACTCTAAACATCAACGATGACTTAGCAGGAGCCCTGATTGTGGGCCGTTTCCAGGACGGAACTCCAGTTACTCTCTCGGATATGCCAACTTCTCCAGTTACACCCACTAACAACTTCAATTACGATCAGGATCAAACGGCGACAAAGTGCCCATTTCACGCCCACATTCGCAAAACAAACCCTCGGGGAGATACGGGGATAGTGGAGTCTTCTCCCGGTTTTAACGAAGCCTTAAAGATCGAAAAAAACCACCGAATTACCCGCCGGGCAGTTAGTTATGGAGAAAATGATGCCACAAAAGAACCCGAAAAGGACTCAGGATTACTGTTCATTTGCTTTCAATCTAGTATTGAAAATCAATTTAATTTTATGCAAGCAAGATGGGCTAATCCGAAAAACTTTGTGCAAGTCAATGTTGGACCAGATCCCTTGATCGGTCAACCCGAAGGCACTCAGAAATGGCCGAAAAAATGGGGCGAATCAGAAACAGAAGAATACAACTTCAAACTTTGGGTTAACATGAAAGGCGGCGAATATTTCTTTGCCCCTAGCCTGAGTTTTTTGAAAGAATTACAGCCTTTGCCCGAAGGGTGAAGCCACGAGTAATCATTGCTAATCAAGTATTGCGGATGCGAGAGCAAACCTCATCTATCGGAGCAACGTTGTAGATCCGAAACTTCCACCCTTGAACCGCAAAAATACCTTGAACATTACCCAGTCAATTTGATTTAACCCCATCTACGATTACTCCCATGAACCTGAAACGTTGTTTATTAGTTAGCTTAATTGCCCTTTGCTCTGTTCTCTTCTTAGGAACAAACCTTGCTTGGGCAGTTGGCGGAGGGATAGCCCCCGGCGCCCCCGGTGTTCCCTCCCTTTGGTCCTATGCCGGAAAGCAAGGCATTGGCACTTCCTATGAGCAGTATGTAAACAGCAGCTATGAAGATGATGGACCGACGAATGCCATCTCCAAGGTTTGGTTTTCCATCGCTCAAGGCATTGTCACGGAAACTGCCTATGGAGAAATTGATCGCGCTCAGATCAACGACTTACAATTCTTGGTGACGGGCAACGGTTTTTTCAATCAAGAAAAAACTGATACTAACAGCAAGGTTGACTATCTCGATAAGGATAGCAGCGGTCGGCCTCTTTCTCCCGCCTATCGTGTCGTCAATACTGCTAAAAATGGCAAATACACCATTGAAAAGCACATCTTTACCGACCCCGATCGCCAAACTTTGTTTACAAAAGTGATCTTGACCGCCAATGAGGATAATATTACTCCCTATATTCTCATTAATCCCCACCTGAATAATACCGGGAGTCAAGATGTGGCTTTTGTCAGAAGCGATAGCCTCAATGCTCGCGAAGGTGAGACTGTTTACCTGAGTTTAAAAAGTTCATCTCCTTTTGTTAAAACCTCAGCCGGATATGTTGGTAACAGTGATGGCTATCAAGATTTAATGAAAGATGGAGTCATGGACTGGACCTATGATTATACCAATCAGAATCAGCCAGGCAATGTGGCGATGATGGCCCAATTGCCCACCCTCAATCAAGGTCAAACCTCCACTTTTAATCTTGTCGTCGGCTTTGGCAGCAGTTACGCTCAAGCAACAGCACAAGCAGACGCTTCTTTAAGTGAGGGTTACGATAGCCTGTTGGCGAAATACAACGGCAAAGGCAATGCCGTAGGATGGGAAGACTATCTAGCCAGCCTTAGCAATATGCCCGCTATGATTGCCAACACCGGTGACAAAGGTAAACAGCTTTATGCTAGTGCTTTTACCCTGAAAAGCATGGAAGATAAGGAAAATGCCGGGGCTTTAATTGCTTCTTTATCTGTTCCCTGGGGAGATACCGTTAATGCTGATGGCTTTGCCACCGGCTATCGGGCAGTTTGGCCGAGAGACTTTTATCAGGCGGCTATGGCTTTGTTAGCTTTAGGAGATCGAGAAACCCCCTTAGCGGCTTTTAAATATCTGCCAAAAGTCCAAGTAAAATCAGACACTCCGGGTAACTCCGGCGCTACCGGTTGGTTTTTACAAAAAACCCACGTTGATGGCGAATTAGAGTGGGTAGGAGTCCAGATGGATCAAACGGCGATGCCCATTATGTTAGGTTGGAAATTATGGAAAGCCGGAATTCTCTCGGATAGTCAAATCAGTAACTGGTATCCCACGATGTTGAAACCCGCCGCCGAATTTCTCGCTAATGGCGGCCAGGTAAATATTAGTATCAATACCAGCAGTGGTTATCAATCAAATCAGCGCCAGATTAATCCACCCCAAACCCATCAAGAACGCTGGGAAGAACAATCGGGCTATTCCCCTTCCACTATAGCCGCAGAGATTACTGGGTTAGTGGCAGCGGCTGATATTGCTCAAAATGCAGCTAATGATCCCGGTGCGGCCGCATTCTATTTGAAACAAGCAGATGAATATCAAAAGAATGTGGATAACTTTATGTTTACCACCACTGGACGGGCTACCCCCTGTCAAGAATCTGGTCAATATCTGCTCAGAGTTAGCCCTGACGCCAATCCTAACAATGGCAGTGTCATCCACGACAATAATAGTCTTCTTAAAGCTGATGAACGCCAAATCTTAGATGGCGGTTTCTTGGAACTGGTGCGTTATGGTGTCCGAAAAGGAGATGATCTGCACATTGCTGAAACTGTTTGTGCCTTCGATAATGCTAATCTCGAAGAGAGTTTAAAGGTTAAGTACAACTTCACTTTTGATGGTAAGGAGTATCCAGGATTCCGACGCTATGGCAATGACGGCTATGGCGAACAAACCAATGATGGTAGCAATTTTCGTGATGTTAACGATGGTCTAAAAAATCTTCGCCGCGGACGGGTTTGGCCTTTCTTTACCGGCGAACGAGGACATTATGAACTTGAGTTAGCCAAAGCCCAAAATGGAGGCAACCTTAGCGATCAAGATGTTGCCAAAATTCGTGATACTTATGTTCGAGCTATGGAATATTTTGCCAACGAAAGCTTCATGCTTCCCGAACAAGTTTGGGATGGTGTCGGTGATAATAGCACCCATAATTACGTCACGGGAGAAGGGACTAATAGTGCAACGCCTTTAGCTTGGACTCATGCTGAATATATCAAGTTAGTCAAGTCACTGACCGACAAGAATATTTGGGATTCTTACTCGATCGTCAAGGCGAGATATCAATAGATTTGTTGCCCATGAGCTAACCAAAAGTATAGTCATTTCAGATAAGTCTGATACATTCTAGACCGACAAAATCCTTAGGAACTCTGGGATTGATATTCTCAATCTTAATTGAAATGACTATAACTGTTGCGGGGGCAGGAGAGAATCGGCTTGTGGCTTAAACCTCGAACCTGCTTAAGAAGCTCAAGGCTGCAATACCAGTAAATTCCTATCCCGCGTCAACTCTTACTTAGGGTTTGTGGCAAAAAGTTTTTCATGGGGGCAGGGTGTGGGGTTTGGGGTGTAGGGTTTTAGCGATTTTCAGGTGGTCAACTACCTAATTTTCAGGGAAAAAGTCCCTGAATTTTCCCCCCGATCACTCCCAGAACTGGTACTTTTTGATTGACAAAAAGTCTAAAAGGCTTACCCAACAAGGTTTTTAGATTTATTCAGCAAACCCTACTTATTCATTTTGAACAACCCCCAGAGAAACAATGAAGTTATCATTATTAAACCAACTTTTTCAAGAAAACAATGGACAGTTCTCTTCTGTGAGAGCGCAAACTTGGCTAGTTATCCTCTGCTTTTGTGCAGATTGGATTGTGCATATCGTCAGAGATCAAGCATTTGTTCCTGATATCTCGATCGTCGGGATTGTTTTGGGAGTTCTCGGATTGAAAGTAACTCAGAAATTCGCTGAGGATAAACCTCAACAATAGAAAAATATTCAAATTTTTGAGGAGAAATTTGATGGCTGATCACTCTTTTCAAAAACCAGACAACAACCAATGTAATAATAGCGATGTCTGGAAAGATGACCCTTATAATGCCACTGTTAAAGTTGACATTATAAGTGACAAAAGGCACTTTTCTTTGGAGACAACTGCACCATTTGAAAACAAACTATCCGACTCTCAGAGGGAAATTTATCAAGATTATCTGCCTAACCCAAGAACAATTGAAGAATTGCCCTCCAGTCCCAATCTCCAAAGCAATCGGCTCTGGTTTGATGCTCTCTATGCTTTAGCTTTACAAGAAGTGCGGGATGCTTCAGTTAACCAGATCAGTGATGGAGCTTTCAATGATGGAAACCCATTACCCGCACCAGAAGGCGGCTTTTTTGAGACGGGCTTGTTTTGGACCTATGTTTGGACAAGAGATACTTCCTATGCTGTCGATCTCGGTTTAGGAGTTCTCGATCCAATTCGGGCTTTAAACTCTCTCAGCTTTAAACTCTCCGAACGCCGCGAAGGTGGCGGACTGCAAATTGTCCAAGATACCGGCACTGGGGGAAGCTATCCCATCTCAACCGATCGCGTGGTTTGGTCTTTTGGGGCGAGGACTCTGTTACGACAACTACAAGGTGAGCAAAGAGATAATTTTGCCAAAAAAGCCTACGAAGCACTCAAGAATACGATCGAACAGGATCGTCAAGTTATCTTTGAACCTCAAGATGGACTTTATCGGGGGGAACAGTCGTTTTTAGATTGGCGGGAACAAAGTTATCCCCAATGGGTAGCCGAAGATCCAGTACAAATTGGAATGTCTAAAGCTCTCTCTACTAATGCTTGCCATCTTTCAGCTTTACTTTTAGCGGCATCTTTAGCCGGGGAGTTAGGGGAAACCGCAACCAAACAAAAGTATAGTAAATGGGCCGAGGAATTGCGTCAAGCTATCCGCACTCACCTGTATTTGCCGGATCAACAGCTATATTCAACTTTCATCACCACAGCTTTCGATGGTGGCCCGGCTCACCAATACGATTTATTGGGCAGTTCCCTGGCCATTCTCCTCGATATTGCCGATCAAACCCAAGCAGCCCAAATTGTCGCCAACTACCCTCATCTACCACAAGGTGCTCCGGTAATCTGGCCTCAACAAAGGGATAGGCCAATTTACCATAACCAAGCTATCTGGCCCTTCGTCACTGCCTATTGGCTTAAAGCCGCCAAAAAAGTCAAAAATGATGCAGCCGTTAATCTGGGAGTTACCTCTTTAATCCGAGGAGCAGCACTGAGCTTATCCAATATGGAAAATTTTGATGCCGTGAGCGGATTAGTTGAACTGCAAAATCAACCAGCCAAAGAACCTGTGGTTAATTCACC
>Ga0208719_1000509_pt1 | contig 12126 bp, 14 predicted proteins | sample LakMenEpi30Jul09_FD_150747 | JGI IMG/M metagenome (GOLD analysis project Ga0208719, IMG submission 150747) | Freshwater microbial communities from Lake Mendota, WI - 30JUL2009 deep hole epilimnion (SPAdes) | ecosystem: Environmental > Aquatic > Freshwater > Lake > Epilimnion/Euphotic zone ... | reverse complement strand
GGTTTAGTTCGGGGTTTAGCGATAATTGATTCTCCAGTGCGCGGATTCCGAGCTTGTCGTTCACCTAGTTCTTTAGGGTAAAAGACTCCAAAATCAACGATTTTAACTTCGTTGCCTGCCCGTAGTTCTAATTGAACAAATTTAATCAAGCCCTCGATAACTGATTCAACTGTAGTTCCACTTAATCCAGTTATTTTTTCAATGTAAGTGGTGTCTAACATTAACATTTGTTAATTGTGCTTAGATTGTGGTTATTAATTCGATTGTAATTGTATTTACTAAAATGGTCAACCACCCAACTTTCACAGATTTTGGGGATGAAGAAAAAACTAGACGATAGGGAAAAGCTAAGTGAATCTAAAATGTTTAAATGTTCAGATGTTTAAATGTTTAAATATCTGAATGTTCAGATAACCAATTATCAACGAGTTGTTCAATGATTTGACTCATTTCCTCACCGTCTATTGTGGCTTGGGTTTTGAGCTTCCGGTGCAGTTCGCGTGGAAGGTAAATAGTGGTTCGGACATAGTTGGGGTCTTTGCTTTTGCTGAGTTTGTCCGCACCGGATAAATCGTCTGGGGGTGTTGTGGCATCTTTGCCTTTGGCGACATTAAACAAATTATCAAAACGGCTCATGGTAAAATCTCCCGTCCAACTTGTTGATAACATTGCCATGCGGCTTTGGAATAGGCATCATTGACCTGATTAACAGAAATACCTTCTAAGGCGGCTTTCTGAAATACTGCCAACCGTCTAATCCCTCCTTGAAAAATTGGAAGTCCGGCTTTTTCTATAGCGAGTCGGGCTTCAGAGCCACTACGATTCGGTTTGGGGGGAATCACAGTCAAAAGGATTTTATAATTACTCTGAAGACTATGCAGAGCATCGACCATTTGTAAGGTAGCTCGGATTGCTAAAGCATCGGGAGAAGTGGGGAGCACCAGTAAATCACATCCTTCCGCAATCGTTTTCAGGTCTTCGGGATTGGGTCGGGCTGGTGTATCAATCACAATATGCTCAAATTGTCTGGCAAACTTGACCCCTTGTTTCTCATCCACAACTTTCACAGGCAATGTCCCCCGACTAGCCCAGTCCAAAGCACTGCGGTTTAAATCTCCATCCACTAACAGAGTGTCGGCTTTGCTTTGTAGATAAACTGCTAAATGCAGGGCTGTGGTAGACTTCCCTACTCCCCCTTTAAAAGAGGCTATTGTTATAATCATCTGGACATCTGAATGTTTAAACATTTCAAAGACAGCAAATCACTAGATCTGCTGTCCTTATTTTATCGGCTTCTGACCGTTTAAATGCTTAGATGTTTAAATGTTTAGATGTAAAGATGTTTAAATGTTTAATCAATTGCCAAAAACGGGATAGGTATTTTGTTACAAAACTTTACGTCGTGCTAAATTTTGCGCGTATCTTGTCTTTACCCCAATAGCGATCGCCATTAATCCCAGGAATCAAATTCGTAAATTTCACAGAAGCCTTCTGGGTTGGTAATGAAAGCCAACGCCATTAACGATGTTGAATCACCGCCGTAAATATCGCATAGCCATTTGGCTTGTACCTTGTTTTTAGCTGCGATGATTTTTGGCATCAAGCCAGCGATATCCTCTACAGTCGCTCGATGGAATTCATCAGTATTCATAATGTCGTCCCGTGAGATATAACCATCCTTTCTATGTGTCTGCCACATATTGTTAGGGATATCCCATCTCGTAATCTGATGCGGGTTCCCAGCTTTGTCGAATAGGATATCGCCTACTTTTAGTTTGTCAAAGTCTATTGGTTCGGGTTGTATACCCGAACCGCAAACTGTAGAGGATTTAAGAACTGTAGATGCAACTGTAGATGAAACTGTAGATGAACTTTTTCCGCTATCACAAGGGTTGCAGCCATTTGTAGATGTTGTAGAGGTTTTTTTACCATCTACAGTTTCATTGACAAAAACTTGAACATCTACATATTGGGTTGCTTCATCCCTGTTGTTAGTTTGTTTAGATTTCAAATCATTTTTTTGATTTTCCTCTACAACATCTACAGTTGTCTGAAACCCGTATGGTTGTAGGATTTTTTCATCTACAGTTTCATCTACAGTTCCTCTACAGTCATCTACAGTTCCTCTACAGTTTTCAAAATCCTCTACAGTTTTAGATTTTTGGGATTGGGATGAGAATTTTAACCGTGAACCGGAACCCTCAAGGAAACCATGGCCCATCCCAACCAATTGGGTAAACATACCTCTAATATCGTCAGGAGTTGATTTTTTAAAACTCCAATCAAATTGTTTAACGTCCCGTGCCGTGATTTGGTTTTGACGTTTTAAAGCCAACTCTAAGATTTTTACTAATTGGGGTGCTAACTCATCACCACACCCCGCATAGAGGTTTTGAGCTTCCTTAAAATAAAACTTAGCTAACTTAGCGGCTTTAATTAGCGTCCCCTTCTCTACAATGGGGTCAACAACTTGGCCAGAAGCAACCCGCTCTACAACATGAATCAACGCTGCGAAACGTCCTATTTTGCCGGGCATTTTTCCCCATAACGCGGCTAATGCTTGGCTTTTTGCTTTGATGCGGTACGTCTCACATTTATTATTGAGAATCTCAAAATGCTTTTTAGCTTCGGGGGATAATCGCAAATCCAGTTGAGGTAGCTCTGAGATTTTTTCGTAGGTGCTAGTAATCAGGGGGAGTAAATCAAGCGAGCCAGGGGGATTTTCCGGGATCAGAAAAGGAACAGTTGGTTGATTAACAAAATTAAACCGTGAATGACCGCCGTTGTCGTCGGAACCGTCATTAAATTCCCTGATCACTTTGGGTTGGATACCCCCTAGTATTGAAACTAGGCACTCATCAAAATCAGAAGCTAGACTGTCCTTTAATGCGTCTATTTTTCCAAAGCCGTCGTAATAGGAAAGTAGATCCTCCGTTTGGCCAATGTTATAGGATTTCTTCTGGGATTTAAAATGGCCAGAGATTTCATCTGATAAAATTGCCAATCCCCAACTATTTTTTGATTGAGCATTGATTAAATCTCTCATCCCGGCACCTGAACCGCTATTAATGTAATAGCGTCTCATTATTGGTTTGATTGGTTCGGGTAAAGAATCTGATTCGTCATCCTTAAAAGCCTCAAGGTCAAGATTGTATTGTTTCATTTGTTCTGCAAAGTCATCCTTAGTTTTTTTAAGAAGTTCTCGCAGTGGTTCTGTTGCGATTGCATTAATCAATGGTGATTTCCGTTGGGATGGTTCCGCCACGATGGCGCTGTATATCCCCATTGGTTGTTTAAAGTTTGTATAGTTCGTTAGGTGGATTTTCGATCCCACTTTAAGTAAGGAACTAATTGTTGTATAGAAAATTGTTAATCCCAACTCGGGGCGTAAGCATAACCGAGTTGAGAGTTCAGAAATTTTGCTTAAATTCCCTGGTAGATATTTAGCCATATCTAGCGATTGGTTCTGATTCTCTAAAAATTCATCAATCTCGGTCTTAATTGAATCATTATCTAATTCCTGTTCCTGTTCCTGTTGGATTTTGTTATAGATTGATTCTAATTCTTTAGATGGGATGTTAGCTTGTTTAGCTAATTTGCTAAAAGCTAAAGCTAGTTTTGATTTAGTTAGATTTTGTTCTGCTAAATCTCTTAATTCCTTATCAATCGAATCAATATCAAGCTGTTGCACCCCTCGGAAGGGGATTACATTTGATTCCGGTTCGGGTTTGAGTGCCGAAGTTCCTGATGTTTTATAGGTTGTTGCTCTTGAAGATGTATGGGTTGATGATTTTCGCTGCCATGAAGAGTAGCAATTCTCCAATTTGTCATCACTTAAACAGGGTGTAGGATGGCTTTTAGTTGCACTATCCCAGATTGTTTCACGTTCATGGGAATCAATCGCGGGGCTACAGCGATCGCAATAATCATCAAATAAATCCCTTGCTCGGCCAGTGAAATCAAACCCTAAATATTGCAGGCGCGATTCAGTTCCAATTAAATCCCGTGCAACTTTAGCTCCCCCATCATTTCTACCCCCTTCACCCGCGCCTGACTCAATTAAGCTGCGATGATCCTTTGATAAGCAATTTAATAATGGAATCGGTTCATCTCTATAATTGTTATTTTTTTCGGGGTAGCTCAGTAGAGGTAACTCAGGGGGAGTAGAAGCAGTTACCTTCGGAACTATCAACATTTGCTCGATAATCCAGTTCGGACATTCTGCAATGGGTGTGGATGGGTCATTAACCCAAAAATAACCATTTGTTTCGGGGTGTTGGCTCGGTGGTAGAACAGACTGGCAACCATTCCATCTCAATTCAAGTAATACATCTTTATTATTTTCCTTTACTCCTGTATTAAGTTTTTTGGTTTGAATGGCTCCCCAAAATTCTGGAGGCATTTTATAAAGGTATTGGGCGCGACCTTCCTTTCCAGAAGTGAATGATACTGTTTTCGGCAATCCCCCCAAACGTTCTGCTAGTTCATGCGCTGCAACCCCATCGCAGTCAATAGCAACAATTCCCCCCGATAATTCTCCAGTCAGAAAACCAAAACCTGTATAAGTTGATGCGGGATTAAAGTAAGGCTTTCCTTCTTTATTTATGCCGTGATAACCATTGGTTAGGATTTCGATAACAGTCTCTCGACTAAACCCTTTCTGCCAATCATCTACTAATGGTCGTTTATTTCGATCTACTGGCAACGGTGTCCAGTTATCGGGTAATTTATTAAGCGCGTCAATTAAATGTTGATTTTTCATGTTATTATTGGAGGAGTTGGAAGTGGAAGGAGAATTTTGGTGATTCATAGTTTTCCTTTTGGTAAAAATTTTCAATAGACAAAAAAGCTCAAGGATTTAGTTAAACCCTTGAGCTTTTAAAGTAATTGGTTGATTTAATGGCGAGGGTGGCAGCATCCCCTGATAAGGATTGGAAATTTAGATCAATAATTTCAAGGGCGATCGCACTCTCTAACAATTCCTGATAATGCTTGGGGTGAATCATGCCGCACCCCCTTGAATCGTTAGGGGTTGCAGATTGTTTCTTGATTGTGCTACAATTATGAAAGGAAAATGAAAAACCAGATTATTCGATAGGATCGAAAATCTGCCCAATAAAAACCTTGATTTATGATCAAAAAGCAGTAAAATATTCATAACGAGATGTGAGCAAACCTCACGAATGAGCCACCGCTTCAGGGAACGTCAACTAAACATTCTGAGCGTGTGGGTTTGTTTTTTTACAAAAAGGTGGGAAGTCGTGTAACTACAATTACGCGGCTTCTTTATTATTTTTAGCCAGATTCCAGATTAACTCTCGGACTATAAATGATCTATTTTTTCCAGTTCGCGCTTGTTCGGCTTCAAGGATTTCCCTGGCTCGTTCTTCAAGTGTGAACGACATTGCTGTAAATTTTGGTTTGGTTTTTCGACTCATAATTTTTCACCTTTGTGGAAACATATCCAATATCATACCTCGATTCCAAGTAATTTGATTCCAATTTAAGAAAAAGGAAAAATCAAAAAGTGATTATAACTTATGTCTATTCCTTTTTTTTGATGCCTTACGGCACGGGGACTGCACCGCCTGAACACAATAGTTATAGTTAATTTAATTGTCAACCAATTAAAATAAAACTGTCACAGCTTGTGCGGTATGGGTTTAGGGAAAATGAGAATTTAGAATTGTTCAGAAATTATCAACAGCTATCAACAGAAATCTATCTGGCTTGTTGAAGTTATATCAAGAAAAATTTATATGCAAAATTTAATTACAGTTTTACAGCAAATTTGCCCCACTTTTTTGCGTTTTGGTTCGGTGCGATCGCAAGTTTAATAACAATTTGGACGGCCATTAAAATAGCGATCGCAATACCCCTCGCTCCTCACCCCATATTCAATCAAATAATCTTCATAAGTTTTCTGAGGTTGAGGTGGTGAAACAACCTTATAGTTAGGAGCAAACCGATTCCTCTCAAGACAACCGGAGCCGCCGTTATTTTGTAAGCAAAACCAAGCATCTGATCCTTCCTCAATCTCAATAGGCTTCTGTGGCTTCTTAGTAATCACTAGGGGCGGTTGAGTAGGTGTTGTTAATTTCTGATTACTGATACCGGGTTTTATTTGTTCCTTTGGGTCAGTTTTTGTGATAGTTTGACGACTATTAACGACATGAATAATTCCCCCAATCAAGCTAACGGTGATGGTAGCGATCGCAATCCCTTTTAACAATATCAATCTAGGCGGTTTATTCTCATCCAGTATTGAAGCTGTCGGGGTAATATTAATTGTTTGCATATCTTCACCGGGTTAGTGTTAATAAAAGTGTCGTAGCATCGTAGTGTCGTAAGTGTCGTAACGTTATAGCTTCCCCCTCTAACTCGCCTTTACGACGGGTTACGACGGTTACGACGGGGTTACGACGTTACGACGGTTTACGACGGGGTAGGAGATTCTAACCAAATTGTTTCCCCCTCAGTTGTTATCAACAAATAACCTTTATCGGCAATAAAACGGCAAGCATTGAGATAGTTTTGCTTAGTCCATCTCTCACCATCACTTGAAATTGTCAAACCTTTTAACATCTCGTTTAACTTAACCTTCCCCCCTTGTTTGCCTACCCATCTAACTATTTTGGCTTGCTCTATAGATAGGTTGGGATAATTAGGGTCTAAGGGGGGTTTATCAAAATTAAATCGGGGTAAATGTGGTTCAGGTTTTGAAGGTTGACGGGGTTGATAATCCTCATCAAAATCTTCTGATTGTTCCGATTCAAAGACCGGAATTGATGATTTATCAAGGAATCTAGGCTGAATCAAATTAGCCGGAGCATTACCTTTTTTGCGGTACTGGGTATGGTGCTTATGGGTGGGATGTTCAGCTATCTGGTGAGGGTTTGAACCGCTAATTACAACCGGATAAGCTGCATTTTTGATGTACTGAAACCCTGGAGTGTCGTGCTTCCAAACATTCTGAATTTCTCCCCTAGCAGAAGCACCACAGAGTATCAATAAAAAGTTATTCCTGAATTTGGCATCAATCCCAATCGCTTCTGTATTGTGGCTTTGCATAAATCCCGTAAGACAAATATCGAACTTTCTGGCGTTGGACAGTTTACGGATGGCGTAGATAAAAGTATTCCTACGTTTTTCCTTACCGGGTAATGGCTTAACAAGGTCTAAGTGTTCAAGCTCTGAAAGGGTATCGTTGATTTCATCAAGGCAGACAATTATCGGGTGTCCATCTTCCTGTTTTCGGCGCTCAATTTCATCTATAAACCATTTCATAATCTGAAAGATGGTTTCAACATCCGACTCGACACGGGGGAAACCCATTTGTTTCCAGATGATATTTTTTCGTTGATGGATGTCCAACACGATGACTTCAGCAGGGGTAACGGCGGTTAATTTCCCAACAATAAAACCAGCAGCGAGTGAAGTCTTAGCACTGCCGGAGTTCCCCCCAACTAATATTCCAGAAGCTTCATCGGCTAAATCATCCCAGTTGTAGAAGTCCAACTGCTCAGGGTTTTGACCTAACTGCATTTGATAGTATTGGTTGTAAATATCAGGAGTTGGCGGCATGGGAGAAGGTGGGAACAAGACATTTTGAACAGTTTGGATTTCCGCCACTTGATAAAGTCCAAATATTTCCTCTTGAGTGTCCCGTCGGATGATTGACCTTTCCTCCTCCTTTAATCCTTTAATTGCCGTGGCGATCGCCCCCACCCCAAACAACCCCGCACAACCTGAAGCATAAAAGCGACTGGGATTAATGCCGGGGTTTACAACTGACCAACTCAGGGCAACAACACCACCCCCGCAACAAATCAGGGAACTGACCGCCGATTCATGATCCTCTAACCATGTTAAAACCCCCATCCCCAAATCACCCCCATTAAATATGTAATTAAAGTAATTGATGAAAGTGTCAATAAAACACTAGGAGAAGTTGCGAACTGTCCTGAATAAATTTGCCTTCCTATTCGGGTGCAAAGCACTAAGCAAACGACAATTAAAGCCAAAAAAACTGACCAATACAGCCAGCTAAAGTTAGGGACGGAACGGGAAACTAGACTTAAAAAATGTCCTGCTCCTGTACTAGCTAAACCCGTCCCAAAGTACAAGCTAAATCGACTCATTAGCCACCTCTCAAGCGTTCCTTACGCTCTTGTATTCGTGCTTTTTGTTGTTGTAGTTGTATCTGTAATTGTTGGGCTTCTGCTTGCCTCAGAGCAATGTTTTTCTGATACTCAACAGCTATCTTATCCATATCAGAATTAAGTTTTTGATTAGCTGCATATTGGGCAAAATTCCCCCCGGCAACCTTGGGAATAGTTTTAGTAACAGTCCCGACTAATTTGGCTTCTGTGCGACTAAAAGCTCCCAGTTCCTTTCCGTACTCCTTAGACAATTTCTCGTAACCTTCAAGGGTTTTGTGCATGGCTTTGAGAGTTTCTAAATCATCTTTAGAAATCATCCATCCTTTTGATTCCCATTCCCTTAATAAGTCAGCAGAAGTGCCAATATAAACCCCGTTCTGTGGTCTATAGTCAGGGGTAATCAGGTTTTGTGGGATAGGTGAAATATCCCCTTTAATGGCTATTTTAGAGTCGGTAGCAGTATTGTTTTTACCACCGCCAAATATTCTACCAATAGCATCAAAAATTCCCATATTAAAACCCTCCCAAACACTGCATAACTAAACCGTCATATTGATTGGATGATATGCCCTCAAGTTGTCGTAGGATGCGCTGGAATCGTGATATAATCGCTTTCATAATTAATCCTTCGTGATGGTTGGATTTATTAGAGAGACGGCTTTCTAGCAGGATGACCGTCTCTTTTAATTGGTTTATTTGCTGTTGGAGGCTTTCGATTTCAGTCCGACTAAATCCATTTTTTTGTGCCGTACTGTTGTTGTTTTCTCGCTTGATTGCCGTTGGACAGTTGCCTTTTTTCCCAAGTCCTTTATCAGTTCGTTTGGGCGTTCCTTTCCCCGTTTTCCCAGTTCCTCAATGCGTTGGTAGATTAAGTTTTGGAAGTCTTCAGCTAACAAATTTTGCAACCCAACAACTTGGTTAATTCCCTCAATTTGTCCTTGTAATAAAGTTTTGGTAAATTCAATGTTTCCGGCATCTGCAAGGGCTTGAGCATTGTCTCGTTGTTGTCGGATATATTCATCAATCAAGCCACCGGATAAACCCCCAACGGCGGCTATATGGTTCACCATGTCTTCTGCCACAGGGTTACTGAGAGCGAGTTCCTTGAGCGCTGCAAAATCACTACGGGTCACAGCTTCTCGTTCTAGTCCCAACTCCTGAACAAGTGCTAAGGCATTTTCCCCTAACTCATTCTCGATTTCTTCCCAGTCGATAAAGTCCTCTGAGTCTTCAATACTGAAGCTTTCCGGTGTTGATTCCGGTTTGGTTCCCTTGAGTGTTTGGGGTTTAGTTCCGGTTAGGTGATTGGCGATCGCATCCCCCCAACTTTCCTCTACTTCTGATGGATTTAAGCCAAGTTGTTTTATGGCAATTAGTAATTCAGTTTCACCAACTTTAAGCGACTTTGCTAAGTTTTGCATTGTCGATTTTTGTTTCGGTTGTGCAGACATTTTCCAATTCCTCTAAGTATTTTTTGATGGTCAATGATTGAGAATTGTTAACAATAAAATCCTCGATTATGTCCGGTCGTGGTGCTGATTTGCATTGTTTTTTATCATGTTCATCAATGCGCTCAATACACCAGACAACATAATCACAGTAAGCTTTACGAGGTTTGTAGAACTTCCAAAAACTGTCAACATGAGTAATTAAAAGGTTTACCCATGTTCTGAGTGTTTGTGCCTTCCGTTTCAATCGAGAAGTTAAATCTTTCTGGGAAGTGTACAAACTGTTCTCGGTTCGATTCTTGTAAAGCCTAACCCGTTCATTGTTTGGGATAATTTCTGGGTTAATTGCTGTCATTTTCCTTGGGATAATAAAGTGAATTATTTGCTTCCCACAGTTAAGCCTCTGATTTTGAGGATGTGGCTAGGCTGTTAAGTTTTCGAGGTTCGGGGTATAGAGAAGCTAGAAGCCTCTCAGTAGGTGCTATAGCGTCTCTGGAATGTCCTATGGCTCTATCGGGAGTCCTAGCAGGGGATGGTCTAGGGTGCTATTAGAACTAATATACACTTTATTTCACCAAAATGCACAATATTTGTATGATTAGAATTTCTTATATACTCTTGAGATGTTATTCTGTATATGATTGGTGACATTTGGGGAAATTCAACGATGGCTGGTGACAGGATGACAGTTGACTTAGAGGGTTTGCGTCCCGAACTCGAACGGGTTGCTGTGGCTTGTGAACGCAATCTAGGACAGCAAATTAGATTTTTTATTCGTGAGGGGCTTGATAAACATTTACCCTTGATTGATGAGCAACCAAGGATAAGGGATTGCACCATTCCCCCTGACATTGAGGAAATTATCAGAAAATCTGCTAGTGGTAAAAAATTAAATAATATTGAATCTGATAAATTAAAGAATTATTTTAATATTGATGACTAATGAAGCGGGACTCTTAACTGCCAATTACTGCCAATTGCCACGAATAAAAACTATGATTTTCTGTTTGAATGATGACACCCGTTAAATCATTTAAGGTATCCGTTTTAGCGCAAACTGGGACTCAACAAACAGCTTTACTAACTCCAGCAACAGAGGAAGATATGCCGACGGACTGGACATTTAACTGGCAATTGTTGTGGCAAGCAACGGACTTTGATTGTCAAAACATCATTAAACTCATTTACGATAAACAGCTTTGGGGATTAGTTCGATATGGTGTTTATCCTTATTCTGATTCTACCTCCCCAGAATTTCTGGAGATAGAACATCTGGAGACCAACCCAGCCAGTAGAGGACAACTCTCAGAACGTTTGATTGTACCCATAGGCAAATGGTTAATCTGGTACGCTGTACAAGTGGGATTACAGTGTTGCTCAGGAACCGACACACTGATTGTGTTAGTGTCATTGGAAGATGCTATCAACTACTATAGAGATGTAATCCAAATGCAGTGTTTGGGGCCGACAACTATCGCTCCGGGAGAAGATGGATATGCGTTCAAATTTTCTAAGAAAGAAGCAAAAGCCTTCTGTTACAGACAAGAAAATGAATGGGGAGTCCCAACCCAGCTTAACCTCTAATCAGGTTAGAGCAGGTACAACAAAAGTGATGACGCATTCTCAGCGACAGGCTTTTTGGGAAAATTCCAGTTTAGGAAAAGCTTTAGGTTTTTTTCATTCGGATGAATAAAATTAAAAGTTCCGGCGGGGGAATGTTGGCACTCTCTAAAATTCTGGTGATATCTTCAAAACCGCTTTAGGATGTAATCTTTGAGGTTAACACTATCAGAATTCTGAAATTTGCAGCCACTGGGACAATTGACCTTTACAAAACTTTACAAGGTTGCACCTGGTGACACGAACCTTCTATTTACGCCAAATCGTTACAGCGTTCCCTATTGTTAGGGTATCTCGGCTTTACCCGTTGAAGATGCAAGTACCTCCTGAAATTATTTACACAAGGCTAAGTTCAAATTCAATACTCACAACAAATCATCTAACAGATTCGTAATTTCTCCCTGAGCATTTTGGCGATTATCGTCATAGGCCATCAAGATATTCACATCATTATGGCGGCTAAGTTTCTGCACCCGGCGCACATCTCCCCCGGTGGCATCGAGGGCGGCGGTGATGGAACTATGGCGGACACGGTGCGGGGACATCGGTTTGGAAATCCCAGCTTTTTTGGAGAACTCACGCACTAGATGATAAATTCCACATCCCCCCAGGCGGTGTCCTTTGGTGCAGTAATCGAGGGTACAGAATAAAGGAGCGTTTTTTCTCACCCGTCCCCTAGCCGTTAGCCAATCCTGAATCGCTTCTAGGGTAGCCAAACCCAACTCAATCTTTTCCTTATCGGTGCCGCGACCCTTGCCTTGAATCCATAGACAACGGTTATCAATATCCAAATCGGTGACATTGGCATTAGAAATTTCACCCCGCCGGAGGGCATTTGACCAGAGCAGCCGGAAGATAGCATAATCGCGTTTCCCTTTCAGGGTGGTGCGATCGCA
>Ga0208719_1000505_pt1 | contig 12150 bp, 12 predicted proteins | sample LakMenEpi30Jul09_FD_150747 | JGI IMG/M metagenome (GOLD analysis project Ga0208719, IMG submission 150747) | Freshwater microbial communities from Lake Mendota, WI - 30JUL2009 deep hole epilimnion (SPAdes) | ecosystem: Environmental > Aquatic > Freshwater > Lake > Epilimnion/Euphotic zone ... | reverse complement strand
CGTGCGGGCCGCGGCGCGGGGTCCGTTCGGGGTGATGATCGCCCGTGGCGATCTTGCCATTGAAGTCGGATTCCAGCGCACCGCGGAATTGCAGGAGGAAATCATGTGGATCTGCGAAGCCGCGCAGGTTCCGGTGATCTGGGCGACGCAGGTGCTGGAATCTTTCGCCAAGAAGGGACTGCCCACGCGGGCGGAACTCACCGACGCGGTGATGTCGGCCCGGGCCGAATGCGTGATGCTCAACAAGGGCCCGTTCATTATCGAAGCGCTCGGCATTCTCGATGGAGTCCTGCAACAGACGGGCGCGCATCACGCGAAGAAGGCGTCGCAGCTCCGCGCGCTGCGTTCGTGGGAGCACCTTTTCAGGGAATGATCTCCCGGCGCAATTCGCGGTCACGGTTTCGCAAGCGAAGTGCGGAAGGATGCCGCGGTCTTTGCCATTATCGCAGCCGTAGGGAGACAAACAGGGACACTATGAATCAATGCGACATATCGCCCAAGGCGGAGGACGAGCATGAAATGGCTTACTGATTTCGCCGCGTCGCAGCCGGTCGCCTATGCAGTCCTGATTCTCGCGGGAGTCGCGATTTCTGGGCTGGCGATCGGCCAGATCAGAGTCCGCGGGATCCGACTCGGTGTGGCCGGGGTGCTGTTCGCAGGGATTTTTTTCGGGCATTACCAGCTTACGTTGCCCGCCGAGACGCTCGGTTTCGTCCGGGATTTCGGACTGATTCTTTTTGTTTACACGATCGGCATCCAAGTCGGACCGGGCTTTGTGACTTCGCTCCGCCGGCAGGGGCTTCCTCTGAACCTGCTGGCGGTCGGCATCGTCCTGTTCGGGGCGATTCTGACCATCGCGAGTTCCCGGTGGCTACACATTGACATGGCTGCAGCGGTGGGAATTTTCTCGGGCGCGACGACGAACACTCCGTCACTCGGCGCGGCGCAGGAGGCGCTGAAACAACTGCCTGGAATGGATGCGACGCGGACAAGCATGCCGGCCCTGGGGTATGCGGTTACGTATCCTTTCGGCATCGTCGGTATCATCCTCGCGATGGTAATGGTGCGCGCCATTTCGCGGATCGATCCTGCGGAGGAGGCCAAGGCGTTTGCGCTGGAACAGGATTCTGGCAGCGAGCCGGTCCAGCGGATGTGCATCCGCGTGCGCAATCCGAACATGACCGGGCTGCGGCTTCATGAGATCCCTAGCAAGGATTCGTTGGGCATCATCATTTCCCGAATCAAATACGTGGGCGAAACCGAGGTGGGAGCGGCGAACGCAGACACGGTGCTCCATGAAGGTGACACCGTGCTCGCAGTCGGCACGCTCACGAATCTCCACAAGCTCTGCCTGATCATGGGCACGGAGAGCACGGAGGATTTGATGGAGACGCCGGGACCGGTGACTTTCGATCGATTCGTCGTCACTAGAAACGAAGTGCTGGGCAAAACGATTCGGGAGTTGGAACTGACGCAGCGTTACGGGGTGACGGTGACGCGTGTGATGCGCGCCGACGTGGAGATGACTGCGATTCCGGCGCTGCGGCTGCAATTCGGCGACAAACTGCAGGTCGTCGGAAAGGAGGCGGACATCGCGAAGGTGGCGTCCGTGCTTGGCAATTCGATTAAGGACATGAACCGCACGAACTTCATGCCGATGTTCGTCGGCATCGGGCTTGGCGTCCTGCTCGGGCTGTATCCGTTCTCATTCGCGAATATGCCGACGCCGGTGCGCCTCGGTCTCGCAGGCGGACCGCTCATCGTGGCGATCATCCTGAGCCGGATGCGTCGCCTCGGAAGCATGATCTGGTATATGCCGCTGAATGCGAATCTCGCGCTGCGCGAGCTCGGCATCACGCTCTTCCTCGCGTGCGCGGGGCTGAAGGCTGGCACGCATTTCTTTGAGGTGCTCTTCACCAGCCAGGGGCTGCTGTGGATGGCCTGCGGCGCGGTCATCACGCTCGTGCCCCTGCTGCTCGCCGCGTGGATCGGTCGCGCATTCATGAAGCTGAATTTCATGAACCTATGCGGCCTGCTTTCCGGCAGCATGACGGACCCGCCGGCTCTCGCCTTTGCCAACGCGATCAACAACTCGGACGCGCCGTCCGTCGCCTACGCCACCGTCTATCCGCTCACGATGCTCGTGCGCATCCTCGTGGCGCAGATCCTCGTGGTGTTTTTCACGCGCTGACCATGCAGCGACCATGCCGCAATTTTTGAATATGAAAACAACGACAGGGACAAAGGGAGGGGAGCGCAGGGCGCGGATCCCTCATCAGGGAAAAATCATCCGGCATCGTGCCGCGATCATGCTGTCGGTCTTGCTGGCCGCGACGCTCTCGGCAGTTGCCGGAGAACACGCCGCTTTATCTGCGACTGCCACCAAGCCAGAACTTTCCGACCTCACTTTCTCAAACGCATTTTCAACCGGCTGGGATGAGCCGTGGACGAAGCGCTCACGCGGCGACGGCACGCCGGACATGTCGCTGCTCCGCGTGCAGACCAACTTCCTCGGGCAGCTCTTCCGCACGGACTACGCGCATCAGGAAAACCTCAGCAGCGCCAGCATCCGCGCCACCGATTCACTGACGGGCACGCTCGAATATGCGCTCAACCGCCGCCTCATGCTCGCGGTCATCGGTAACTACGGTTGGTTGGATTCGCGCAGGTTATCGGATTTCGAAGGCGCGACGGGCGGGGCCTTTGTCCGTTTGCAATGGGTGGATACCGCCGCCAGTTCCATTGCCACCACGCTAAAGGTCATGGCGCCCAATCACGACCTCGGCGAAAAGGACACCACGCTGAGTCTCGCCATCTCCGGATGGCGCGACCTTGCGCGGATGGGATTGAAACGCACGGGACTCTATTGGCATGTTCAGGAGGAGACGCTCGTCGGCCCGGTCAAGACAGGCGGTCGCCGGAACGATTTCACTTACGCAGTCTCCCTCGCAAAGACGTGGAGCAGCCCCGACAGCCTGTTTGGGAATGCCACCACCTTTGTCGAGGCCTACGGTAAAACCGATCTCGATGGAAATGACAGCGGCCACATCGTCATGGCCGGGTTGATTTTCCCGTCACGAACCCACGGCCTTTCGAGCGGGTCTTCCGACTCACCTACATCTGCAACTTCTGACCCGGCCATGCGTGCAACGAGTATCAGGGGATTCGTAATCCGCGGAGAGCCGAACACGCCGGAAAACGTGAGCTTTCACCATCAAACCACAACAACAACCGAACTATGGACATCTACAACATCCACGAACTAGACCTCACGCCCTACGGCATCACGGTGGAAACCATCCACCGCAATCTTTCGCCCGCGCACCTCTACGAGCACTCGATCCGCCACGAGTCCCGTTCCTCCATCGCCGACTCCGGCGCACTCGTCGCATACTCGGGAGCGAAGACCGGTCGCTCCCCGCAGGACAAGCGCGTCGTGAAGCACTCCGATTCCGAGAAGGACGTGTGGTGGGGCACGGTGAACCTGCCCATGGACGAACGAGCCTTTCATCTCAATCGCGAGCGTGCCATTGATTACCTGAACATCTGCGAGCGGCTCTACGTCATCGACGCCTTTGCCGGCTGGCATCCAGAGCACCGGCTGAAGATCCGCGTGATTTGTTCGCGGCCATATCACGCGCTTTTCATGCACACGATGCTGATCCGCCCGACGCATTATGAACTCCTGGCTTTCGGCGAGCCGGATTATGTGATCTTCAATGCGGGCCGCTTCCCGGCGAACCACCTCACGGAAGGCATGACGTCTAAGACCTCGATCGACCTCTCGTTCGAGGAAAAGCAGATGGTCATCCTCGGCACCGAATACGCGGGCGAGATGAAGAAGGGCGTCTTCACCATCATGAACTACCTGATGCCGAAACAGGGCCTGCTCTCCATGCACTGCTCGGCCACGGCGGACGCGCACAGCACGCATTCCTCCGTGCTCTTCGGCCTTTCCGGCACGGGAAAAACCACGCTCTCCGCGGATCCGAAACGCCGGCTCATCGGCGACGACGAGCACGTCTGGGGCGACGATGGCATCTTCAATATCGAAGGCGGCTGCTACGCGAAGGCGATTGATCTCACGCCCGAAAATGAACCGGACATTTTCCAGGCCCTCCGCTTTGGCAGCGTGCTGGAGAATGTCGTGCTCGATGACGAAGGTCATCATGTCGATTTCCACGACACCAGCATCACGCAGAACACGCGCGGTGCTTATCCCATCGAGTTCATCAAGAACGCCAAGGTGCCATGCGTCGCGGGACATCCGACGGACATCATCTTCCTGACATGCGATGCATTCGGCGTCCTGCCGCCCGTCTCGAAGCTCACGGCGGAGCAGGCGATGTATCACTTCATCTCCGGCTACACCGCGAAAGTCGCGGGCACCGAGATGGGCGTGACCGAGCCATCCGCCACCTTCAGCGCGTGCTTCGGCGCGCCGTTCCTCGTCTGGCATCCGGCGAAGTACGCCGAGCTGCTCGCGCAGAAGATGAAAGAGCACAAGGTCAACGTGTGGCTCATCAACACCGGCTGGAGTGGTGGCAGCCACGGCATCGGCTCGCGCATCAAGCTCAAGTTCACCCGCGCCATCATCGACGCCATCCACGCCGGCACACTCGCCAGCGCGCCGACGCAGCCCGATCCGATCTTCGGCATCCAGGTCGTCACCGAGGTACCGCACGTGCCCGCTGAGATGCTCATCCCCGAGCAGACGTGGGCTGACAAGGAGGCGTTCGCCGCGACGGCGCGGAAGCTCGCGGGACTGTTCGTGGCGAACTTCAAGAAGTTCGAGTCCGGCGCCACTCCGGAGGTCAAGGCCGCCGGGCCGAAGGCGTGATCAATCGGCTGGCTCCTGGAATGAACACGGCAATCCTCGGCAAACCCCGTTTCGACTCGCACTGCAGCCACACCATCAGCGACGCCATCCGCATTCCCGAGCACATCGAAGGCGGCGCTGAACCGGGGCTCGACTTCGAACTCGCTGGCCCTCGCGCGAAGCTCTACTTCGATCCGAAGCAAACACGCGCCGGCATCGTGACGTGTGGCGGCTTGTGCCCGGGGATGAACAACGTCATCCGCTCGCTTTTCCTCGAACTCCATTACGGCTACGGAGTCGCCGAAGTGCTCGGATTTCAAGGCGGCTACCTGGGGCTGGATCCGGCACGTGGCACCGAACCGGTTCCGATCACTCCGGAGTTCATACGAGACCTCCATCAGAAAGGTGGAACGATCCTCGGCTGCTCCCGGGGACCGGTGGACATTGGTTTGGCCATGGAGAATCTCATTGCGCGCGGTGTGAACATCCTTTTCACCGTGGGCGGCGACGGCACCCAGCGCGGCGCGAGCGATCTTCATCACGAGGCGCGCCGCCGCGGTTATCCGCTCTCCGTCGTCGGCGTACCGAAGACCATCGACAACGACGTTGCCTTCGTCTCGCGCACTTTCGGCTACGTCACCGCACTTGAGGAAGCATGCCGCGTCTTGGAAAGCGCGCACACCGAGGCGCGCAGCATCCCCGGCGGCATCGGCCTCGTGAAGCTCATGGGCCGCCACGCGGGCTTCATCGCCGCCGGCGCGACCGTCGCGAACCATGACGTGAACTTTACGCTCATCCCCGAGGTGCCGTTCTCGCTCGGCCATTTCCTCGCCGCGTTGAAGGAGCGGATGCTCTCAAAATCGCACGCGGTCATCGCCGTCGCGGAAGGCTCCGGGCAGGACTTGTTGAAAGCGGACGCCTCCGGGCGCGACGCCTCGGGTAACGTGAAACTCAAAGACATCGGTCCGTTCCTGCGCGAGCAGATTGAGGCATTCTTCAAAGCGGACGGCATTCCGGTCGTCGTCCGTTATTTCGACCCCAGCTACCAGATTCGCAGCCGGTCGGCGAACTGCGAAGACGCAATCCTCTGCAATCTTTTCGCACGGAATGCCGTCCACGCCGCGATGGCCGGCAAGACCGGCCTGATCATCGGCTCGCTGCACGACCGTTTCATTCACGTCCCGATCGAACTCCTCGCAACGCGCACCAAGCGACTTGACCCCGCCAATGGCCTTTGGCGCTCCGTCCTCGCTGCGACGGGGCAGCCTGAATGCTTCGGGTGACGATCGTGACTCTTGCAACCTTGTAGGAGCGATTCGTGAAGCAGCAGGCTTGCCGAGGCCGCATTCTGCCAGTATATCGCTGCGATGCAGAACAACCATGCACGTCAACGAACATCGACGGACGTGGTCTTAGCTTGCTGTTTCGACAGTCTTAAAACGTCGCAACTCTTTCATTTTCAATAGTCCCCGTAGTTCAACGGATAGAACGCTGGTTTCCTAAACCGGTGATGTGGGTTCGATTCCCGCCGGGGACACTGGGTTCAACACCCCTCCCTTCCTCGGCGGAATTTTCCGACGAAGCATTTTCCGAAAAGCAAAAACGCTCCGGCCACATTCATGTGGCCGGAGCGTTTGCGAAAGGATTGCCCCACCTTTGCCGTCACGGCGGATGCTCCGTTCCCCCAATGGTTACGGGCGAGAAGCCTGGGGCGGGGCTCGGTCTTCCAATGAAGGCATGACCTAAACACGCCCACCCTGACCCTCTGTGTTGTTTTAATTACCGGTCCGGATTCTCCACCTTCTACTCGGACAACGCAGGGCAAATTGATTGGCGGATTGCGCGGCGAGTTTTTTTGAAAACGAACCTCGCGCTCCGCCTGAAAAATGTTGGGAAAGAACTGCGGTCAATGTGTGCCTGCATTCCTGTTCCGTCAACAGTCGAGATTGCCGTCTGCAGCTCATTCCACTGGTGACAAATAATCCGGCGCATAAAGAAGCCGGGCAGCTTGCATCGGATAGTGCGGGCGTCCCGCCTGCGCTACCCGAGACCCGCCGTCCTGCTCCCGATCCGGTGATTTGTGCGACATGGCATCGTTCCGCGTACCGCATTCAAATGATGGCCCGGCTCCTGCCGTCGGCGGCCACGGTGGTTGCGGCACCGCGCCCGAAATGACTTAGTGCGCGAGTGTCCGTTTCACCGATCGAGTTTGCCCGCAGCTTCCAGCCCCGCGTCGTCCGCCATGTGCTGATGGATTGGGACGGCACGACTTCGCTCACGCGCGGCGGGTGGGCGGATATCATGGCGGTGCTGTATGCGGAGCATCTGCCGCCCGTCGCTGACGAGACCGATGCGGCGCGGAGGAAATTTGCGCGCGATGAGCTGATGACACTCAACGGCAAGCCGAGCATTCACCAGATGGTGCATCTTGCGGATCTCGTGCGGCAGCGCGGAGGCTCCGCGGAGACTGCGGAAAAATATCACGATGAGTTTCAGCGTCGGCTCGGTGATGCGGTGCGCGTGCGGCTGGAGCGCGTTCGGTGCGAACCGCCGGGCACGGATTCGCTGCTCGTGCGCGGCATCCGCGAACTTTTCGAGACTCTGCGCGAGCGAGGCATCGCGCTCACGCTTGCGACCGGCTCTGTCCTGCATGAGGTCCGGCACGAGACGGAGCTGCTCGACGTGGCGCGCTATTTTGACGCCATGCACGGCCCGCGCAGCCTTGACGATCGTGATTTTTCAAAGCGCAAAATCATCGCCGGGCTGCTGCGCGAGCGCGGCGTCTACGGCCCGACGCTGCTCGCATTCGGCGATGGCCCGGTGGAAATCCGCGAGACGAAGGCCGTCGGCGGAATCGCCATCGCGGTCGCGAGTGACGAGGACAACCACGGCTCGGGCCGCATGGATGAGGCGAAGCGCGAGATGCTGCTCGCGGCGGGGGCGGATGGCGTGATTGCCGATTTTCATCGCGCGCGGCAGATCATCGCCGCGCTCATCGCACCATGAACCGATACGATCCTTCCGAACTCCGCGCGCATCCGCTGGCCGAACGGCGCAGTCTTTTGTCCGCGGATGAAACCCTCGTGGATCCGGACTCGACGCCTGCGGTGACCGATGCTGCGGCGACGATTGCGGAGGCGGCAAAAAACATCCGCGCAGCACGCGAGCGCGGCGCCGCAGTGATCCTCGTGTATGGCGCGCACCTGCTGCGGAATGGCGCGCGGTGTTCGTCATGATGGCTCGCGAGGGAGTCCTCGGTGCGGACGAAACCGGAGTGACCGCGCAGGTGCCGACGTTTGCGATCCGCGGGCCGATTGACATCGTCGGAGCGGGCGATTCGGTGTCGGCAAATCTGGCGATGGCGCTCGCGGCGGGCGCGACGATTTGCGAGGCGATGGAAATCGCGATGGCCGCGGCGAGCATCGTCATCCACCAAGTCGGCACGACGGGAACCGCGACGCGGGCGGACATCGGCGCGCTGATGTTTGGCGCGAGGTGATCGCCGGATCGCCGGAACCGAAATCGCAGCCGTCACATTTGCATCGCCCGGCGCGGAGCGCTGCCGCATCGTCCGCCGCATGAGCACACCCGCAAACGAACTGAGCAACGCCGAGAAGCGCACACTGAAGGCGCGCGCGCAAGGACTCGAACCCGTCGTGAAGCTCGGGCATGCGGGGCTGAGCGACGCATTCGTGCGCAGCATGGATGCCGCGCTCACGCTGCACGGGCTGGTGAAGATGAAGTTCTCCGACTTCAAGGATCAGAAGCACGACCTCACGCCCCAGATCGCGGAGAAGACCGCGAGCACGCTGGTGATGCAGGTGGGGAATGTGGCGGTGTTCTACCGGGCGAAGCCAGCGGCAGAAGAGACGAAGGACAAATGAGGAGGGCGCTGCATCTTTTCGATGTGCGTCAACGTTTGCGGCGCATGTCCGGCGGGCTCACGATTTTCAGGCGTTATCAAGAAGGCTGGAGGCCAAGGTAGCGCGACGACGTACGGATTCGATCACGTCCGAAACTGACCTACCAGAAACGCGATCGAAAATGGGGCGGCCCCGATTGCGGGCTCGGCTACGGCGGTTCGCTCGCGGCGAAGGATCGACACACATTTTCCGCGAAGGTCACTGGCGATTACATGAAGGTCGAATTCCACGACGGCAACCGCATCGTCGGCGAAGCCAGCACCGCTCCGTGGCAGCTCTATGGCGTGACGCTCGATCCCGGCCTGCGCGTGCTCTTCGCCGTAGGCGTGAAGTCTGATGGCACCCGCGCTACGAGCCGTCCGGCTTTCGTCATCGTCCGGTGAAAGCGGACGACCGACACTGCCTTCGACCGTGAATCAAAACACATCGCCGCCACGCTTCAAACCGCACTGGTTTTTCACCTCGCTGCAATCACGCTCCGCGCCTGCCGACAGTAACGCCAACGGCACGCTTTCCCCGACAGCGAAGGGCCGACAGCCCGCAGAAAATCACGCGAGCGCCGTTCGCACCTCGTCCTCCGCAAGCGCGCGGTAGGTTGCTGGCAGCGGCGCATTTTTCTCCAGGATGGCAGCCTCCACGCTCGCGTGTGCGAGCTGCTCACGGAGATGATCCTCCGCACGCGCTGCAGCCGGTACGATGGCGTCGGATTCGGCGGAGAGTGCGAGGTGACCAATGCTCCATGTTCGCGCGGCGAGACGCAGCGCTTCGGCGAAACTCAGTTCGGAATGTTTGTGCTCGCGCAGCGAGGATTCCATCTGCGCGATGGCTTGCGGCTTCCCGGCGATGACGCCGAAGTCCTCGAATGTTTTCCCAAAGCTGCCGCCGTTCGTGCGGATGGAGCCATCGTAGTCGAGGCGCAGGAAAAGGTTCGGTGCATCGCCGCGGCCGAGTTCCGTGAAGAGCAGGCGCGCGAGAAATGGCGGGCCGTAGATTTGCTCAAACGCAGCCTTCAGCGCGGGCGAGAGCGAGTAGTTCGCGAGGCGGCGCAGCGCGACATCATCCGCCGAGCGCGCGAAACCTTCCGCGCTCGCCAGTTCGATGGCCGTGAGCCGCAGTCGCTCGAGATCGCCGGGATGCCCGATGCCGCCGAGCGCGATGCGATCGTAGATTTCAAAAATCTTCTGCCGCTCGCGGCTAAGCGTGAAAAGCAGGATACCCTCGCGATACCCGAGCGCGACGATGGGACTGCCCGGCGCGAGCTGATCCTCGACATACTCGCGGCGGTTCGCGATGGCCTCGACCCAGCGGAATGGTTCTTCGTGCATGATACTAGAGGATTCTTTCGATGTGAGGAAATCACTGCGCCCGATGCGCTGCAATCATTGCTAGTCCACGCGGCTACGTTCTTTGCTGGCGATTCCCTGTTCCGCCGACGTGGCACCGTGATCCGTGGCATTGGAGGTGAGGCGAAGCTTCACGAAAAGACGAGTGAGCGGAGGCAAATCAGGCGACGCGCAAAATCGCTCCAGAGTTCGACGACCTACCCGACGATCAACGATTGCGAACGCCTGCACGATTTGGTTGGCCGATTTCAATGAATTGGCGATGGGTGCGGCAATGTATTCATGGAGTGCAGAGCCAAGAAAGCCCCCGCGAGGAAAATCAGAGTCCGCTTCGCGCCACGCCTCATCGCTAAGCACCCACTGATCAGCTTCCGGCTGCTCGCGTTCCAGTCTGCTCTTCGCTTCCAAGTAGGCCATCCGCCAGTCGGTATCCAAGTCAGCGCAGTTAAACACCTCCTCGCCATCCACAGTGATCCAACATCGCGCAGGAAGTCGGCTCCCATGTTGGCGGTAAACCGCACGATGAAAATCAACCCGGCCCTGCAGCTCCTGGCAGATGAATTTCTTTGTCTGCTTCTTAAGCTGCGACCACTGCATACACGGTTTAGGCGCTGAGGTTCGCCTTGTAGAGCTTCGCGAGCTTTGCATCGGGCAGAGTCTCGATGCCTTTGCTGGTGATCAGTTTCACGATGGGAAAGACACGCGCGCGGCGATCCACTCCGCCGGTCGCGGAGTCGCTCTCGGCGGCGGTGTCAAGCGCGCGCAGGGCGAGCAGCACGGCTTCGGAAGCCTTCAGTTTGCGGAGCGGTTTGCGGGCGTAGGTGTTTTCGTGGTGCAGCACGGCGCGCACGGCGGGACTGCCGCTGCCGGTGGCGGCGAAGTCGGCGGCCTCGAATTGCGCGCCCATCGGATCGTAAAAATACACGCGCGGGATTTGCGCCGCGGCATCGAACGTCGCAAAGATCGGCACGACGACGCCGACGCCCTGGAGCACGAAGCCGAGATTGTCGCGCAGCAGCTTAGAGAGAGCGCGCACTTTTCCCTCCAGGCTCATCTCGGCGAGTTGCGTGCGGCGGAAAAAGTGGAAGCTGTGTTCGAGCACGCGCGCCATTTCCCACGCGGTTGCAGGGACGCCAGCGATGGCCATGAGCGAGTGGCGATCGATCTCCAGCACCTTGTCCGCGCGGTCATACATGATCACGTTGCCCGCGGTGGCGCGGCGGTCGCCCGCGACGAGCACGCCGTGGGCTACCAGCGCTGGTACCTCGACCGCATGTTCATGATCGCGCCTGCGGGGGCGTACGTCGGACGTTGGCTGCAGAGCTTCCGCGAGTTCCCGCCGCGGCAGAAGCCCGGCAGCTTCAACCTCGAACGCGTGATGGAATCCGTGACGCAGCCGCAGGGGCGTTGAGCGCGCACATCGCCGCGACGTGCACCTTCAGTGCCCGAACCAACGCGCGCGGATCCGGTCGAGCGTGCCGCTCTCGCGCAGCGAGAGGATGGCGGCGTCCACACGGCGCCGCAGGTCGTCGTCGCCGCGGCGCACCGGAAACGCATAGTGGCGGCGTTCGAACGTCTCGCCCACCACGGTCACCGCAACATCGGGGTGCGACGTATCGAAGTACTCAAGCGACTGGGCGTCCGCGACCACCGCATCCACCTCGCGCGCAACGAGCGCGCCTGCGGCCGCCTCGACCGTCGCGAAGCGCTGCACGTCGATCCGATGCTCGGCGCAGTACCGATCACCGACCGAGCCATGGAGCGTGCCCACCTTCTTGCCGGCCAGGTCGCGCGGACCACCGACATGCGACTTGATGGACTCCGAGGTCATGACGCTCGTGAGGCTCGACGTGAGGTATGCGACCGAGGCAACCCCGAACACGAGCCACAGCGCCGCCACGAGGCGGGCGATCCAGCCCGGTGCAATGGATCCCTTGTACGACGTCTTGCCCGTCATGGTCACCGAGACCACGTGGTAGAAGGCCTCGGCGAACCCTTCATGCCACCGCTTCGTGAACTCGCGGTCGAACCGCCGGAGGCCCACCACCAGGACGGTCGAGACGAC
>Ga0208719_1000501_pt1 | contig 12182 bp, 10 predicted proteins | sample LakMenEpi30Jul09_FD_150747 | JGI IMG/M metagenome (GOLD analysis project Ga0208719, IMG submission 150747) | Freshwater microbial communities from Lake Mendota, WI - 30JUL2009 deep hole epilimnion (SPAdes) | ecosystem: Environmental > Aquatic > Freshwater > Lake > Epilimnion/Euphotic zone ... | reverse complement strand
AGCTCCCCGAGTAGGATTCGAACCTACAACCTACCGGTTAACAGCCGGCCGCTCTACCGTTGAGCTATCGGGGAATGTGTCGAGCCTGAAGAAACGCCCGCTGCGGCGTCGGATTGCCGGGGGAGCCCTGAAGAATACCCGATGAATCGGGGGGAAAAAAGCCCGTGTAGCGGGGCTTTCAGACGGCGGAAAAAGGACGGTCGCCGCGGCAGCAGACGCTGCCCGGGTCATCCCTTCCGCTTCTCCATCAACACCCGATTCCCCTTGGCGTTGTATTCGATGCGGGTCATGAACGTCCGCATCAGCATCACCCCGCGGCCGCTGGGGACCTCGAGACGCTCATCGGACGTGCAGTCGGGCACCTGGGCAGGGTCGAATCCCTCCCCCTCGTCGGTGATCTCCACGCGGACGAGTTCGGGCGACACCAGGCACTCGACGTACACCTGCTTGTGGGGATCGAGTTTGTTGCCGTGGACGATCGCGTTGACGATCGCCTCCTCGGCAGCGAGGTGGATGCTGAAAACGTCCGACGACTCCCAGCCGTGGAGCCCGAGCTGCTCGAGCAGCCCCTCCGTCACGACCCGGCTCGCGCCGCGCTCGCTGGGGAGATGGACGGCCAGGCGCCATGCGCCAGCATCGTCCGGCAGGGGATTTGCGGCGCGGGCGGATGAGTCATGTGCCATCTGATCGATCCAACCGGTCGCCATGCCGCCGGGCGAACGCCCGGACCCCTACTCGCCATCCACCGATCGGGATGCCCAACCGCCCTCAGAAAGCGGCAACAGCCTCCGCCTCCTCGTCATGAATGTCGAACACCTTGTTCAACTTCGTGACGAGGAACACATCATAAACCTCGCGCCGGATGTTGCTCATCTTCAACCGGCCCTTGTGAGACTTCACCTTCCGGTCGAGCGTGATCAGCTTGCCGAGGGCGGCGCTCGAGAGGAACTCGACGCCGTCGAAATTGAGGAGGATGCTCTTGCGGTTGTCGAGTTCCACGAGCCCGTACAGTTCGGAGCCGAACTGGATGATCTTGGCCTCGTCGAGGATCTTGCGGTCGTTGAACCGGACGACCGTCACGTCGCCGACCTTCGACACGTCGATCCGCTCATGAGTCGGCATGCAAACGAAACCCTCGAAAGTGTCCCACGCAGTGGCCGGCGAAACACCGGCCGTCGGGCCCGCCGCTCGAGCGAACCCCGCACCACCGCACCGCACGGGTGAGACTAGCCTTTCAGCGGACGCTTTGCCATCACTCCCGCCCGGTGCGGCCAATCCACCGTGGCCGTCGGCTTGCAGCGGTCGATGCACCGCCCGAGGAACCTGCTCGCGACCGATCCGCTGCCAAAGTGGCAGCGAGCAGCGGATCGACGGTGGCAACGCTCAATTGGTCAAAAAACGCCACATTCAATGGGGATTCCAAAGCGATCCGTCCGCCGGCAGCCATTTGGCGCGCCGATTGCTTGAATCGTGGGTGCGGTATTCACGGATGTCCCGGTCGGCAGTCCGACCGGTCCTCGAGCCCGGAGCCCCTTGTGGGGTCTTTCCCGGCCGCGGCCGCCCCTGACGGGTGTTTCTTGCCAGGTGCGGTCCCCTGGGCCGCCGCATGGCTGAACTGGAATCCGTTCCTTCCGTTTCCCCCTTCCAACCTCGAGGTTTCCGCCGATGGCCGCCAGCCCGACGAAGTCTGCCAAGAAGAAGACCCACCTCATCCCCCTCGGCGACCGCGTGGTCGTGGAGCGCGAGGAGGGTGGCCAGAAGACCGCCGGCGGCATCCTTCTGCCCGATTCCGCCAAGGACAAGCCGGCCCGTGGCGTCGTCGTCAGCGTCGGTGAGGGAAAGCTCAACGACAAGGGCACCCGCCAGCCGCTTCAGGTGAAGCCGGGCGATCGGGTGGTGTTCACGAGCTACGCCGGTGAGCCTTTCAAGGTCGGCGACGACGAACTGCTGCTGATGCGCGAGGACGACATCCTCGCCGTCCTCACCTGATTCCCTCCCGACCGGTCGATCCTCCCCAAGACTTTCCCAACCCAACCCAGACCAATCCCAGACCCAGCGACAGGAGCAGTGGACCCATGGCAAAGATGATGGCCTTCGATCAGGAAGCCCGTGAGGCGATGCGGCGCGGTGTCGCCAAACTGGCCCGCGCGGTCAAGGTGACGCTCGGCCCCAAGGGGCGCAACGTCATCCTCCAGAAGAGCTTCGGCTCCCCGACCGTCACCAAGGACGGCGTCACCGTCGCCAAGGAGATCGACCTCGAGGACGTCTACGAGAACATGGGCGCCCGGATGGTCCGCGAGGTGGCGAGCAAGACCAGCGACGTCGCCGGTGACGGCACGACGACCGCCACCGTCCTCGCCGAGGCGGTCTTCAACGAGGGCCTCCGCGCCGTCGTCTCGGGGGTCAACCCGGTGCAGATGAAGGCCGGCATCGAGAAGGCCGTGGAGGAGATCTCCGCGAAGCTCAAGGAGATGTCGATCCCCGTCAAGGGGAAGAAGGAGATGGCCCAGGTCGCCGCCATCGCCGCCAACAACGACATGGAGATCGGCCAGCAGCTCGCCGAGGCCATGGACAAGGTCGGCAAGGACGGCGTGATCACGGTCGACGAGGGGAAGAGCCTCAAGACCGAGATCGAGTTCGTCGAGGGGATGCAATTCGACCGCGGCTACCTCTCCCCCTACTTCGTCACCAACTCGCAGCAGATGCAGTGCGTTCTCGACGACTGCTACATCCTCGTCTTCGAGAAGAAGATCTCGAGCGTCAAGGACATCGTCCCGCTCCTCGAGGCCGTCGTGAACGCCGGCAAGCCGCTCCTGATCGTCTCCGAGGAGGTCGACGGCGAGGCCCTCGCCACGCTCGTCATCAACCGCCTCCGCGGTACGTTCCAGGTGTGTGCGGTCAAGGCTCCGGGCTACGGTGATCGCCGCAAGGCGATGATGGAGGACATCGCGATCCTCACCGGCGCCACGGCCGTGTTCGAGAACCTCGGCATGAAGCTCGACAGCCTCGGGCTCGCCGAGCTCGGCCGGGCCAAGAAGGTGATCGTCGACAAGGACAACACGACGATCATCGAAGGCGCCGGCAAGACGAGCGAGATCAAGGCCCGGATCGAGCAGATCCGTCGCGAGATCGACGCCGCCACGAGCGATTACGACCGCGAGAAGCTCGAGGAGCGGCTCGCCAAGCTCTCCGGTGGCGTCGCCAAGCTCAACGTCGGTGCGGCCACCGAGAGCGAGATGAAGGAGAAGAAGGCCCGCGTCGAGGACGCCCTCCACGCCACGCGTGCCGCCGTCGCCGAGGGGATCCTCCCCGGTGGTGGTGTCGCGTTGCTGCGGGCCAGCTCCCAGGTGAAGCCGAAGGGCCTCTCCCAGGACGAGACGGTCGGCTTCAACATCGTCGTGCGGGCCTGCCGGGCGCCGGTGACGATGATCTCCTCGAATGCCGGCCAGGACGGCTCGATCGTCTGCGAGAAGGTGCTCTCCGGGAGCGGCAACTTCGGTTACAACGCCGCCACCAACGAGTACGAGGATCTGGTCAAGGCCGGCGTCATCGACCCGACGAAGGTGACGCGGACCGCCCTCCAGAACGCCACGAGCGTCTCCACGCTCCTCCTCACCAGCGACGCGCTGATCGCGGAGAAGCCGAAGGACCACAAGGCGAAGGCCGGGGCCGGTGGCCACGGCGGCGACTACGACATGTATTGATCGGCCCGCGGCCGACATCGCTGCCGCCCTCTGCGGGCGTCAAGAAAAAAGAGCCGGGGCGTCCTCCTTGGACGCCCCGGTTTTTTTGTCGGCCGGCCGAACGCTCACCGGCCGGTTGGCCGATCGCCCGGCATCCCCGCGACACGCTCCTCCCCGGGGTCGACCGTGTCGACGTACACGAGGTCGGCAACGGTCCCCTCGTCGGTCCAGAACCGGGCACGGATGGCGTACAGCCGTCCCCGCTCGACGATGCAGGCGAACGGCTCCCGGTAGCGGACGCCCGGGTTGAGCTGGTAGCGGCGATCGCGGTAGTCCTCGTTGCTCGAAAGCAGGTTCCGCTTGCGCAGAATCGTCTCCGGAGCCCCGTCGCCGCTCGTCCAATCGAACCACAACACGTCGGGGGGGGCGTCGGTCGAGGTGGTCTCCGTGGTCTTTGTGGTGTCGGTCGTGGACCGCCGCGACGGCTCCATCGACACGATCGAGATCTCGAGTCCGGCGCTCTCCTGATCCTCCCCGTTGGCGAACCGTGGCACCACCGCCACCTTGCCGACGTTCCGCATGAAGACGTCGACGGCCAACAGCACCCGGCTGTCGTCGAGGGGATGGACCCGCGGCTCGATGCTCAATTCGAGGTTCGGGTCGTGCGTGCGCTCGACGGTGAAGTTGGTGTAGGTCCACCACGCGGCGACGAGGATCGCGATGCCGCCGAGCACCTTGCTCACCAGATCCACCCACAGATGGGCCATCTCGAGACGGCTGCGGCGTGGCGGTGATTGCATCGTCGGCTCCGGAAGGTCAGGCGGTCTTCTCGAGATAGGCGAGGAACTCGGCATCGGTGGCGCCCGGGAAACCGGTGAACGGGCCGACCACCTTCGCAGACAGCAGCCCGACGTCATGGAGACGGCCGAAGATTTCCATGAACGTCTCGGGAGTCCAGGTGCTGCAGTGGACGTCGAGGTAGTGCTTCTCCTTCCACACGAACTCCGCGTAGCCGAGGGCGTCGCGGTCGGAATAGTGGCGCGGCGCCTCCTCGAAGGGGGGCATCCGCTCGGCCACGATCGGCTCCCCCTGGTGGAAGAACGACTGCGAGAGGAAGTCCATCACCTGGGTCGGGGTGGGGCGTGACGGCTTCTCGATCGACCAGCCGACGATCTGCCCGAAGGTCGTGTTTTGGCGGTAGAAGTCCATCGACTTCGTCCGCATCGGCAACATGATCGCCACGCGGCCCCCCACCTCGACGCATTCGAGGATCTCGCCGAGCCAGCCAAGCGGATTGGGGACATGCTCCATCACATGGCTGGCGACCGCATAGGAGAACTTCCGCCCCCGCACGCAGTCGGACAGACGCTTGCCGGGAACCCACACCGCGTCGATCCACGGGACGTTCTTGCCGACGGAGCCGGGATTCTCGGATGCCTTCCGCTGAATCTCGTCGTTGTCGATGCAATCGACGTAGAACACCTCGTACTTCGAGCGGTCGACCATGGGGTTGAAGTAGGGGGCGATCTCGAGGCCGCACCCGGCCGTCGGCAGGCCGCTCATCACGAACCCGCGACGGGCCTCGGGACCGGAGAGGGGCACATCCACCGTGACGGCGAAATCGGTCGGAAGGGTGGCGACGTGGGACATGGCAAGACTCCTTGGATTCGTGTGTCGGCCGCGGTGCGCGGAGTTGGACGGGAAAGGCTGAGCCTCAGGCGGCACGGGTGACAGGGCCCGGTGTCACCGACCGGATCGGCAACGTGACACCGCGCTGCCCCTCGTCGAGCCAGGCAGCGACGCGTCCGGTGGAGCGGAGCCAGTCGACGGTGCGGGCGAGGCCGTCGGCGAGCGTCGTCGCGGCCCGGTAGCCGACCGCTTCTGCGGCCTGATCCACCGACATCACCCGGCGGGTGTACCCCACCGGCTTGTCGGCGAGGAACCTCGGCCGGAGCCCGGGGCCGGCCGCACGGGCCACCGCCTCGGCGATTTCGCGGATCGAGGTCTCGCGGCCCGACCCCAGGTTGAACGCGGCGCCGGCGAAGGGCCGCCGGTCGAGGGCGATCGTGGCGATCCCCTCCGCCACATCGCCGACATAGACGAAGTCGCGGGTCGCCGAGCCGTCGCCCCAAACATCGAAGCCGGACTGGCCGGTTTCGGCTGCGATGAGCGCCTTGCGCACAAGCGCCGCCACGACGTGGCCGCGGGCGGTGTCGAAGGTGTCGCCTGGGCCGTAGAGATTCGAGGGGATGACGGTGACGGTGTCGCGGCCGGCCATACCGCAGATCGCGTCGGCGGCGATCGACGAGGCGAGCTTGGCGTAGCCGTAGCTCCCCGTGTCACCCGAAGGGACCCCTTCGAGGAGCGCCGACTCGAGGAGGGGGAGCGAGGCATCACCGGAGTAGGCGCACGGGGTGCCTGCGAGGACGACACGGCCGGCACGGCCGCGGCAGGCGGCGCGGATGACGTTGAGGCCGAGCCGGAAGTTGTCGTGGAATGCCCGCCCGGCGCAGCCACGCAGGTAGCCGACGCCGCCGACGTCGGCGGCCAGATGGATGATCGTGTCGGCGTCGGCAAGGAGCTTTTCTGCGACCTCCGGGTCGCGGAGGTCGCCGTCACGGCGCCCCAAGGCCCGCACCTCGACATTCCGCCTGCGGAGACTCTCGACGACGTGCGACCCGAGGAACCCGCGGGCGCCGGTGACGTGGATCTTCATCGATTACCCCGTGTGGTTGCGCCGATCGCTCAGGCCGCCCGAGCGGCTCCGGTGAGCACCGAGCGGTAGACCTTCTCGTACGCCGCCTGTGTCATGTCGAGGGAATAGGTCGCCCGGGCAGCCGCCCGGTGGACCCGTGCGTCGGGATGGAATCGGTCCTCGTCCCGGGCGCATTCCTTGATCGCCTTGGCGAACGACTCCGCGTCACCGACATCGACGGCGATGCTCGAGAACGCCGCCTGCTTCTCCATCCGGTAGACGAACATCGACCGGGCCCGCGACGTGATCACCGGCTTGTCGTAGGACAGGGCGTCGGCGAGCACGGCCGAACCCGACTGCCCGACCTCGTCGTACGGCAGCACGAACACGTCGGCCTGCGAGAGCACTGCCCCCTGCTCGGCCGGATCCCCGAGGAATCCGGTGAAAATGATCCGCGACTGCAGCCCCGAGACGTCGGCCTGCTGGATGAGATCCATCCAATAGTCGTTGCCGGTCTTGTCCTTGGGATGGACACCTCCGGCAACGACGAGCTTGTACGACTCTGGCAGGTGCTTGAAGGCGTTGAGGAGGTGGCCGTGTCCCTTGTAGCGGCTCACGAAGCCCGGCATCATCACCCACGTCTCGCGCGGCTGCTTCACGAAGGCCGGTGTGACATGCGCGCTCGCCACCCGCTCGATCGGGATCGGGATCACGGTCACGCGCTTTTTGAGCTTCGGGAAGGTCTCCACGAAGTATTTGTGGGTGTCCTTGCTGTGAAGGACGATGGCGTCGGCGCGGTGGAGCGCGGCGCTGATGTGCCGATTGCGGAGGCGGTGGAAAACCCCCTCGACGAACTGCGACGTGGGCCGATTGCGCTGGTTGCGGGTCATGCTCTTGAGCCAGGTGTGCAGGCTCACGACGAGCGGCTTGTCGAGGCGGCGGCAGACGTCGGCGAAGCGCTCGTTCGACGGGCCGATCCGGCGGGCGAAAAAGCAGAACTCGTGCTGGATGTGGACCAGATCGGCCGGGGAGCGATTCACCCGGCTGATCAGATCGGCGAAGTAGCGATTCATCTCCCCGGCCGAGATCCGCCGGTCGCCATCGATGAAGTTCTGCATGTCGAAGGGGAGGACATCGGAAAACCGCTCGAGGCCCACAGCCAAGCGCTTCGCGTACTCGGCGTTGCCGCACTGCTGATCCCAGGGGGTCATGAGGGCCACGGAAAGCCGTTGTGACCGCGACCGACCGGGGAGTGCCTGGGGGGGGAACGCCGCCGGAGCGCGGCGGGAAGTCGGGTCGGCATCGAGGAGATCCGAGTCGACGTCTGGCATGGGCAGTCCTTCGCGCGAGCCGGTCTTCCGGGCACCCGACGGCGCCTTGGGCGCCGTCCCCGGGGATCACCCAGGCAGAATCCTCTGGCGGGATTCCAGGGACGGCCCGGGAGGGTAGCAGGCGACCCAGCTCCCCCAAAGGCCATTTCCACGCGTGGTTTTGGCCCTTCTCCTCCCCTTCCCTGCCTTCCGTCGGTGGGAGTGGGATCAACCCTGGGGCCGACGCCGATCGTCGCGCGTTGGCGGCGGAGCGAGACGCTCCAAGGGGACAAATCCGTCATTCCCGGGCGGGATCCCCGGCGGGGGCCCACAGGAGGGAGCCAACAGCCGGCTCCAGAGCGTCCGTGCCATCCACGCAGCCGCCACCCCGGCGACGACGATCGCGACCGCATCCTGAAGAAGTGGTGACAGGAGTGGTGCCATGGAAAGGCTCAGCCGGTGAGGAACGTACCGACCTGATAGGTGACGAAAGCGCCGAGCCACGCAAGCACCGTCATCCCGGTGAACGACACCACCGGCCAGACCCAGCTGCCGGTCTCGCGGCCGATCACCACAAGCGTGCTTGCACACTGCGCACACAGCGCGAAAAACACCATGATCGACAGCGCCACCGGCAGGGTGAACACCTTCCGCCGGCTCCCGTCCCAGGTCGCCGCCCGCAGCCGGCGGACGAGCGCCGTCTCCCCTTCCTCGCTTCCGGTGTCGACGTCGCCGAGGTTGTAGATCACCCCCAGGGTGCCGAGCACGACCTCGCGGGCCGGGAAGCTGGCGATCGCCGCACACCCCAACCGCCAGTCCCAGCCGAGCGGCCGGACGACCGGCTCGACGAACCGACCGGCAAGCCCGAGGAAACTCAACCGCTGCGCCGCCCCACGCCGGGCCGCGTCGAGCCCCTCGGGGGTGTCGAGCGCCTCGAGGGCGGCGGAGAGATCGGCCTGGGTCGCAGCGTCCTCCCCTCCGTCGAGCCGGGTGCGGAGGGCCGTCCGCTCCCGGACCAACTCGGCTTCGATGGCCGCCTCGTCGCGCGGGTAGTGCGACAGCGCCCACAGCACGACACTCATGGCGAGGATCGTCGTGCCGGCCCCCGAGAGGAATGACCAGGTGGCTTCGCGCACTCGCTCGAGGACGATCCGCGGCTGCGGCCAGCGCCAGCCGGGGAGCTCCATGACGAACGGCTGCGGCGGCCCGCGGAACACCGTCCGGGTGAGGACCAGCGCCGTGAGCGCCGCGACGACCACGCCGAGGGCATAGAGCGCGGCGAGAACGAGCGCCGGCAGCCGCAACCACGGGATCCCCGCCACGGGGACGTTGGGGACGAACGCACCGCAAAGAAGGAAATAGACCGGAAGCCTCGCCGAACAACTCATCAACGGAGCGAGCAGGATCGTGAGAAGCCGATCGCGGGGATTCTCGATCGTCCGCGCGGCCATGATCCCCGGGATCGCGCAGGCAAAGCTCGAGAGGAGCGGGATGAACGACTTGCCGGAGAGCCCCACACCGACGAGGAGCCGATCCATGAGAAACGCCGCGCGGGACAGGTAGCCACACCCCTCGAGGATCGCGATCCAGAAGAACAGCAACGCGATCTGCGGCACGAACACGACCACGCTCCCCGCCCCGGCGATCACACCGTCGACGACGAGCGATCGGATCGCCCCTTCCGGCAGGAGGCCGCGGACGAAGTCGGCCACCCCGTCCACCGCGAACGAGATTCCCTCCATGAGCGGAGCAGCGAGCCAAAAGATCGAGCTGAACACCGCGAGCATCGTCAAAGCGAACAGGAGCGTGCCCCAGAGACGGTGCGTCACGACGGCGTCGATCCGGTCGTCGATCGTGCGTGCCACGGCTTGACGGCGGACGACGCCCCCGACGACGCCTTCGATCCAGGCATAGCGCCCCATCGCCTCGCGCGCCGTCGCAGGCTGGGCGGGATCGACGGCGAGGAGCGCCGCGGCGAGCCGGTCGCAGGGAATCGAATAGCTCTGGATTTCGGTCGGCAGGCCATGGCCGAGGACGACGATCGTCGTCGGCTCGCCCGAGCGGGCCGCGTCGTGGACCACCTCCAGAAAGCCCTCGGCGGTGGCGGCCTTCGTGGAGGGGCCGGTGGGGCCGCCGGCGCCCTGCTTCCAGACGGTCGCTTCGGCGCCGTAAGCGCCGGCGATCGCCGTCACCTCCTTCGGTTCGAGGCCGCGGTCGGGATCGAGGAGACCGATCACGTGCCGGCCGTCGGCGAGGACCACATCGTCGGCATGTTTGTCACGCTGCCGCTCGATGAAGCCGGCCAGGGCGACGAGCGTGTCGAGACGCTGCTTTGGGGAAAGCCCGGCGAGGGCGTCGGCGTGGCGCCTCGAGAGGTGCCAGAGCGTCGGCTCGATCTGCCGGTATTCGCGGTCGCTGACGTCGAGTTTCGCACGGATCCGTGGCGAATCGTCGCGGGCAAACTCGGCGAAAGCGGCAGCGGCTGACGATGCATCAGGCTCGGCGGCGAGGGCGGCCGCGGGGGCGAAGCCGCCGATGGTGAGGCCGATGGTGAGATGGAGAAGGATCGTCACGCACCACGGCGCCATGAAACGTCGCCACGGGGCGAGTGCCCCTGCCAGGAAGCGGTCGGTGGCGAGCGTGCGGGGCATGGAAGAGAGGCTCTCGCTGTCGTGGTGATGCTTCATCGGCCGGCGATCAGCGGACGGGGATGCTGAATGGATGCCATGGCGCGAACCGTCGCCCGACGGCCATCCGCCTCAATCTATCCCCCGGATCAGCGGAGCGGCACCCAGGCTCCCGCCCGCTGCGGATCGTCTCTGCTCTGGCAACGCCTTTCCCACTGAGGGCGGCCTGTCAGCCGTCGAGACGACGCTCGACCGAGATCCGGAAAACTTTCACGACTGGAGCGTTGACGACCGCCCTGCCGATGGGTACTGTACGCGCGTTCACATTCCGAGGGAGGCGGGTACAGTGGCCGACGACACGACAACCTCCGACGCCGCCGGCAGTCTGGCTGATCTCGTGGCCCGGCAGGTCGTGAGCCGGGCCGGAGGCCGGTTCGGCCAGAGCGTCTGGACGTGCCTCGAGCCCGCCGACACCGAGGCTCGCGCGCCGCGGGCGATTTTCCCGAGCGGCTTCCGGGGGATCGATCGGCTCCTGCCGGCCGGAGGGATCGGAAGCGGCAGCCTCGTCGAGTGGATCGGGGAGCCGGCCTCGGGAGTGGCGACGCTCGCCTTCGCGGTCGCCGGGGGTCTGCGTGGAGCCCGACCGCCGGGCACCGCCGGGCCGATCCTCGTCGTCGATCGCCGCGGCCGGTTTTATCCGCCGGCGGTGATGCCCTGGCTCGAAGGGCATCTGGTGGGGAATCCGAAAGCCCAGGTGGCGGCCACGGGCGCGCTCGTCGTCGTCCGCCCGTCGCGCGACGAAGACGAGATCTGGGCGATCGATCAGGCGCTCCGCTGCCCCGGCCTGACGGCCGTGGTGGCCTGGCCGGAGAACGTTTCCAGCACGAGCCTGCGACGCTGGCAATTGGCGGCCCGCGGCAGCGGCACGGTGGGGCTTTTGGTGAGGCCGGTGCGGGCCCGGCGCGAGCCGTCGTGGGCCGAGGCACGGCTGAACGTGTCGGCGGTCGCAGCGCTCGGCCGCTGGAGGGGGGGGGATGATGTTCCCTGGGCGCCGGCCGTCGGCTCGCTCGCGGTGCGGAGGCACCGGCTTTCGCTCCAGGAGGGGCCGTGGGCGTGTGAACAGCCCCCCGATCTTCCTACCGTCGAGATCGCCCTCGATCTGGCCACCGGCCGGGAGGCGATCGGCGACGCCGACAGGAGCTCCCTCCGGAAGGCCGGCCCGTGGAGCGCCGATCTACCGGACGGCCGGCGCTGGTCGCCAGGCGTACTTCCTGATGCCAATGGGGCGGGAGGCGTGTCGTGCCGCGCATCCTGACCCTGTGGTTCCCGCGCTGGCCGGTGCAGCGACGCTTCTCGAACAATGCCGAACTGCGGCACGTGCCGGTATTCGTCTGCCAGCGTCAGCCGCGAGGTTTGATGACGGTGGTGGCCTGGGCCATTCCCCGTCTGCCGTCACAGGATGCCGGTGGCGCGAGAGCTGCGGAGGGCCCCGCTATCCATGCCGGCATGCCTCTGGCCGAGGCCATGGCGGTGGTGGCGCTCGCGCATGGCTCACGGAGCTGCCGCCGGGCCTGGATCGATCATGACGATCCGGTGGCCGACCGCGACGCGCTGCTGGGGATCGCCCGTTGGTGTCGGCGCTTCACGCCGGCCGTGGCGGTGGAAGGGAGCACCGGGGCGGAGAGCCGGCGGCCGGAGTGTCTCCACCTCGACGTCACGGCCACGGCAGGGTTTTTCGGTGGCGAAGAGCGGCTGGGACGCACGGCGGTGTGGACGCTTGCCGCGCGTGGCCTCCATGCCCGTGGGGCGATCGCCGACACCCCCGGTGCCGCCTGGGCCGTTGCCCACCACACCGACCGGCTGGCAC
>Ga0208719_1000499_pt1 | contig 12188 bp, 16 predicted proteins | sample LakMenEpi30Jul09_FD_150747 | JGI IMG/M metagenome (GOLD analysis project Ga0208719, IMG submission 150747) | Freshwater microbial communities from Lake Mendota, WI - 30JUL2009 deep hole epilimnion (SPAdes) | ecosystem: Environmental > Aquatic > Freshwater > Lake > Epilimnion/Euphotic zone ... | reverse complement strand
GGTGCCGCAGCCACCGACATCCCGCTGTCGGAGTGGTTTATGATTGCCACGTCGGCGGGAGCGCTGCTGCTGGTGACAGCAAAACGAGAAGCGGAGCTGAAACGGGTGACGGAGACCGGGGCGACGTCAACACGGGCGGTGCTCGCCGCCTACACCCCGTCGTTCCTCGGGTCGGTGCGGTCCATCGCCGCCGGTTTGGTGCTGGTGGCGTACTGTCTGTGGGCGTTCGGGCCCGGCAACGAGCTCCCGGCAGTGTACGCGCAGGCGTCGCTGGTGCCGTTCGCGGTCGCCGTGCTGCGCTACACGATGCTCGCCGACGCCGGGGTTGCCGAAAAGCCGGAACGACTCATCCTCACCGACTGGGTGACGCTCGTCGCCGGGGCCCTGTGGGCGGCCATCTACGGGTACGGCATCTACCTGTCGTAGCCAACGACTTTTTTGGGTGCTAGCCCGACAGGAGAGACATGGATGAGTTCACCCCCGAAGAACGAAATGTTCTTGCCCCCTACTTCACGAATCTGGATCGGCCGGTGTTCGCTCTCACAAACCTTCCCGAGGTGGTGAAGGGGGCGTTGTTCGCCCGCTACTCACGTTCGGCGAAAAGTCTGCGCCGTCTCTTCCTTGACGAGTTCGCGGACACGGTCACCGAAGCCACTGGGGTCGCTCAGGACCCGGAGAGCGCCAGCCGCCTGTTTGAACGGGTGTTCGTCGAGTACGGTGACGACTCGGTGGCGCAGCTGGGCGGCGCCCACGTCGCCGTCGAGGGGATCTCGAACGTCGCGACGAAGCTGCTGGAGAGGGGGCGGCTCATGTCGTATCTGGAGCAGTCCACCCGCTACATCCGCTACGACCAGCCCCGCAACGGCAGCTTCCTGTACCTGCGTCCCGCAGAAATCGACGGCATGGACGTCGCTGCCCGCTACCACGACACCATGGACCACCTGTTCCGCGCCTACAGCGAAACGACTGACCGGGTCCGGACCCACCTCGGTGGCGATGACGGCGACCCGGCGTGGCGGCGGGCCGCGCTCGCGGCGTCGCTGGACGCAGCCCGTGGGATCCTCCCGGCGGCGACCACCTCGAACGTCGGGGTGTACGGCTCCGGGCAAGCCTACGAGGCGCTCCTGCTGCGCCTGTACGCCCACCCGCTCATCGAAGCCCGCGAGCTCGCCCAGAACCTGCTCCGGGAACTCGAAGCGGTCATCCCGTCGTTCGTGAAACGGGTGTCCCGCCCCGAACGGGGTGGCGTTTGGGTCGAGTACCTCGCCGAACGCGACGCCGCCGCCGCCGAACTCGTCAACAAGTTGTACGGCAGCACAGCAGCCCGCACCGTCGGGTGCGTCGGGGACGACGTCGCCGGGATCGCGGTCCGGCTCACCTCCTACGGGGAGCACGGCGAAGATCGGGTGCTGTGCGCTATCGCTCAAGAGCACTCGGATCTCGACCACGACGCGGCGTGGCGGCAAACCCGGCGCCTCTCCCCCGGGGAACGCGCCCAGCTGATGGCCGCGTACGTGGGGCGGCGCACCAACCGGCGGCACCGACCCAGCCGGGCGTTCGAGGAAGCCACCTACGCGTTCGAGATCCTCAGCGACTACGGGGCGTTCCGGGACCTGCAACGGCACCGCATGCTCACCGTCGAGTGGCAGACCCCAACCACAATCCACGGCTACGTGCGCCCCGCCCTCGTGGACGCCGCCGGATGCGCACCCCTGTTCGACGAAGCGATGGAACGCGCCCACACCCTCCACGAGGCACTGGTCCGGACCCGACCCGACATCGCCCCGTACGCCACCTGCATGGCGCACCGCATCCGGTACACGTTCACGTTGAACGCCCGCGAACTCATGCACCTGTGCGAGCTGCGCTCCACCCCCCAAGGGCACCCCGCGTACCGGACCGTCGCCCAGCAGATGCACCAGCAGGTCCGTGACGTCGCCGGACACCACCTCATCGCCGACGCCATGAAGTTCGTGGACCACACCCCCAGCGTAGGCCCCGGTCGACTTGACGCCGAACGCGACACCGAAAAGCGGCGCAGCGACAAGGCGTAAAGAGTCCCACCCCATCACGGAGCAGTGCAATTTGCGCACCTCAACTGTTTCATGTAGACTAAATAGTGTGGAAAACACTTTGGTCACCGATGATGCGTTGAGCGAAAAGCTGCGGCCCGTCCTAGAGGGGCCCATCAGTGACGCCCTCGCTGCTGATGGCGGCTGGATCATCTACCTCGGGCACGACAACGGGGTGGTACATCTGCAGATGGGCGGCGGGTGCCAAGGCTGCGCGGTGGCGACCACCGCCACCATGGCGGGGCTGCGCCGCATCCTCATTGAACGCGTCCCCGGAATCGTCGACGTCGTCGACGTCACCGACCACGACGCCGGAGAAAACCCGTTCTACACGGAGACGCCAGTGTGGGCGAAGTGACCGTCCGCCCCTACAGGGCATCCGACACCTCGCAGCTGGACGCGCTCGTCGGCGCTCACACCGCCGCCGACCCCAGCTACGGCCCACCCGCAGGGCAGCCCGGCAGCGACTGGCTGGGCAGCGGAGTGGGGGCGTGCCTCACCCGGTTCGTCGCCATCTCCGACAGCCACACCGTCGGTCACGTCGCCGTCGGGAGCGTCCCACCTTGTCCACAGCGAGACCTGTGGATATCTCATCTGAAAAAAGATGTGACGCTTGTGGAAATCCGTCGAGGCATGGTGCACCCCGATCTGGTTGGCAGCAGAATCGGAGGTCAGCTCACAAAAACGGCAGTCCGGTGGGCTACCGAACGGTCCTACCTGCCGGTTGCGGCATCCGTCCAAGGACGCACCAGTTCTACCGCAATGATGCGGCGTTACGGGTGGGAGCCGTGTGGGGTCATCGACGTCGACGGCTACGGCCCCGTCACCCTTTGGGTCCCGCCCACAAAAATTGTTGACAGGTGACCGCCACCCCCGCACCCCCGTGCGGCCCTGTGGGTAACCCTGTGGAAAACCTGTGGGCAACCCTGTGGATAACCCTGTGGAAAACCTGTGGATAAGGTGCGAAGAAAAAACATCCGTGTAGTTCAGGCCCAGAAACTGTCACGCAGCCGACAGGGAACAGGTGGAGCAAACGAACGCCCAAACTGTTTTGTCGACGCTCGGCGGACGCATCATCATCGATCTCCCTGCGAAGGTTGTGAAACGGCACCTGAAATGCTGCGCCGCCGTCCAAGACGCCACCCGGGAGGAGATGCGTGCCTCCCACTGGAACGGCGACCGCGTCCCGCTGGCACCCGCCCCGATCACCGAGCGGGTGAACCGGCGCACCACCCGGGTGCACCTCACCGCCGATCAGCTCTTCCACCTGTTCTCTGACGTGTACACCCGCATCTCTCTCCGCATCATCCCGGACCGAGCCAGTGAACGAACCGTAAAAATCATTCACGATAACGTCCCCGATCTCCTCGACCGCATCAACCATCGCCCGCGCCGCTGAAACCAACCCACCCTCTTCTCGGCATAAAAGAAGAGAGAGGAGAGGCGGGTTGCCATGAAAGAAAACACGCGGGAGTCCGCCGGTAACGAGATCACCGTCTGGGAGGTCGCGAAAGTCCTCCAAGGGCCCGTCGACGGCTTCTCCGACACCTACGAGATGCACAACGTCACCATCCGCCGCCACCTCCTCAACGGCGACCTCGGTGACGCCCGCGACCAGACCGTCCTCCTGTTCCTCGACACCGCCCGGTTCCTAGGGCGAACCATCGAAGACGCAGCAGAGCTCAGCCGGTTCTGCTCAAAAGTGGTCGCCGCTATCGCCTGCGACCGCCTCCCCGACACCGCAATCAACCGTGTCATCGAAAAACTTGAAACCCAGTTCGAGTAAAACGTCAACTTTTCTTCTGGCCTCGATAAAATATGGGAACCAGACACAGTCGAGAAAGAAAAGAACGTTGCAGATCGTCATTGGATTCGGAGAAAAGTCTAACATTGAAGGCCTCCGCGCCGAAGTTCTCGGGTGGCCCGTCCACGCCGACGTCGACGACGACACCCTGTACGCCACCCGCCACATCGTGGCGGTGACCGGCGACGGCAACGTTGTCGGGGCGGTTTCCTGCTCGCTGGTGGCGTTCCCGAACGGCGACGGAGCCAACTTCGGGGCGTCCCGGGCGGTGCGCTTCTGGGGTCTCGCCGTTGACCCCCGGTTCCAGTACCACGGGATCGGCACCCAGCTCATGGGCGCCGTGAAAGAGCGAGCCTACGACCTCGACGCCCGCGTCCTGTGGGCGTACGCACGACACGACGCCGTCCCGTTCTACGAGCACATGGGCTTCGACGTGTTCGAAGGCCCGAAGGAAAGCGACCTCAGCGGGCTACCTAGCAAGCGGGTGGCGCTGCATCTCCGAGACGTCGGGTAACTACAACAAGCAAAACCGGCGACCCGGTTCAGCCGCCTGCCCCGGACAGGGCGCCCAGCACGGTCCGGGCTTTCTTGCGGCGCAAAATTTTTCGCCACAGGGAGGCCACAATCAGCCCGTAGACGGCTGCAGCGGCAACCCCTGACGCGGCCCCCGCCCACAGCGACACGCTCCCCGCCGCCACCGTGCAGGCAACCACGAGAGAAAACAGGAACCCCTGCAGGAAACGGGTGACGCCCACAAGCTGCTTCGTACGCACCCGAAAATAATACCAGAGGTGGCGGTGAATACGGCGAACGGGCACCCCCCAACCCAACCCGCTCGGTAAGGGAAGCCCTACAAGGCGGAACGACGGGGAAAACCATGTCAAAAAAACGTGGAGCGCGGCATAACGTGATAGAAGCTTGTACATCACAGGAGGAAGCCGTCATGCCTGTCAAGAACCCGTCCGAGCGTCGCGGCGTAGGCTCAAACCAGTACCAAGACAAACCGCCCCGTCCAATCAACCCTGACGAAGCCAACCGCAACAACAACCGGTCCCGCAGCTCCCGCAGCGGCGTCGGCCAGCTCGCCTCCCGCACCCCCGAAGAATGGGTCGAAGAGTGCGAGCGGCTCATCCGCAAACAGGCGCGCCTCAGCAAAGACCTCGACGGCGTGTACGCGCGCATGCAGTCCGTTGAGCCGCTGTCCGACGAGTACTACGACACCCTCGACAAGGTTGACGACCTCGAACGCGACCTAGAGATCGTCAACCAAGAGATCTACGAAGCGTCCATCCACGCCGAGGGTCGCACCGCCGCTGACGTCGCCGCCACCCTCCCCGGTCGACTCACCGAGCAGTACCTCGCTCTCGACGGGGCGCTCACCGCCACCGACGGCACCGCAACCGTCGAGGTGCTCTGGGGGGTAGAAGGGGCGCTCACCGCCACCCGACGCGACATCATCTTCCTGAACCGGCAAGGGATCCTCAAAGGGGCTCACGTCAACGAATTCTGCGAAAAAGTAGGTTTGCACGCCGCCCAGCTGCGCCGCCTCACCACCCACGAAAACCTCACCAACGCAAGCCACAAGCACCTCACCGAAATCCAGACAAGCGTCGCGGAGCTCTACAACACAGCGAAAGAGTTCGTGAAAGGGATCCGCCACTAAAAAGCGTCACCACCCCAACCCCCATCTGCACTACACTGAAAAGGTAGAACAGACAAAAAAGAGGTGGTGACGATGGACAGCGGAAACTTCCCTGACTTCCTCGACACCACGGTGCGCCGCAGCAAAAGCGGGAAAGCAACCCGGGTGTTCCACGAGGACGGCTCCAGCGAATTCTACTTCTCCAACGAGAAAGAAACTCAAGACGAGCTCGTCGAATTCTACGAAAAACACGGCCGGGACCTCACCGAGCACGACATGTCCCGCATCGTGGAAGCCCTCATGGACGAAACCGACGTCCACCCGTCGCTCCGGTACGCGTGGGAGGTCACCGGACGTATCGTCACCGAAGAGAACCGCACCCTGCTCACCCCCACCGAACTCGCCGAATGGTACTGCGTCATCCACGACTGGGAACGCGACCACCCCGACGAACTCTCCCTTGACGACCTCGCTCTCGACGACGACGTCGCCGAAGGTCTCCACGACGCCATCGCCAACTACGACCACCTCCGCACCGTCGTCCCCGCCGACGACCCCATCAGCCACGTCACCCTTGACGTCCTCCACATCGCCACCACCCTCATGGCCGGAAAAGCTCCCGTGTCCGCCTACATGCTGTCCAACCTCGCGTTCCGCACCTCACCACCACAAATCGACATGTTCGTCATGGTCGGCGGCAGCCTCGCGAAAGCCAGCCTCAACTCCGGGGCGTTCCAGCGCGACCCTGAGCTCGTCGATACCGTGTCACGGATCGCCGAAACGTTCAACGTCGACACCGAAGCCGTCCGGCTCCTCAACAGCATCGACATGGCCGACGACCGGTTCACCATCACCGGCGACAACTTCACAATCGCCGCCACCGTCGCCTCCGTGATCGCCGGGATGCTCGCCTGCGACGTCCTCCCCGAACACGCCGTCATGGCGATGCTCGACACCGAAGACGACCACCCCGACGACACCACAGACGACACCCCGGACGAGTAGGGGCGGCGACCACCCGATCAGACGCCCCCCTCGTCTTCCCCTTCCGACCACGAAAAAGCGGAACGGTACGGGACCAGCGGGGCGCTAATAATCCACGCCAACCACAAAAACAAGAATGGAAGGGCGATCCGTACAGCGGCATTGCAGATCTGCCCGGCGAGCTCCACAGCCCCCCACCCGGTGGAGCCACCCACCAGCCACAACACCACCCCGCCGAACGCCAACCCTGTCGCCGTCATGCACGCCGCCACAACCCGGTCCAGCTGATCCGCCTTCTCCTCCAACGTCACCCGACGCCGCCGCAAACGCTTCACCATCACAACACCTCTTTCTCATGTAGGGAAACACCAGTAAAGCACATTTTTCTTTTCGACGCAACACCCCCAACGAAACTCGGTACAATAAAAACAACGACACAACGACGTGACGTTAAAACCCGGAAGGACAACACATGCACAACGGCGTGCTTCACACGTGTTCCATCGACGGCCACACCGTCGAGATCCGCAGCCAAGCCACCATGGTCGGACTCGCCACCAACGGCTGCATCCACAACTCGTCCGAGTTCATCGAGTACCTCCTCCACATCGACGGCACCGCCGTCTGCCCGCCACCCCCCGGCTGGGTCGACGAAAATGGCATCCCGTTCGGGAACGTCCGGCGCGGCGCCTTCGATACCCCCGGCAACGCCCTCTCATGGGCCCAGTACACCATCACCGGTGAACGGCAAAAGAGGCCAATCGGGCACCTCGTCACCACCGCCTAGGCGCCCGAAACGACGAAAAGTCCCTCGGCGACATTTTCTGGCATAACCTACAGACAACGAACCAGAATGCACGCCCGGTGGTACAACGCTGCGCCGGGCGCCGTAAGGGCACCATGGCAACTCGACAACCGCAAAGCCGCAACATCGTCCGGCGTCACAAACGCGACGCGTACGAACGCGGCGACGGCACCGCCGTCCAAGGCACCATCGTCAACCCCGACGGCCCCACTACCACGCAAGCCAACGGTGGAGCCACCCACCAGCAGGCATCCGCAGCCGCCACCGCCGGAGTGCAGCAGCTCGCCGACACCCGCACCCCCGCAGAACGCTACCGCGAAGCCGCCACCCTCCGCGCCGTCGGCGGAGACACCCGCTGGCGCAGCATCGCCGCCGCTCACGACTGGGCCGCCGACGTCCGCGCCGCCGTCGACACACCCCCCACCCGAGAAAACCTCGCCGCCGCGTTCCGAGAACTCGAAGGACTCGACCGCAACATTGCCGCCCTCCGCAAAACCGCCAGCTCCATCGGACGAGAAGAAGCCGAAGCACTACAAACCGAAATTGAGAAACTCGCCCAAACCTACACCGCTCTCACCCCCGCCGGAATCCGAGTCGGCGAACCCCGCCGCAGCGAAACCCTCGCCCAACTCACCGACGAACAAGTCCACGCCGCCCACAACGCCACCCGCCACCTCGCCGGACAGATCGAACACGTCGCCCAAGTCGCCTCCGACCAGCTCACCACCGACGACGACAACCCCCGCCGCAAACGCCGAGGCAGACGCGGCGGCGGAGGGTACGGCGGAGGGGGTCGCATGGGGGGTGGCGGCATGTTCGGCGGGCGCGGCAACCAACAGCAACAAAACCAGAACGGCGGCCTCAACATCGTGTGGGAAACCCTCAAACGCGCCTTCACCGGCCGATAAAAGATTGCACGCAACCCGCCCCCTAAACTAAAAAGCTGCTACGCTACACAACGTGAACAGCTACACCGTCCACCCGCACCCCAACGGCGGCTACACCGCCGTCGAACACACCGAAACCCCCGGCCACGCCAGCCCCCGTTTCGACACCCTCCAAGACGCCTACCAGTGGGCCACCAACCACAGCCACCACACCCCCGCACTCCACCCCACCGTCTGGGAAACCCCACACGACAACCACCCCGCCCTCCACGCACTCATCGACGAACTCGCCCACCTCAAACGCCGCCTCGAAACACTGCTCACCGAACTCACTCAACTCCCCACCACCCGCTTCGACCACATGCTCGCCGAACTCGACGAAGACGAACTCGAAACACCAAACGTCTAACCCTACAAAACGCCACCAGCCCGACAGAAAAACAACGGGGCTATAGCTCAGCTGGAAGAGCGTTTCCATGGCATGGAAGAGGCCGCCGGTTCGAACCCGGCTAGCTCCACCCGAAGTGAACCCGAAACGCAGGTGCGGGGCACACCGTCAAGCTTCACTCATTTCCAGACGCGCCCCGTAGCAGACCATGAACTGTCTCCCCCCCAACCGCCATGGGGTCGGCGTTCTCAGTCGTCCCACCCGCAGCGTTCATGCCGCTATTGAGACAGAGGATGGCTAGCATCGGTCTTCCAAGCCAGCGGTTGAGATTTTAGTTCCTTCCTGCCCCGCTAAGTGAAATGATTTGACAAGGCGATAGTTGTGAAGTAACGTTATCTTTGTTTGGCGAGCGAACGGAGTGAAAACCGTTTCGGTCGCTATAATACCGGAGGGTCCGTGGCGCAACTGGTTAGCGCAGTGCACTTTTAATGCATCGGTTGTGGGTTCGAGTCCCACCGGGCCTACTGGAATCCGAACCGAAGTTCGGTCAACTTACCAAGAGGTGAACGTGAGCATCAGTGTGGTGTCCCTCGGCGGGACCGTGAACTCGTTCATGAATCACGCTGAGGCGCTCTCGGTGGACGGTCCACTGGGGGAACTTCAGCGGACGCAGGTCGCCACCACCCTTCTTGACAGCCTCGGCGAGGAGGACTGCGAAGTTTTCGCTCCCGTGTGGGGCATGTCGGAGGAGTTCACGGACGCCGAATGGTTCATGGTCGCCGGTTGGCTCCGACAGCACATCGCTGAGCGTCACCCGGACGGGGTCATTCTGCTGCATGGCACGGACACGTTGGAGTGGACGGCGGCGGCGCTGTCGTTCCTTCTCGCTCCGCCGGTGGTCCCGGACTTCCTGTCTGTTCCGGTGGTGTTGACGGGTGCGCTGGTGCCTGCTGGTTTGCCGGGAAGTGACGCTGGAGCGAATCTCGCTGGGGCGTTGACGGCGGCGCGGACCTTGCCACCCGGCGTGTACGTGTCATTTTGTGGCTCCGCTGTCGGCGAGTCGCAGGTTCATGTTGGAGCGCGGGTCACGAAAAGCTCGCTGGAAGCCCCGGCGTTCACGTCGGTGTCGGTTCCGCCGGTGGGGGTGGCCGACATGTTCGGGGCCATCACCGTGGACACGAAGTGGGTGCGGCATCTCGGGGACCGTTTCCCAGTCGACCATCCGTTTGATGTACTCGCGCACGTGGGTGACAATCTCGCTGCGGCTCCCCGGCTGCGGGAGTTCACGCCTGCCGCGCTGCTGGGTGACCCGGCCGGGAAAGTCGCTGTCGTTGACGTGACCCCGATGACGGACTGGGGGATGCTCACCGGACAGGTTGAAAACTATGCTGCGCACGGCACCGGTGGGGTGGTGCTGCGCCTGTATTTGTCAGGGACTGCCCCGTCGAATAATGAGGCGTCGGCGGTGACATTTGTCCGCGAGTGCGTCGCCCACCACATCCCGGTGGTTGGGGTGTTGCCGTCACCGCAGTGGCGCACCCCACCCGAGTACGAGTCATCTCGCCTGCTAGTGGGAGCTGGTCTGCGCACCTACCAGACGATGACACTCCCCGCAGCCGTCACCAAACTCGCCGCTGCCCTGTACGTGGCCACCCAGATGGAGCCCGAACCGTCAGCGGAACGATACGCCCTCACCCACGCGGTCATGTCAATCCCGTTCAACCACGAGTTCAGCATGTCGCTTTGATGCGCATGAATTTTTCGGTGTGCTGAGCTGGCCGAATTCTGAAGATTTTCTGTTTTCTGCCCCACCCGGAATAAAAACCCGACTAAACTGGTCATGATTACTATGGCTGGTTTTCGTGAGCTTCTGAGCGCCACTCGTGCGCAGGTGACTGAGGTGGATGCCGCGCGCGCCGACGAGGTTCGTCGCGACCCCACTGTCGTGTTTTTGGATGTGCGTGAACCAGACGAGCACGCTCAGGGGACGATCCCGGGGGCGATCCACATTCCGCGTGGGCAGATGGAGGCCAGCATCGAAGGTATGGTGCCTAACAAGGACTCGTCGATCCTCGTGTTTTGCGCCAGCGGGGTCCGGAGCGTGTTCGCCGCTAAGACGCTGGCTGAGCTCGGGTACGGCGACGTGGTGTCGATGTCGGGCGGGTTCAACAAATGGAAAGATGAGGGTCGCGAGTGGCGGGCGCCGCGCGTGCTCACCGCCGAGCAGCGCAACCGCTACCACCGGCACCTCCTCCTCCCCGAGGTGGGGGCTGAGGGCCAGCAGAAACTCTTGGACGCCAAGGTGCTGCTGCTCGGTGCCGGTGGCCTCGGTTCACCCGCCGCCCTGTACCTCGCTGCTGCGGGTGTCGGCACCATCGGGATCGTCGACATGGACGTCGTCGACGACTCCAACCTGCAACGCCAAATTATTCACAACGTGGATCGCGTCGGGATGCGCAAAGTTGACTCGGCGAAAGAGACGATCCGCCTACTGAACCCCGACGTCGAGGTGGTCACCCACGACATGCGCCTCGACGCCACCAACGTCGTCGACCTGCTCAGCCAGTACGACATCGTCGTCGACGGAGCCGACAACTTCCCGAGCCGCTACCTGCTCAACGACGCGTCGCTGGTCACCGGCACGCCCGTGGTGCACGGCTCGATCTTTCGCTTCGACGGGCAGGTCACCGTGTTCCTGCCCCACGACGGTCCCTGCTACCGCTGCTTCCTCCCCGAGCCGCCCCCCGCCGAGCTCGCCCCCTCCTGCGCCGAGGCCGGTGTGCTCGGCGTGCTGCCCGGCATCATCGGGTCCCTCCAAGCCGTCGAAGCGATCAAACTCATCGTCGGGCTCGGCGAGTCGCTGTCGGGCCGCCTCCTCGCCTACGACGCCCTCGACCAAGACGTGCGCACCTACCGGATCCGCCGGGACCCGAACTGCCCAGCCTGCTCGGTCCCGGCGGACACGCTGGTGATCGCCGAGTACGACGAGCACTGTGCCCCGCACCCCACACCCGCCCGCACGGATTCCCCAGAGAGCGGTTCCCCCAAGAGCCTCGCCGAAGCGTTCACCGCCGGGTTCCGCAACCCTGCCCCCGTCGCCTGAGACAGGGATTCGTGAACAAAAACAGCTGCCCGGAAACCCCAAAAAAAAGGGCCCGTGAAAGCCTCAGAGGGCCGCTACAACCACCCAGACGATGGAATCCCCGTCAAGGCCGCCCAGAGCCCCGCAGGAGGCTCTACAGCGCCTCTCACGGGCACCGCGGGGGACCTTCGGGGTTGGTTTCCCGGGGGGATCGGCAGTGGGGCGGCACCGAATTGAAAAATGGCATAAAATGAACGTCAACAAGGCGGTTCCCTACCATGTCTCCCTCCCCCACTACTGACGACTACCAGACAGCACCCCTGCTGTGGCTCATCCCCGAAACCGTTGACGGGGAGCCCCAAGCCCCACCCCAGTACCTCCAGCCCGGCCCCGTCGACCCTTCCACCGGCACACAGAAAACTTTCGGGGAGCCCCCGCACGGCGACACTGCTACCTGATATACTCATTATGTGCCCCGCCAAGGTGATGAGCCTCGGCTGACGACCCCGGCGACACCGCCGGGG
>Ga0208719_1000498_pt1 | contig 12206 bp, 11 predicted proteins | sample LakMenEpi30Jul09_FD_150747 | JGI IMG/M metagenome (GOLD analysis project Ga0208719, IMG submission 150747) | Freshwater microbial communities from Lake Mendota, WI - 30JUL2009 deep hole epilimnion (SPAdes) | ecosystem: Environmental > Aquatic > Freshwater > Lake > Epilimnion/Euphotic zone ... | reverse complement strand
GCCCACGATGGGCGCGTGGGCCAGCTACGGACTCGGCAGCGAAAATGCGGACCTGCCCGCGTATATCTGCATGCAGAGCGGCCGAGGCGGGCAGCCGCTGCAATCGCGATACTGGGGCAGCGGCTTCCTACCCGCGCAGCACGGTGCGGTCACCTTCCGCGGCGCCGGCGACGCCGTGCTCTACCTCTCGAATCCGCCGGGCCTCAGCACCAGCGCGCGACGCGACACGATTGATGCAATGAACGAACTCAACCGCGTGCAACTCGGCGCGCTCGGCGATCCCGCCATCGCCGCGCAGATCGAAAACTACGAACTGGCGTTCCGCATGCAGGCGAGCGTGCCGGAACTCATGGACCTGTCGAAGGAACCGGATTCCACGTTTGATCTTTACGGCGCGAAAAGGGGCACGCCGAACTTCGCCGCAAACTGCATCGTCGCGCGCAGGCTCGCCGAGCGCGGCGCGCGTTTCATCCAGCTCAATCACCGCGACTGGGATCACCACAACGGCCTGCCCGGAGCATTGCCGGGGAGGGCAAAGGAAGTGGACCAGGGCGCGGCGGCGCTCGTGCAAGATCTCAAGCAGCGCGGGCTACTCGATGACACGATCGTGATCTGGGGCGGTGAATTCGGACGCACGAGCTACAGCCAGGGCGAAATCAAGGCCGCGAGCTTCGGCCGCGATCATCACCCGCGGTGCTTCACGATCTGGGCCGCGGGCGGTGGCTTCAAGGCCGGGCACATCCACGGCGAGACCGACGACTTCGGCTACAACATCGCGCGCGATCCGGTGAGCGTTCACGATTTCCACGCGACCCTGCTGCACCTGCTCGGAGTGGATCACACGAAGCTCATCCACCGCCACGAAGGCCGCGACTACCGGCTCACGGATGTCTTCGGAAAAGTCGTGGGCGACATCATCGGGTGAGTCCGGGACGATGCGGGCGATATCTCGCAATCTCGCACGGCTAGGGCTGTTGCTCGGCGCCTAGTGTTTTTCAAACCCTCCATGCCCACATCTCCGATTGTCGGCCTGTTCCTCGGAGACGGGCTCACACGAGCGACGGCACTGCCTCGCACTTCTCCCGCCAGCCGGGAAAATTCCACGAGTTCGGAAACGCGCGGCACTGCGCAGGCTTGACCGACTGCAGCCGGCAGTCGCGGCCATCCAGCCACTCGCACGAGCCGTCCGCCATTTCCAAAAGCGAAAGCCCCCGCCGATCCGGCCGCAGCCGCGTGTGCAGCGCGATGAACTCCTCCTCGCCCATCCCCACATGCGCCGCGATCACCGCGATCTCCTCCGTCCCCACGCGCACGACTCCGGGCCAGCGGCAGCAGTTCGTGCAGCGCTGGCAGGTGTAGTGAATCTCGCGATCTTCCGGCACGGTGCGGCGTGTGCGGCACCGCGCCAATGGTGTCGAGCAGATTACAGCAAATTCAGTGGTGCGGACGCCGCCAAAAGTTATCACGTCGCCCCACATGCCTTCCGCCACTTCATCGCACGCACAAGAAAATCTCCGCAGAGGTTTCATCCAGTGCGGACAATGCACGGAGGAGTTTGCGAAGAGCACGCTCATCTGTCGGCGCTGCAACCGCGTGAACAGCCGCAGCCCCCTCGTCATCGGACTGAAGTTTCTCGCGCTCGTGGCATTCGTCTGCACGGTCGGCCTGCTGGTGCGCTTCATCTCCGGCGCCGAACGCTTCCCCACGGTGGACGAGATCTCGCGCGCCACCGACCGTTCGCCTGCCGCCCCGGCTCAGGCCGACGTCCGATTCTAGCGCTGTTCAAAAAGGAGCGTCCACCCAGCTCTGTGCGACGGAGTTCCCTTTGCACACCCGCACCCAGCGTGTAGAGCGCGCCCGTGCCGAAAGCCGACCTGCCAATCTACGAACTCGAATCCGCCGTCGTTGACACGCTCAACGCCGGCAACCGGCTGATCCTCCAGGCACCGACCGGCTCGGGAAAGTCCACGCAGATCCCGCAGATTCTGTTCGACCGCGGACTTGCCGGGAACGGCCAGATCATCGTCCTCCAGCCGCGTCGTCTCGCGACCCGGCTGCTTGCAGCGCGCGTCGCCAGCGAGCGCGGCCAGCGGCTCGGCGATGAAGTGGGCTACCAGATCCGCCTCAATCGCGTCGCATCGGATCGCACACGGATTTTGTTCGTCACCGAGGGCGTGCTGCTGCGGCGGATGCTGAACGACCCAACGCTGCGAGGCGTGTCGGCGATCCTCTTCGACGAATTCCACGAGCGGCATCTCTACGGCGACATCACGCTCGCCGGCGCGCTGACCTTGCAGGAGAAGCAGCGGCCCGACCTGAAGCTCGTCGTGATGTCCGCGACGCTGGAGACCGGCGTGCTGGAAAAATATCTCGCGCCCTGCCGCACGCTCACGAGCGCGGGGCGCACGTTTCCGGTCGAGACGGAATATCTGGATCGCTCGATCCGTGCCAATGATTTCCCGATCTGGGACGCCGCCGCAAACGAACTCGAAAATCTCGCGCCGCGCACGAGCGGCGACGTGCTCATCTTCATGCCCGGCGCGTATGAAATTTCGCGTACGATTTCCGCAGTACGTGCGTCGGCGGTGGGGAAAAATTTCATCGTCCTGCCGCTGCACGGCGAACTCCCCGCGAACGAGCAGGACGCCGCCGTCGCGCGCTACGATCAGCGCAAGGTGATCGTGAGCACCAATGTCGCGGAGACTTCGCTGACGATTGACGGCGTGCGTGTCGTCATTGACAGCGGCCTCGCACGCATCGCGCGGTTCGATCCGCACCGCGGCATCAACACGTTGCTCGTCGAGCGCATCAGCCGCGCAAGCGCCGAGCAGCGCGCAGGCCGCGCGGGCCGCACTGCACCGGGCGTGTGCCTGCGGCTGTGGACCGATCGCGAGCACGCAGACCGTCCCTCGCAGGAACTGCCCGAGGTGAAGCGGCTCGATCTCGCCGAAGTCGTGCTCACACTAAAGGCTGGCGGCGTGAACGACGTTGCAAATTTCCGCTGGCTCGAAGCGCCCGAGGCGAAGTCGCTCGAACGCGCGGAGACACTGCTGCTCGATCTCGGCGCGACCGATTCCTCCGGCCAGATCACCGGGCTTGGCCGGCGGATGCTCGCATTCCCCGCGCACCCGCGGTACGCGCGGATGCTGCTCGCCGCGCACGAGCGCGGCTGCGTGCCCGCGATCTGCCAGGTCGCCGCGCTCACGCAGGGGAAGCCGATCCTCCACCGCAGCCAGGGCAAGCAACAGCAGGACGACCGCGAAGACTTGCTCGGCGGCGACGGGAGCAGCGACTTCTTCGTGATGCTGCGCGCCCTGCGCTTCGCGGAGAATGCAAACTTCAATCCGCAGAAGCTGCGTCCGCTCGGAATCAACGGCGTCGCCGCACGCGAGGCGCTCGCACTGTCGCAGCAGTTCCTCGGCATCGCGCGCGACGAAGGCCTCTCCACCGAACCGCGCGACCCGAGCCCCGAAAACACCGCGCGCTGCATCCTCGCAGGCTTCCCCGATCTCGTCGGCATCCGGCTCGATCGCGGGACACTGCGCGTGCAACTCGTCCACGGACGTCGCGGCGTACTCGCCCGCGAGAGCGTCGTGCAGGATGCCCCGCTGCTCGTCGTGAGCGAGGTGCGCGAAGTGGACAGCCGCGACGACGTGCAGACGCTGCTCACCCTCGCAACCGCCGTGAAGGAGGAATGGCTGAAGGAAATTTTCCCCGCGGCATTCAGCCAGCAGACCGAGTGTTTTTACGACACCACACAGCGACGCGTGATGTCGCGCAAGGTCACGCGTTTTCGCGATCTCGAAATCCGCGCCGAGCGCAGCGACGACGTGCCGCGCGAGCAGGCCGCCGCACTTCTCGCCGCCGAGGTCGTCGCGGGACGCTGCCCGCTCGACAAATGGAACTTCGACATCGAGCAATGGATCGTCCGGCTAAAGTGCCTCGCCGAATGGCGCCCGGAGTACGAGCTGCCGCCGCTCACGCAGGCCGACCGCCGCACGCTCATCGAACAGCTCTGCCTCGGCGCGATGAGCTACCGCGAGATCAAGGATCGCGACGTGTGGCCCGTCGTGAAGTCGTGGCTCTCATCCGCACAGCTCGATCTGCTCGACCGCATGGCACCCGAGCGTTTCGAGCTGCCCGGCGGACGCCGCGCAAAAATCACCTATGCCGACAACGCACCGCCGACGCTCGCAGCGCGCATCCAGGATCTCTACGGCGTGGACGGCGACATCCGCATCGCGGGCGGAAAAATCTCGCTCGTGATCCAGATCCTCGCGCCGAACCAGCGCCCGGTGCAGATCACCACGAGCCTCTCGAATTTCTGGAAGGAGAGCTACCCGAAGCTGAAGCAGGAACTCTCGCGAAAATATCCCAAGCATGAGTGGCGGTGAAGCCGTAACCGCGCTCGTGAGAGCGCGGGCACGAATTGCTTTCACCGGGGAAGATCAGCCCGCGCTTTTACAAGCGCGGCTACCGAAAAGCTCACCGCGTGATTTTGCGCAGCGCCTTTTCTGAACGCAGGTAGATCGTCCCATCGGCCACGGCGCTCGAGGCGAGCGTCGCGTCGCCGATGTCGTTTTTCGCGATCTGCTCGAAGGTCTTCCCGGCCTTCAGCACAAACGTCGAACCGGTCTCATTTTGAAAATACACGCGCCCTTCGGCTGTGACCGGCGAGGCGGAGAAGCCGCCGCCGAGCCGTTCGCTCCAGTGGACTTCGCCCGTCTTCGCATCGGCGCACGTCGCGATGCCGGCGTCGGAGACGAAGTAGAGTTCATCGCCGAGCACGAGCATCGAGGCGCTGTGAGGCACGGCCTTGCTGCTTGTCCACGCGACATTCGTCCCGGTCACGTCGCCCTTCGCGCCATCGGGCTTCACGGCGTAGAGCACGGGTTTGTTGAAGCTGGAACTGACGTAGAGCAGGCCATGCGCGAATACCGGCCGCGGCACGACCGAGTAGCCGTCGCCGTAAGTCGAGCGCCAGATTTCATGACCGTCCTTCGGATCATAGCCGCCGACCAGTCCGCTGCCGGGGAGGATGATCTGCGTCGCACCGCCGACGGTGATCGGCAGCGGCGTGGAAAAGGAGAACTGGTTTTTTGCCGGCGAATTGCGCGGCGTCTTCCAGCGCAGCTTTCCGGTCGCGGCGTCGAGCGCTGCGACGAATGGATCACTGACGCCGTCGCAACTGAACACGAGCGCATCGCCGATGAGCGCGGGCGAGGCGCCGGCACCGTGCTGAGGCGTGTAAGCTGCCTCGGTATCCTGCTTCCATACGATCTTCCCTGCGAGGTCGAGCGCCGCGGTGCCCATGTGGCCGAAGTGGACGTAGAGCCGGTCGGCGGTGACAATCGGCGACGGACTCGCGAGCGAATTTTTCTTGTGCATCACGGATGACACGGTGGCCTCCGGCTTGAAAATCTCGGTATCCCAGAGAATGCGCCCATCCTTCGCGTCGAGGCACAGCGCGCGGAGTGACACCTCACTGCCTTTCTCACCGATGGCAGTGGTCAGGTAGAGCCTGCCCTTCGAGAGCACGGGTGAGGACCAGCCCTTGCCGGGAATCTCCGTCGTCCAAGCGACATGCTCCGTGCCGCTCCACTCGATCGGCACATTTTTCGCATCCGAGATCCCCTGCCCCGTCGGCCCGCGGAACTGCGGCCATTCGTCGGCGGCACGCGCGGTGAAGGTGATTGCGAGAAGTGCGAGGATCAGGGCGGTGTGTTTCACGGGCGGGGATGCGTAGGGGTTCGCGTTTGAGTTGCCAAGCCGCGGTTGCGCGGTGCTGGCTTCTTCTTAAATCAGCGCCGAGCGCGTCGGCGCGCACGTTTGTCTCAGAGAATGTACCGAAAGCCGGATTTTGACGCAGAGCCGCGGAGGAAAAAGGAAAGTTTCGCAGAGGGATGTTTTCAAATCTTCCTCTGCGCAACGCTCCAATCAACTCTGCGTCTCCGCGTTAAAATCCCCGCTTTTCGCACCGTCAGAATCCACCGCGCGGATTGCACGCCGCACGATGTGATGTATGTTCCGCAAAACGATGGACGAGCAACTTTCTCCGACGCACGAAGACGGGGAATCGTCGTCCCGTGAGAACCGGGAGCCACACGGCTTGGTGGAGCGAATCGAGCATCTGATCGCGCAGCTTTCGCCGGGTGACGCAATGCGTACGAAGCTCCTGGAAATCCGCTCCGAGGTCGCAGAGCGCGAGGAGATCATGTTCGAGGCGCAGGACACGATCGAAAAGCTGGAGGCCGCGCTGCAAAAGGTGACGTCGCCCGCGAACCGCATCGGCACTTTCGTCACGGCGTATCCGAAATTCGACGAAGGCCGGCCCTCGATGCTCGCGCAGATCGTCGTCGGAGGGTCCGAATTTTACTGCAACGTGGACCCTCGGCTGGACCTGCGCGGATTCCGACGCGGCACGCGCGTTCTGGTGAACGAAGCCTACGTGGTCGTCGGCGATCTCGGCTACGACCGCGCGGGGCCGGTGGTGAAAATTGCGGAACTGCTCGGCAACGACCGCATCCGCGTCGGCGGCGAGGCGGGCCAGCAGGGCACCATCCTTTACCGCAGCGAACTGCTCGCGAAGGAAAAGCTGAAGCCGGGAGACGATGTGCGCGCGGACGCAAACTTCCGCGTCGCGCTCGAAGTCCTCGCACGCACGAAGAGCAACGAATACTACCTCGACACCGTCCCCGAGCTGCCGTGGGACAAAGTCGGCGGACAGCACGAGGCCATCACCGCGATCCGCGAGGCCATCGAAGGGCCGCTGCTGCACCCGGAGCTTTACGCGAAATTCCACCACGCGACGCCGAAAGGCTTCCTGCTCTACGGCCCGCCGGGATGCGGCAAGACACTCATCGGCAAGGCGACCGCGTGGAATCTCACGCAGCAGCTCCGCGCACAGACCGGGCAGGAAATGAAGGAGTTTTTCATGCACATCAAGGGGCCGGAAATCCTCAACATGTGGGTCGGCGAAAGCGAACGCATCGTCCGCGAAATCTTCGCCACCGCGCGCGAGAAACGCCGGGAGGGCTACCTGCCGTTTGTGTTCATTGACGAGGCCGAGAGCATCCTCGGCACGCGCCGCGCCGGGCGATTCAACAGCATCCTCAGCACGCTGGTGCCGATGTTTTGCACGGAGATGGACGGCCTCGAAAGCCTGCACGACGCCGTCATCATCATCGCGAGCAACCGCGCGGACCTGATCGATCCCGCCATTCTCCGGCCGGGACGCATTGACCGGAAAATCAAAGTCAATCGCCCGACCCGCGAGGGTGCCGAAGAGATTTACCGCATCTACCTCACGCCGAACCTACCCTACGACCCCGCGCTGCTCGCGGAGAAAGGCGGCGTGGATGACGTCATCCGCCACCTCGCGGGGCGCGTGATCGAGGCGCAGTTCGCGCACCGCGAGGAAAACCGTTTCCTCAGCATCACGCTCCGCAGCGGACGCAGGGAAATCCTTTACCGCGGCGACCTCGTCAGCGGCGCGATCATCGCGAGCATCGTCGAACGCGCCAAGGCGCTCGCCATCAAGCGCGCCCTCGCGACCGGCAAAGACGAGGGCATCAGCGAGAGTGACCTGCTCATCTCGCTCGAAGCCGAATACGGCGAGAACGACATCTTCCCGCCCACGGACATCACCGAAGACTGGCTGCACCTGATCGATCACGATGCGGAGAATGTGGTGAAAGTCTCGCCCTTCCGCCCCGGTGGCGAAGCCGCGGGCAGGACGCCATCGCCGATCGTCTAGCGCGGACGACCGGATTCAGTATGATTCGCTGGTGAGGATTTGCAGGCGCGGATGTTTCTTCCCGCAGGTGCTTTCGTAGAATCCGGAGGCGACGGCTTCGGTGCCCATGGCCTTGGTCGGCTCGGTTGGGCTGCGCACCCAGCGCAAGGCGAAGCGGAATAATCTGCCTCTGGTCCTGTAACCAAACTTTCCCTCGCAATTCTCCTTCGCTTCATTCAGGATTTGCAAATGCAACTCGTCACTCGCAAAGACCCGAGGGTTCAGGCGTTCATCGAAAGTGTACGCAGGCTCGACCGAAACCTCGTACAGATAGCTGTAAAGCGCGATCTACTTTGCGTGCTACTGAGCGAACCGAAGGCAGGTGAGAATCAAATCTTCGGGCTAAGGGCAGCCAAACCGAGAGAAATCCGTGCATCGGTTAAGAACCTATTCACGGACCCTATCGAGCGTGCAGCGTTTGCGTCTCTTGTAGAACTTTCACGAGAGTCGTTTCCCGCTTTGGTCGCAGATTTCCGAATCTCCCTGAAACAGGACGATCAAGACATGGCGTTTCTCACGGACTATCACGGTGACCGAACGGAAGCACGACCAGTTGAATACTTTCGTCCGTCCTCGGCCGCGACCCTTCGATTACGCATTCAAAAGCTTGGCTGCAACGGCAGTTTTTGGTCACGTTCTAAATCTGTTTTGGACCAGTTCTACGATTATTGCGTCGGCGCAACCCGACAATCATTGGTTTAGTTGTAACGCTACGATAGAATTCAGGTTCCCATACCACACTAACGCATCGTGGAATACCTCATACATGACGGGGAGAAGCAGACAGGTCCGTATACTCTCGAACAGCTCCAAAGCATGTGGGTAGTAGGCGCTATCAATCTGGATACGCTGTATTGGGCTCAAGGCATGAAGGAGTGGCAAAAACTGCGCGCCATCGTAGCTATCTTGCAACCGCCTGCGTTTTCCGCGGAAGCTCACCCTATTTCATCTCCCACAAAGCAGATCGGCGCAAGATCTCGAAGTTTTCAGCCGTCGAGCAAGAACATCGTCCGTGTGTTGCTTGCGGTAACTGTAGTGGTGGCGTCTCTCGCTGCTCTTGGCATTTGGATAAGCAAAATCGGCAAAGACAAACCAACTGCCAGCGTTTCGCAGACATCGGATGACTTTCGCCAACTTTTGGACAAGTTCCTTACTGATTCCTCCCGCCTCAAATCTCTTTCCAGCCAAGGCACAACGTATGAGAGCTTCGGCAGTCAACTCGCTACTTCAGTCGCTTCTTTCGATTTACTCGCCCCAGTATGGCCCACAGATTACCAAACAACCGCTAAAGGTGAGTTCCAATTAGCTGTTGAAGGATGGCAGCTTCTTTACCAACTCTGGGGACGCACGTTCAAAGACCGCAATTCCGATGGGAAGTTGCCTGTTGTGCTCAATAGTCAAACGGTCGCCGTTCTTGAAGCGTATGCGCCAGGCCGCTTAAAATACCTGCCGAAAGATTGGGGCATCCTTGAGGATAATTACCGCAAAAACCCAGGTGCCCGATATAACTCAAGCGAAGAGTTTCGTGATTTCAAAATGCTCGAGGAAGTGTACTCTAAATTGAATCAATCCAATGTTCGAGTCTTGATGGGCGTCGCATCGGAACATTTTGAAGCCGGTCGGGCCTTACTCCTAGAGAACACCAAGCGGTGATCGAATAACTGCGGACGTCCTATCCCGCCGTGATGGCTGTGCGTTCGTCTTCGAGGGCGCCGCTTTTTTCCAGGAAGTAAGATCAAGGGACTGCTTATTGTTCTCCCCGGCAAGCCGCTCGCGCCGGATGCGGTGCTCACGCCGGAGAAGCTCGGCGAGATCTACGCCGTGGCCGCGCAGAAGCCCGGGGAGATGCTGAAGGCGGAGGATTATCCCGCGGAGAAGTGGAAGTTCCTGCTGCTTCCCGCTCAGCGAAGACGGCCAGCGCCAAATCTGCCCCACGCTCCTGCGCGCCGAGCCGCCGCCGGAGACGGACGAGCCGCAGGGCGCCGACACGGTGCGGCTGCGGTATGAATTCGCCGTGGTGCCCGCGCCGCTGCTGCCGCGCTCCTTGACTCGAAAGGCCCGGAAACCTAGCTTCCCGCCATGAACTACCGCGAGCGCATCACCATTGATCCGCGCATCCGCAGCGGGAAGCCCTGCATCCGCGGCACGCGCATCACCGTGGCCGATGTGTTCGATTATCTCGGCGGGGGCATGACCATTCCCGAGGTGCTGGACGATTTTCCCGACCTCACCGCCGACGACATTCAGGCGTGCTTTGCGTTCGCCGCGGACCGGGACCGCCGCCTGAACGTCGTGCCGCATGAAGCTGCTCTTTGACGAGAACCTCTCGCCCAAGCTGCCCGGTCTGCTGGCGGCGCTCTTTCCCGGCACCGCCCATGTCCGCGAGTGCGGGCTGCTCGGCTTTCCCGATGAGGACGTGTGGGAATATGCGCGCGCGAACGGCTTCACCATCGTGTCGAAGGACTCCGACTTTCAGCAGCGCAGTCTGCTTTACGGGCATCCGCCCAAGTTCGTCTGGCTCCGCATCGGCAACTGCACGAGGCAACAACTCGTGCAGCTCATCACGGCTCACGAGCAGGACATCCATGCGCTCGACGCGGAACCGTTCGAGTCGGTGCTCGTTCTCGCATAGAAACGAAATACCGGCACTCCGTTGTGGCAGGCCGGGCCTGCGCTGGGACAGGGATATCCGGGACGCGCTGGCGGAGATGGATGTGTTCATCCCGCTGGTGTCGGTGAATTTCGCGGTGTCGGACTACATCGGCAGGGTGGAGTCGCCCATCGCGAAGGAGCGCCACGGGAACGGCGAGATCGAGGTGTTGCCGGTGCTGGTGCATCACCCCGGCGAGGATGATTGCGCGTGGCTGATGAAGCTCCAGCGCGTGCCGCCCGGCGCGCAGTCGTGGGCGGAGGTGCTGCGGGAGTTTCAGCAATTCGACATGGCACTGACGCCCATCCGCGACGGCATCAAGGCCGTGGTGGACCGGGCGCGGGCGCGCAAGCGCGGGAGGCGGGCGTAGGCGGGCGGTGCTGTGCCACATCATGCCGTCAGCAGCTACGCGCGCTCGGAGATTGCATTCGGCGCGCGCAGCCGATTCCCTGCGCGCCTCCCATGCAATCCTCCTTCCAAACAGACGAGAAGACGCTCGCGCGGCGCGAACTTCAAATTGAGCGCAAGCAACTGAGCATTGAGATGCGGGAGAATTTCCGCGGACGCTTCCTGCGCATCGTCGAGAAGTGCGGCGGCAAGACAAACGTCGTGATCATCCCGGACACGGGCATCAATGATTTCTTCGCCGCGTTCGACGAGGTAATCGCGGAGACGAACACGCACGCTCACAGCACCGGCGAGAGCTGAAAACTCCTAGCATCCGCGACGCGCACGAATTGTCGCAAGGCATCCCAATTTCCGAAAACTACTCCATGAAAAGAGCAACCCTCCCACTCCTCCTCACAGCGCTGTCCGGCATCGCCTTCGGCGCGGATAATGAACCGCCTTCGGGCTTCACCGCGCTCTTCGATGGCAGGCAAATCTCCGGCTGGTTCGGCTGGAGCACGCGCGATCCGCGCGACCTGCTCGCACTGCCGCCCGATGCGCAGGCCGAATACAAGAAGCAGTCCGTGGAAGGCGGCGCGATCATCAACAAACCGAATGCAAAGACCGGCGTGGCTCCGATGGAGCACATCAACGCGCACTGGAAAGTGGAGAACGGCGAACTCGTGAACGACGGCAAGGGCCTCTACCTCACGACCAGCAGGGACTACGGCGACATCGAACTGCTCGTGGATTACAAGATGCTGCCGAAGGGCGACAGCGGCATCTACCTGCGCGGCGTGCCGCAGGTGCAAATATGGGACTTCACCGAGACGGACGCGAAGGCCGCGGATCTCGGCAAGCCGAAGGGCTCGGGCGGACTCTGGAACAATGAGAAAGGATCGCCGGGAAAAGATCCGCTCGTGCTCGCGGACAAGCCGCTCGGCGAATGGAACCACTTCCGCATCCTCATGGTCGGCTCGCGGATGAGCGTCTGGCTAAATGAGAAGCTCGTCGTGGATCACGCGATCCTTGAGAACTTCTTCGACAAGAAGACGCACATGCCGATTTTGCCGAAGGGCTTCATCCAGCTCCAGACGCACGGCAGCGAGATCCGGTGGAAGAATATCTTCGTCCGCGAGATCGGCAGCGACGAGGCATGCAAGATTCTCGCGAGCCACGGGCAGGAAGGCTACCAGTCCATCTTCAATGGCAAGGATCTCGAAGGCTGGGCGATGAATGACGGCAAGACGCCCGCGACCGAAGTGGTGAAGGCCGAAGACGGCGTGATCAAGTGGCTCGATAAGAAGGGCGGCACGCCGTATTGGAACACCGAACTCACCGACTTCCAGGCGCGCATCGAATTCAAGCTCCCTC
>Ga0208719_1000491_pt1 | contig 12238 bp, 12 predicted proteins | sample LakMenEpi30Jul09_FD_150747 | JGI IMG/M metagenome (GOLD analysis project Ga0208719, IMG submission 150747) | Freshwater microbial communities from Lake Mendota, WI - 30JUL2009 deep hole epilimnion (SPAdes) | ecosystem: Environmental > Aquatic > Freshwater > Lake > Epilimnion/Euphotic zone ... | reverse complement strand
GACGTTGTCGCTGAGCACTCGACGGTGAAAGCCCGCCGCCCGTACATCCGGTTCGCTGTCAAACCCAAGCAGTTCACCTCCACACTCAAGCTCTGAACTCCACCGCCTCGACAGGACCCCTATGGGTTCAAGTCTGGTCGGGTGGGTTGCGGCAGCACTGTCGGTGACGATGATGGTCGCGCAGGCGCTGCGGATTCGTCGCACCGGCCCGGCGGGGGTGTCCCCTTCCACGTGGGCGATTTTCCTTGTCATCTACCTGTACTGGGTGGTGTACGCGACCCTGTCGGGGCTTGTGCCACTGCTAGTTTCTAGTTGCCTGTCGCTCGTCGCGATCGTCGTCGTGCTCGCGCAGGTCCGGGCCCGCATCGACGGACGCGCCGCTGCCGTGTTCGCCGCGTCAACCGTCGTAGTCGCGCTGGCGCTAGTGGCGTCAGCGGAGCTGGCGGTGTGGTTGTCGGGTGGGTTGGCCGTGGCGTTGCGGTTCCCGCAGATCCGGCAGCTCGTCGTCGCCCGCTCCACCATCGGAGTGTCGGCGGTGACGTGGGCGGTCGCCACCGTGATGAACGCCCTGTGGGTCGTCTACGGGATCGCCGAGCAGGCGTTCGCGTTCGCCGCCGTCAACGCCGCCATCGGCACCACCAGCTTCACGGTGCTCGCCCTCACCGTGTGGCGGGCCCACACCGCCACCGAAAGTGTGGCATAACCCACCCCATGGGGAAGTCACGCAAAAACCAGCCCGGCTACGTGGAGGGCGTGGACAAGCTGGGGCGACGGGCGTGGCGACGCCTCCCCGGTGGGATCATCCAAGCGCCCCCACACGCCGCACTGCGGGACATCAGCGAAGACCCGCTCACCAATCTCTACAACCTGTACGAAGAGAAGTTCGAAGGCGTCGACTTCAACAACCGTAAAATCATCTACCCGGAAATCGTGAGAGTCCAGTTCAAAGACTGCGAAATGAACGGCGCTCTCATCACCGCACCCGGATGGAAGGACGAACTGTCGAGCCGAAGCACCACATTGGAGCAGGTGTCGTTCCGGGGGTCGTCGCTCCGGAACGCCGACTTCCTCAACTGTGAGCTACGCGGCGTCGATTTCACCTACTGCGACCTGACCGGCGCGCGGTTCACCGGGTGCACGGTTCTCGGGCGGCTCTACCTCACCTACTCGAACGTCACCGCGGAGCAGGTCGCCGATCTCATGGACGCCACCCACCCGGAAGACCGACGCTACATCGAGTACCCCCGCCTCAGCCCCGAAGAGGTCAAGCAGGTGACCGGATGGGATGACGACGAGTTCTTTGCCCGCGTGTGGGCCGGGGACGTCGAGGTTCGCGACAACAAAACCCGGGAGGTTGTCACCGACGGCAGCTTCAACGCTGACCGCCACCACATCCCCCGCTGGGGTGTCCCCCACGCCACTTGAGCGCATGCCACGGCCAACTTTTTCTAAAAAGCGGCGTCAGTAGTACACTTGCTGTGAAAAAAGTGTTGTCTGTGGCTAGGGGTGCGTGCGGTGCGGTCGATGGTGGCGAAGTTTCGGGGGTCTAATCGGCAGCGCGTGTTCTCGCTCGGATTTCTGGATGGCACCGGTACCGGCATCCAGATTGCGGTGGTGGGCGTGGTGATCGCTGAGCGGTTCGGGTTGGCCGCTGCCGGGCTTGTGCTCGGCGTGTCGTCGCTGGGACGGTTCGGATCACCACTGGTGTTCTGGGCGATGGACCGGCACCCCGGGGTGGGAAGTGGTGAGATGCATCGCTTGTTCCGTTGGGCGGTCGTCGGGATGACAGTCACTTCGCTGGGGGTGGTGGGGTCCGCGGTCTGGTTGGCGCCGTGGGTGACAGTAGCCGTCGGGCTCGTATGGGCTCTATGCAACTCGGTGTCCACGATTATTGCGACCACGGCGGTGCCGGACAGCATCCACGGTTACGGTCCGGTCACCATAGTCGGGACCGCTGTCGGGGCGTGGGTTGGTGCCGCCGCTATCGCTGATGGGGTTGACGGTGGCGTAGGTGGTGTCGCCGCCGTGGCGGTGGCGGTGCTCTTACTGTTGCAGCTGGCTGAGGTTCCGTTGATCGCGTCGGTTACATTCCGGTCGGTAACACAAGTCTCTCCGTTGGAGACGGTGCGGCACGCAGGGAAAGGGTTCGTGGTGGCGGTGCTCACCTATGGGCCCGTCGTCGTCTACCAAGCCTTAACGTTGACGATCGCGTCAGTGGAATGGGTTGGGTGGGCGATGGCGGCGTACGCCGCCGGGGCGCTACTCGCCATCCCTGTCAGTCGCCGCCTCGCCGGGTTCCACACGTTCGGCGGGGTGCTGTTACTTGGTGCAGTTGGGGTGGGTGTGTGGGCGGTCGCACTTAATGGCCCGCTCCTCCTCGCCACCCGGTTCGTCAGCGGCCTCGTCCTTTTCATTGCTCAGGGACGCCTCATATCGATCGCGTACGGAGACGACGGGAAGGCGTCCACCGCCCGGCTGGCAGGGTCATCTACCGGCCTCGGGATCGGGGCGTCCGTGGGTGCGGTGATCGCAGCCCGGCTCGCCGCCGACTACTCGGTGTCTGTCATGGCGTTCGCTCTCACCGCAGCGACCCTCGCCGCAGCAGCAGCGGTCGCCGTCGTGAAACTACGGGGCAGGACAGCCGAACCAGTGGCTGCGACCCGATAAAATACATAAGCGCGGACGTAGCTCAGTTGGTAGAGCATCTCGTTGCCAACGAGAAGGTCGCCGGTTCGAACCCGGTCGTCCGCTCCAAATCACTTCGGCCGGTAAAGAGCCGACCAAAAGTAGCAAGTGTCGAGACCGGCATGTAGAGCAAAGCGACTTTGCCTTTGAGGGTGTCGCCCCCGTGTGACAAGTTTCGGCGCGAGACGAACTCGCCCCACCTGCCGGTGCGAGGGGGTAAACTTCTCGGGGTATAACCGTCAATCGAGCAGGTGGAAAGCGTGAACATTTTTTCTGATTTTCTCAATCATTTCAGGCTCCCACCGCCTGCACCGCTGCCGATCCCGGCGATGGGTGACACCGCCGAGCCGGTGGACGACATTCTCACCGACACGTTCGATGACACCCCCGAAGCGTTCGAGTCGTATGTGGAGTCCCTCACCATCGCCGAGCCGTCGGTGCGTGACGTCCGCTGGTTGAAAGCCTGCGTGAGCCTCGCCCCGATCTTCTCGACGTGTACTCGCCGCCAGTACGCGGCGTTCATTATTTCAGCGAACGGCCGGGTGGTCGGGTTCGGGTACAACGGGTCGCCGCCCGGGCAGGCGCACTGCAACGAGGGGGCGTGCCCCCGGGCGTTCTCGGACGTTCCGCACGGCTCCCCGTACGACTCGGGTGAGGGGCGTTGCATCGCGGTGCACGCCGAAGCGAACGCCCTACTGTTCAGCGACACGACCGCCCGACACGGCGCCACCCTGTACGTGAACGGCGCGCCGTGCCCGGACTGCGCGAAACTGATCGCCGGGTCTGGGGTGGCCCGGGTCGTGCACCTCGCCGACGACCTCACCGCAGACAACCGGCTGGAAGCCATGGGAATCGAAGTCGTTCAGCTCACCTCCGACGCACTCGCCTGACCCTCACTCCCAGTAGCGGCCACCGGCGTTTTGTGGCATAATCTCTTTGTCTTGAGGAGGTTGCTGCACATGAGTAAGTATGAGTGGGAACGCGGAACGATCAAGCTACCGAGCGGGGTCGCCCCGAAGATGCGGCGGGCACTGGTCGCCGCCCAGCAGCAGTACTTCGACGACGTGTACGCGGAAGCGAAGAAGTTCTGGGCGGCGAACAAGACGACGTCCAACAAGAAACTTTACGAAGCGGTGTGGGCCGAACGTGACAGGTGTGAGCGTCGCAGCAGGTGGGGGGTGACGCTGTCGTCGTCGATGTCGAAAGCGAAAAAGCAGGCGCTCCAAATTTTCGGCGACATGTCGCAGATGCACCGTTGGAAACCTGACGCCAAGCCGCACGCACCCAAGAAGGAGGACGTCGCTCAGATGGTAGGTGAGCGGGCGAACTCGCGGGCCACAAGATTTGTTACCGAGGACGCCACCATCACGTTCAACGGCAACAACGTCACGTGGAGCGTTGAAGAGAACAACCATGCTATTGATCGTGCCCGTGATAGCATCCTCGGGAAAGTGTTCTTCAAGGAGCTAGACAAGGTCCAGTGGACGCGCGGCAGTGGCGGCGAGATCGTCGGCAACGACGAGTACAACCGGGAAGCCGACTACGTGGGTGGCGGTGGGAACTACCAGACCGGCGGGTACGGTCCGCTCGGCGACCAGTTCTGGAAAGCCAAGCAGGCGAAGAAACGTGCCGCGCAGCGGGCGAGCGGCACCCACCACGTGCGCTCCGCAACGGTCACCAACACGGGTGTGGCCCGCAAGCAGACGGTGGCGAAGAACCCGACCCGCAAATCCCACTGACCGCCATTTCTCGTGAAACCCGGTCAGCGTCCTCGCCAGCACACCCGCAGGGTGAATGGCCGCACTATTGTCGTTAACGCCGGGGTGCCGGGCCCTACCGCAACAAGCCGAAGAGCGCGAGGCGGTCCCACTGGGACGGTCGCCGGGTTCGTCGACGAACCCGAAGTGAGGGTTCACCCTGTGGGCGTCTCCCCGTTCACGTCGTGGGGAAAAGACGCACCCCCCAACACCGGCGAGGTGTGGACGGTCACCGAGACAGTTCATGCCGATGGCACCGGGTCCATTGAAGTGAGTGATGACGCAGCAGCGGGTCAGTCGCCGACCACCTTCAAGGTTGGCCCCGGAGTCACGATCAGAAGCGCGTTACCTCTCTCTCACGTTGACTACCGCGGCTTCAACCTGCCTGAAGCCACGTTCGTTATGAAAGACCCGAACAAGATCACCGGATGCCGGTTCGACGGCGTGAACTTGGCTGGCGCCGAGTTTCGCGGTGGGCCCCGCCGCATGTCGGCTGCCGTCAGGACGTCGTTCCGGGGGGCCGTCCTACGAGACGCGACGTTCCACATGATGACGTTTAGTGACGTCGACTTGCGAGAAAGCGACCTTACCGGGGTGACGTTCTCACGCTGCTACTTCGGGCCCCTCAGCCGCATGGTTGAAGGAGACGCGGCAACCACCCCCGGGGAGTACGCCATTGATGTGCGGGGCTCCAACTTCCATCCGTCGATGCTCGGGAGAGAAGATCACGTCGTCTCCCCGACCAGCGACTACACCCTGCATCTTGTACGCTACGACAAGTACACCCTCGACGAAGCCGCAGAACTGCTCGGCATGCCAGCTGGTGACGTCGCCGTGCACGTCTGGGCCGGTGACATCGAAGTGCGGGACAACGAGACGTTGGAGCGAGTCACTGGGGGATTCGACGTCGAACACCACCACATCCCCCAGTGGGCGCTCCCGAGGTGGGATGCGAGCGGCACGGCATAATCTCAGGTATGGGCAGGCAAGTTCCGGTGCGGGCGCACGTGAGGAAAAGCGGGGTGGCGGTCGCCGCCCACCAGCGCACCGTCCACTCCCAGCCTGCCTCCGGCAAGCCGACCTCGGGACAGGGCGACGGGCTGGCAGGCCTCGCCACCGACGCCACCGAAGGAACCAACTTTTCGAAGCGAAACTTGCAGGGTTTCGACTTCTCGGGCAGGGACCTCACCGGCTACGACTTCACCGAAGCCGACCTCACGGGGGCGAACTTCACTGGGTGTGACCTCACCGGCGCAACGTTCGACGGGGCGATGTTGGACGACGCCAACTTCACTGGGGCGCAGATTGTGGACACAAGCCTGAAAGACGCCGCTGCGAACGGCACCGTGTTCGACGGGGCGGTGTTCGACGGCGCCACCCTCAACGGGGCGACCCTGCAAGACGTCTCGATGGTCGGCGCCGTGTTCCAAGGAGAACCGTCGGACCTCACCGGCGCGTACTTCGAACTCAAAACCCGTACCCGCATCCCCGGGCTCGCCGACGCCTCGTTCTTAGAGACGTCTCTCGCGAACATCGACTGGAGCGGTGAAGACCTGCGTGGAGGTCGACTCACCGGGATCATCCGGCTCTCCGACTCCGTTCTCGACGGCGCCGACGTCACCGGTGAAGAAATAGAAGGAATCCGCTTCTGTGACGTGTCCATGCGCGACTTGGAGGCCGAAGGCACATCTTTCTACTATGGGGAACTCCAGTCCGTTGACGCCATCGACGGGAACTTCAAGAACGCCGGGTTCTTCAGCGTGGAGATTAACGACACGTCGTTCACGGGCGGCACCTTCGACGGTGCCCGGCTGGAACGCTTGTCCGTCATCGACACGTCGTTCGACCGGGTGTCGCTGCGCGGCGGGCACCTCCTGTGGGGAGACATCACTGCGTGCACGTTCCGTGACACCGACTTCACCGACGCCGACCTGTCGTACACGAACTTCGTGGCGCCCTACACCAGTAGCGGCGACGAGATGTACTGGGTCCCGGACCCCACCGACCTGACCGGCGCCCGCTGGGACAACGCCAACCTTAACGAAACTCGCTTTGGGGACCTCCACGTGGACCGCGAGACTGGGGAAACCAGCCGGGTGGTCGCCATCTACGAAGCCGCCACCGTCGCGCAGAAAGCCGCCGAGCTTGGCATCGATGTCGACGAACTCGGGGTGCTGCTGTGGGCCGGAGAAGTCGTCGGCTACGACCCGACCACCGGGAAACGTGTCACCGGTACGTTCGACATGGACAACGTCCACTTTCCCCGATGGGCGCAAGAAGCCCGACGAGACACGCTCCCATAGCCCCCAAACAACCACCCCCAGCAGGCAAAGTTGACGCAGCTTTTCGGGCATAACCCTATCGCCCACCGAGTTTGCGGATAGGGGGCATAAGTTAACTAAGTGTACCGGCAAGGAGATGACCTAAATGGCCGTTAAGAAAATTTTTCGCCAAGGCGGCGTCGACCCGCGAACAAACAAGCCGAGAGCAGACCACTACGCCAACGTTCACGTGTCAGATCGAGACGCTGCAACCGAAAAAGAAAAAGCAGCCGGAGCTGCTGCTGGCCTCAACCAACTTCAACAACAAACAGCGTCAGAGGTCGGCTGGGAATCGGGCCTAGGAACAGCGATCCAGCATCGTCGGGTCGACCTCCAGATATCCCGCAAGGACCTCGCTGTAAAAGCAGGGATCAGCTACCCGTTCCTCAGCGAGATTGAGAAAGGAACTAAACAGCCGTCCAGTAAAAAACTCGGGCAGCTCGCCGAGGCCCTCGAAATGACAACCGAAGAGCTCGTCACCAGATCCAAGCACCAGCGAGAAGTCCTTCGCGCGCTCGACGCCGAGCGCGCCGAAAAAGGACGGTAGGTGATGTGAGGTTAACAGCTTGCCGCCCTTAACGCGCCACCAGCAACAAGTTCTCGACACCTGAAGAACTGGGACGGCAAACCAAGCCCACCGGGCATCTGGCATCGGGGTAGACCCTAGTGGCTACGAATTTGTGGCGGCGTCCCGGACGGACATGTATTCCTCTACCGGAGCTTCATCGACGTTGACAGGGTCGTAAGTCTCGAACCGCTCAGCGAGCTCTTCGGCGCGATCAAGAATTTCTTGGAGCGAACGATAACCCGGTTCCACACAAAAAGTTTTACCACTCACTTCTCCTCGGTGCAGAAACGTGGGGGTCGCATGCCGAGATGATGGCAGTTATTAATTTGCCCCCTATCGGCAAACTCGGTGGTTTGCTCCCTGTTCGGGCCCAAGAAGCCTGACCCTCACCCTTTCTTCGAATTCGTCGATAGGTATTGACTTTCGTTTCCTCGGCGGCATAAAATAAAGTATGTCTTCTGGTCAGCGTCGTCGCCCGAAGCGGCACACTCGCCGCACGGCTCGCGGGTACACGCTCGTAAATGAGGACGTCTACTATGACGAGGATGACGTGTTCGAGGTTGACGCCAGCCAGCTGGTGGGGGTGGATCCGTGGGATACCGGCGCCGCCGACGAGCTGTACCCCGTCCACCCGACGTGGGGGCAGTGGGAGGAGCAGGTCCTCGACAACGTGCGTGACCCGTTCCACCAGTACTCGGGTCCCGGCCGTCCCGCTGCGCGGATCTCGCTGCAGATGCGCAGGCTCGTCACCGTGGTCGACGACGACACGATTCAGGTGGAGGCGGTGTGCTGGCGGGACGGGATGCGCGGCACCGTCCAAGAGCTCAAGTTCTGTGAGAAGTTCGGGCCGCACCGCAGCGTGAAGATTCCGGAGTGGGCGGCGTGCGGGCTGGACCTGTCCGGGATCCCGTTGGATGGCATGGCGATTTTCTCTGACGGTTTGCACCAGATGAACTTCCGGGGGTCCGACCTGAGCTGCGCCGAGTTCCGGGCGGACCTGCTCAGCGGCGTGTCGTTCGAGGGTGCGAACCTGCGGGGCGCAAACATGGAGTACGTGGAGTTTGACAACGTGTCGTTCGTGGACGCCAACGTCACCGGCCTGCAGTTGCACGGTACGGAGCTGGTGCTGCGGAGCGCTGACCCGGACCGGCCGTGTATCAGGTTCGAAGGCTCTAACGTGACCGCTGAGCAGATCGACACGCTGGAAACCAAGCTGGGTGACGATGACCGTGGACTGAACATCTTCTCGTTCGACCACCTGACGGTTCCGGAGGCAGCGGCACGCCTCGATATGGACCCCGACACCCTCAAGGTGGTGCTGTGGGCCGACGGGGTGCAGCTGCGTCGACGGAACGGGTCCCGCGTCGACGTCATCGACGAGGACTCGGTCGTCCCCCTGTGGGAACTCCACCGCATCAACCCATGACCATCAGAAAAAAGTTATTAAAACTACGGTAGCTTTACAAAAATCGCAGCTCCTGTGGTGCCCCTGCGGCATAACTCGGGCATGGAACGCGGTCAACGCCCCCAGCGGCACGTACGGGTCATCAACGGGCGCGCCACCCTTGTGAACGCCGACGTGACACCCTCCCCTGAGCCGCAGCGGGCCGCCCGAGGGGTACGAGGCGCGATCGCGTCCGGGGTTGCGCAGATGGCCCCCGACGAGATCCACGGGACCGTGAACGTGTACCGGATGAAGCTGTCGCAGTTCGACCCGGACGGCACCAGCGAAGGCATCTGGGAGGTTATCTCTCACATCGACCCGGACACCGGGTTGGGGTCGCTGCGGGTCACCGGGGACGGCGTGTCGACCGTGCAGACCCACACGCTTCGCGTCGAACCCGGCGCGCAGATCACCCACAAGGCGTTCACGTCCCACATGGACTACCGGGGCGCGAACCTGACCGGCGCCACCATCGAAGGCGAAGAGATCGCCGGGAATGTGTTCGATGGCGCCACCCTCGACGACGTCGAGATTGGCACAGGGAGATCTTTTCAACAGAACGTGAAGCAGGAGACGCACCTACGGGACACGAGTTTCCGGGGGGCGTCCCTGCGGAACGCGACAATTAGAGCGCTGACGCTCTCGAACGTCGATTTCACCGGCGCCGATTTGACCGGCATGGGGCTCTGGGCGAATCTGTCTCGTGACGGCGACTGGGCGATCGACGTCACCGACAGCAACTTCCACCCCGACATGTTGGGCAGTCCCGGCGCCGTCGAAGACCCCAACCACTTCCAGTCGCTACACCGGGTGAAGTACCGCCGGTACACCCTCGACGAGGCCGCGGAGATCACCGGAGGCACCGTCGACGACCTCGCGATGCACGTTTGGGCGGGAGACATCGAGGTGCGGGACAACGAGACGTTGGAGCGGATCACCGACAAGTTTGACGCAGCCCGCCACCACATCCCCCAGTGGGGGCTCCCCGCCACCTGAGCCGCCACCCCACCACAAGGAACCTCCCACCTGCTACAATGAAATAAAGAAAATCAGTTTTTCTCGCTGCGGGTCGTCGGACTCACAGGAAAAGCGGGTAGTGGAGAAGGTGTTTGCCGGTGCGAGAGTTAAACCCGGGACGGGTCCACATTTACGGGAAAGACGCGGGGAAAGACGTCTCAGTGGCGCCTCCGTCGCCGTATCTGGAGATCCCCGACGACGTCCTCGTCGAACGGGCGTTCGGGTTTCTGGACCTGTGTGGTTTCTCCGAGTTCACCGTGCAGGCGGGACCCCCAGCCGCGTTCGAGGCGCTCCGCCAGTTCCGGTCACTAGTCCGGCTCGTCGCCGCTGCCCGTGGCGTGCGGATCGCCAGCTGGCTCGGGGACGGCGCCATGCTCGTCGGGGTGCACGCCGGAGCGGTCGGATCAGCGGTCGTCGAGATCGTGTCCCGCTCCAAGCACCCGGCCCGCGGTTCCGTTACCCAAGGCCAAGCGCTCCTGTTCGAAGGCGACGACCACATCGGCGGGTGTGTAAACCTCGCGTCGCGACTCTGCTCGGCCGCAGATCCAGAACAGGTCCTCACCGTTGGCTCCATCCTCGGGACGCTCCCCGACTGGATCGAGAACAACTTGGTTGGGAGCATGGCGCTGCGGGGTCTCGGCGACGAAGTTGTGTACAACCTCGGGATCGTCGACGAGATCGCCGACGAGATGAAGTTCGGTTTCCCGAGCGGTTCCGTGCCGGTCGTGAAAGTCTAACGACTACGCTTTGACTTTTTTCTTAGACAGCGGCATACTTCTTTCATGACCGGTGACAGCATTCGGGTGCGCCCGCATCTGCGGCAGGGGGTGGCGATCCCCTCGCATCAGCGGGGTGCCCCCACCCGCCAACCCGGCGACACCGCCGACGTGGATGGCTCGGGGCTGCGTTCCGGGGTGGGGCACATCGCCAATGAGGAAACCGTGAAAATTATTTCAGGGTTACGCCTCGCCGTACTACCGAACCGCAACCCGGAAGGGGAGCACCAGTCGCCACTAGAGACCCGTCTCGCAGAAACCGACTTCACCGGTCTGGACCTCACCGGGGTGTCGCTGGCGAACTGTGAGCTACGTGACGCCACGTTCGTCGGAGCGAACCTCACCGGAGCGAACCTCACGGGGGCTCGCCTTGACGGCGCCGACTTCACCGACGCGAACCTCACGGACGCGAACCTCGACGGAGTTATCGGCGACCACGTGATTTTTGACGGTGCGCTACTGGCAGGCACCAGCCTCCGTGAATGCCAACTAGAGAACGTGATCGCGACTGGCGCCCGGATGACCCGTTATCACCGGAAACCGGTCGACTGCTCTCACGCCGACCTGTCGCTCAAAACCCTCACCCGGGTGCCGGGCGCCGAGCACGCCCTGTGGCAGGACGCCAACGTCACCAACCTGTCGTTCGACGGGGTTGATGCGCGGGGTAGCACGATCGGCGCAGCGTACCTACTCAGCAACGTGAGTTTCGCCGGAGCCGACCTCCGTCAGGTCGACTTCACCCGGTGCGGCCTCATGCTCGTCGACCTACGAGACGCAAACTGTGCCGGTGCAGGGTTCGACAACGCGAAACTGTCCGGAGTGTTCGCTCAAGGGGCCGTCTTCTCTCAGGCGTCCATGTATCTAACTATCGCCACGGGCTGCACGTTCACTGGCGCGGCGTTCGACGGCACCCGGCTCGTCGCCGCCCACTTCTACGGCTGCCGCGCCGACGACACCTCGTTCACGGGTGCGAACCTCACGAAGTCAATGTGGTCGGACTGCAGCCTGCGGAACGCCAACTTCACTGACGCGAACTGCGAACGTATGGACCTGTCACGCACTGAGGGGAACCGGGAGAGAGAAACTGCGATCCTCTATGCGTCAGACCTCACTGGCGCGAAATGGACGGGTGCGAACACGGCGGGCATGCTGGTCGCGAACAGCAACCCGGGGGAGCACGGCGCAGCTGTCGTCACCGCCCGCTACGACTACGTCCCCCTCGACGAGTTCTGCGCCGCACGCGACCTCGACGACACCACCGCCGGGATGCTCATCTGGGCAGGTGCGCTGGAAGCCCGCGACAACCGCACCCGCCTCCCCGCCGCCCACACCGTCGACCTGCGGCACCTCCACATCCCAGCGTGGGCCGCCCAGAACTACCGGTAGCCCGCCCGTGCGTGCCGACAGGGCCAGCATGCAGAAACTGTTCGTGAAACTGTGTGTCGCTGTGGCGCTCGTCGGCGTCGGCGTCGTGTGGGTCGGTGAGATCGCTTCGGCGCAGCCGCCCGGCGTCGAAGTGCCGGTGCACAGCCCCCAGAGTGCCCCTGTGAGCGACTTTGGCCCCAGACTCACCTCCACCGGCGGGAGCCACGCGTTCGACGTCGCCCTCACTGTCACCGTCGCCGTCGCGATCCTCGGCGGGTTGATCGCTGGCGCCGTGTACACCCTTC
>Ga0208719_1000490_pt1 | contig 12241 bp, 6 predicted proteins | sample LakMenEpi30Jul09_FD_150747 | JGI IMG/M metagenome (GOLD analysis project Ga0208719, IMG submission 150747) | Freshwater microbial communities from Lake Mendota, WI - 30JUL2009 deep hole epilimnion (SPAdes) | ecosystem: Environmental > Aquatic > Freshwater > Lake > Epilimnion/Euphotic zone ... | reverse complement strand
GGTCCAATAGTCGTATAGTCGCCTTCCTGTGATGGGATAACGCGTTTCGGTTTTCCATTCGGGTTTGCTCGTCCGATCTACATTTTTCGCATAGATAAAATTCCACGAATATGGGAAAAAGCTCGCAAAGGTTTGCGCTGTTAGCTCTGTTGTGGTTAGTGATTTTGGCTCTAAGCCTTTGGTTGTAAATTCAAGATCCGCAACATTAGAAACATGATCTATCTGTGAGGTCAAGCTACTCGACCTCCTTTTTGCTTGCCTTCAGCGATCGCTTTGCAGATCTGCTGAGTCAAGTCTCGCAAATTTAATAACATCTAGGTTGTCCTGATTGTAAGGGTTGTAGCGTTTTCAATCAGGAAACGGATAGACTTTTTAAACTTGTTCGATTGTTGTTTTTGACAAATTAAAAAAATTTGCAACAAAAACTGTTGCTAAACTCGTATCTTACGTTTAAGATATAAGAAAGCATCGAACAAATCTTGCTCTTCTAAAGCAGCTCTGCCCGTTTCCAAAAAATTTAATTTGTACCTTCGGGTTTTCAAAAAGCTAGTGATTCGCGCCACTGGCTTTTTGGTTTGAAGGGGTAAAAAACTTAAGTAATCTCCTGTAGATAAAAAAGTGCAATTTAAGCATACAGCGATCACTATAGATCTGATCTATAAAAGATCAAAATTTTATTAATCTCAGCCTGAATTGTGCTAATAAGCCTCGAAACTGTCATCTGTGACACTATTTGGGCAACAGAAAGCAATCGTAGTAGTTGCCATCAATAAAGATTTCCACAGTAGTGTTTTCACTACCGCCAGAGGCTCATGGAGCAAGGGGATAATGAGTCATAGAACTGACTAAAGGAGAAGAGTTTATGTACTTTCACTCGTCCTACTTAATCCTAATTCCAGGGATGATCTTGATGTTTTGGGCGCAACATCGTGTCAAAGCAACCTACGAAAAATATGCCGAAATTCAATCGAGTTTAGGAATGACAGGCGCACAGGTTGCCAAGACCATCTTGCAACGTATGGGGATTGATGATGTCACCGTTGAGCAAGTCGAAGGACAACTGACCGATCATTACGACCCATCTGCCAAAACAGTCCGATTATCGGAGTCGGTATACGCATCTTCATCCCTAGCCGCCGCCGCGATCGCTGCCCATGAATGTGGTCACGTATTGCAAGATGTAAGGGGCTACCAATTTATGAATATTCGCGCCTCGCTAGTACCAGTGGCAAATATCGGTGCAAACTTTGGACCACTGATGGTAATGGCAGGGCTATTTCTGACCTCATTGGGTAGCTTGAGTACAGTTTTTATCAACCTTGGCATTATTTTGTTTGCAGGAGCGATCCTGTTTCACCTCGTCACTTTGCCCGTTGAGTTTGATGCATCAAGCCGCGCCTTGAGACTAATTGACGAATTGGGAATTTTGCAAGGTGAAGAAAATCGAGGCGCTCGGAGTGTCTTGAATGCTGCGGCATGGACGTATGTAGCGACGGCAATCTATGCAGCCTTGCAACTGGTGCAATTGTTATTGATCAGAGGCGATCGCTAAATTGTCAATCCTTGCCAAAAATTAAGAGGCGGTGCGATGCGCCGCTTTTTACTTTTGTAGTAATAATTTTGCCAACTCAGAAAATCCATCAAACTCAGAAGCATGAGTAACGTATTTGGGTAAATGCAGCATCTTGTCTTGATAATGGCGAACATTTGCCACGCCGACTGAGATGGGAAATAAATCGGCATCAAACATCGCTTCATCATTGGGACTATCACCAACAGTTAGCACTTGCTGCGAATTGAGTTCAGGAAAATGGTTGCTTAGCACCGAAGATAAACCAGTAGCCTTATCTTGATGGATTGGTTTGATATGACATTGGACGTTGCTGTAAGTGAAACTCCAACCCATTTGTTGACATTGGGAAGAGATAGCTTGAATATCATCGGTTGATAAATCATTGACATCAAAAGTCCAATCGGTAATACGGAACTGATTATCAGCAGAAGGATGAAGATTTGGAAATAGCTGCTTAATGTGATGGAAAGTATTTTCTAGTAGAATGCGATGTCTAGATAAATTGGGAACCGAAGAAAGCAAATCTTGTGTTCCATTTGGCTGTAAAAATATCCCTCCATTTTCAGCGATCGCCCCTGCTATAGGTAAATAATTCACCAAAGCACTGACCCAACCCGCCGAGCGACCAGTTACCAATAGGACTTTAATTCCTGCTGATTGTAAATCGATAAGAGTTGAGATGAAATCAGAAGAGAATTTTCCATTTTTGGTAAGAGTGCCATCAACATCGGACGCAATTAAGCGAATGTCGGACAAATCGGAGGAATTTATAGGCGATAGAGGCATAGAAGATAAAATTAAATCCAGAAAAAATCCAAAGCCGATCTAATATATCGTAAAGAATCTGACAAAAAATCTAGCGATTGTTCGAGAGGAAAGAAATTTCTATTTCCAGTCACTATAATATTGACAAGAGAGAAATCCTTAAAGCCGATATTTTAGAGCCGTTTGACTAAAATAACTACAATTCCGTACAAATAAATTTGGAGAGACATCAATGAGAACAAATATTGGCGCAATGATTAATTCAGGCTATACCTACGAAGAACTACTGAGCGAAGGATTAGCCAGCTTTGACGATATCGGACGCTATGAATCCAGATATTCCCTGTACGACGAAGATGCAGCACCAAAACCGACAAAGGCAAAAGTAGCAGAGCCGAAATTAGCCGAAACTACACCAAATCAAGAAGAATCAGAAATCGACTTTGACTTTTAGAGAGAGAGCAGACTAACTATGAACCAATGCTATGAAATTTAGACAAATTGACCTGAAAACTGGGCAAGAGCTACCAATACCACCAAAAACAGTCGAACATACCTACCTCGAACTGAAGATTGGTAGCACCGTAGATCCTAATAAACTTGCTGTCGGTAAAATGTACGACGGCATCACTGACCGAGACATAGAACGACTGCAAGAGCAAGGACTGCACATGATCCTTGCCAATGGTCGAAGCGCCTACTTTGGCGATCGCGCCATCGCCGAGAAAGTCAGCCAAGAAATCTTCACCAATCATAGTGATGCTGTTGCCTACGGCAGTATCCCCGTATCCGAAGCCAAGACATCAATTTACAAAGAAAGCGCCAGAATCCTGATTATTGATGATGAAACCCTAAGCCAAGACCCAGCCACAGGAACGTACACCGCCGACTGGGGACAGCAGCCCATTATTCTCAGTAATGGAATCATCCTCAGCGACAAAGCAATGGGAGCGATCGCCAGCAAACTTGGAGATTGCTATAGTCTGATCTCCCCAGATCTCGCTAACCAACTGCAAGCCGAACCAGATCGCCCATTTCAATTTCGGGCAGGAGTACCCGAATGGCAAGGTGTTTTCAAAGGTACATGTCGGGCTAGTTTGCTATGTCAAGCTTTAGAAGTCGATGGCATAATTGCCAGATCGAGCATCAAAGGCGACAACAAAACCACTACTACAGGTATTCATGAAGTCAGCCTATTCTGGGCAAGAAAAGAAGATGCTAAATTCACCGAACAAAAACTGGGAACCCAAGCTCTAGTCTTCTTTCCCGAAGGAGTCCAAGCAGACGTATTACCCAAGCTCAAAATTAAAGCCGAACGCCTAGCCGAAGCCCAATCCGACCCACGCAAGGTAGCGCAACTATATATAGAACGTCACGAAAAGCGACAACAGCAAAGGCAAGAAGAAACCGTAGAACGCGATAACATTTATCAAATCATTGAGCCAGAACTCGCGTTAGAGCTAGGTTTGAGCATTCAAGAAAACACGAAAGCTAATAACTTTGAACAGCCAGACAACCCATCAGTTAATGAACAATACCAAGATTGGCTGTATGACATTCTCAAAGCAGACCTAATTGATGGTGGTCATTGCCAAGTATTAGAAATGGAAGATATCGCCAAACGTCTGCGAGAATTCCTCCAAAGCGAATGGCAGGAAGTCGCCACAGGAGGGCTGTATGTCCCCAGCGCGATCGCTCAACCCCACAACCAACTCCAAGAAGGCGAAGTTAGTTTCACTGGACTACCCGATGGATCTGAAGTTGCCATCTACCGTAGTCCCGTGGCCAATGCTGCCAACTTTGACGTATTTACGAATAACCTCACGGTTCTGCGTGAATTAGATCCTGAAGCTTATATGCAGAGAGGAGTCTGCTATCTCAATCCCAACGATGCGAAACGACTGGTCATCGACTTTGACGGCGATCGCGTGGGCATAATTCCCAGTCAACTAACTCCTGTACAGGAAGCCAGTTCCCAGAAAACCATTGAGCAGTATCCAACTCTAATCCAAGAAATTATCGACAAAAATCTGCCAGAGAACAAACCAATTCAAGTCGAAAAAGAAAAGAAGATTCCCCGCGATCTAGAACATGGATTTGTCAATCTTGCCAGTGCTGCTGTCAATGCTGCTGACAATCCCACAGGTCGAGTTGCCAATTTAGGAATGAGGTTGGAAGCCTTACGGTGGGAAACCCAGTATCTTCCTAATGTTGAAAAGTCGGCATATTTGCAGAACATTGCTACACATTTCAAAAAACTACTTGCTGAAGATAATGACATCAAGAAGCCCTTTCGCATTCTCGATGATGAATGGCGCGATAAAATAGTCGAAATCAGCGAGACTTCTACTGCCATATCAAAACTACCTGAGCCTGAAAGAGAAAAAGCTGTAGAAACAGGTTTAACACAGACAGAGAGACTGATTTGGCATCTAGAAAGTCTGGCGGCGGTGAACTTGCAACGGGCTGTTGACACGCCCAAAAGTGCTAGAAAAGTCAACGAAGATGAATATCAATTCTGTCAGAAAGTAGCCAAATACAAAGAAGTAGAATGGATTAAGGGCAAAGACAACAGCTATGCCTACATTGGTGCTGATGGCATCAAGACCAATACTCAAGATCCTGTCGGATGGATGGTAGAGCAAGCCAACCAAATTTATCAAGAATATAGTTTGATTGGCGATCGCAACTACAACCGCTTTGACCATATCTTTCCAAAAAACAGCCATACGCCTGCTCAGACTGAATGGGCAAAGAGCGTGTCAACCCAATACAATGCCCTAATTTCTGATGCAGTTGCCAGTCGTAGCAGACTAGAACATGAGGAAGGTATTGCTCTAACTGCCACATCCGCTAAAGGCAACAAAATTGAAATTGTCAGCCTGATTAGCACTAATCCCGATGGTGACTCACCAATCTGGGAAATGGCAAGAATAGGAGCTAGTGTCGATATTCAGGTTGCCAAAAACAAAGATTGGAAAACTGAAAAGCTATATCCATATAAAGCTGTCGCGATTATTGACCAAGAAAATAAGGTTGATATCGGACTAATATCACCAGCCTCTATTGAAGCCTATGGCAAAACCCTAGAAACTGGCAAAATGTTCGCTAATCTAAAACTTGAGTTCAAATTAGGAATATCTAGAAATGACATAGATGACAAGTTTGCCGATGCGGAAAAGTATTTAGAAGTGCAGCGTGATGGGATTCCAGAACCAGAGAGAGAAAATAGAGCCTCGGCGATGTGGCACAACAATAACCGAGGGATCGCGGGCAAGATGTTTACCGAGGTAGTGACCACGCGACTGCAAGAACTACGGGTGGATAAAATCAAAATCATTGGCTTGCAGTATGAAACCAATGAACTGAAAGATAAACAATGGCAACAGGATCAAGGTGCAGTATGCAGACTGGGTATAGAATCTAACCCTGACAGTCCCATTTATGATAAGCGGGTATTACAAGTACAAGAAGGCGATCGCTGGAAAAATATGGGTGTACTGCACAGCGACGCAGCCTATATGCCAATCGGCACGCAGTTTACCGCAAATATTAACTTTTCGGCGACTAAGAAAGATGCTGACATCGTACTCGATCCCAATTCCCTGAAACTACCTGAAATATGGCATGGACTATCACCAGAGCGCGTACAGCAAGCGGTCAACCTTGATGCAATTATGCCTGCACTGAAACAAGCGATCGCTCAAGCATCTCAGAACCAACCGACCATGACTGAATTTGTGGAAAGATTAGCTGCCGAGCAGGTTGGCATTAAAGCTCAAGTGCAGTCTGGCGGTAGGATTAATGGGATTACCTATCTCTATGAAGGGCAAGCAGTCAAAGCTAGTTTAGTAGAGTTAACGTGGAAGAATCTCGCCGCGATGGGAGTGCGATACGATCCTATTAGAGATCGCGAAGCAATTACATCGGCTCCGATTCCATCTATGACCCAGACCAGCGATCGCCTAGAAATCCAATCTGAGCATAAAGAAGTAGAAGTGAATACTCAGATAAATCCTCTAACCAAGATTGAGAACCAATTAAGAGCATCCGTTCTCAGTCATTTTGGTAAAGACAAATCGATGTCAGAAATCGCCACCCAATTTATTGGTAAAGCAGCTACTCCAGAAACTGTGTACTCCAGTACGCGGCTATATGAAAAGGCTTGGGGAGAACAAGCCAATACAGGTAAATATAAAGCTGATGATGTAATTATGGTCAGTGGCTCAGGTCCGTGGCTGCGGGAAGGAGATGATCGCACCAAACCGCAGATAGAAAAAGACCTCAATCAAGTATTCAAAACTCATTACCAGCCATTACTAGATCAAGCAATCGCCGCAGGTAGTCAAATATTGTTAGGCAATGCTAAAGGTACAGATCAACTAGTCATGGTCTATCTGCAAGAGAAAGGGTATGCATTAAACTGGCAGCCACAGGGATATTATCAAGCCACTTCTGTCCAGAGAGAAAAGCTAGAAAAACCAGTAGAAATCATGGGTAAACCGATTCAGATGGTCTATCCCCTGAAGATGCATGGAGAAGTGAATCGATTGCCCGTGGATACTTGTATTGAAGCAATGCGCGGACATGGGAGATCTCACACTACACGGCGATTTGAACCCTATGCTGCCTATAACTTTAAGGAAGGAGATATCGCGATCGCCTATGCAGGAGAGCAGAAAGTCGCCTTTCAAGTAGGGAAGCAGTACAAAATCTCACAGGAAATGTTGACTGATGGGGAATATCAGAAACAATGGGTGGGTATGGAAAAGCATGGGGCTAAGGAATTATTGACATTTCAAGGACATAGCAATACATGGGGAATGCACTTTCAGCCATTGGGAGATTATGTCGATGGTAAAATTGTGCCATTTCCTATCATCGAGAGAGCCACAAATTCCATTGTTGCTGATATTCAGAAACTAGAAGCATGGAGAGAAACTGCTCAATATCTGGGTAAGAGCGAGAAATATGTAGATCGCATCCAAGAAATCATTGCTGGTGAGAGCATATCTGAAAAATCACAGCAAGCGATGTCTAAGGATGGTCAGTTACTGAGTCAGCACATTGCATCACAGTGGCGAGAAGTACTGGCTACTCCGAGCGAATATGTGGGATCTCAAAATGGGAATCTTGTGTTTGAGCGCAAAGGAAATGAAGGTAAATATAGGGCAACGTGGGAGCAGTCTACAGATACGTTGACTTTAGATACAAAAGCCTTGAGGCAAGGAAATATCGAATATGTACCATTGCTGGTGCAAAAAGGTTTAGAAATTGCTCAGAGTCAGGTGACTGTGAAAGATGCTCAGAATGTCGATCGCGCTCTTAAAGTTATTGCTGAAAATCAAAAAGGGAGACAAGGGCAAAGGTAGTGAGGCGATCAAATAAAATTTTTACCTAAAAAACTACTTAACTATTGGCAGATTTAGATATGTCGCTCAGAATCATCTGAAATTCGTTACGGAGATCGACAAGCTCACTAAAATAATGATTTGAGCTTTTGATTTCTACCTCTTCACGCTGACGGGCTTCTAAAATTTGTTTTTCAATAGTTCCAAAAAATTGTGCCTCAAACTCTCTGAGTTGCTCATTTGCTTGTTCTTCTAACTGTTTAGAAATAGAGACAAACTGGCTTGTGAGATTTAGGCGAGCATCAAGTAGTTCTTGTTGCTGTTTTTTCTCTTCTTCTATAGCTTTCATATCCATAAATACAGACGCAGCGCTGACTGCTACACCAATAAAAGGCATAGCATTAGCTATATTTTTCGCAATGTTAACAGCCCCCCAAGGTGCAAACTTAATACCAATGAATTTACCAACGTTGTAAACAATTTGATGAGCGTTACTACCTGCTACTTGTGATGCTGCTAAAAATCCGCTAGATCCTACAGCACCTGAGTTTACTGCTAATTTTCTGATCTCTCCACCTACATTTGTAGAGATCTTTTTAAGGACTTCAACCTGTCTTTGTAGTTTGGCAGTATCAGCACTAGCAGTTACAGATTTTACAGCGATATTTTGGTTTGCTGATAACCGTGCTTCAAAAGCATTAAATAAATCACCTTGAAATAATTCTGTGACTGCTGTTTGAGTCGAATCTAGAGTAGTCTGAACTTCTCTTTGGATTTCTTCAGCCGCTTTTTCACAATGGCTTTGTACTCTCGCTTCTACCCGTTTTGCAGCCGATTCAAAATCCTTCTCTACACCGAGTAAATCAGCTAGATCAGATCCTTCATTTACGACTGTGGCAGACAAGCGAAGCGTAATACTTTTGACTTTAGTACGCAGACGTTCTCGATCTTGCTGCACTAAGCGGTTAAGTCGAGATAGCAATTCAAAGAAAGCTGTATCTTTTACAGAATCACGCACCACGATGTTTTGAGCATCTTCTAATTGTCTCAAAACGATACGGATCGGGGTATCAAATTTTGTCAGGGAGGCTCTACGTTCTACAAAATTATTTAGTGCATCAGTGAAGGTTAGGAAACGACTAATTTCAGTTAAAAAACTATCTTCTTCATCTACGCCTTCACAATAATCCTTAGCATCTACAAAGCACAAAGGAAACTCATCAAGGGGGAAGGGTGCGATCGCAGTTGCTAGACTTTGGCGATAGTTAGCAATCTTTTGTTCCTCTTCACCAGCTTCGTCAGACATTTTGTTGACAACAAGCATCATTTTCCATCGATAGCCTTTTTCATAGGCTAAATACTTAAAGTTTTTCGCAGTTACCGCATCAAACAGCATATAGGTAAGCGAAAACACCAGTAAGTCGGCTTTATCAATTGCCTCATAGGTAATGTCATCGTGATCTTTGCGATCGGTGAAAAGCCCTGGGGTATCAATTATTTGGATGCCATTCCAATCATAGATAGAGGTTGTATCAGTAGCAATGTCAGAGTCAATGCGAATGTCTCGCCGTCCAGTGAGAGCAGAAATCATCGTAGATTTACCTGCGTTGTATTGACCAACGAAAGCAACTCTAATCGCTCCTTGTGCTTGATATTCTTTTAGCTGGTCGCGCAGTTTTGTACGAATAGCAGATAACTCGTCATTTTTTGATTGGGTTAAGAGATTGTCTAATCTGCCAAACCCTCCCTTGATTTTGGCTCCAACTTCAGCAGCTTTAAAACCCGTATTTGGTTGAGACATAGTTTTTTACCTATTTTGATTTTGTATTTACAGTTTGAATAGTGACATCCTCTTGCAAGATTCGTTTTAGATCTTCCTGCAATTTCTTAGACATCTTGATGTTTGACTTGGTTTGAATGTTTATTGACTGTCCAAACTGTCTTTCAACTTTGAAAATGGTTTGGCTTATGCCTGCATCAGTAAGAGGATTATACTGTTTGAGGCAATAATCAATAATACGCTTAGCATAAGCACAATTTAGATAGTTAGCAGTGCCTTGAATCTGTCTTTGTGAGGTCTTCAGTTCAGCAGTAATTGCTTCAACTCCCGCAATCAGTTCTTCAAAATACTGATCTATATCTGTTTCGGTTTGTTTGCAAGACTTACTAAAATCATCTTTTGCCTTCTTTACAACTTGTGTTTGTTGGCTTTCTAGTTGACTACGCAGTGAGCTTGTGATCTTAGCAGCAGCTTCTCTACGCTTTTCGTCTTCTGATTTGAACCAACCACTAATATTACTAATAAGTCCCATTGCAGCACCAATTAATCCAACGGCAAGAGCAAAAGGGGCTAATGGAGTAAATACCATAATACTTGATGCTATACCTAACAGTATGCCACCCGTCCTCAGATACGACTTTGTAGAGCCATCTGTATCATATTTATCAAACTTAAAACTTCCTCCCGACAAATCTGCTACAAGCTGTAATTCTCTGCCTAATTCTTCAAGAATTTCAGAAACTTCCTTTTTAAACTCTTCACACACTTTTTGATAGGCATTACCAACTCGCTCAGAAAATCGAATATCTTTGAGCTTTTTCTCCCAATTTTTAATCATCGTAGGTTGGTCTGCTTTCCAATTATCTCTGGCGAAAGATGTAACAGCATTATTACTGACTTCCTGAAAAACTTCTCCAATTTGATTTTCTAAGACAAGGAGAGCATCTTGTTCTGCTAATTTGACTTTCCTTAATATAGTTCTTCGCTTTTCTCTTAAACTTTCAAGTAGCTTTTGATATGTTTGCGCTTCTTTAGCAAGCCATTTCTGGGGCTTTTCAACAGTTCCCACCGTTGAGCCTAAAAGAGTTTGAGATCGCCGAATTGTCCCATATTCGACTAGAGATACCCGAATAGAATCCAAAAAATCTTTTATTCTACTAGCCTCAAACAGTTTGTCTTTAATTTTCTCATTTTCTGGCTCACGAGACATTTGGGCTGCCAAAAGCATAGAAGGAATGATATCAAAATAGTCGTTAGCATAGTACTGTTGAGCAAATCGCCTAATCCTTTCAATGTGACCGCCTAAACCACTTTGTCCCTCTAGCGTAAATGATTTATTTGGATCGCTTAAAAAATGCTGCAAACGTCTAGAATCACGCAAATTGTTTTTAACATTTAGAAGGACGATCAAAGGCTTAGTCTTCTCTTTTAAGCTTTTTAGAAAACCAAACTCAGTCGCCTGTATACTGTCATTGGTGACAACATAGCAAATAACATCAGACTCATCAATCACACTTTGAGCAACCTCTTCATCTGTTCTTCCTCCGTCTTCAGGTGCGCCAATCCCAGGGGTGTCAATAATCCGAATGTTTTTCCATTCATAGACTCGATTGTAGCGAGTTGTGCGTTGTTTCCCTACGCCAATAGCTTCCCATCCGCCACCTGTAACAATGGCGTGAAGTGTGCTTTTCCCTGCTTTTGTCTTCCCCATAAAAGCAATACTAAAGTGATTAAGCGCACGCTGTTTAGCTTTTAGAGATTCTCTTAACAGTTCAATCTCTTTTATTATTTCAGTTGTTAACGCTTTTCTAGTCTCTTCCAGTAATGCAAAAACTTCCTTTGCGCTACTCGAAGTCCCCTTCCCACCTGAATGCTTCTGCACAACTGAAAGACGTTTCTGAATATTGATCTTTAGCTTGTCGAGTGATTCTAAAGTTCTATTTAGAGATAGTTCTGAAAACTGATAATCTTCCCTAGCGATATCACCGCATTGCTTGATAGCCGCATCATACTCTTCACCCGATAGCAAGATTTCTCGCTGCAATTTTTCAATTTTGCGTCCAATGTTTTCAGGGGCAATCTGTCCCAACTTTTGAACAATCGATCTTGATAAAACAGACTCAGCCCCTTTTAGAATAACTGCACCAAGAGAGAGTTTTGATGACTCATTATCGTTGTCATCATCATTGACATAACTAGCCCTAAACTCTTCGGCAGCTTCGATAATATCTTGTAGTTGTTGTGAACAGCCAAATATATCTGCAATTTTCTCCACCATCTCTCTTTCGAGTGGTGAGAAAAAGCCGTCAACATAAGCGATCGCTAAAACCTGTCTGATTGACTCAGATCTTTCATTGGGTTTGATTTTCTTAGCTGCATCTTCAACAGAGATCAGATGTTTATCTTGAGAAAATATTTTCTCTGTTTCGTCAATGGTTTGTTGATTGGCATTAACTTGCTCTGCCAATTCATGCAGTGCCTTTGCCTCGTCACTATGAATCTGTTGATCGGCGCATATGATATGTGAGATTAGCATGAGATTGTAATCTATTGATTCATTTGACGGCATATTTCAAATTTTTATCATTTTAAGAAATTATATATGATAATTGCCTTGTAATGCCTGGTTTTCAAGATCTGTAGATACAAAAAACTAGCTATTAGTAGAAAGACCTTCGCCGATTCAAACTTGAAATGCAACGGGTTCTGATGAAGCAAAGAATACTTCGTATGGGGTACGATAGTCAAGAGATTTTCTCGGTCTGTGATTTA
>Ga0208719_1000487_pt1 | contig 12263 bp, 11 predicted proteins | sample LakMenEpi30Jul09_FD_150747 | JGI IMG/M metagenome (GOLD analysis project Ga0208719, IMG submission 150747) | Freshwater microbial communities from Lake Mendota, WI - 30JUL2009 deep hole epilimnion (SPAdes) | ecosystem: Environmental > Aquatic > Freshwater > Lake > Epilimnion/Euphotic zone ... | reverse complement strand
GTCGAGGCGGATGGGCTGACGACGCTGCGCGACCTGCGCCTCAAGCCGGTGGGGTAGGCAGATCTCCCTCACTCCCCCGATGCTGATCCCCGTTCTGACCGTTTCCGGTGCGGCGGGCGCGAAAGGAATTTCCTTGCAGTCGCCGGCCCAACCAGCTTGAGCCCCGGCTCCATTCGCAACGCCGGGATAGCGAGGATCGCCTTCGGGAAAACTGATCTGGAAAAAGCCTTTGCTTCATCCCGTGCGTTGCCATCGTCCGCGTTTCATTACTCATGCACTCGGACATCTCTCCCATCGCCGACGCGCTCGGCATTTCTCCCGATCATCTCATTCTTCATGGACGCCACATGGCCAAGGTCAGTCTCCATGCGCTGGAGTCGAAGCCGCAGCGTGGAAAATTGATCCTCGTCTCCGCCATCACGCCGACTCCCGCGGGCGAGGGGAAGACGACTGTCTCCATCGGCCTGGCTCAGGGCTTGAAAAAGATCGGGCAGAACGTCGCCCTCGCGCTGCGCCAGCCGTCCATGGGACCGGTGTTTGGCCGCAAAGGCGCCGCGACCGGCGGTGGCAAAAGCACCTTGCGGCCCGCGCACGCGATCAATCTGCACTTCACAGGCGACTTCCACGCGATCACCTGCGCGCACAACCTGCTGTCCGCCGTCATCGACAATCATCTCTTCCTGGACGATGCGCGTCTGCCCGCCGGGCGCGTGTTGTGGAAGCGCGTCATGGACATGAACGACCGCGCCTTGCGCAGCGTGTGCACCAGCGTTGGCAAACCGACTGAGCGGCACACCGGATTCGACATCACCGCCGCGTCCGAAATCATGGCGATCCTGTGTCTCGCCGAATCGTTGCCCGATCTACGCAAGAGGCTCGATCGCATCGTCGTCGGCTTCACGCCAGAGGGCGAGCCGGTCTTCGCGAAGGAATTCCGCGTCACCGGCGCGATGATGGCGTTGCTCCGCGAGGCGCTGATGCCGAATCTCGTGCAAAGCATCGAAGGAGTGCCCGCCTTCGTGCATGGCGGACCGTTTGCAAACATCGCGCACGGCTGCAACTCCGTGCTCGCGACGCGCATGGCGCTCGCGCATGCCGATCTCGCAGTCACGGAGGCCGGATTCGCCTTTGATCTCGGCGGGGAGAAATTCATGCACATCAAGTGCCGCCAAAGCGGGCTCGCTCCCGCGGCGATTGTGATCGTCGCGACCATCCGTGCGCTGAAGATGCACGGCGGCGTGGCGCTCGATGCGCTCACGCTGCCGGACGCGGATGCATTGAAGCGCGGGCTGGAAAATCTCGCCGCTCATCTCGACAGCGCCGCGAAGTTTGAGCGCCCGGTCGTCGTCGCCCTCAATCGTTTCCACACCGACGACGACGCGGAAATTGCGCTGGTGCATGGCTTCTGTGCCGCGCGCGGTTTTCCGAGCGCCACGGCGGATGTGTTCGGGCATGGCGGCGAGGGAGCCCTACAACTCGCGGAGAAAGTGGTCGCCGCGCTGCCGCGGGAATCCAAGCCGCTGCCGTTCCTTTATCGAACCGACGACAGCGTCGAGACAAAGCTCCAGGCCATCGCCACAAAGATCTACGGCGCGGATGGCGTGCAACTCACCGATGAAGCAAAGCAAAAGCTCGCGCTGTTTGCCCGCAGCGGTTTCGACAAGCTGCCGCTCTGCATGGCGAAGACCCAGGACAGCCTCTCCGACGACGCGAAGAAGCGCGGCCGCCCGCGTGGTTTCAACATCACGGTGCGCGATTTCGAAATCGCCAACGGCGCCGGTTTCCTCGTCGCGCTCACCGGCACCATGATGCGCATGCCCGCGCTGCCGAAGGTGCCCGCCGCTGAGCGCATCCAGGTCACCGACGACGGCGTCATGAGCGGTTTTTGATCCGTGGCTTAAGCCCTGAAATGGGAGGCTCGGTTTCGAGCTGCTCGGAGCACGTCCGGTCCGCGTCGGGCGGCGTGAAGGCAACCGTGCCGGAAATGGCCCGTCTGGATCCTTCCCAGGATCTCTACAGCCATTTCTCTAACAACCCAATGCACGATGGCACCTCGCCCCAACAGACGCGGGTGCGTCGGTAGATGGTGAGGACTTTCCTCAAAAAAGAAAACCCCGGAGCCAGTAAAGGCTCCGGGGTTTCGATGGAGATTTTGTCTGCGGGTTAGTTCGCTCCAGTAGGCGCGGGTGCGGCGGGCGCTCCGTTGGCGCTGGCTTCGTCGCGCTCTTTCATCGCGGCTTTGCGCGAGAGTTTGACGCGGCCCTTTTCATCCACGCCGATGCACTTCACCCAGATGAGGTCACCTTGCTTGACGACGTCTTCGACGCGGTTCACGCGGAAGTCGGCCAGCTCGCTGATGTGGACCATGCCGTCCTTGCCGGGCAGCACTTCGACGAAGCAGCCGAACTCTTTGATGGTGACGACGCGGCCCTGATACATTTCGCCGACGCCGATCTCGCGGGTCATGCCCATGATGATTTGCTTGGCGCGGGCCATGGCTTCGGGGTTGTTCGAGTAGATGCGGACGCTGCCGTCGTCCTCGATGTTAATCTCCGCGCCGGTCTCGGCGACGATGCCCTTGATGGTCTTGCCACCGGGGCCGATGATGAGCCCGATCTTGTCGGGGTTGACCTTGATGGTCTCGATGCGCGGGGCGTAGGGCGACATCTCCGTGCGCGGTGAGGCGATGCACGCGGCCATCACGTCGAGGATCTTCATGCGAAGTTCGCGCGCCTGGTGCACGGCTTCAGTGATGATTTTGTGCGAGACGCCGGGGAGCTTGAGGTCCAACTGGAAGCCGGTGACGCCTTCGCGGGTGCCGCAGAGCTTGAAGTCCATGTCGCCGAAGTGATCCTCACTGCCGATGATGTCGGCGAGCGTGGTGTAGCGCTTGAGGACGTCGCCCTCAAACTCGGTGACGAGGCCGACGCTGATGCCGGCGACGGGGGTCTTGATCGGCACGCCCGCGTCCATGAGCGCGAGGACGCCGCCGCAGACGGAGGCCATGGAGGTGGAGCCGTTCGACTCGCACACTTCGCTGCTGATGCGGATGGCGTAAGGGAAGTCTTCCGTGGACGGGATGACCGGCGCGATGGAACGCTCGGCGAGTGCGCCGTGGCCGATTTCGCGGCGGTTCATGCCGCCCATGCGGCCGGTTTCGCCGACCGAGAAGGGCGGGAAGTTGTAGTGCAGGATGAAGGCTTTGCTGGTCTCGCCGCCGGTGTAGCCGTCCATGTCCTGCGCTTCCTGCGTGGTCGCGAGGGTGAGGAGGCAGAGGGCCTGCGTTTCGCCGCGGGCGAAAAGGGCGCTGCCGTGCGAACGCGGGAGCAGTCCGGTCTCGGCGCTGAGCTGGCGGAGATCGCCGAGGCCGCGTCCGTCGCAACGTGACTTGCGATCGAGGATGGCGACGCGGAAGGCTTTCTTTTGCAGGTAGTCAAAGGCCTGGCTGATCTCGAAGGGCGTGGCCTCCGGGAACTTCGCCTTGATGGCAGTGCCGACTTCATCCTTGAGCGCGTTTACCGACTTGCTGCGGGCGACTTTGCTCGGGGTGTAGAGTGCGGCTTCGATCCGGCTTCCGGCGACTTCGTAGGCGACTTCCATCACCTCGTCCTTGACGGTGAAGAGCGGCATTTCGCGCTTGGCCTTGTTGACCTTCGCGGCGAGTTCCTTCTGCGCGACGCAGAGTTTCACGGCTTCGATGTGCCCGAATTCGAGGGCCTTAATGAAGTCGGCCTCGGGGATTTCGTTGCCCGCGCCTTCGATCATGATCACTTCTTTTTCCGTGCCGACATAGACGAGATCCAGATCGCTCTCAGCGCGCTGTGCGTGCGTGGGGTTTGCGATGAACTGTCCGCCGATGCGACCGACGCGCACGGCGCCGACGGGGCCCGCGAACGGGATGTCGGAAACCATGAGTGCGGCGCTCGCGCCGTTGATCGAGAGCATGTCGGGGTCGTTCTGACCGTCCGCGCTCATGAGCGTGCCGACGATCTGCGTGTCGTAGAGGTAGCCCTTCGGGAAGAGCGGGCGCAGCGGGCGATCCGTCATGCGCGCGGTGAGGACTTCCTTCTCGGTGGGGCGGCCTTCGCGCTTGAAGTAGCCGCCGGGGAACCGGCCGACTGCCGCCGCCTTTTCGCGGTATTCGACGCTCAGCGGGAACCAGTCCTGGCCCTCTTTGATCTTCGTCGCGGAGACCGCGGTGACGAGGATGATGGTTTCGCCGCAACGCACGGTCACGGCTCCGTCGGCGAGCTTCGCGAGCTTGCCGGTTTCGATGATGATGGGGGTGCTGCCGGAATTGGCAGTTACATTTTGGATGCTCATTTTGTTTTTGAAATGCCATCCGGCGTGCCGTTGAAACGCGTCTCCTAACTCGATCACTTAGCCACTCGTTCCCGCTTCTCCTCTTAATCTTATTCTTAATCCTAATCTTAATCCCCCGACTGCGTTCGGATGTCGCCGAGGGATTAAGATTAAGAATAAGATTAGGATTAAGAAAAAAGCGCGAAGTTGTGGTTCAGTGTCTGATTTCAGAACCTGCGTCCGGCTTGCCGTGTGGCGATTGTTTGGTTTGCCCTGCTCACCCTCCGCCCGGTTTCGGCGGTGGCAGTGCGATTTTTTGTCTGACCGGGAAAAGCATTCGCCCCGGTGCGAGGACCGGGGCGAAGTGTTGAACTTGTCTCGAACCTACTTGCGCAGGCTCAGCTTATCGAGCGCCGCCTGATAGCGCGGGGTCGCGGTGCGCTTGAGGTAATCAAGCAGCCCGCGGCGGCGTGCGACCATTTGGAGCAGGCCGCGGCGCGAGGAATGATCCTTCGCGTGCGCCTTGAGGTGCTCGGTGAGATGGTTGATGCGCTCGGTCAAAACGGCGACTTGCACGTCCGCGCTGCCGGTATCTTTCTCGTGCAGGCGGAGGGTGGTGATGGATTCTGTCGTGGCCATGATTTTTTAAAGAGCTTAGGAGTTTGCGGTCTCGGTTGCGGGGGTCGCGGCAGCTTCTGCCGGTGCGGGAGTCTCTGCCTTTTCGGCAGTCACTTCTGCCGGTGCGGCTGCGGCACCGCCGCCTTGGTCGGCTTTCGCCTGAAGGACGCGGGCGAGCTGGCTGGCCGGCTCGTTGAGCAGGCGGACGAGCGTGCTCGCAGGTGCCTGGAGGACGCCGAGAAGCTGCGAGAGCAGGACGTCGCGCGACGGGAGGTCGGCGATGACTTGGATTTGCTCGCTGCTGACGATGAGACGATCCACCACGCCCGTGCGGATGGTCGGCTTCTTGAATTCCGCCGTGAAGTTCTTGAGAACTTTCGCGGCAGCGGCGACGTCCTTGTCACCGGTGACGATGGCGTTTTGGCCGCGGAGTTCACCGAGGTCGGGCAGGCCGGCTCCTTTCGCCGCGAGGCGGAGGTAGCTGTTTTTCACGACCGAGCAGCGTGCGCCGGCCTTGTCGAGGCGGTTACGCAGCTCGGAGAACTGGATGACGTTGAGGCCGGTGTAATCGGCGACAAAGATGAACGGCGAGTCGTTGAGCCGCTTGTTGAGGTCGTTGACGATGAATGCTTTTGCGGGATGCATGGTGTGGGTCCTCGGTTAGGCGAGTTTCAGGAATTGCGCCGCGTCCACGGTGACGCCGGGCGTCATGGTCGCGCTGAGTGTGATGTTATCCACGAAGCGGCCCTTCGCCGTCGCGGGACGCGACTTGATGACGGCGTCAATGACAGCCGTGCCGTTCTCGACGAGCTTCTGGAGGTCAAAGCTGAACTTGCCGACAGGCACCGCGATGTTCGCGTTCTTATCGAGCTTGAACTCGACGCGGCCTGCCTTCACTTCGCGCACGGCCTTCGCCGTGTCTTCGGTGACGGTGCCGGTCTTCGGGTTCGGCATGAGGCCGCGGGGTCCGAGGACCTTGCCGAGCTTGCGCACTTCGGCCATCGCGCCGGGAGTCGCCACTGCGACATCGAAATCCTGGAAACCACCGACGCATTTGTCGATCATGTCCTTGTAGCCGACGAATTCAGCGCCAGCCGCACGCGCGGCCTCGGCCGCTGCACCTTCCGCGAAGACGAGCACGCGGACTTGCTTGCCTGAGCCATGCGGCAGCGGGCAGGTGCCACGGACCATCTGGTCGGATTGCTTGGGGTCCACGCCGAGCCGGAACGCGAGCGTCACGGTCTGGTCGAACTTGGTGGGAGGCATCGCCTTCAGGGCGGCGATTGCTTCTGCGAGCGGATAGACTTTCTTGTCATCGCGCTTTTCCGCGGATGCGCGGTATCGTTTGGAACGTTGTTGAGCCATGTGTTTTTTGCAGTGCTGGCGGGTGTTTTCCCCTCCTGCGGTTGTGTTTGTTTGTCCCTCTCCCAGCGGTGTGCGGGATGCACGGTGCCGTTGGAAAAAGGGCGCGCACTCTAGTTCACGGGCCGCGGGTGTCAACCGGCATTTTGCCAGCGTTTCAGCCGCGCGGCGAGGGCGTCGAGTTTCGATGCCCCGGCCATGATGGGCGGGAAGTCCGCGTGAAGTTGATCGAGCGTCGGCACCACGCCCCACGACGTGACGCGGAAGACCTCCACCGCGTGCGCGCTGCGGATTCCGAGTTCGCGGTTATTCCGATCGAAACGTGCGCGCAGGATTTCCGACCACTCGGCCTCGGAGCTTGGCGGGGCCATGTTGTGACGTCCGACCCACGGCAGCCACTCGGTGATCTGCGAGTGATGACACCAAGTGAGTTCGCGGATTTTTGGAAATGCCTCCTCCACGTCCACCGCGATGTCGTGGGAATTTGCACCGGACATGTAGCCGTCATACACGTTCACGATCACCGGCACTTTGCACGGGCGCGACGCGGTTTCGTCGGCGGGATACTCGGGCGTGAACGCGTGCGGCACATTGATCATGTAGGCGACGCGACGCACGGCGTCAGCGATCGTGATGTGATCATTGTGGACGCCCGCGAGCGGATCGTCCGGCAGCGGCGGGCAGAAAAGGTAGTCCGGCTCGAAATCACGGATCGCCTTCCACAGCGCGGCGAGCAGCTCGATCGTCACTTGCAGGCACGCCTCGCGCGGCACCCGGCCGTCCGGGAGCCGCAGCAGTTCAAAATCGTAGCCGCCGAGTTTTGCGGCGGCGAGCTGCTCGTCGAGCCGGATGCGCCCGGTCTCCTCGCGTGTGCGAAAATGATGACCCGCCTTTCCATCCGTGCAAACGAGCACCTTCGGCTGAAATGCCGCCCCGAGCTTTCGCCGCCACAGCTCGAAAGTGCCTGCGGCGGTGAATTCGTAATCATCGTAGTGCGCGTGAACATGGAGGACTTTCATCGGACGGATGCCCCCGTGTGTGCGCGAGCCGGCGCGCAGACGACAAGCGCAAAACTCGCGGTGGTGCTGGCTTCAGCCGCTCCCATGAGGCATTGGTGGTGGCATCATGAGATCTGCATTGCTGGCCATCGTCCTCGCTCTCGCTGCGCATGCGATGTCCCGCGCGCAGGCACCGGCTATTTCCGATGCGCCGAAAGCCGTTCAGGATCTCGCGGCGGAAATCCGCGGCAAATCTTCGGACGAGACCCGCGCCGCGATCATCGCGCGGCTCGGCCCTGCGAAACGCAACGCGGGCTCGGGCTTCCGGCTCGAGCAGTGGGATCTGCCCGGCGGCGTGCTCACTTTCCATCCCGGCACGGGCCCGACGTTCGCCGAGCGGAAGACCGGGATAAACTTCCATCTCATCAAGACCAGAAATCCGGCTGGAGCGAACATCTTCTCAGGCTACGAGATGACGACGGTTCCCGATCCGAAGAACCACGGGAACACATTCTGGATCGGCAATTTGAAATTCGGCCGCGGCCACGGTTATCATTTCGTGGACAGCGGCCAAAACACGAGTATCCGCAGCGCGCAGGATCAGAATTTTTTCATGCTGCATCCCGCCGGGACGGTCGAGGTCCGCTACGTCGCACCGACGACGGCGGACACGCTCCTCGAATCGCTCGCAGAAGGCACCACCGTCGCGCACCTCGTCTTCACGTCCGCGGACAAAAAGGCTCGGGCCACGTTTTCGATCACGAGTTCCGAACGGTCGCGATGGCTGGCCTTCGGCGCGGAGAAGCCGCTACCATTCGTCATTGGTGCGGGCTGGAAAAATTTCTGGCGCTGAGCCGGGAACCAGGGGCCTTCCGCCTGTCATGCACTTTGCGACGCTGGAGGCGTCACGAAAATCAGCCGGTGCCCGAGCTGGATGAAAAGGCGCTGGCCGCGATGCTGGTGACCGACGACGCCAAAGCCGCCGGGTTCATCTACATGCTGCGCTCCCTGAGTGAACATCCCGACATCAATGCCGTCCCGAATCTCTACAAGATCGGCCTCGCCCGCAGAAGCATTGAGAGCCGCATCCAGAATGCAGCAAACGAGCCGACCTATCTCCCGTCGCGCTGGTGCCCACCTTCCAGTGCTACAATGTGAATCTGCCGAAGCTGGAGAACCTGCTGCACCGCTTCTTTGACCACGCTGCTGCCAAGGTGCAGGTCAAAGACCTCGAAGGAAACTACTCCACGCCGAAGGAGTGGTTCAGCGTGCCGCTATCCACCATCGAAGCTGCCGTGCGCCTGCTGATTTCCGGGGAGATCGTGAACTATCTTTATGATGCCGCGATCGGAACAGTGAAGCTGGTGGAGTAGCGCGGTGTCACTCCTTTGATCCTGCCGATGGATTCCCGGCTGTTGCCACTCTCCCGAGCCAAGGTGGGCGTTGCTCAAACCCATCGCTTCCTGGAGTTGATGCAAGCGCCTCGGTAGCCATGGTGATCAGCGGCGCGAGCAGCAGAGCCAGCTAAGCAAGGCAGCCTGCCAAGTTGATTTCAAAAAGAAGCAGGCAACGGTGAGGGCGGGTTTCATTTTCAGCATTTTCATTTCACGGATGCTTGTGTGGTGAGGATTCAAAAATCGCGGCTGTAACCGGCGAGCCAGCCGCCATCGACGGGGATGATGGCGCCGTTGAGGTAGGAGCTTTCGGGGGCTGCGAGAAAGAGGACGGCGTGGGCGATTTCCTCTGGCTGGCCGGGGCGGCCGAGGGGGACGTGGGCGAGCATGGCCTGAACGCGGTCGTTGAACTGGCCGCTCTCACCGTAGAAGAGCTGCTTCGTGCCTTCACTGAGGATGGATCCCGGGGCGATGCAGTTGGTGAGGATGCCTTGCGAGCCGAGTTCGATGGCCATGGTGCGCGTAAGATTGACGACGCCGGCCTTGGCGGCGGTGTAGGCGCACTGGAGGCGCGCGGGGACGAGTCCCATGACGGAGGAGATATTGATGATGCGGCCGGATTTGCGCTGGAGCATGTGGCGCGAAGTGGCCTTGCTGACGAGGAAGAGGCCAGTGAGGGTCACGCGAAGGATGCGGTCCCATTCCTCGGCGGGAAAGGAGTCAATGTTCACGCGGTGGGCCACGGTGTTGATGCCGGCGTTGTTGACGAGGATATCAATGCGGCCGTGCGCGGCGATGATCTCGCTGATGGCTGATTCAATCTGTTTTTCATCGGTGACATCCATGCGGATCGCCATGGCTCCGGGCGTGGCGGCAGCGAGCCGGCGGGCGCCTTCGAGGTTGATGTCGGCATAGACGACTTTGGCGCCGTTCGCGGCGAGTGAGGCACAGATGGCTTGGCCGATGGCTCCGGCGGCTCCGGTGACGAGGGCGACTTGGTTATCGAGTTGGACTTTCATGAGTGGAAAAAATTACACAAGGCCGAGGAAGGGCTGTTCGATGAGGCGGCGGAGGGTTTGCAGGAAGCGGGCGGCGGCGGCGCCGTCGTTGACGCGATGGTCGAAGGTGAGGCTGAGCGTGAGGCGGTCGCGCGCGGCGAAGGTGCCGTCGTCGAGCGGCACGGCCTCGCGCACGATGGCGCCGATGCCGAGGATGGCGGACTCGGGTGGATTGATGACCGGGGTGAATGCCTCGACGCCGAGGCTGCCGAGATTGCTGAGCGTGAAGCAAGCGCCCTGCATGTCCGTGCCGGCGAGTTGACCAGAGCGAGCGGCGGCGATGACCTTCTGTGCTTGCGCGGCGATCTGGGTGAGCGTGGAGGTGTCCACGTTGCGAATGACGGGGACGAGCAATCCGCCTTCGGTGTCCACAGCGATGCCAAGGTGCATGGTTTCGGGCAGCAGTAGGTGATCCTCCGCCCAGGTGGCGGCAAGCATGGGATGCTGCCGCAAGGCGGCGGCGGCGAGTTTGACGAGGATGTCGTTGATGGTGGGAATGACGGCAAGGTCCGCTTTTTCGCCCATGGATTTGAGCTGCTTGCGGAGGGCGAGGATCTCGGTGGCATCGCAACGTCCGGTGATGGTGACGGGGACGGTGGTCTGCCGGCTGTGCATGAGCCGTGCGGCAATGATGCGCCGCATTTGCGTGAGCGGAACCTGCCTCATCCCGGCGGTTGGGATGGCAGTTGCCGCGGCAAGGACATCGCGCTCGCGGATACGTCCGCCTTTGCCGGTAGGTGCGAGCGCGGCGAGCTCAACGCGGTGCGTCTCGGCGGCGCGACGTGCTCGGGGGCTCGCGGGGGTCTCAGTGCGGGATTTTGTCGGCAGGAGAATGGTAGCAGGAGAATGAATGAGTTTATTCTCTCCCGATTGGGGCGGCTCGCTCAACTGTCTGGTCTTGATCTCAGGTTGATTGGCAACCGGTGCGCTCTCGCCTTCGGCGAGCAAGTAGCCAAGCACATGGCCGACTTTGATGATGTCGCCTGGCCTTGGGCCGTCGGGGGCGATGTGCAAGATGCCGCTATCGATGGCTTCGACCTCTTGCGCGGCTTTGTCGCTTTCGAGCGTGAAGAGCGGTTCGCCTTCTTTGATGAGGTCACCATCTTGCTTCAGCCACGCGAGGAACTTGCCTTCCTCCATGGACCAGCCGAGCCGGGGTAATGTGATGTTGATAGGCATGACGTTGATCTATTCAGCGCACAGTTCGCGGATGGCTTGCGCGATGGCTTCAGTGTTCGGCACCACGGCCGCTTCAAGCGTGGGGCTGTAAGGCGTGGGCGAGGCTTTGCCGTTGAGGCGGCGGATGGGAGCATCGAGTTCGTCGAAGGCGCGGTCGGCGAGTTGCGCGGCGATCTCGGCTCCGATGCCGCAATGGGCGAAGTCTTCGTCAACGATGATGAGTCGGCCGGTTTTTGCGACGGACTGAATGATGGTGTCCACGTCGAGCGGGGCAACGGTGCGTGGGTCGATGAGTTCGACGTTGATGCCTTCAGCGGCGAGCGTCTCACACGCCGCGAGTGTCTTGTGCACCATCAGCGCGAGCGCGACGACTGTGACATCGCTGCCTTCGCGCACGACGGCGGCTTTGCCGAAGTCGATGAAGTATTCTTCCTCCGGCACAGGTCCCTTCACGGTCATCAGTTCGCGATGTTCGAGGAAGAGCACGGGGTCGTCACTGGTGAGCGCGGTTTTGAGCAAGCCTTTCGCATCGCGCGGTGAGGAAGGCACCACGACACGCAGGCCGGGGAAGTGCGCATACATCGAGTAGTAGCTGCCGCTGTGATGCGTGGCCGCTGCGTGACCGATGCCGATGCAGCCGCGCATCAGCACGGGCATCTTCAGCCGCCCGCTGCTCATGTATTGCATCTTGGCGATTTGATTGATGATCTCGCCGACGGCATCGAGCACGAAGTCGGCGAACATGAAGTCAATCACCGGGCGAGTGCCAGTCATCGCTGCGCCACCGGCGAGCCCGACGAAGCCGCGCTCGCAGATGGGTGTGTCACGCAACCTCGCCTCGCCGTGAATCGCAAACAGGCCGCTGGTCGTGGCGAAGTTGCCGCCGCGCACGCCGATGCCTTCGCCCATGACGAAGATCTTCGGATTGCGCGCCATCTCCTCGGTCAGGGCTTCGAGCGTGGCCTTCATAAAGGTCAGTTCGCGTGTGGCTGAAGATGTCGGCGGTGCCTCTCGATGAGTTGCGCTTGCGGACAAAGCATAGACGTGAGTGGTGGCGCTCTCGGCAGTTGGATAGGCGCTCTTTTCGGCAAACTCATGCGCTGTTTCGGTGAGTGCGGCGACTTCCTGTTCGATGGCACTTAGCTCGGCATCGGTCACGAGTTTTTGATCAAGAAGATGCTTCTTCAGTCGCGCGATGGGACACTGTGCTTTCCACTGCTCCACATCTTCACGCGTGCGGTAGGTGAAGTCGCCCATGCCTTCGGCGTGCGCGCGGGTGCGGTAGGTTTTGCATTCGATGAGTGTGGGGCCTTCGCCGTTGCGAGCACGCTTCACCGCCTCGCGAGCGGCGG
>Ga0208719_1000485_pt1 | contig 12274 bp, 18 predicted proteins | sample LakMenEpi30Jul09_FD_150747 | JGI IMG/M metagenome (GOLD analysis project Ga0208719, IMG submission 150747) | Freshwater microbial communities from Lake Mendota, WI - 30JUL2009 deep hole epilimnion (SPAdes) | ecosystem: Environmental > Aquatic > Freshwater > Lake > Epilimnion/Euphotic zone ... | reverse complement strand
ATACTCTGCAATTTTTTCAGTAGAATCAGTTGTTTGTTCTTTGAATTTAGCAACCAAGGTCGTTTTTAATTTATTAGATATTTCTAATATAACTGATTTTGGAGTTGATTTTTCAGTAATTACTGAAGATAAAACTTTAACTAATCTCATTTTAATTTTGTTTTTGTTAATAAATACTTATTAAACCGAAAAAAATTAATAATTCATTATTAAAAGTTCCTCACCAAATGATTGTTTTTCTCCTTTTTTAGCACTTGCCGCTTTAGCGAACGATTTTGACTCCCAATGGTATTTGTCTTTTGGAAACCATTCCTCTAACTGTGGAAAATAATAATATGACATTGAGAACTTCCCTTTCATAGATTTTAAGGTTTTTGCCAATCTTTCGTGGTCTTCTCTTCCAAACTCATGGTTTGAATAATAATCACCTTCACCGACAATATAATAAGGGGGGTCATTATAAAAATATGTTTTATCACCATCATATTTTTGAATAACTTTTTCAAAATCCAAATTTTCAACAAAATTTATTTTTTCAAACATTTTTTGCCATTTTTCGTTTTTCAATTTGTTTTTAAATGAAGTAAATTTTGAATGGTATTTTCCTTTAAGATCAATAAATTTTGATTTTTCGGGATTTGCACCCGAAAATACTTGAGTCAAAACATAAACATACTTAGCAGCAACACTATAATCAGGATAATTTATTGTAAATCCACTAGTATATAATTCAGACTGAAATTCATTGAATTGTTCTTGACATATTGGGTCGGTGGGAAATGTATCTTTCTTTTGAACTATTAATTTTTCGCACTCCTCAAGTAATCTTTTATGATTTCCAATACATTTATATAAATTATAATTTAATGGATTAAAATCATTATAAACAACATTTTTGAGATTAGGATAATTTTCTAAGTTCATCCCAAAGTAAACCCAAAACATTCCTGAGAAACTCTCAACATAGGTCTCAATGTCATTGGGGATAAACGGGATTATCCAACTTTGCATTCTTTTTTTACCCCCTATATATGATACACACACGGTTTTTATATAATTAGTTAAATTTATTTTTTCTAATTATATAGAAATTAAAGGAGAATGTAAATTAAGGGATTAGAAAAATGATTTTTTTGACCTATTACGATCATAAACCTTACCCGAAGGTTTTACCTTCTGTATCATCTTACGACGAATAATTTGAGCCACATGACGCTCAGATAGACCTTCAAAAGTTTTCATCGCAATAAATATTTTGATTTTTTTACAAAGATACAAAAAAACCTTTACCAAAGAAAAAATAAGACTATTTTTTTTAAAAAAATAATTATCTTGGAAACTATATACGCAAAAGAGGTTTTGAGTGAAAGTCCCAAAAAACCTTGTAACACTTGTAAAAAATCAAAATTAAACAAAAATATGACCGCAATCACAATTTTTGGAACATACATCTTATTTTCCGCAATATACGGAAATTATATTATAATCAAAAATCTGATTGATTTTATTTTCGGGTAAATTTTACATTAAGTTTTATAAATAAGTCACCCTGAGCCGGAACTTTAAATCCTTTCTGAGGCACCCTAAGAGGTTTTGATGTGTCAAATTCTTTTGGTAACTTAACAGATAATAATCCATCTGGGTGTGGAACCTCAAAACTTTCGGATTGCAAATTTTCATAATCAAAAAACTTATTATAAACCAAATTTTGATCGTGCTTTTCAAAGTTATCAGATGGTTGGACATTAAATCTGATAATTAGATTACCATAAGTTATTTCATCAAAATCACCCCTACCTTGGATCATTATCATCTGACCTGTATCAACTCCGTGTGGTATTTTGATCGTCAGTTCCTCCATCACCGGATTAACGCCATTACCATTACAAGAATGACATTTGTTTAAAAAAGTGAATCCTTTTCCTGAGCAAGCATCGCAATCAGTTTGCATTATTTGCATAAACATCGCAGTTCCAACTCTTTTGGTTATCACACCACTACCGCCACATTTATTGCAAGTTTGCCTTTCACCACCTTTTCCCGAACAAGTTTCACATTTATGATTTCTATTAAAGACAATATTTTTTCTTTCTGATTTGAATGAATCCAAAACGGTTATATTAACATCAATTAACTTTTCTGAGACCGGCCTTTGTCTTTGGCGATTTCTGTTAAACATATTCATAACGTCCTCCATAGAAGGTCCGCCCATATTAAATAATGGATTGTTTTTTTGATTATCGTATTGACTTCTTTTATTTTCATCTCCCAAAACACCATAGGCCTCGGCAATTTCCTTAAATTTTTCCTCAGAACCACCTTTATCGGGGTGATGTTCAATGGCAAGTTTCCTATATGCCTTTTTTATTTCCTCTTGTGTTGCTTTTTCACCAACGCCCAATGTTTCATAGTAGTTTCCCTTTGACATAACGATTTACTTAACAGTTTTGAATAATATTTTTTTTCAATGGAGTTTAATTATATTGTTGTCCTTTTCAAAAATAGGACCAAACAAAAAGTCCTCAAAAAATTTAAGACATTAGAAAGAGTTAATCAATACTTTAAAAAATTAGAGATAAAATCACATAAAGTTGTTTTTGAAAAACAATATGAAAATGGTCTTAAATGTGATTTTCAACTTGGTCTATTAAAGTTCGGCAAAGGCGGAGTAAGCTCATTGTATATGCAAGATTATTTGGGTCGTAATGTAAAAATACAGTTTGAAGACCCTGATTATGTACTATTAAAAATGGTTGAGTATAGGGTTGAAGAACTAATTTTTGATGTGGATAAGAAAAAGAGGATTTCTGTGGATCAGTTTGTTAAACAATATCTTGATAAGTCTGGTATGAAAATGGTATCTAAAATCAATAACAAGGTTATTTTGCAATATGAAGAAAAGTTTAAAATATTTTCTTTAAAGACCGACGATGATGCTCAAAGGTTTGTTGACAACATGTCAGAAGATTTTGTAACAAAAGGTAGAATGGACTGTATTTTTGTTCAGGACTGGACCGCAGAACAAAGAAAATATCTATATGATTTTTTAGATAAAAATGGAATACCTAAGAAGATACTTTATCGTCACTCAACGACATTTCCTCTAAAACACCATCAAGAAGAAAAATAAACTCTGTCCCTGAAATATCAATTTTAAATTTTTCACCAGTAGGTTCTTTTCTTAATTCTATTTGTAACTTTCTAAATTCAGTTACAGGTAATTCAAAAATTACAGTCGCCCTACCATTAAATAAATTTTGAGAAGCGTCGGCAATTAACGCCATTTTTTCTAAAGTCCCAATGTTTTTACTATCTTCTGCCATAACGTAAGTTTTACCTCGTCTGAGTTTGATATTTCAGCTTTTCTAAATTTTCTTATTTCTTCTATAAATTTTTTCTTGTCTGCAAGAAGCTCCGCAGAATCTTTGAGTTTTTCTTTTTCAAGCCAATTTAATACTTTGGCTTTTTCATGGCTCTGTAAGTTCATCGTTTAAAGTCATTTTTTTTTCGGTTAATTCAAAACTAAGATTTTTTAAATTTTCTAAATTTTGTTTATCAAAAATTTGCTTTAACTCAACAACTTTACTTTCAAAAAGTTTTTCTTTCTCTTCTCTTTCTTTATTATATTTGATAACACCATTTAGATTAATTAATAAATCCTCAACACTTTTTTCATCAAAAACTGAAACAAATGAAAAGGACCTATAATCTTTAATATTTGATTCATTTTCTATCACAGAATTCTCGGATACATATTTTTTAGGTAACTTCCATGTTGTTGGAAAAGTTACGTCTATAGATAAATAGTTTTTAAGTTTTCTAACGCTTAATAAATAAGGATTAATTACTGATAATTCTTGGAAAAAGGTCATCTTATATGTTGTATTATGTATGTTATTATGTAGGTTATAGCCAATCCTTGAAGGATAAGTGGGGTGCCGCTCTTATAAATCGGTTGTGGATTCTTCTGCGACACCGCACTTATAATTTTAACTATTGTTGTTAATATAGTCAAAATAGAAAATATGAATATAAATAAAAATATACTATCTATATTATTCATTTTCGTTCTTTTTTCTTTCTTCAAGAATTTCTTTTCTCAAGCCTTGTAAAAGTTCTTTCAATTCTTGAGCGGTTCCGCGAGCACGTGTTCCTGCGCTTTTGTTTCCTTTGTAGAATTTACCGGCATCAATTGATAATTGCTCGGTGAGTTCTTTGATTTTTTCGATTGTTTCCATTTCAATTAGAATTCAATAGTTTATTTGTTTTCTAAAAAATAGTATTTATGGTTAGTTAGTAAAGGTTTTTATCGTTTTAAATTCTTATCTAATGACTTATATAAGTCAGTTAGCATATCCAAATCAGATTTTGTAAATGGTTTTTTCAAATCAAAAATGTCTTCAAAAAAACTTTTGATTTGGTTTTTAATTTTAACATCTTGTTGTTTATAGAAAACCTCATCAAAAAATGATTTAAAATGATCAAAGTGTTCTCCTTTATAAAAAAATTTAAGGTTTTCCTTTGCAAAGTTATCAATTGTTTTTTTCCAACACCATTCAAAATGTTTGGTATTATCCTCCTCTGACATTATTATTTGGTTTTCGTTGTTATCATTTTCAACCCCCAAATATGTGTCTAAAATCAATTGATGTAATGAATTTGCAAAATCATAATATAACTCTACCTTCTCAGGTATGATATTATTCATATCTAACCATACTTGTACATCGTCGGGATGTACTGGTTTTGATATATAGTTAAAAATATTCTCCATAAGAATTTACCTATGGAGAATATAATTACACTCCATAATATTTTATATTATTGCGTCTTTTTATTATACCCTAATAAATGATTCATTTTTTCAATTTCTTCATTTATAAGTTTTTCTTTTTTGTTTTCTGTTGATTCTAAAGCTTGGAATATTCTCGCAACATCCTTTTCTTCTTCACTATCTTTTTTATAATCATAAACAGGTTGAGCTTGTCTATTATACCCTTCTTTTTTCTTTAAAATTGATAAAAGGTTTCTTTTTCTGACTTTGTTTCTTCTTTTATTTACATCAGTTTCGACAGCATTTGCCCATTTAGGGTTATTACCTGCAGTAGAAGAACCTTCCAAATATTCATCCATTTTAGTCTCATTTGGATGTATTTCATCGTATGCTAAATTTTCTAATCCAGCGCCTGCGAAATTTTCTATATACTCATCAACTTCTTTTGTTGCTTTATAAGTTTTTTTATCCATTTTAGCTAATTCACCATTACCTTTTGGAAAAATTTTAGGTTCAAAATCAAAATCTCCTTTCGACCCATCTTTCAAATAATCTTTCATTTTTTTGGTAACAGATTTAATATAATCTTCGTTTTCTTTTTTTGATTTATCAAGATTTCTTCTTGTTGTACTTACACCAGGAGGATTAGATTGTTTTCTAATATTCTCTTTTTGTTCTTTAACAATCTTCTCAATCAAATCAATCATTTCGTCTTCAGTTAATTTAACTGATTCTTTTTTAGTTTTACCTCCATTTAACTTAACACCTCTACCAAGTAAAACATCTTTACGTGTTACTTTTCCATCACCACTTAGATCAGGAAATTTTTTACCTTCTTTAGTTTCAGATTTATGTTTTCTTAAAAGTTTGAAATCTTCTGAATCAATTTTGTTATTTTTATTTTTATCTAATTTTTTTTGACCACCAAATAACTTTTCAGTAATTTCTGAACCTGCGTATTTTTGATGACTACTGCAAGCTTCTTTACTATATTCAGGACTTTCTTCATCACAAACCTTTTTAAGTTTTTCAATTTCATAAAAATCAGCCTCATGTATTGATTCCATTTTATAACCACACTCTGAACATTCACCTTCCATCATTACACCTTCTCCGCATTGTTCGCATGTTTCACCTTCTTCAAATTCTTCTTCATCAAGGTTAATTTCATCAAAACCTTCAAACTCGTCTTCTTCAGTAACATCTGACTTGAGTTTATTGATAATTTCATCTGCCTTTTCATCTAATGATTCACGAAGAACTTTATTTACAACAGAATCGATATAATTTGTAATTGTTTTCATATTTTACGTTTTTGTATAAATATCTTTATTTTTTATAATTTCTAAATATATGTAGATTATCTCTTAATATATTTTTAATTACACTCTCACTAATATTGTGTTTTTTTGACACGTTTTTTATCACTTCTTTAATTCTTTCGTTTTCAAAAATCTTTAACGCTTTGATATCACCTTGATTACAATATGGATATTTTTGACATTTGCGTTTTACTTCAACAAATTTTCCTCCAGGTATTTGTGTTTTTTTAGCACCTCTCCAGTTTTTTTTGGTTGAAGATTTTGCCCATACCATTGGGGTAACATAAGAACCTGATGATGAGGATCCTGTAGCCTCTTTTGTTTCGGTTTTTTTGATTTTACCTTGACAATGTGCTTTTTGACTAAATCCTTTTGGGTTATCACAATCAATACTTTTTTTGTATTTTTCACTCCAATTTTCTCCCATATCCATTTTTTTTTCATTTTTGTTTCGTGAATTTCCAAAAGACTCTATCCATTTTTGAGAATTATTATCCTTGTCAGTTGTTTTTATATAATTGATCACATCTTTATCAACTTCGTCTTTACTTAGTTTATCTAAAACAATTCTTTTAAAGATGTCCTTTCTCATAATTTTAAAATCATCAATATTTTTTTTAACAAGCCAATAAGGTATTTCAATAAATTTAAAATTTTCAAATCCTGTGTCTTGATCCAAAATATTTATTTGAGATTTTGGTAATTTTATGCGACGTATTTTAATCAGATAAGGCTCTGCTTCATCACCAAAGGTTGATTTTCTTGGATATATTTCTTGTATATTTAAAATTTCAATAAATTTATCTGATGAATCATCAACTATATAATAAGCAGCAATAAATTTTTTACTTTCAGATTCATATGAAGATTTGAAAAAATCCAAATCATTTAAATTTTCATTCTCTTCTTTCATATCTCCGAATAATGGCGCTGAAAAAGAACCGGCCGATGAAGCTCCTGTAGCTTCTTTTGTTTCAGACTCAGGAATATCTGTCGGTATCGCATTTACAGTATTATATGCAATTTTACTTGATTGAGAATCGGTTATTTTCGGTCCCAACGTTTGGAAAATATTACTCTTTATTTGACTACCCATCGTATTTTTCATAAATTAAGCCCTCCTGATTCTTCCTTCCCATGTCCCTCTTTGAGTCCATAAAAATTGATAAAACTCAGACATACTTTTAACTATTAAATCTTTTATTTCAGTCTCCAACTTACCACGTTTGATTTCTTTTCCTATCTCATCAATTAATTTATTTTCAAATTGTCTAGCAGTTTGAGAACCAAGAAATTCTTTAATTTCTTTTCTTATGATGGTTTCAATTTCTTTTTTTTGTGAGGATGAAAGTGACATTTTATTTTTTAAATTTTATTTTCCAATAAACAGAACCCATTAAAGTTGGTTGTCTATTAGAGTTTATTCCAAGTCCTAAACCATACAATTTATCGTTTTTATCATTGTAAAGTAAGTTAATACCCCCATAATTAACTATATCAGTTCTGTCAAACCCTCCTTGTAATCCAATAAAGAATTTTCTTTTTGGTGGTTCCTTCAAAAAAAGAGTATCATTTATAATTCTTTCGGTTATAGATGATTCGAACATTCTTGCGTATATTTTGTTTTCAGTAATCGTGTCTTTTATTATTACAAAAGAATTTTGACCCAAATCTAGAGTATCAATATAAAATCTTTTGGAAAAATAATCTTTTAAAATTAAGATCGTATCCGCTTCTTGTGGAATATAAACAGGTACTTTAACCTCAACTTTAATATCTTTCCCCTTTCTATACACAATTGAATCTCTTGTTATGTAAGTGGTATCTTTCTTATGATCGACCAACTCATATTTTTTTCCTTTAACTTTAATAATATCTCCTTTATTGATATCAGTTTTTCCGTCACCGCAAAACCTTAATAACAGAATTACAATAATAAGCCCTATTATTAATATAGTTTTAAAATCAATTTTTTGTTTTTGATTATTTTTCATTTTTTGGTTCAGTTCTTTTTCTTTGAGCCACAACTTTTGCCCATTTTGATTTAAATTTTTCGTAATACTGTCTTAATTTTTCAATTACACTGTCAAACTCTTGATCTACTTTAACCATTTGACTATTGATATATATCCCGTTTGTTTCACCGATTCTGAACATAAAATCCATGTCAAACTCAATTAATTTACCTGACCATTCTACACTGTCGGCATATACATTCAAAGGTTTAAAATCCACCATATCTGATACTTCTTGAACAAATTCGTCCATCGTATCTTGAAATGATTGTTTATCTAATGTTGTTATTTGTAATTCCTTTTGGTTTTTTCCGTGCATTGTTAAAATTCCACCTGAAATTCTATAGGACTGCTGCTTATCATCTTTTGGTTCTTCATTAAAATCTATTTCGGTTTCAACAGAAGACGGAACATTTACTCTATCAATGTTATCGTCACCAGTTGATTCTTCTTTGAATTTAACATCTTCAGTGATAATACCATATCTTTTTTTAATTTTTTTGATATCTTCCATCAAATTTTTATCATTTTGAGATATCAAGTTTCTTGATACTTTAAGAAGATTTTTTATTTCGTCATGTTTATTCATAATTTAAAAGTTTGTTAAATTTTTCAAAATCAAAAGCAGGGCTTACATCAGTAAATATCGCATCATAGTTACTTTTTGTGGCGATTCCCTCAAATTTTTCAATTCCGTTAATTTTTGTATTATGACCTATTGTTTTTTTGGTTATACCGTGTAGGTCGCATAGTTTGTCGCATAAATACTTCAACCTTTCATACTGTATTTCAGTGTAAGGTTGCCAAAAGAAATAATCTCTCCATTTTTTATCTACAACGGATCCTTTGTGTATTGAACCTATCCAATTTTTATAAAAATCTTTAAGAGGTTCTTTTTCTAACCAACCTAAATTTTCTAAGGAGATAACAATTGCATTTCTATTTATATTATCCTCTTTAAAAAAATTGGAGTGTCCAATATCGGGAAGTAATCTTAATATTGTCCCTTCCCTTGATATTAAATAATTTGGTATTCTATCAAATTTACCGTTTAATCTATATTTCAAGGAAGATAAGTATTCACCTATCTCCCTTGAAGTATGACAAAGTATTATTTGTTTTTTCTTTTTTTGTTTTCCGGTAGTTTTGAAATCTCCATACTCAATAATTTCAGACATTATTTTTAGTGTAAGTTAGTCGTTTTATGCCGGAATCCTCGGCTAACTTATCTTTAAGTTCTTCTACTGTTTGATCCTCTACAACTATTTCTTCTTCATCATCAGCCTCTTTTACTATTTCAGGTTCCTCAATTGATTCAACTTCTTCAATAATTTCAGGCTCTTTAACTTCTTCCACCACTATTTCAGGTTCCTCAATTGATTCAACTTCTTCAATAATTTCAGGCTCTTTAACTTCTTCCACCACTATTTCAGGTTCCTCAATTTTTAGTTTTTCTTCAATTACAACTTGCTCAGGTTCAGATATAGGGGTTTGAATTGATTTTGGAAATTTTATTTCTTGTAACCTATTCAAATAACTTTCAAGTTCATTTAGTTTTTCTTGCGATATATTTACAGTTTCTTCCTTTAATGTTTCTTTTTCAATTAAACCAGCTTTTTTTGATATTTCATCAATATTAATCACCGGAGTTAAAGTTTTATTTTGATTGGAATACACGACAAGCATGTGTGCAAACGTCAATGATATTATGGGTAACAACCCACCGCTGAAAAGAGCCAATATCAACTTATGGGTTGATATGTCAGTTGATTCAATACCCATAGGTTCAAAAAGAGGTGACGCCATTTCCATCCATAATTTGAATAGATCTGACGTTTCATTAATATATGAGAATGAGAAAAACAAATTTCCAACAAACTGAATGAACGTTACAAGAATAAAAGGAAAATAAATAAATCTGCCAAGTTTTACAGAAACTCCGGCAAGAGCCGATATAGCCGCAATCTCAACTGCCACGGACAAATAAACCGCCCAAACCATAGGATTTGATATTTCATAAAATGATGTTACATGTGATATTGAAACAAACGCAACTAGCAATATAGGAATAACAAAAGCAGTTACAATTATACTTTTTAGATTTCTTTGGATCCAATTTTTCATTTATCCATATTTTTATAATAGTTTACTGGAACTTTGTTTTTATCGGATAATTCCTCAATTTCCAAAGTTTTCCAATTTGGAGTTTCTTTAATTATTTTCACCATATCATTTGATTTAATGGTTGCAGAATCAATTTTATTGATTTTGTTCTTAACAGTTTCAATTTCCTTTGAAATACCCTTTAAATCGGATGCGGTGCCGCATGACCTCAAGAAGGTGAAAAATGACAATACAAGAATTGCCAATGTGAAATATTTTTGATATTTTTCCATAGTTTTTATATAAATATTTTAAAATTTATTAAATGTAGTCAAAAAGTTCAGAACTTTCGTTTCGCAATTTACGAAGCGCTTTTTCTTTTATTTGCCTTACCCTCTCTTTTGTAAGATTAAAGTCCTCACCGATATCCTCCAACGTTCTTGGTGTTCCCGAAAGACCAAAATAATCTTCAATAATCATTCGTTCCCTTTGATCCAAAATATTTAATGTTTCCATTAATTTTTGTTTAAGGGTATCTTTGGTGTTGAAATATTCGTCAGGCATTGAAACATTATCGTTTGATATTACATCAATTAATGTGTCTCCATCTTCGTTAATTTCATCATTTAGATTAACCATTGATGGTAGGGTAACAAACTTTTCGGGAAGTTGTTTTCCGGTGTTTTCAATTTCTTTCTTCGCCCTTTGCAGATCTTGAACCACATTAACAGGTAAACGAATGGTTCTTGCATTTTCATTTAATGATTGCAATATACATTGTCTTACCCACCACACGGCATAAGAAATAAAACGAAGGTTTTTTGACCAATCAAAGTTTTCAATAGCTTTGATTAATCCCATATTTCCTTCAGCGATTAGATCAGGGAAATCCAATCCTTGATTTTGATATTGTTTTGCCACGGTAATAACAAACCTTAAATTACCTTCAACAAGTTCTTTATTAATTTTTTTCCTTTCATCTGCAGATAAACTACCCGATGAAATTAACTTTGCCAATTCTTTTTCCCGGTCGGGGGTCATAACCTTAATTTTTCTCAAATCTTTAAGATAAGATTGAATTTCCTCTTGGTTGATAGGTTGTGATGTGTTTTTCTCCTTCATATGTTAGTTTGAGTATTTTTTCAAAATTGATTTTTCTTGTTCGCTCAATGAACTTACACCTTTTTCGTTTATTTTATCCAAAATATCGTCCAAAGATAGATCTTTTATTTGGTTTTCACCATTTATTTTTTCTTTTTTCAGATCTTGTTTTGGGGATAGTTGGCTTATGATTGCTTCATCCTCTATATCATAATTATCATCATTTTGATTTTCAGACATACCAAATATGTATTTGTGCAAATCCATAGGTAATGAAGTATAAACATTTTCTGTGAATGGGACAAGCAAATAAAGTGATGTGACATCATTAAAGAGGTCATTTATAAATAAATCAACATCATCTTGTTCATCTGAACATTGAAATTTGATTATCAGTAGTTGATCACCGTAACTATATTTGACATCTTCTTTTTCAGATATTATTGATACTGACTCTGCTAAATTTCTAACAAGATTTGATTTTCCTGTAAATTTTCCAAATGCTACCAAAAGATATTTCATAGTGTTTGATTATTTTACAAAGGTAAGGATATTTATTGGATAAACACAAATATTTTATGAGAAAAATAGTTAAATTAACAAGAGAAGACTTAGTTGAGCAGATTAGAAAATCTATCGCTAAAAATTTAAACGAACAGGATTATTCTTCTGACACTGAGATATCCACTCAACCGAGGGAGTTTCAAGTAAAAGACATTTTCGGTCAAAAATATTCAAGATATATACCAAATGATGTTATTCGTTATATGAGAAAAAATCCATCTTTAATATTTCAAAGGTTGTATGACATCTACGGTGAAGAAGCTTTCACTTATTTAGAAAAAGCTAAAAATAAAAGAGGAGGATCTTCCTCTTCAATTGATGAACCAATGATGGAGCAAGTTGATGATGAATTTGAAACAAATCCAATGATGGATAAATTAAAAGAAGTTGTTGAA
>Ga0208719_1000483_pt1 | contig 12298 bp, 8 predicted proteins | sample LakMenEpi30Jul09_FD_150747 | JGI IMG/M metagenome (GOLD analysis project Ga0208719, IMG submission 150747) | Freshwater microbial communities from Lake Mendota, WI - 30JUL2009 deep hole epilimnion (SPAdes) | ecosystem: Environmental > Aquatic > Freshwater > Lake > Epilimnion/Euphotic zone ... | reverse complement strand
TAGGGCCGCAGGATGTCGAGGGCAGCCACCGCCGGCGCGGTCATCTCCTCGGCCGAGGCCTCGGCGTCGTACCGCAGCACCGGCCCCACGGAATCGCCTGAACGCGCGGCGCACGCGCCCGCGAACCGTCGCGCGAACTCGGCCACGTCCTGCTCGCGCACGGTCACGCCGACGGCGAACGCGGCTCGCTCCATCCCGCAGGGGAGTGAGGTACGATTGGTCCGGACGGGGAAGGTGGGGCAGGGTGTCCCGCCGTCCTCGGCACCGGAGGGGCCGGCCCGAAGCGATGCGATCCCCGAAGCGCCATCTCGCCGTGATCCTCGTCGGCCTTCTCTTCCCCCTTCCCGGATGTGACCGGCCGGGGAATGCACCGCCGACGGGGAGCGCGGAGCCCGCCGGCCCCACCTGGTTCGTCGAACGGGCGCTCGCGGTCGGGCTCGACGCCGTCAACGACCCCGGCCCGTCGGGTTCCTACTTCATGCCGCAAAGCATGGGAAACGGCGCGGCGCTGATCGATTTCGATCAGGACGGCAGGCTCGATCTTTATCTCCTCAATGGCGGCGGACCGACCTCGACCGCGGTCAACCGGTTGTGGCACCAGGAGGCCGATGGACGGTTCCGCGACGTCTCGGCCGGGTCGGGGGTCGACATCGCCGGTTTCGGGTCGGGGGTCGCCGTCGGGGATGTCACCAACGACGGCCTCCCCGACCTGTTCGTCAGCGAATACGGAGGCCTGCGGCTGTTCGTCAACGACGGCGGCGGACGGTTCCACGATGCCACCGCGGAGAGCGGCCTGACGGGCCGGGGATGGGGAAGCTCGTCGAGCTTCGTCGACTACGACCGCGACGGCTGGCTCGATCTCGTCGTCGTCAACTACGTCGACTACGACACCGGCTCCGTCTGCTACGCACAGGACGGCACGCGCGACTTCTGCGCACCGGCGGAGTTTCCCTCCGCGCCGGCCACGCTGTTTCGCAACACCGGCGCGGGGGAGCGGCCGCGGTTCGAGGATGTCAGCGTGCCGAGCGGGCTCGGCGGCCTTCCCGGCGCCGGGCTCGGGGCGCTGTGCGCCGATTTCGACGGCGATGGCTGGGACGACATCTTCGTCGCCAACGACCAGCAACCGAACCGGCTGTGGATCAACCGTCGCGACGGCACCTTCGCCGACGAGGCGGTCCTCCGCGGCGTCGCCCTGACGGTGATCGGTGCCACCGCCGCGAACATGGGGGTGGCCTGGGGGGATGTCGACGGAGACGGCCTCTCCGATCTCTTCGTGACCCATCTCGAGATGGAGACCCACACCCTCTGGCAGCAGGGGCCGCGCGGTTCGTTCCTCGACCGCAGTGCCGCGGCGGGGCTCGTCGGCGCCGAACGTTCCACCGGTTTCGGGACGGTCCTTGCCGACTTCGATCTCGACGGCGACCTCGACCTGGCGTGGGTCAACGGCCGCGTCTTCGCCGGCCCCGCCGCCCCGGCCGGGACGGTGCCCCCCTTCTGGCTCCGCTACGCGCAGAGAAACTCGCTTGCCGAGAACGACGGCCGCGGACGGTTCCGCTCGATCACTGCCGCCAACGACGCTTTCTGCGGGAGCCCGAACGTCGCCCGGCCGTTGTGCTCGGGCGACCTCGACAACGACGGCGATGTCGACCTCGTGGCCGGCACCACCGCCGGCCGGGTGCTCCTTCTCGAAAACGTCGCCCCGCGCCTCGGCCATTGGCTCTCCGTCCGGGCCGTCGATCCGGCGCTGCGGCGCGACGCCACCGGCGCCGTCGTCACCGTGACCGCGGGCAGCCGCTCGTGGCAGCGCCACCTCCAACCGGGATCGAGCTACCTGAGCAGCCACGATCCGCGAGCGCACTTCGGGGTCGGCGAGGCCGCGACGATCGACACCATCGACATCCTCTGGCCCGACGGCACGCACGAGCTGTTTCCGGGCGGACCGGTCGATCGGGCGATCGAGCTTCGCCGTGGGGAAGGGAAATCACCATGACGAGGCGCCCTCCCCGCCGCTCCCCGGCCGCACCCCGGCCGCCGATCGCCGCCGCAGGCCCGGCTACGACCGCCGCACGGCAGCCTCAGCAGGCCTCCATGCCGCCGCGGTCGGTCCTTCAGGCGCTCCCCTGGTGGGTGCAACTGGCGGCGTGCGCGATGCTCGTGGCCGCGGGGACGGCCGTGTGGAGGTGGGTCAGTGTGCCGGCGATCCCCCGCCCCGACCTCGCGGGCGCCGATCCGCTGGTGGTGCTCGCCATCGACGATGCCCAAGCCCGTGTCCGGGTCAACCCGGACGCGGCGGCGGCGTGGGGGGAGCTCGGCCTCGTGCTCTACGCGCAGGCCTACGGCGACGAGGCGGTGGCTTGTTTCAAGCGGGCCACCGCGCTCGACGACCGGACATGGCGATGGCCGTTCTTCACCGCGGCGGCCCGATCGCATCTCGATCCCGGCGAGGGGGCCGAGCTGATGGAGGAGGCGATCCGTCGCGATCCGACCGCCGTCTGGCCGCGGTTGCTGCGGGCGGAGTGGCTCGTGGCGCTCGGCCGCGGGGAGGAGGCGCGAGCCGAGTACGAAGCGATCCTGGCCGTGTCACCAGACCATGCCAGGGCCCGACTCGGTCTGGCCCGGCTGCTCGTCACCGGCGGGGATGCCGACGCGGCGCTCGTGGCCCTCGGCAGCGCCGTCGATCACCCCTCCACGCGCCGGGCGGCGCGGGAGTTTGCCGCCCAGCTCGCTGCCCGCCAGGGCGATCGAGCCGGCGCCGAGCGATCGCTCAGCGCCGCTGCCGCGCTCCCTCCCGACACCCCCTGGCCAGACGATCCGCTGGCGACCGAACTGCCCCGACGACGCGTCGGGAAGCGGAGCCGGATCAAGCTCGTCTCGCAGCTGGAGAAGGAGGGTCAGATCGCGGAGGCCGACGCCCTTTCGCGCCGCATCGAGGAGGACCATCCGGAGATCTATCTGTTCGTCGAGGGGAGGATCCAGCTCGAGAAAGGGAACCCTGCCGCTGCCGAGAAGGCCTTCCGCCAAGCCTTGACGATCGACCCGCGGGCCGTCGAAATCCGCTTCCAACTCGGCCGGGCCATCGCCCTTTTGGGACGCCACCCCGAGGCGGCGGCGGTGTTCCGGGAAGTGCTGGCCGCCGAGCCTGGCTACGGACCGGCCTGGCTCGAGTTGGGCAGGTCGCTCGAGCACACCGACCGAGTGGCTGCCATCGCGGCGTTCCAATCAGCCATCGCCTACATGCCGACCTCCGCGGAGGCCAGGGACGCACTGGCCCGGCTGCGGGGGAGCGCGGCATCGCCTCCACCCCCGACTCCAGGAACCCCGATCCGATGAACCGTCCCGTCCAAGACTTCCGGCCACGCGGCCGGATCCTCGTCCAGCCGAGCTGGCTGACGGCATGGGTCACGTTGATCGCCGTGTTGTTCCTCGTACCGACGCTGTTCCTGGCACTCAATCAGCGGGCCCACCGCCAATGGGAATCCCTCGCCTGGGCTGCGACGCTCGATCCGGACAGCCCGGATCCCGGCATGCCTCCCGCGGAGGATGTCCCTACCGATCACGCCTTCCCCGTGACGATCGGCTTTTACCTCGAGACGATGGAGGGGGTGTCGCTTCAGGAGAGCGTTTGGAAGTGTGTGATGGACGTCTGGTGCCGCTGGAAAGACGATCCGACCATGCCGATGGGGGCCGATTTCGACCCCTTCGACCACCTCATCGCCATCAACGGCCAGATCACCGACCGGAAGATCCTCCGCACCGTCCATGAAGGCGGTGAGCATTTCGTCCTCCAGCGCCTGTCGCTCGAGTTCGTGCGGACGTTCCGGATCGTCAATTTCCCCCTCGATCGCCACCTCCTCCTGGCCTGTTTCGAGAACTCGGCCCACCCCCGGCAGGAGCTGCTGTTCGTCGCCGACGAGGAGAACAGCGTCGTCAGCGCCAGGGTGTCGATGCCGGGCTACCGGATCGACCGATGCCACGCGTTCGAGACCCCTCACAGTTACCGGAACAGTCGCGGCTTGCCGGGATTCGCCCCAAGTCAGCGCGGGGCCTGGTCGCAGCCCCGGTTCGCGATCGTCATCGAACGCAACGGCTGGGGATTGCTGTTGAAGATGTTCCAGGCATTGTTCATCTCGGTCGCGGTGGCCCTGCTGGCCTGCTTCATCAAGCCGATCCACGTCGATCCGCGCTTCGGTCTTGGCGTCGGGGCCCTGTTCGCCTCGGTGGCGAATGCCTACGTCGTGGGCACGTTCGTGCCGGAGGGGGGCGAGTTCTCCTTGGCCGACGCCATCAATCTCCTCGGAATCGCCACGATTCTCGTCTCGCTCACCCAGTCGACGATCTCGCTGTGGATCTACGAAACGCTCGACGAACAGCAGTTTTCCCGCCACTTCGACCGGGTGTCGTTCTGGACGATCCTCACGGTCTTCCTGATCTCCCTGGCCATCGGACTGGCCGGGGCGATGGGCGGCTACTGACGCCCCGCACCCCGTGGGCGAGAGCGCGATCCCGGAACGTCGCTCGGACGGCGTTCGAGGGGGATGAGAACGGTGGCGTCGATGTCGTCCTCGAAGGGATCGAAATCGCCATCGAAAGGTCCGAAAACCCGTGGGCCCTGTGTGCTCTGGTGCATGATCGCCGCTGGGGGTGGGGGAAAAGGGACCCCTCCAATCAACCCACGGGACGGGACGGAATCAAATAACTCCTGGCACGGCCAGAAAACTCGGTTTTTCACCCCTTGCCGAGCGCAGAAAACGCCCCGAGACACCCACCCCTTCGGGGGGTTCTTTGCGGGGCATCAGCCGCCGGGTCCACGGGGCGCTCGCACGGCTCGAGCGCTGCCCGTCGGGTCGGCCGATGATCCCCTATACTCACCCTCCTTTCGCGTTTCTCCACCCGCTCCCCCAAAGCTTTCCATGGCCACCACCACCGCCGCCGCCCCGCAGGATCCCTGGTTCCAGGACCGCTTCGCCGCCCGCATCGGCGGAGCCCAGTACGGCAAGGGGAACGAGATCTACAAGTTCGAACTGATCAAGCGGGCGAAGCGGAAGGCCCTCGCCGACCATCCGGAACGGCGGATGCTCGATTTCGGTATCGGCGAGAACGACGAGATGGCCCCGGAGGTCGTCCGGGCGGTGATGCGCAAGGAGATCGACCGCCCCGAGAACCGCGGCTACGCCGACAACGGCATCGCGGCGTTCAAGGAGGCGGCCGCGGCATTCATGCAGCGGGAGTTCGGCGTCCACCTCGACCCCGTCACCGAGGTCAATCACTGCATCGGCTCGAAGACCGCCCTGTCGATGATCCCGGCGGCCTTCATCGACCCCGGCGACGTCACGCTCATGACCGTCCCTGGCTACCCGGTCGCCGGCACCGCCACACGGTGGTTCGGCGGCACCGTCCACCGCCTCCCGCTGGTCGCCGAGAACGACTTCTACCCCGACCTCGACGGCATCCCGGCCGACGTCCTCGCCCGCACCAAACTCCTCGTCCTCTGCTATCCCAACAGCCCCACCGGGAAGGCGGCGACCCGCGACTTCTACGCGCGCGTCGTCGACTGGGCCCACAAACACCGGGTGATCGTCGTTCAGGACGCCGCCCACATCATGCTCTCCTACGATCAGGAGCCACTCTCGTTCCTCTCGGTCGACGGGGCGAAGGAGGTGGGGGTGGAGGTCCATTCGATGTCGAAGGGCTTTCACATGATCGGCTGGCGGATCGGCTGGGTGTGCGGGCACGAACGGATCGTCCGCGCCTTCGCCGACGTCAAGGACAACTGCGACTCCGGGCAGTTCATGGCGATCCAGAAAGCCGCCGTGGCGGCGCTGGCCGATCCGGCGATCCCCAGGCAGGTGCGCGAGAAGTACCGTCGTCGCCTCGAGAAACTCGTCAGCGTCCTCCGCACCGTCGGCTTCGATTGCCAGGTCCCCGGCGGCACCTACTTCCTCTACACGAAGTCGCCGAAGGGGGCGGGGGACCGGGCGTTTGCCAATGCCCAGGAAGCGAGCCAGTTCCTCATCCACGATCTCTCGATGTCGACCGTGCCGTGGGACGATTGCGGCGCCTATCTCCGCTTCAGCGTCACCTACGAAGCGGCCGACGAGGAGGCGGAGGACGACCTCATGGCCGAAACCCACGCTCGCCTCTCCCGGGCCCGTCTCAAGTTCTGAACCCGTCGCCGAATTGCTCCGGAGCATCCCATGCCTGCCTCGTCGTCCCGGCTCCTGCTCGTCGCTGCCGTCGTCTCCCTCCTCGTCGCCGGTTGCGGCACGAAGAGCGCGAAGAAGGGGGGTGGGATGACCGTTCAACAACGCCTCGAGAAGGCGGAGAAGGAGTCGACCCCAGACAAGCAGGCGGCCGGCTATCTCCGTGCCGCCCGGGCCCAACTCGCTTCCGGCGACTCGAGCGGAGCGCGCGACTCCGCCCGCACCGCCTTCGACCGACTGAAAGCGGAGGGGGATGCCAGCGCCTTCGCCCCACGACTCGTCGACGTGGGGGGATTCCTCGCCGAGATCGGTGACAAGAAGGCGGCCAAGGACGCCATCCTCCTCGCCGCCGAGCGCTCTGCCGGGGTGGCTGACGCGGTCCGCCGCACGAAGATCCTCGCCGACGCCGGTGCCGTGGCCGGCGGCAAGGGGAAGGGGATCGGGGACGCGGTCCTCGCCAAGGACCTCCTCACCCGGGCCAGCGAGATGGCCGACACCGTCGAGGAGCGATTCCGCGCCGAAGCCCTCGCGGCGGTGGCCCTGGGATGCACCCGCGCCGGTCAGGCCGACACGGCCGCAACGCTCGTCGGCAGGCTCGAGGAGAGCGCGAAGGCCCTCGAAGAGCCGCGGGCGAAGGCGGAGGCCCTCGCCGCCGCGGCGAACGTCCGCGCCGAGACGGGGAAAAAGGACGAGGCCACCGCGCTGCTCGCCGAGGCGGCCGCTGCGGCCAAATCGATCGATCGGGCCGAGGGGCGGGCCTACGCCCTCCTCGCTGTTGCCAATGCCACGGCTGCCTGCGGAGAGAAGAAGCAGGCCGTCGCGCTGCTCGAGGAGGCCGACAAGGCCGCCAACAAGATCGCCGATCCGGCGCAGCAGAAGACCGCCATGGACAAGGTGCGGACGGCGATCGCCGACCTGGAGAAATGAGCCGGTCGCCGCCCGGGTGGCCACCGGGACGAGCACCGCGCCGGTCAGCGCCTGCGGGGTTTGTCGGGCTTTTCCTTGGCGGCGGTGACGGTCTTGAGGGCCGCAAGCGCAAGCACCCTCGCCTCGGCATGGTCGACGATCGGCTCGGGGTAGTTGGCCCCGAGGTCGACCCCGGCGCGGACGAGCGTCGCGGCGTCGGCATCCGCCGGAGCGTGGATCAGATCCGAGGGGATGCGTGCAAGTTCGGGGACATACCTCCGCACGTACGCCCCCTCGGGATCGAAGCGTTCCCCTTGGCTCTGAGGATTGAAGATCCGGAAGTAGGGGGCGGCATCGGCGCCGCACCCACCGGCCCACTGCCAGCCGAGCGTGTTGGCGGCGAGGTTCGCATCGACGAGCGTGTCCCAAAACCACCGCGCTCCCGTAAGCCAGCTGACGCGCAGATCCTTGACGAGGAAACTCGCCACGATCATCCGCACCCGGTTGTGCATCCAGCCGGTCTGCCACAGCTGCCGCATCCCGGCATCGACGATCGGGTAGCCCGTCCGACCGCGCTGCCAGGCCCGGAGGCCGACCGGATCGTCCACCCAGGGGAAGCGCTCGTAGTCGCTCCGCAGCGGCCGCTCGGCCGTATGCGGAAAGTGGTAGAGGAGGTGGGTGGCAAACTCGCGCCAGCCGAGTTCCCGAAGATACGTCTCGGCGCCGCCTCGCTCGATCCGCGCCGCTGGCCGCCCGCCGACAGCCTTGCGGACGGCATGCCACACGCGCCGCGGCGAGATCTCGCCGAAATGGAGATGGGGGCTCAAGGCGCTCGTGCCGTCGTGGTCGGGGCGATCGCGATCGGTGTCGTAGTGATCGAGGCGCTCGAGAAAGCGGTCGAGCCGCCGCAGCGCCGCCGCCTCGCCGGGGGTCCATGCCGCGCGCATCCCTGCCGCCCAGTCGATCGCGGGGAGGAGATCGAGGTCGTCGATCGCCACCCCCTTGGTCCCCTTGCCGACCGGCTTCGCCGCCGCGATCCGCTCGGGCGCCCGCTCCGGCTCGGCCGGCTCGTCTCGGGCCAGTAGCGCCCGCCAGAACGGCGTGAACACCTGGTAGGGCTTCCCCTCCTTCGTCGCCACGTGGACCGGCTCGAAGAGCTGGCTGCCGTTGAAGCTCTCGGCGACGAGGCCGTCTCGCTTGAGCGCGTCCTTGATCGCGGTGTCGCGGCCGATCACCGCCGGCTCGTAGCGACGGTTCCAGGCGACGTGCGTGGCACCGTACTCGCGGGCCACGGCGCGGAGCGTCTCGAGCGACGGCCCACGCCGGATCAGGAGCGGCGCACCCTTCTCCGCGAGCGCCTCCGAGAACCGCCCGAGCGCGCCATGGAGCCACCACCGGCTCGCGGCCCCCGGCTCCCATGGCGATTCCTCTTGCGGGGCATGAATGAAAAGCGGCACGACCGTGCCGCGTGCCACCGCCGCCAGCAGGGCCGGGTTGTCGTCGAGGCGGAGGTCGTTGCGGAACCAGAGAATCGTGACGTGGGGCATAGGGGGCTAACGTCTCATGAACCAGATGTTGCGGAAGCGCGTCGGGCTGCCGTGATCCTGGAGGAACAGCGGCCCTCGGCCCGTCTCGACGAGCGTTTTCTCGACCGCGCGGAGGTGGTCGGTGACGCCGTGTTTGTACGGGATGTAGGGAGAACGGGGCGCGTCGAATTCGACGCCGTCCTGGACTTTTCTGCCGTTGAGCCAGGCGGTGATCGATCCTGGGCTTTTGACCTGCCCCGCGGGATCGCGCCTCGGAGCGGTGTAGCGGATGTCGTACACCTGCCACTCGCCGACCGGCCGGGCGGCATTCACGAGGGGCTTGGCGAACCGGTAGAGACTCCCCTCGTCCTGCTCGGTAACCGGATCGACGCCGGCCGAATCGTAGATCTGCATCTCGAACCAGCCGTGAAAGTAGAGCCCGCTGTTGCCATGGGCGCGCGGATCGACGACGAACTCGACGTGGAGATCGGCATCCTCGAAGGTGTCGATCGAATGAACATGATTGGCATGCCCCTCGCTCGGGGTGACGATGAGCGCATCGCCGTCTCGCTTCCAGTCGGCCGGCCCGCCGTCCATCGCCCGAAACCGCGGCTCGACACCCGGCCCGAGGAGCACCACCGCACCGGCCGGCGCCTCGACCGGGAGGATGTCCTGCCGCGGGGCGAACTCGTCGGCCCGTGATACCGAGGCCGCCACGACGAGGGCGAGGGTGAGCAGGGGCTGCCGTCGCAGTGTATTGATTCCGGTCATCCTGTCCCCCACATTGTCGCTTGCCTGTCCGGCCGGGATCATCGTAGCGGGGGGGACCGGGCGTGTCTTCGGCCTTCCCGTCGCCTCACCGACAAGGTCATCCCATGCCCACGCCCGTGCGCTCGTGCCGATGGCGGTGCTGCGTCGCCCTGCTCGTCGCGTTGCTTCCCCGCCCCGCCAGTGCCGAGACACCGCGGGCCGAACTCGGCAAGCGGCTCCGCCGCTTCGAGATCGCCTGGCAGGAGGCCGATGCCCCCGACCGCGCGGCGGCGGTCGCGCCGATGACCGCGGCTGTGCGGAGCTTCTTCACGCTCCAGTTGGCGACGGCAGGCGAGCAGCTCGACACCGCCTGGATGGCAGTCACCGATGGTACGGCCATGGACGCCCAAGCCCGGGCGGCGATCGCTACGGCGGTGACGATCACGCCGCTCCTGGCCGACGCGACCACAGAGACGCTCTCGGTGGCGTTCGAGCCTTTCTATGACGTGCCGGACGAGGTCGTCGCAGCCCAGCCGGATGCTGCGGGGCTCCGGCTCTTCATCGTCGATGGCGCCGGGCAGACGCTCGCTGAGCGGACGGGAGACTGGGGCGAGACCACAGGCACACTTGTCTGGCAGACCGGCCCGCTTCCGGAAGGGGATCACACGCTCGTCGTCGAGCGCATCGCCAACGAGAAAGCGATCGAGGTCGCCAGGATCGGCCTGTCGCGGGTCGAGCGGCTCCGCAAGCGTCTCGACGCTCTCGAGACGGCGAGCCGGGCATGGCCCGAGGAGACACCGCCGACGACGCGGGCCACCGTCGCCACACTCCTGCCCCTCCTCGAATCGCTCGCCGCATCGCGCGGCCAGGAGACCGACTATCCCGCCGCGCGAATGCTCCGCTTCGCGGAATCGCTTGCCGCCGCCGGAGGAAAGCCGGCCGAGACGATTCCAAAGGCCGCCGGCAGCGACGACGTTTGGCTGACGCTCTCGGATGGCCGCGGCGCGGTGCCGGTGAGAATCCGGGCGCCGGCGGAGGCTACCGGGCCGATGCCGGTGCTCTTCCTTTGCCATGGCGCCGGCGGCAGTGAGAACATGTTCTTCGACACCTGCGGCGCCGGCCGCGCCGTCAGGCTCGGTGTCGGGCGCGGTTGGCTCGTCGTCGCGCCGCGGCAGGGGCTGTTCGGTCTTCCTCTCGACGTCGCGGCGATGCTCGACGTGCTCGGTCAGTCGTTCGCCATCGACCGGACGCGGGTGTTTCTCGTGGGTCACTCGATGGGGGCCGGGCAGGTGGCGAAACAGGTCGGTCTCCATCCGGGGAAGATCGCCGCCGCCGTCGCGCTCGGCGGCGGTGCGGCGGCGCCGGGCGGAGAGGCCGCGAAGCAGGTGCCGTGGATGGTCGGCGCGGGTGCTGCCGACTTCGGTCGGCCGGGGGCCGCGGCATTCGCCAAACGCCTCGAAGCGGCCGGGGCCGCGGTCGACTATCGGGAATACCCCGACGTCGAGCACATGGTGATCGTCCAGGCGGCCCTCGACGACGTCTTCCGGTTTCTCGATCAGGTCGGCGAAGCGAAACGCTGACCGGCTCGGCAGTCACCCGATCAGATCGCTGACGACGTGGCCGTGGACGTCGGTCAGGCGGAAGTCGCGCCCCTGGGAGCGGATCGTGAGCCGGGTGTGATCGATCCCCATCTGGTGGAGAAGGGTGGCGTGAAGGTCGTGGACAGTGACGGGATTCTCGACGACGCCGTAGCCGAGGTCGTCAGTCGCCCCGTGGCTGATCCCCCCCTTGATCCCGCCGCCGGCGAGCCACATCGAGAACGCCTTCATGTGATGGTCGCGGCCGTTCCCCTGCGCCATCGGCGTCCGCCCGAACTCCGTCCCGAAGACGACGAGCGTCTCGTCGAGCATCCCGCGTCTCTCGAGGTCCTCGACGAGCGCCGCGGCCCCCCGGTCGACCTCCGCGGCCGTTCCCTTGACATGCTCCTGGACGGCACCGTGGTGGTCCCAGTCGCGGTGATAGAGCTGAATGAAGCGGACGCCGCGCTCGGCGAGCCGGCGGGCGAGGAGGCAATTGGAGGCGAACGACCCGTCGCCCCCCTTGGTGCCGTAGAGCGCCAGGGTTTCGGCGGTCTCGTCGGAAAGATCGAGGAGCCCAGGCACGCTCGACTGCATTCGGAAAGCGAGTTCGTACTGCGCGAGCCGGGCGGCGATCTCCGGATCGTCGACCGCTTCGTTGCGGAGGCCGTCGAGCCTCGTCACCGCATCGACCACGGCCCGCTGCCCCTCGAGACCCACCGGCGGCTTCACGTACAGGACCGCGTCCCCCTTGGAACGGAACTCCACCCCCTGGAATCGGCTGGGGAGGAGACCGGAGTGCCATTGCCTGGCGGCGATCGGCTGCCGTTGACCGTAGTTGCCGGTGCTGACCATGACGACGAAGCCGGGGAGATCCTCCGACTCGCAGCCGAGCCCGTACCACAGCCAGCTCCCCGCCGCCGGCCTCCCCGGCACCATGGCACCGGTGTTCATGAACGTGTGGGCGGGATCGTGGTTGATCGCCTCGGTGTGGAGGCTCTTCACGATCGCGATCCGGTCGGCGATCCGGGTCGAGATCTCGGGAAAGATCTCGCTGATCTCCTGGCCGCTCTTCCCCACTTTGTGGAAGGCATGCTGCGGCCCGAGGCACTTGAGCGCCTGCCCTTGGAGCTGGGCGATCTGCTGCCCCTTCGTAAAGCTCTCCGGCATCGGTTCGCCGTTCATCGCGGCGAGCTTCGGCTTGTGGTCGAAGGTGTCGAGGTGGGTCATGCCACCGGCCATGTAGAGCCAGATCACCCGCTTCGCCTTCGGCGGCACATGGTACGGCCGGATCACCCCCGGCCAGCGTGCCGCCGCCGGGTCGGCCGTGGCGCCGGTC
>Ga0208719_1000478_pt1 | contig 12407 bp, 9 predicted proteins | sample LakMenEpi30Jul09_FD_150747 | JGI IMG/M metagenome (GOLD analysis project Ga0208719, IMG submission 150747) | Freshwater microbial communities from Lake Mendota, WI - 30JUL2009 deep hole epilimnion (SPAdes) | ecosystem: Environmental > Aquatic > Freshwater > Lake > Epilimnion/Euphotic zone ... | reverse complement strand
GGAGCTTGGGGGCTTACCGAAACGGGTTCGGGCTCTGACGCAGGAGGCTTGTCAACTGTAGCTAAAAAAGATGGTGATTATTATATTTTAAACGGGTCTAAAAATTTTATAACCCATGCCATAAGTGCACAGGTGTCCGTAGTAATAGCTAGAACTGGAGAAAAAGGAGATAGCCATGGTATGACTACTTTTATCATTGAAAAAGGAACTGCAGGTTTTTCTTCTGGAAAAAAAGAAAATAAATTAGGTATGAGAGCATCTGAAACCGCTTGTTTATTTTTTGATAATTGTAGAATACATAAAGATCAAATCATTGGGGAAGAAGGCGATGGATTTATTCAAGCTTTAAAATTGTTGGACGGAGGAAGGATCTCTATTGCCGCCTTATCTTTGGGAATTGCAAGAGGAGCTTATGAATGTGCTTTAAAATATGCCAACGAAAGAGAACAGTTTAATCAAAAAATATTTGATTTTCAGTCGGTTGGTTTTAAGCTTGCAGAAATGGCCACAGATATTGAAGCAGCAGAGCTTTTAACTAGAGAAGCAGGCAGGTTAAAAGATAAAGGAGAAAAAGTAACAAAGATGGGTGCTATGGCTAAACTTTTTGCTTCCGAAACAGCAGTAGAAGTATCTAATGAAAGTGTTCAAATCTTTGGTGGTTATGGGTTTACAAAAGACTTTCCTGCAGAAAAATATTTTAGAGATGCAAAATTGTGTACGATTGGGGAAGGAACATCAAGTATACAAAAAATGGTCATTTCTAGAGAAATTAAGAAAGATGCAAAATAGAAATGAAATAGCTTTAGTAGAATGTCCAAGAGATGCAATCCAGGGCATGAAAGAAATGATCTCGGCAGAAAAAAAAGCTATTCATATCAATAATCTTTTAAAAAGTAATCTTTTTGATTGCATAGATTTTGGAAGTTTTGTTTCGCCACAAGCAATACCTCAAATGGCTGATACAAAGGAGGTATTGGATATGATAGTGCTTAATGATACGAAGCTGTTAGCTATTGTAGTAAACGAAAGAGGGGCATTAGAAGCTAACAGTTTTGACAAAATTACTTATTTGGGCTATCCTTTTTCTATTTCAGAAGAATTTCAAAAGCGAAACACAAAATCCACTATAGCAGCGTCGTTTGAGCAATTAAAAAAAATAGTTGAAATTTCAAAAGAGCATGCTAAGATTCCGGTGGTCTATATTTCTATGGCTTTTGGAAATCCGTATGGGGAAATTTGGAGTAAGGAATTGGTTTTTGAATGGATGAACAAAATAGCTGCCTTAGGAGTAGATGAGTTTTCTTTGGCAGACACCACTGGGGAGGCTAATCAATTACAAATAAAAGAACTATTTGAAACCTGCATTCAAAAATTCCCTAGTATTCGTATTGGCGCGCATTTTCATTCCGAAAAAAATAGTAGTTTGGATAAAATAAAAACTGCTTTTGAAGCAGGTTGTAGAAAGTTTGATGGTGCTTTTTTGGGCTTTGGTGGTTGTCCTTTTGCAAACAATGATATGGTAGGTAATATTCCAACAGAAGACTTGTTACGTTATTTTAAAAGAGGGAGCGATCGGCAAATTTTAGAATTACAAACTAGTTTTCAAAATATGATAGCATGAAATATAATTTTATCAAAACAAGTATAGATCAACATATTTTTAAGTTGACTTTAGCAAGGCCTGAAAAAAGGAATGCCTTTACCCCAACAATGGTCAATGAAATAAGTCACGCTATATTAGAAGCTAATGAAAACAAAACGGTACGTTTGGTTCTAATTAATGCGGAGGGCCCGGTGTTTTGTGCTGGGATGGATATGAAAACTTTTGAAAATCATGAATTAGATGTTTTAAATCCAGAAATTCAGAATCAAAATATTTCTTTAGCAACAGCTATTGGTCAATTAAATAAACCCAGTATTGCAATTGTAGAGGGTGATGTGATAGCTGGCGGGTTCTTAATAATTTTAGAGTGTACTTATATTTTTGCAAATAAAGAAGTTAAGTTTTCTTTACCAGAAGTAAAAAGAGGCATTTTCCCATTTCAGGTTTTAGCTTCTTTAATTAAGTTTATACCTCAAAACAAAGCACTCGACTTATGCATAACTGCTAAAGTTATAACAACAAGCGAAGCAAAGGAACTGGGGATAGTTTATGATTTTTTAGAAGAAAATAAGATGGTTGATTTAATTAAAAGAATCATTGAGAATGCTCCAAAAGCAATTCATGCTGGTTTTGAAGCGTTTAAAAAACTTAAATTGTTGTCAGAAGAAGAAAAAATGCCTTTTCTAATCCAATCTTTGGAAAATTTAAAACAAACAAAGGATGCTAAAGAAGGAATGGCGGCATTTTTTGAAAAAAGAAGTACTAATTGGTTAAATGAGTAATTGTCTGAATAAAATCTCCTCTAAATAAATAAGCGCTGTAAATGTTATTCTATCATCAAGGTCAACTGGTGTTCAAAAATTCATTTTATATTATTCATAAAATCTTTAGATGAAATAATCGCTCTGATTAACAATTTTTTATAAACTCTTTGCGCATAAATTTGTTCTATTAAATAAAATACAATTATGAAAAAACTTATTTTGCTGTGTATTCCTTTTTTATTTGCTCAATGTGCCGTGATTCAACCTGGAGAAGTTGGTATTAGACAAACTTTAGGTAAACTTAAAGGAGCGCCTGTAACATCAGGTTTAATTGGCTATAATCCTCTTATTTCTCGTGTAGTTAGAACATCAACCCAAACTAATAATCTATTACTTGCTTTAAATCTACCAAGTAAGGAAGGCTTAAGTGTCCAAGCTGACATTAGTATTTTATTTCATATTGATAATACAAAGTTTAAACAACTAATTACTCAATATGGAACCGATTATGCTCCAATTATAACTGCTATTTTCAGATCTGCTTCATCTGATATTTGTGCGCAATATTATGCAAAAGATATGCACTCTGGGAAAAGAGCTGATATTGAAAATGCAATCTTTAAGAAAATGAATGAGAATTTACAAGGTAGTGGAATGATTGTAGAAAATGTATTAATGAAAAGCATCTCTTTACCAGCGGGATTAGCTTCTTCTATTGAACAAAAATTAAGAGCTGAACAGGATGCAATGCGAATGGAATTTGTGCTCCAACAAGAAAAACTTGAAGCTTCAAGAAAAATAATAGAAGCAACAGGGGCAAGAGATGCACAATTGATTCAGGCACAAGGTTTGACGGCAGAAATTCTTAAAATGAGAAGCATTGACGCTTTTGACAAATTAAGTAAATCTCCTAACGCCAAAATTATTATAACGGATGGTAAAATTCCATTCCTAGTTAAAGAATAAGACCTTATTATCTTTCCTCCAAATATGAAAATCTGTAATAGAGATTAACAAAATTTAATTGTAGATCTTTATTGCAGATTTTTTATCTTGTGCTATGGTAAAAAAAGTCATCATATTTTTATTGTTGCTTTTAGTTCATGTAACAATCAATGCAGGTGTTATTTCTGGATCCATTAAATCTAATGTAAATAATACGCCATTGCCTTTTTCATCTGTATTAATTAAAGGAACCACCAAGGGAGTATCTGCAAATAATAAGGGCTTTTATACAATTTCTTTAGAACCTGGAAATTATATCTTGATATTTCAATACATAGGCTATCAGTCCTACGAACAAAAAGTGACTGTTACCAATCTGGACCAAACTTTCGATATCCAATTAAAGCAACTTGATTATAGTTTAAATGAAGTCATTGTAAAATCAGGAGGCGAGGATCCTGCATATGGTATTATTCGAAAAGCAATTGAAAATCGTGCTTATCACTTGAAGGAGATTAAACAATACACTACCCAAGTATATATTAAGGGACAATTACAATTACGTGATTTTCCTAAAAAGTTTTTAGGTCAAAAAATTGATTTCGAAGATGGAGACAGTAGTAAACAAAAAATGTTACTCTTGTCCGAGACGATAGCAAATTATTCTGTGAAAGAACCCAATCAGCGTAAAATTGATGTGATTTCGACTAAGCTAAGTGGTCAAAGTGATGGTTTTGGCTTTAGTAGCCCACAAATTATTTCTTTCTATGATAATTTCATCTCCTTGGGTAACGGACTTAATCCAAGAGGGTTTATTTCGCCAATTGCTGACAATGCATTGAATTACTATAAGTATAAGTTTGAGGGCACATTTTATGACTTTGGTAAAGAAATCAACCGTATCAAGGTGATACCAAAGCGAGCTTATGAGCCATTATTTACAGGGTATATTCATATTGTTGAAAATGATTGGCATATTCAAAGTGTTGATCTTAAACTATTACGGAAACAGCAAATGCAATTGCTTGATTCTTTAGTGCTACAACAACAGTATGTTCCATCAGATTCCTATTGGATAATTAAACAGCAAGTAATTTATCCTTATGGTAAAATACTAGGTTTTGATTTTTTTGGCAGTTTTTTACAAGTATACAGCAAGTTTAATATCGCCCCAGAATTTAAACCTAAGTTTTTTAACAATACTATTTTAAAATTTTATGATAGTTCAAATAAAAAAACAACAGCATACTGGGACAGTATTAGACCATTGCCTTTATTAGTGGAGGAAATCAAAGATTATCAAAAGAAAGATAGTTTAGCACAAATTAAATCAGCTCCTGCATACTTAGATTCTCTGGACAAGATCCGGAATAAATTTTCAATCAGTAATTTATTATTGACCGGAAAAAACTTCAGTCAAAGAAAAAATAAGACGAGTCTAAGCATAGAACCACTCATTAGAACGATCAATTATAATTCAGTGGAAGGTGCGGTGATAAATTTAGCGCCAGTATGGTTTAAAGAAATGGAGGGTAGGAAATCAATACGTGTCACTCCTGCATTACGTTATGGGTTTGCAAACCAACGATTTAGCCCTTCTATAAGCACAAACTATACATTTGGTAAAAAGTATAGACAATCCTTTAATATTTCTGGAGGCAAAAAAGTTTTTCAATTTAATAATGCATCGCCTATCAGTGAGACGATTAATACTTATTACACGCTTACACGTTCGCAAAATTTTATGAAAATTTATGAAGCTGATTTTTTTAGATTGAATTATAATGCTGGTATTGGGAATGGGTTAGATTTTTCTGGAACTATTCAATACCAAAACAGACAAGCATTGTCTAATTTGTCTGATATAGCATCATGGAATAAAAAAAACAACCAAGCGATGACCCCTAATCATCCTGTTGAATTTGGTACTGGTCCAATGTTGCGTCACCAGGCATTGATGATTAGTGCTGGTTTATCTTGGTTGCCTGGTGCTAAGTATATTGAATATCCTGACCGTAAAGTAAACATTGGTTCTGATTATCCCACCTTTGATTTATTTGTGACTAAAGCGATATCTGGGATGCTTGGATCGGATGCGAATTACACCAAATGGCGCCTAGGTTTGTCAGATGATATTGATTTAAAATTATCCGGAACATTTAATTATTCTTTTGCTATAGGGGGCTTTTTACAAAAAGATAAAGTGTTTGAACCAGATCAAATACATTTCACGGGGAATCAAGTATTATTAGCTGGGCCGTTTACTGAGTCTTTTCAACTAGCGCCTTATTATAAATTTAGTAATACTGCCTCTTTATATGGTAGAGGTCATATAGAGTATCATCTGAATGGGCTGATCACTAACAAAATACCTGGGTTTAAAAAACTAAATTGGTTTTTAGTAGCTGGTGCAAATAGCTTACTAATGGAAATGGATAATTATTATATTGAATACTTTTTAGGCTTAGAAAATATTTTTAAAGTGATTCGATTGGATGTTATCCGTTCAAATGAAAAAGGAGGTATGTCCAATAACGGTATCAGACTTGTCATGCCTATTGTTAATTAGTTGATTTTGGTTTTGCCAAAAGATAGCCTAATATAAATCAACGCAATTCTATTCTACTTTAATTGCATTAACTTTATCAAATCTTCTAAAAATATTTAAATATTTCTTTAATCTCATGTCCTATATTTTCCTATTCACAAATACGGGTAAAACTGTCTTAAAAGTAAAGCGGACTATTTTATTGCTTGGATTCATTGGCTTGATCAATACAAATGCCTTTAGCCAATCGAATGATGTAGGAACTTGGTTTGTTTATTTTGGAAATCAAAAAATAAATAATAAGTTGAATATACAATCCGATTTTCAATATCGTGATTATCGATTTATTGGCCAAAGGAACCAATTTCTGGCTAGGGGAGGACTGGGTTATAATTTAAAACCACAAAATCATAATTTGCTTTTAGGGTATGCCTATATCGCAACAGACGCTTATAATGAATTTGATATAAATACAAGTACTAAAATTGAAAATAGAATTTATCAACAGTATTTGTATAAAAATAAAGTTGGCTCAAATTCATTTACGCATCGATTTCGATTGGAAGAACGATTTTTCTCCAATGAATTTGGCTTAAGAGCAAGGTATTTTATTGCTGTACAAAAACCATTAGGGAATAAAAATATTACAAATAACGGTACCTACTTTTCGGCGTATAATGAATTATTTATCAATCTAAATAAGACACCATTTGATCGAAACAGATTATACGCAGGCGTAGGACTTGGTATAAATGAGTCAATAAGGGTGGAGACTGGATATATGATTCAAACTCAAAAAAATATTTCAAGAGGTCAATTGCAATTAATAGTTTACAATAACTTGCCTTTTAAAAACAATAAGTAAACCCAGAAATACCTGAAATCGGTCGATTTCAACTGACTGTCCAGCTTCCTTCTTCCAGTTCCGCTTCCAATTCTCCTACATCCCATCCGCAATAGCCAATAAAAAGTTGAATTTGTTGATCACTGGTACTACTAGTATTGATGGCTTCAATTACTTGCTCCATATTGCCTCCCAAGTAAAGGCCATCGGTTAATTGTTTGCCCCCTTCAATGAGATCCGGTCGTTTGTGCAAAACAAAGAGGTGTTCCCTATCTACAGGGCCGCCATCCATGAGTGGGAATGGTTTAGCGTGATTAAATTCAAGTAGATCATTCAAAGACTTTCCAAAAGGTTTATTGATTACAAACCCTGTACTTCCTGCTTCATTGTGTTCAACAAGCAGAATGGTTGTATCCTCAAAGAAACTGCCAATTAACGCGGCAGTGCTTTTGATATATATTCCGGCTTTAAGATCTATCATAAGTTTACTCAATATAATGCTGTTATTCGTACTTTTACGAATCGGTAATTTTTAAAATTACGAATCTGTTTATTTAAATAGTACTTAATATAAAATTAAATGGTAAATCAATTATTAAAAACGGCATTAGGAAGATTACGAATTGTTGCATTTATTGAAGGTTGTTCGTATTTACTTTTAGGATTTACAATGATTTTGAAATATAAATTTGCAATGCCACAGCCTAATTATCTTGTTGGCTTGGCTCATGGAATTCTTTTTGTACTTTACATTGTATTACTAATTCAAGTATCATTTTTACATCGTTGGAACATATTCAAGATGTTTATGGCTTTTATTGCTTCACTTGTGCCGTTTGGTACTTTTTATGCAGACAAAGTTCTATTTAGAAAGTTGGATGCTTAAAATTCTAAATTTAAATTCAAAGATTTCTTTATTGCAATCAAAAAGTAATTTCTTAAAGGCTTCTGGCTATTTAATTATTTAATACGGGTAACTGAATTACAGAGGCGTCATGGTAAATACGAATAGTCGCTTTTTTAAAGTCGCTATCTTTTGCTTCGTAGATATTCATAAACTGTTGCGGATTTCTATCAACAAGTGGGAACCAGCTACTTTGAATCTGAATCATGATACGGTGTCCTTTTTTGAACGTATGTGCAATATCAGGTAAAGTAAACTTAACTGCTGTTGGTTTATTGGGTACAAAAGCTTCTGGCTTTTCAAAACTATTTCTATACTTGCCTCTCATGATTTCTCCTCTTACAAGTTGTTGGTAGCCACTCATTAAATAATCTTTCTTATTGGTCTCGTATTCAAAATTATCTGGGTACACGTCAATTAATTTCACTACAAAATCTGCATCGGTGCCAGACATAGCTACCATTAAGTCGGCCACTACTGGTCCACCCAGAGTAAGATCTTCAGTTAATACTGGTGTTTTATAAACCAATACATCGGTTCTTCTTGATGTGAATTTTTGATCATCATCCATGTATTCTCTATAATGTCTGGCAGGTTTGCTTTTCATCATGTAGTTATCAGAAATATAAGGAACTGGTTTAGCAGGATCACTAATGTATTCTTCATAACCAGCCACAGCAGTGGCTTTGTTGCCCGCTTTTAAATTTCCATTATTGCTTAATAAATAAGATTGCATTTTCATATCAGCCACTGGCCAACTTGGTAATTGTCTCCATTCATTACTGCCTGAGAAAAAGATATTGGCTTCGTTAATTTGATCAATGCTGCCTTTATTTTTTAAATAAAAATTAAAAAAGGGAAGCTCTATGTTTTTACCATACCATTCGCTGGTATTAGATCCCCATTGTACATTCCCTAAATGAGTGCCATCGTTACTTGCCCATTGTCCATGGTACCAAGGTCCCATCACTATCTTATTGTTATTCTTCGCCTTGCCTTCAATAGCTTTGTATAAATTCCAGGCACCATAACAGTCTTCCGCATCATATAAACCACCTACAACTAATGTGGCAATATTAGGGTTAATGTCTTCTACATGTTTTCTTGCATTTCTTACTTGCCAAAATTCATCGTAATTAGGATGTGCCATTAAATCATTCCAGAATTGAATACTATCGCCCATTAATTTTGTAAAATTAGTGATGGCGCCAGTTTGTAAATAAAAATCAAAATTATCTGGGTTGGTGAAATTGAATCCTGTAGGTCCAACAGTGGTAGGCTTAGGTCTTGGTTTTCCAAATCCTGAATAAAATGCAAATCCATCAGCAAGCATAAAGGCACCATTGTGGTGAAAGTCGTCTCCAATAAACCATTCTGTTACAGGCGCTTGAGGACTCACTGCTTTTAAAGCTGGATGATTACTCAGTGAAGCTTGTGTTGCATAAAAACCAGGATAGGAAATGCCAAACACACCTACATTGCCATTGTTATTGTTTAGATTTTTAACCATCCAGTCAATGGCGTCGTATGTATCAGTCGCTTCATCTATTTGACCTGGTTTTTTATTAGGGATGTAAGGTCTTACATCTTCAAAAGTTCCTTCACTCATCCAACGACCACGTACATCTTGTATAACAAGAATATAATTTTCTTTTAAAAAGTACATTCTTGGAGAGTTCCAATAAGATCTAAAAATGTTTTCACCATATGGCCAACATGAATAAGGTGTTCTTTCTAATAAAATAGGATGCTTTTCTGTATTGTCCTTGGGCGCATAGATGGTGGTGAATAATTTGGTTCCATCACGCATGGGGACCATCGTTTCTGTTTTGGTATAGTTATTGACCACCCAAGCAGAATCGTTTGTTTGCGCAAAGGATAAAAAAGGAATAACAGCGAGTAGAAGAGAAAAGCACTTTTTCATGGGATGCATTTTTTTGTTATTTGAATATACGTCAATTAATGCTTTACTGTATTTTAAAATATAAACTATTACACATCAATGCCTTATGTTAGGATGTGGGTTAATACCCAATAAATAGAAGATAGTTAATTTTTTTTATTAATTTAACTTTACAAGCGCCTCAAAATACAAAGCATTGAAAATAAAATTATTTTTCCTACTCCTTATTTTGCTTTTGAATCAAGCATCTGCTCAGGAAAAGCCTTCACAAACCTTGCGTGGATCCACTATTGATAAATCAATTAAAACGGTTCTAAGCGGAACAAATATTGAACTAATCGGCGGTATCAATAAAAATACGATTTCCAATAAAGAGGGTAATTTTAAGTTTGATTTTATCCCAGTAGGTAGGTATAGTATCAGAATTAGCTTTATTGGCTATAAGACAATCACTATACCTAATATAGCTATTGAATCAGGTAAAGAAACTTTTTTGTCTATTGAAATGGAAGAGGATATCAATAACAATAAGGTAGTTATTGTACAGAGTGGTCAAAATAAAACAAGACCATTGAATGATGCGGCATTAGTGAGTGGTAGAATGTTTAGTGTGGAAGAAACAAGAAGGTTTGCAGCTGGATTAAATGATCCTTCAAGAATTGCCACTTCCTTTCCAGGTGTGTCAAGCACTGGAGATCAAAATTCCCTAAGTATTCGCGGAAATGCACCCAATGGATTATTGTGGAGAATGGAAGGTGTTGAAATCTCTAATCCCAATCACTTTGCAAGAGTAGGGACTTCGGGGGGAGGCATTTCTATATTAAGTGCACAGTTACTAGCCAATTCAGATTTTTTAACTGGCGCATTTCCATCGGAATATGGGAATGCCCTATCTGGCGTATTTGATATTTATTTGCGCAAAGGAAATAATAGTAAAAGAGAGTTTAGCTTTTCTGCAAGTACAATAGGGGTGGATTTAACGACAGAAGGTTATTTTAAAAAAGGCAGTAAGAGTTCCTACTTAATCAATTACCGATACGGATTTTTGACTTTAATGGAACAGCTAGGTTTCAAAATAAGCGATGCCAGCACAAGGTTTCAAGACCTTTCTTATCATATCAATCTACCTACAAAAAGTATTGGTACCTTCTCGATTTTTGGTTTTGGCGGATTAAGTCGCCAAAATAGAATTGCGCTAAATGATGCGTATAATTTCAATCAAAATGCATCAACAAGGAATGGCGCCCTCGATCTAAGCAATACAGGATCGACTGGGCTGATCCATAATTTAAATATTGGCAGTAAAACATCCCTTAAAACAATTTATAGTTTCAATGGCACAAATTATAGAGAGGAAGATAATTACTACAATAAAATCAATGGCCCATTAATAGTGACTAGAAATAATCAATTTCGGGAGGCAAATGCTATTTTATCATTTGTTGCAACTCATAAAATAAACAAAAAAAATCTAATCAAAGTTGGGTTCAATACAAATGGGAGAAACTTTTTTTTAAATCAAAGAGAAGCAGTAAGCAATGTTCTTAAAGACAAAGTGAAGGAAGAAGGCGATACTAGATTGAGTCAATATTTTTTACAATGGAAATGGGATCCTTCTAATAAAATTAGATTCCAAACGGGATTGCATGGTCAATATTTTGCACTTAATCATAGTGCTGCACTAGAGCCGAGAATGGGTATTCGTATTCAAACAGGAAGAACACAATTTTTTTCTGCTGGTTACGGGTTACATTCACAAACACAACCATTGGGTAATTATTTTGCAAGAATAAGAGTTGGGCTCGATTCCATCCAACCCAATAGAAATTTAGATTTTAGTAAAGCGCAGCATTATGTAGTGGGCTATAATATTCAATTTAAACAAAACTGGAATTTTAAAATAGAAGCTTATTATCAATCATTGTATGCTATTCCAGTTTCAGCATCAACTAAAACTAGTTTTAGTTTAATCAATCAAGAGGATAACTATGTCATTGCTGCTTTAAGTAATAAAGGCAGGGGTAAAAATTATGGAGTTGAAATTACCCTTGAACGATTTTGGAATGATCAATTTTATTTTTTAAGTACCTTAAGTTTGTATCAATCTAAATACCAAGCCTCCGATTTGATTTGGAGAAATACCAGATTCAATTCAAATAGTATTTTAGCTGTTACAATGGGGAAAGAATGGAACCTGCATACAAAAAAGACATCCACAATTGCATTGGATTTAAAAGTTACAAATCATGGAGGAGTTCGTGTCACCCCTATCAATCTCCAACAATCAATTTTAAGGAAAACGACAGTGCTTGATAATACGCGTATTTATGAAGAAAGGCTACCCGATATTTTTAGAATTGACTTACAAACCCAATGGAAAACACAGTACAAAAATAGGACAGGTAGTTTTATTGCAGGCGTGCAAAACCTTACCAATAGAAAAAATCCGGTTAGGCAATACTATGATGCAGGAATTGGGGGCATTAAATACAATTACCTACTTGGATTAATTCCCGTAGTGGGCTATAAGGTTGATTTTTAGCCATAACGCCTATATAATAAGGATCTTTTTATTTGGAATTTATTGTAAATTACAGGACACTCATAAATACATCCTATGAAAGTCCTAACACGTTTTGCTTTTTTATTATTGGCTTCTTTTGCAATTCATTATAGCCAAGCTCAAACCAGTGATTCTACATTAAAAGGAATGAACTGGAGAAATATTGGCCCAAATAGGGGAGGAAGATCCTTAGGCGTTGCAGGAAGTAGTAAAAATAAATTAGAATATTATTTTGGTGCTGTGGGTGGAGGTTTATGGAAAACCACAGACGGAGGTTTGAATTGGAAACCTGTTACCGATGGACAAATAACAAGTTCAAGTGTAGGTGCAGTG
>Ga0208719_1000473_pt1 | contig 12485 bp, 9 predicted proteins | sample LakMenEpi30Jul09_FD_150747 | JGI IMG/M metagenome (GOLD analysis project Ga0208719, IMG submission 150747) | Freshwater microbial communities from Lake Mendota, WI - 30JUL2009 deep hole epilimnion (SPAdes) | ecosystem: Environmental > Aquatic > Freshwater > Lake > Epilimnion/Euphotic zone ... | reverse complement strand
CTCGCCGCCGGCGCGAGCGACGGCCTCGGCCTCGGCGACAACGCAAAGGCCGCGATGGTCACCCGCGCGCTCGTCGAGTTGAGCCGCCTCGGCACCGCGCTCGGCGGAAAACGCGACACCTTCATGGGCCTCAGCGGCGTCGGCGATCTCATGGTCACATGCTTCAGCAAGCACAGCCGCAACCGCGCAGTCGGCGAACGCCTCGGACGCGGCGAACGCCTCGCGGACATCGTGGCTTCCATGCAGATGGTCGCCGAAGGCGTGCCCACGACCTACAGCGCATTCGAGTGCGCGCGGAAGTCCGGCGTCGAGACGCCCATCATTGATCAAATGAAGGCAATCCTCGACGGCTCCATCTCACCCGCCGCCGCGATGGCCCGCCTCCTCGGCCGCGATCCGAAACCGGAGTAGCCCGCCGCCCGCCTCAATCCTCCGGCAGCAGATTCTCCGGCAGCGAAATCATCTCGCTGCTCGATCCATCGGGCCGCACCGCCACGCGACCATCGTCGAGCACGCGCGTGATGACTCCGTGCAGCGAGCCGCGCAGCGACTTCACGCGCCGTCCCGGCACGAGTTCCGCCGCGTGGCAGAGTTCCTCGACACCGGCCACCATCGCTTCGCGATCGAGCACACCGGCGATGTAATGGGCGACAGCGGAGGTCACCTCCTTGAGCCGCGATGGCGGCAGTTCGCGGAAGAGCAGCGCCGCGAGCCCGCGCCCGATGTCCGCAAACGTGTTCCCATTGAAGAACAGGAATGGCGCGCGCCGGTGAAATGCGCGCAACTCGTCCAGCGCCTCGCCTAGCGTCCGTTCGGTTCCGCGTCCGGCTTCCCAGCCTGCGCCTGCCGGGCTTCCACTTTCCGAATTAACTCCGTGTTGTGCGCCACCTCGCGCGCAGAGTCTTCGGTTGAGGTTGGCGACAGACTCCCAGTCCCAGTTTTTGAAAAAAGCGGCTCGGGCTTGTAGCGGGGATTGTTCGACAGCGCCACCTCCGCGATGTCGTCCATCGTCAGGTGCTCCAGCAGGTCGGTTCGGAGTTTCATCGGATATAGGCTAGTCCGGCGTGGGTTGCGATGCAACACCGCATCCAAGCACGCGCCCCGCGCACTGGCAAGCGCATTGATGGCCTTCCTGTGTTGCGGTAAAAAACGGAGCGTGTCCTGCACTTTGCACGCGTAGTGGATTGAGGGCCAAAGGCCCGCATCCATACCAGCCTGGGGCAACGCCCCAGGGACGGTGAGGGAAAAGGACAGAGGGCTGAATGCCCGATCCATGCGCCGGTGCGTGAGCGATGGGACGGGCTTTCAGCCCTTTGATTCGTCAACGTCAGCAACCCAGGGCGTTGCCCTGGGCTGGTATGAGGCCGGGCCTTTGGCCCTGTGCACGGCCTGCCGCGTCAAAGCGCTTGACAGGATCTAAGTCGCGGAGAAGCGCGTCAGAAATGCAGTCAGGCGCTGATAGAGTTGAGGGACATCATCAGCGTTGTATTCGGGCAGATTGTGCGCGGCGGCGTTTCCGACACAGGCCATCCAATCAACGTCTTTCATCACGATCTTGTCGATGACCTGAGCGGAGTAGAGGGATTGCTTGAAATGTTCAATGGTTGGTCGTGCCGCAGTGGGCATGCAGTTGTTGCTCGCGCAAAGTTTGCGAAATCGTTCTTCGAGTACCGCGCGAAGAACGATTGCAGCGGCCAGATTGTATTTTGCTTTCAGCAGTTCCTCAGCGTGTTCAAGGAGGTCTCCGAGCACTTCCGCGCTGACCATTTCGTCGACTGTGGCGAGTCGGCCTTTGGCCAGGGCGTCTGCAATCGAGTCTAAGACGGCGCTAATCTTCTGGAAGTGCTCGACGTAGTTATTCGGTGGCAGTTGAAGCATTTGATCCCAGACCTTCCCGAATGGCCCGAGCTTTGTGATCAACAGGCGGCACCCTGCCACCAAGCCATTCAGTTTTCCGACGTTCACCCGTCCATGATAGGCTGAGTCTTCTTTATCCCACACAGGGGGTTCAGTAGCGGCGCCAACGCTCTTCGCTTCCTTCCGCAGGTCTTCAACAAAATCAATAAGGTCTTTGGAGGCTTTCATTCGGAATTGGGCTACGACACCAGCGGCAGCAGCCTGCCTAGCAGGTCGCTGATTTTCACGCGCTCCTGTGAGCCGTCGTCGCGGTGGCGGAGGGTGACGGTGTCCTTCAGTTCGTCGCCTTTTTCGCCGAGCGAGTCGAAGTCCACGGTGACGCAGAACGGCGTGCCGGCTTCGTCCTGGCGGGCGTAGCGTTTGCCGATGCTACCGCCTTCGTCGTAATCGGCGGCGATGTGCTTCTTCAGCGTGTCGTAGATGGCGCGGGCCTTGGCGACGAGTTCGGGCTTGTTCTTCAGCAGTGGGAAGACGGCGACTTTCTTAGGCGCGATGCGCGGGTGGAAGCGCATGACGATCTGCGTCTCCTTGTTGCCCTTTGCGTCGGTCTTCTCGACTTCCGTGTAGGCGAGCGTGAGCACGGCGAGCGCGAGGCGGTCGAGTCCGGCGCTGGGCTCGATGACGTGCGGGACGTAGAAGCCTTTCAGCAGGCGCTCGCAGAAAAGCGCGGCGTCCTCGCGCGACTTGTTGTGATCGTTCCAGTCCTCCTGCACTTCGGCGATGAAAGCGGCGCGCTGCTCGTCGGTGAGCTTCACGGCGGCGGCGCGGAGTTCCTCGTCGAATACTTCGAGCGGCTTGCCGCTGTGCTTCTGGTGCTGCGTGAGATCAAAGTCACCGCGCGCGGCGATGCCTTCGAGTTCTTCCGTGCCGAAGGGGAACTTGAAGAGAATGTCCACGCACGCGCGGGCGTAGTGCGCGAGGTCGGCTTTGCCCTGCCAGAAATAATCGAGCACGTCCGGGCCGAGGCCGATGCCCGCATAGTAGGCCGTGCGTTGCGCGACCCAGTAGCGGTGCCACATTTCCCAGCCCCAATTTGTCTGCGGCATGGAAAGGTCGGCACCTTCGCTCCATGCGGCGACGCTGCCGTGGACGAGCCGCACCGCCTCGTCTGGCGGGATGAAAAATTCCAGCTCCATCTGCTCGAACTCACGCGAGCGGAAGGTGAAATTCCGCGGCGTGACTTCGTTGCGGAATGCCTTGCCGATCTGGCCGATGCCGAAGGGCACCTTCACGCGCGTGCTGTCCACGACGTTCTTGAACTGCACGAAGATCGCCTGCGCAGTCTCGGGACGGAGGTAGGCGACATCCGCTTCGGTCGCCGTCGCGCCGTTGTAAGTCTTATACATCAAGTTGAACGGCTTCGGCTCCGTGAGCTGCGCGCCGTTCTCGGGGTTGAAACTTCGGGAGTTTTCGATTCGTTCCTCAGTCTGAGAACGAATCAGAACTGGATTTTTTACACCGCGCGCCTCGTAAAATGCTTTTGCAACTACGTCCGCACTTTCCTTCGGCTTGCCCGGCCGGAGGAGAACTTTGAATTCAGCAATGACGTGAGCGGAGAGCCAGCGCTGAATTGCGGATTCAATATCAGCTTCAGGCACGCCCATCGCAGCGCTTTCTCCCAATTGCTCAGCAATCTTCCTTCTGAAGGACTCACACACATATTCCGGAGTGAGGTTCTGTTCGATGAGGCTCGGTCCCATCCAGCTAAGGATCGCTCCATCGCCCAAGCCAAATTGTGAGGCAAGATCAACTACGGCACCACTTGGCACCGCACTGAGATATTTCAAAGCAATTCCAGACTGTGGCTCAACGTGATCCGCGCGGAAGCGCTTCTTCGTCACGAGGCAGTCCGCCATCGGATCACTGAACGTATCCACATGGCCCGACGCCTTCCAAATCGCCGGGTGCATGATGATCGTCGCGTCGAGCGGGACCACATCCTCGCGTTCGCGCATCATCGCGTTCCACCAAGTCGTGCGGAGGTTGCGCTTCAGCTCCGCGCCGAGCGGGCCGTAGTCCCAGAAGCCGTTGATTCCGCCGTATATTTCCGAGCTTTGGAAGATGAAGCCCTTGCGTTTGCAGAGGCTCACGATTTTTTCCATCAACGGGATTTCTTTGGTCTGGCTCATAGGATTTGCGAAAAGGGCGGCGAAGATGCGAGGCGCGCGCCGGTGGTGCAAGGCGAATGGCGCGACAGCCGGATGGCACGCCCCATCCTTCCTCTCCGCGCATGTTTGCAATTCCCCCTGCCCCGCTGTAAGAATCCGCCAATGTCACGATCCGACGCATTCACCGAACAGCAGCAGCCGCCTTCGTTGACGCGCGGCTGGTTCATCACCGCACTCACCGGATCGCTCGTCGTCCACGCGGGACTCGCGCTTTATTTCAACGCAAAGACGCTTGAGAATTTCGGCGTGCCGGACATGCCGCCCGCGAAGCCGGAGTCCACGCTGCACCGGGTGAAGGTGATCGAGGACAAGCCGAAGAAGGAGGAGGAGGTGAAGATGGTGCTGCCGGAAAAGAAGGCGGAACCGAAAAAGGAATTCACGCTGCCGACGGAACTGCCAAAGCCGGACGAGATCAGCGTCTCCACGAAGCACAAGGAAATTGACACCTCGAAGCTGCTGCCCGACGAGAAGCCGGTGATTGAAATGGCGAAGGCAAGCACGGTGCCGAAGATCAATCCTGACGACCTGCTGCCGAAGCTCGACGACTCGTTTTTCAACTCCGGCCGCACCGGGCCGAAAGTCTTTGCGCGACCGCAGAACGATCCCGGCCCCGATGGCGACGGAACGGCGAAGGCGATCCAGGTCGCCGGGCAGAATGTCGAGGGCATCCTGAGCGGGCTCACGAAGGGAACCGGGCAGAGCCGCCGGCTCTCGCTGCCGGGCAATCTGACGTTTGGATACGACAGCGCGGACGTGAGCAACGAGGGCCGCATCGAACTCGACAAAATCGCAGAGGCGCTGAGAAAATTTCTAGGGAACGACACCGAGACTTCAAATTTCACGATCGAGGGCCACACCGATCCAACGGGGACGCCCGAGTACAACCAGAAGCTCAGCGAGCGCCGCGCAGAGGCGGTAATGGCGTGGTTCGTAGCGAACATGAACGTCCCGCCGCGGAACATGAAGACCGTCGGCTACGGCTCCACGCGTCCCGCCGAAGGGGTGCCGCTCGACGGAACGATCGAGGAAATGCAAGGGCACCGGCGGACGGAGATCGTGATTCGCCGTACGAAGAAGTGACGAACCGCGATGCGGCAGAAGGCCGCGAAAGGGCGCGGATGGCGCAAAAATAGAGCAGCGGAAGAGCGGATGATTTTCGGTGTCAGGCAGGCAAGCCTCCTGAGAGATGCGGCTCTCTCTTTTTGCGTCTCTTTGCGGCCCCTGTTCGTCCTTCGATTTTCCCCTGCGCCACTTTCGCCCTTTGATTTGCCGCGCCCCGCACGCAATCTCCCGCCCATGCCAGCAGCAACGAAATTCGACCCGATAGACGACGTCATCCGCGACATCCGCGCAGGCCGCATGGTGATCGTGACGGACGATGCGGATCGCGAGAACGAGGGCGACCTCGTGATGGCCGCGGAAAAGGCGACCGCGGCGAACGTGAATTTCATGGCCACACACGGGCGCGGGCTCATCTGCGCGCCGATCACCGAGGCGCGCGCCGATGCGCTCAGCCTCGAACGCATGGCCCGCGAAAATCGCGAGGCGCACAGGACAAACTTCACCGTCGCGGTGGATGCGGCGAAGGGAATCACGACGGGCATCAGCACCGCCGACCGTGCGCGGACGATCAGCGTGCTCGCGGATCCGAAATCCTCGCCGAATGATCTCGTGCAGCCCGGCCATATTTTTCCGCTGCGCGCAAAAGACGGCGGCGTGCTGCGGCGCGCGGGCCACACGGAGGCCAGCGTGGATCTCGCGCGGCTCGCCGGGCTCGAACCGGCGGGGGTCATTTGTGAAATCATGAACGGGGACGGCTCCATGGCGCGGCTGCCGGAGCTGCTGGCATTCAAGAAAAAGCACAAGCTGAAGCTGTGCAGCATCAGCGACCTCATCGCGTATCGCCGCCGCAGCGAGCGGCTCATCGAGCGCGAGCAGATCGTGAAAATGCCCACGCAGTTTGGCGAATTCGATCTGCACCTCTACCGCTCGCTCGTGGACGGGGCGCACCACCTCGCGCTCGTGAAGGGCACCATCTCCGCGAAGCGCCCCGCACTCGTGCGCGTCCACAGCGAATGCCTAACCGGCGACGTGCTCGGCTCGCTGCGCTGCGACTGCGGCACGCAGCTTCACCGTGCGATGCAGATGATCGAAAAGGCGGGCAACGGCGTGCTGCTCTACATGCGCCAGCACGAGGGCCGCGGCATCGGGCTGCCTGCAAAAATCCACGCCTACAAGCTGCAGGAGGCGGGCCTCGACACGGTGGAGGCCAACGTGAAGCTCGGCTTCGCTCCCGAACTGCGCGACTACGGCGTCGGCGCGCAAATCCTCCACGACATCGGCGTGCGCAAGATGCGCTTCATGACGAACAATCCGAAGAAGGTGATCGGACTTGAAGGCTACGGACTGAAGATCACCGAAGTGGTCCCGCTGAAATCCGTGCCGAACCGGCACAACGCAAAGTATCTCGAAACGAAGCGGCTCAAGATGGGCCACCTGCTTTAACCTGAAAACGGCGATGAGATTTACCACGGATTACACAGATGCCACGGATGAAGAAGATTAGACTGGTGGATGGGCGAAATCCGGTTCACCCACGGGGTGAGTACCCGATCGGCGGCAAGTCCCTTCCTATCCGTGTCATCCGTGGTTTCCATTCCCGCTTTTAGGTTTAACGCGATCATGTGTTCGGGGCATGCAAATGCATTGCGCGAAGCACCGGTGGAGCGTGACCTCCGGGCACGCTTCGGAAGGCGGATTGCGGGCGCGTCTTGCAGTCGGGAATCGCGCCCGGAGGTCGCGTTTCACCGAGGCTTCGCGCGGTGATCACGCCGAAAAACATCGCGGTGATCGGAGGAGGGCCAGCGGGATTGCGCTCCGCGGAAGTTGCAGTGCAAGCAGGTGCATCAGTCACAGTTTACGAAGGGCAGCCATCCGTCGGACGGAAGCTTCTCATCGCGGGCAAAAGCGGGCTGAACCTCACGAACAGCGCGGAACCGGAGACTTTTGCAAACGCATATTCCGGCGGCGAAATGCCGGAGAATTTCTGGCGCGACTGCATTGCGGAGTTTGACAACTGCGCGCTGCGAAAATGGGCTGCGGCCCTCGGCGTGGAGACGTTTGAGTCGTCCAGCGGAAAGATTTTCCCGACACAGATGAAGGCCGCGCTCCTCTTGCGGCAGTGGACCGCACATCTTCACACGCTCGGTGTGAAATTTGAGATGAACCACCGATGGTCCGGCCTGCGGCCCGGTTCGCCGATCGGCGTGCTTTTTCAACTCGGGACCGAAGTTCGCGAGCACGACTCCGTGGTGCTCGCGCTCGGCGGCGCTTCGTGGCCGGCGACGGGATCAGATGGCGACTGGGTCGGAATCCTGCAATCACTCGGCATCGCGGTGAGTCGGCTGCAATCGGCGAATTGCGGATGGGAAGTCGCGTGGACGCCGGAGACGCGCGGGCGTGTCGAGGGGCAGCCGCTGCACAATCTCTGCGTGCGCGCCGGGGAGACGTCGGTCATCGGCGAACTGATGCCTGTGGCTTACGGTATCGAGGGCACGCTCATTTATCATCTTGGCCGCACACTGCGCGCGATGGCTTCGCCAGAGATCCGCATTGATTTCAAACCAGCGTTCACCGCCGAACAGCTCGTGCGGAAGATGGAATCAGTGCGTCGCAATTTCATCACGGAGGCCCTCATCCGCTGGAAGCTGCCCGATGCCGCCTGCGCGATACTGGAGCAATTCCACGGCCCGTTCGACTCCGCGGAAAAACTTGCGCTGGCCGCAAAGGACTGCCGCATCCCGCTGCTCGCACCGCGTCCGATTGCCGAGGCGATCTCGACCGCGGGCGGCGTGTGCTGGAGCGAACTCGATGAAAACCTGATGCTCAAAAAGCTCCCCGGCGTTTTCTGCGCAGGCGAGATGATCGACTGGGAGGCACCGACGGGTGGCTTCCTGCTTCAGGGCTGCTTCGCAACGGGCACGCGTGCGGGTCGGGCGGCGGCGGAGTTGTGACTGGTGACTGGTGAAAAGTGACTGGTGTTCCGCTCAGGACAGTCTCGCGGGAAACCGAAGACCCAGTCACCATTCACAAGTCACCAGTCACAGCCTCGCGGCGATGAAACCGCTCAATCCCCGCGAGCGTGGGAGAACACTACGGCCGCTCCTTGCTCTTCTTGTCGTCCGGGAAATCCGCGGGGACTTTCTGCGTGACCTTGCCGGTTGCGGCCCACTCGGTGGCACGCTGGAGCGTGACGGCGAATGCGACGCAATGCACCGCCTCCGCGCCGTGGCCGAGCGCATCATGCACCACGCGCCCATTTCCGAACGGGATCACCATGAGCATTGGTTCCTCTTCGCCGCTGCCGCCCATTTCCTTCGGCGACATCGCGCTCGCGAGCACCGTCACGTTCTTCGCCGGGCCGCGCAGGCTGTTGTAGAGTTCGTCCTGCCGGTGCATGAATGCGGAGGGCAGCCCCTGCATGATCGGATGATCCGCCGCGCGGTTGTTCAGCGGGAATTCGTGCTGCTTGCCGTGGCTGCCAGCGCGACCCGGCGTGGTGTCGAGCGTCCACTTGCCGTCGCGGAGGCGCAGATACGGGCCGCTTTTTTCATCGCGCCCACCCCATCCGCCGACGCCGATCATCTCGTTGTAGGCAGGCCATTCGGGGAAAGAATTGTCCGCCGCATGGACGGACACGAAGCCGCCGCCGCCACTCACGAATTTCTCGAATGCCTCCTTCGTCGCCGCTGACCACGGCTCTCCGTTGTAGTTCGAGACGACGACGGCGTAGTCGGAAAATTTCGGCTGCCACGATTCGATCCCCTTCCATTTCTCGGGCGAGGTGGACACGTCCACGCTAAAAATGCCCGGCTCCTCAAGGATCTGCTTCATCACCGGCGTGGTCATCTTCCACTGGTGATTGTTCTGGCCGTCCACGATGAGGACTTTGATTTTGTCCGCAGCGGCGGCGGAGACTGCGAGTGTGAGCGAGGCGAGGAGGAATGTTTTCATGCGCGCGGAAACTGACGGCTCTGCGCACGCGTGGCAAGCGCGTGAGAATAGCGCGACCTGCGCGTTGCTCCCCGGTTTGTTCCTGTTAGCGTCGGCGCACTATGGCATTTGGCTCCTTCCGCGATTTCGTCAACGCCCTCGACCGTGCGGGGGAATTACGGCGCATCACTCAGCCCGTCGCGACCGAACTCGAAATCACCGAACTCGCCGACCGCGAGATGAAATCGCCCGGCGGCGGGAAGGCGCTGCTCATCGAGAAGCCGACGATCAACGGCGTCGTGTCGCCATTTCCCGTGGCGATCAACACGATGGGATCACACAAGCGCATGGCGATGAGCATGGGCGCGAATTCCGTGGACGAAGTCGCCGCGGAGATCGGCGCGCTGGTGAAGGCGAAACCGCCGACGACTTTCCGCCAGACGCTGAAGCTGCTCGGCCAGGCGCTCGAACTCCGCCACGCGCGGCCCAAGATCGTCCGCAGCGGGCCATGCAAGGAAGTGATCCACAAATTCGACGCACCGCTGACGCGCACCGATCCGTGGCCGGGTGCGCCGGATGCCCAGTCACCAGCCACCAGTCACCAGTCACCGACGCTCGCCGAACTCCCCATCCTCAAATGCTGGCCGCTCGACGGCGGGCGCTTCATCACGCTGCCGTGCGTCGTCACGAAGGATCCCGACACCGGCGAGCGCAACGTCGGCATGTATCGCATCCAGATTTACGACGACCGCACGACGGGGATGCACTGGCAGCTCCAGAAAGTCGGCGCACGCCACGGGCGGCGTTACTATGAGCGCGGCGAACGCATGCCGGTGAGCATTTTTCTCGGCGGCGATCCGATGTTTCCCTTCGCCGCCACCGCGCCGCTTCCGGATGGCCTCGATGAATTTCTCCTCGCGGGCTACCTGCGAAAAAAATCCGTCGAACTGGTGAAGTGTGAGACGAACGATCTCGAAGTCCCGGCGAACTCCGACTTCGTCATCGAGGGCTACGTGGACCCGCGCGAGCCGCTGCGCGACGAGGGGCCGTTCGGCGATCACACGGGCTACTACACGCTGCCCGAGCCGTATCCCGTCTTCCACATTACGGCGATCACGCATCGGAAAGATGCGGTCTATCCCGCGACGATCGTCGGCATCCCGCCGATGGAGGATTTCTACATCGGCGGCGCGTCGGTGAAAATTTTCCTGCCGGTTTTCAAGATGAACTTCCCCGAGATCGTGGACATCGCGCTGCCGGCGGAGGGCGTGTTTCATAATCTCGTCTTCGTCTCGATCAGGAAGACCTACCCGATGCAGGCGTACAAAATCATGCACGGCCTCTGGGGCATGGGGCAGATGATGTTTTCCAAATACATCGTCGTCGTGGATGCCGACGTGGACGTTCACAACACGAGCGACGTGCTTTTCCGCCTCTGCGCCAACACCGACCCGCAGCGCGACAGCATCTTCACCAAAGGCCCGTCCGACGTGCTCGATCACGCCACGAGCGAAATCGCCGTGGGCAGCAAGATGGGCTTCGACGCGACCAAGAAGCTCCCCGACGAAGGCTTCAAGCGCGCGTGGCCGCCACTCATCAAGATGGATGAGGGCGTGCGGAGGAAAATTGACGGGCTGTTTGGAAAATAGAAATTGCGTCCGGCGAATCCGTTCCTGATTTGGGGCCATGTCTGAATTGAGCAACGTGCCTCATGGGCGGAAAGCGCGGTTGATATGGTGGCTGCCTTCCATTCTCTTTGCGGCCATGCATGCCGAATGGAGAAAACGATGAGCCAGCCCTTGCGAGTGCTTTTGGTGGAGGACTCGGAACCCGACGCCGCGCTCGTGCTTTTCACGCTGCACAGTGGCGGTTTTGCGCCCGAACACCAGCGGGTGGACACGCCGGAGGCCATGACGGCGGCCTTGGGCAGCGGACCGTGGGATGTCGTCATCAGCGATTACTCAATGCCGAAGTTCAGCGGGCTGGATGCGCTCGCGCTGCTCCAAAAGAGCGGGCTGGACGTGCCGTTCATCGTCGTGACCGGCGCCATCGGTGAGGAGGAGGCGGTGCGCTGCCTGCGGGCGGGGGCGGTTGATTACCTGCTCAAGGATCGCCTCGACCGGCTCACCCGGGCGGTGCAACGCGCCCTGGTGATGGCCGAGGAACACCGCCGGCGTCTCCAGGCGGAGCAAGAGCTTGCCACAAGTGAACGGCGACTGCGCACGATCTTCGAGTCCGAGCCGGAATGTGTGAAAGTGCTCGGCCCCAACTGTTCGCTTCAGGAAATGAATCCCGCCGGGCTGCGGATGATCGAGGCGGACTCCCTCGCACAAGTCTTCGGCCACTGCGTGCTCGACCTGATCCTGCCGGAGTACCGCGCCGCCTTCGCCGACTTGTCGGAGCGCGTCCTACGGGGCGAGACGGGCACGCTCGAATTCGAGATTCAGGGACTCAAGGGCAGCCACCGGTGGCTGGAGACCCGCGCCGTGCCGATGAGGGATGAGCAGGGCCGGGTGATCTCCCTGCTGGGCATCACCCGCGACATCACCGGACGCAAGCGGGCGGAGGAGGCGCTGCGGGCGAGCGAGGAACGGTTCCGCGAGCTGTTCGAGCATTCGCCGGACGCGATCTTTGTCGAGAGCCACGAGGGCGTGGTGCTGGATGTGAATTCCGCCGCCTGCCAACTGCACGGCATGACGCACGCACAACTGGTGGGCAGGCATGTGCTGGACCTCGTGCCTCCATCCGAACGGGATCGGGTCACGCGCAATTTTCCAAAGTTCGCGGCCGGCGAATTTTCCAAGGCGGAAGGATTCAGTCTGACGGCCGATGGCCGTGCCGTGCCGGTGGAAATCACCAGCAACAACATCATATTCTCCGGCCAGCCCGCCGTGCTCCTCCACGTGCGCGACATCACCGAGCGCAAGCGGGCCGGGGAGGCACTCGACCGCGAGCGGACCCTGCTCCGCACCATGATCGATCTGCTGCCGGACTACATTTACATCAAAGACCCGGAGAGCCGGTTCATCCTGGCAAACAGTGCCGTGGCGCAGGCGATGGGCGTGGCGGGACCTGAGGGCCTGATCGGGAAGACAGACAGGGACTTCTATCCGCCCGGGGAGTCCGCCAAGTTCCGGAACGATGAACTGGACGTGCTGGCCGGGCGCGAGATGTTCAACAAGGAGGAACCCAGGCTCCTCCCGGACGGCTCGCAGCGGTTCATGCTGACCACCAAGGTGCCGCTGAAGGATTCCGCCGGGAACCTCATCGGCCTGGTGGGAATCGGCCGCGATTTCACCGAACGCAAGCAGGCGCAGGAGGCCGTGCAGACTTCACAGCAGGTGTTGCAACTGATCCTGGACAACATCCCGCAGGGCGTTTTTTGGAAAGATCGCGAATCGCGCTACC